>Ga0256407_10002816_pt1 | contig 32234 bp, 12 predicted proteins | sample RumenRJG_04DNA_FD_193489 | JGI IMG/M metagenome (GOLD analysis project Ga0256407, IMG submission 193489) | Bovine rumen microbial communities from Lethbridge, Alberta, Canada - RJG_04 | ecosystem: Host-associated > Mammals > Digestive system > Stomach > Rumen | place: Canada: Alberta...
TTTCCAACCAAACACCGTAAATGATTCCCGGCAAAGTATATCTGTATTTTAATGCTTTTTCTTTTATATCTTTTATTTCGTCAGAAGTAAGATCGTCTTGTTCTTTACCTGTTTCTTTTAAATATTTATTTATATATTTTTTCAAACCTTTAATATACAATTTTCTAACAGTACTGTTTTGTTGTAAAGCAACATCTTCATCTTCGGAATGTGTTAATATATATTCTTTTATATTTTCTTTAACATTTTTGTAATCTTGTTCCCATTTAACATTTTGCATATCAACTTCTGTTCTTAAAGAGGCACTTGCTTTCCAAAGACTGACATCCGCTGCATTTATTTGTTCCATTTTAAATTTTCTTATCGGATTGTGTCTCATTATTTCACTACTCATGTTATCTCCGGTAAGATGTGCGGATATTGCCAATACTTCTTTATCTTTTGAAACATGTTCCTCTTGTTTTGTATTATAAACAACAAAATTCTGAATATTGTTGTCTTTATCCAAGTTAATATGAACTGCTATAGGATCTTCAAGTCTTCCTAAATTTCCGTGAACCAAAGCATTTTTTAACATTTCTTCCATAAAGAAGTCTAAAGAAAAATCCGTATATTGTCTGTCTTCCATTAAAACAGGGAATATATCGGATAAATTAAATCTGCTTGAAATTAAAGAATATGCTTTTTTATATTTTTCATATATTTGACTAAGAGACATATTTGAAGTGTTAAAACCGTTTTCAAACATATGAAATATTATTAATTTATTTTCCGTTGCCGCTTTTTTTATAAGATGACAAATTTCATCTATATCTCCGTCAAGGTAAACATCTATATAACCGTCCGTATTCGTATCGGAATATAAGATATTTAACTCACTCTGGGAAAAATTAAGATTGTTTCCTTTTGAACCTGCAGGTTCTCCGTCAACTTTTGCAACACTGAACTGAGTTCCTTCATCAAACAATATATCTTTAATAATGCCGTTTTCATCATATTCCACTTCTCTTATACCATACGCTGAAAAATCTTCTTCTTCCAACACTTTTCTGTTTTTTTCATTTAAAGAAATAGTTTGTCTGTCTATATAAAGAATATGAATATCGCCGTTATTTAAACGAACAATAACATTTTGCCCGAAAACATCGGAAACATTAGTTATCTGTTGATTAAAATATATTACATTATCATAATGCTGTTCTTTTTGTTTTATTTCTTTTTTTGTTTTTTTGTTATCTATAACTTGAGTTTTATTTGTTAATAAATCAATTAATTGTTCTTTTGTTATGGATTTATCGGTAGGAGCACCTTTGAACGAATTTATTAAATCTTTAAGTTTTAAATTTCTAACGGATGGTATATTTCTTTTATAACTGATACCATGTAATGCCGATATAAAATCATGTGAGAACTTTGTTACAGCTTCGGTAGTAACATCCAAGCCTTGAACTCTGTTATCATTTGCAAAACTGTTATTTTTAATATTTTTTGTAGTTAAAACAGGAATTGCTATTATACCGCGAGGATCTCTTGAAGACGGACTCCAATATCTGCTGAAATGATGATGCACAATTCCGCTTCCGCCTGTTTTTATTTGTATTTTAACTCCGTTTATATCATAAATATCAAAACCTCTTATATTGTTATCTTCAGGCAATTCGGGTCTTATTATAATAGGTCCTGCTCTTTTATCCGGAATTATTCCGGCAACCAAAGTATTTATTGCATATATTTCACCAAAATAACCTCTCAAATCCGTACAAGTTGCTTCATAACATTTCTGTAAATATCTTTGATTTATATAAGATAACAAATCTCCGAAAGTTGCATCGGCATCAAATACACTTTCATAAACTCTTGTAAGAGTTTCTATTGCCATTGAAAATAATATAGGATTATCCTGTAAGTTTTCAATTAATGTCTTATTTTGATTTATTGTAACACCCGTAACTTGAGAATTCCTGCTCTTTAATAAAGAAACAATATAATCCGGTAAACCTTCACTGAAATCAATTTGATCTACCTGTTGTTTCGATAATCCCATTCTTACAAGTAAATCTTTTGTTTGTTGTTGTCCTAAATTTAAAGAACTGTCAAAAGAATCTTTTGATTGTGCCAACTTTGTAAAGCTATCCAATATATCATCTAATGTAAAACCCTGCGGTTGACGAATATCATTATTGCCTTGAGCAGAAGCTGCGGAAGAATGACTTGTTGTTTTATTATCTTCACTTTTTTTCTTTTTATTTTTTGTTTTTTTACCGGATTTTGCTTTTTTACCAGATTTCGATTTCGTTTTTGTTTTTTTCTCTTTATTTACATTTACGGATTTCTTTTTAGGATATCCTTTATCATCTTCATTAAGAGTAAAGTCATATTCTGAAACATCTATAACTTCAGGTTCTTCATCTGTTTCTTCTTCATCTTCCTCATTTTCCGTTTGATTAATATCCGTTATTTGTTCATCATATACGGTATCATCAAGTGCCGTTACAGGTCTTACCTGAACGATATATATAATGTTATCTTTTATTAAAAATTCTATATCTACAGGTACACCTTCAACCTGTTCCAACCACTGCATAGTCTTTGTGAGTTTTGATAACATATCCGAGGTTAAAGTTGTTTCGTTGGTATAATTACCGTCAACTTTTTCCCCGCTTTCAATATCAATTACAAAAGAATAAGGTGTTTTTCTTCCGGAAACAATATCTTCTCCTTGACCGTTTACAACCTGTACAATTCTGTTTCCGTTTGTATCCTCACTCATCATAATTCCGGCTTTATCCGAATCCACCCATTCTTCTATCATGGCAGCAGGTTTTATAATATTTCCGGAATTTATCATATATTCGATTGCTCTTTGAGCAAAGAAAGAAGATAAAACATCCCTTATTGCCTGAGAAATATTTTCATATTCTATTTTTCCGTAACTTTCTGCTACACCTGCAGCAGAATAAGATTTGCCGTCTTCTCCTACACCGGAAGATCTTACAATAGACAATTGATTTTTGAATTGTCTTAAATTCTTTTTACCTATATATTCTTTTATTTTGCTGTTGCTTATATCATCTATAAGTTCCGTTATTTTAGAAGCAATCTGATAAATTTTTTGTAAAGTTTCTTTATCTTTTTTATTGCTTTTGATAAGAGATTCAAGTTCTCTATATAAATTTATATATTCCTGTCCCAGCAAAGATTCAAGAATCTTATAATCTATTGCCAAGCCGTCAGTAACAGCTATATCCGATATACCTGTATCTTGTTTTAATTGTTCGATTGCAATAAATAATTTTGCCTGATTTGCGGCTTTTGTGCCTACAATTGTTTCATCTACGGATTCTTTTTCCCCAAACTTGTAAGCAGTATTGGTTTTCGGGTGAGACAGAAATCTGTTAAATATTAAATTTGTTTTTTTGATGGTTCTGGCGGGTTTTTGTATTTCTGCAACTTCTTGCGAATCGGATTTTCCGTATTCGGATAAAATATCTTGTAACCAAGGATTGTCACCCGATTGATAATGAATATACTCAATAATTTTATCTATAAGAGTATTATCTCTGTATTTTTCAATAAAACTTTTTATATTTTCAGTATTTGCATTATCTATGTAGTTTTGTAATTCCATTAAAATATTCGTACTGCCGGTTACATTCTTAAACTCTTCATTTGCAAACAAAATAATTTTTTTGTTTTTAGTATCAATTAAAACAATATCGTTAGGTTGTAATGTAAGTTCAATTTCTTCTATTTCACGGGTTTGTATGGAATTATTTTGTTGAACAGAACCTTTCGGTTGATAAAATTTTATTGTCATTTCATCATTTGCAAATTTAGAATCGTTAACAATCATTGCCGTCTTTTTATATTCTCTTAAAACTATACCTGCATGGCTTGAATATGAACCGCCGGCAAACAAAGACATTTTATATTGAGCCGCAACCGCAACATTATCCGGATTTGCATATCTGTCCGTATATATACCGTTTTTCCTGTCACCATAAGCTACCGCATTTACAACGGTTTTGTTTCTAGGTTTTGATATTAAAGTTCCATATGCTGTCGGTATTGTACTACCGGTTATATTTTCTTGTAATCTTTTTCTATAGGTTATAAGTTCACTGTCTGTTAAAGGTTCCGTATTTGCTATTTCATAACCTTCGTTTTTCAATATTTGTTCGAGTTGAGAAGATGTAAGAGTTTGTCTTCCCGATTGATTGTTCATTAAATCAGGGAAACCTACCAATTCCGTATAAGTATATCTTGCTATTCCGTTTTTATCAACTAAAACTTTTATACTTAAATATTCTCCTTTTGTTGTTGAGTTTAAGCTGCCGTTAACAAGTTTTATATAACCGGATTTTAAAAGATATCCGCCCAACTGACCATTAGCAGTCAAATTTAAGTTTTGTTCCGGAATTTGAGAAATTACGGTTCCCTGGTTAAGCATTTCGATTTCTTGAGAATTTCTTATATTTTCATTTATAAAAGAACCTATTTTTTCCGTCATTAATAATAAAGGATTATATTGCGAATTTTGTTCCAAATAACCTTCTTTATTTATTGTTAAAAATCCGGTTGCAAAACCTTGTTCTATAGGTTTATTAACATATTGGTCTATTGCATATTGTCCTAATGTTTTGGTTTTTCTTGCAAAAAGCATTGCCGTTCTTATATTTGAAATCATTCCTTTTTGTGAAGACGGTATGTTAGGCAAATGCAAATAAGACAAAATATTGTTAAAAAATTTTGCATTATTAATTCTTGTCTTTATAAAATTGTTGTCGGAAGTTATAAAGAAACATTTACGATAAAGATCCATAATACCCAATGTTGCCGCATCTATAACTTCTCTTGTTATATCCGTTCTGTATAAAGATGCTGCATTACTTAACAAAATTATGGCTTTTTGTGACAAATCACAGATATCTGTATCATTACTTAAGCCTGTATCTTTATTTATTGTCGCAATTAAACTGTTATTATTGTAGTCATTCTGATAAATATTAGAGATAAACCCGAAATCGGACATCATCTGTCTTAAAGCATTGATTCTTGCCTGACTTGCATCCGTTTTTTCGGCTTCGGAAAAATCTATAAATATATTTTTATTTCCTTCACTAAAATCAATCAATACTCTTGCGGAATGATCCCCCAACAAACCGTTCCACAAAAAGATATTATCTTTAATGAATATTTGAGATTTATCATAAGTTGAAAAATCCGGATTTTCAATAAGTATCAACAATAACCTTTTTATTTCCGGATTCATTTGATTTTCGGACAAATCGTATGCTTTTATTGTTCTGTCTTCTTTTGAAACAAAAACATTTTGAACATTACTTAAAGATAAACTTGCAGTCTTTCTTATATTTAATACAAAATCTAAATTAGCCTTTTGATGTATTCTGTTAATAAGAGTATTTATTGTGCTTATTGCACTAATATCATCAGAATAACTTGCCGCAAACTGTTTTTGTTCTTCTATTGTTGTTTTTTGATTTTTTATATTATCCAAAATATTATTTAAAGTGTTTCTGAAATAACTTGCATCTTGTTGATTAAACGAAGACAAATAATCTATCATTAAATCTATATGCTTTACGACATCATCAAACTGTGAATCAAAACCGGTTAAACTTTCAAATCTGCTTAACACATATAAATTTTCATCAAGAAGTTTCATATATGAATCAAACTGAGATAATACTTTCTTTAAACTTTTCTTGTCGATATCTTTTCTTTCCATAAAGTAAGAAGGTACATGTTTTCTTACTTTATGACCTATTCTTTGAACAGGTAACAAATCCAACAACTTTGTAAAAGAATATCTGTTGCTGTCAAAAAAAGTGTTAGGCGTTTGTTTTAACAAATTAAAATCATATCTTTGAGCAAAATCTTCAATCGTTACTTTCTCATCTCTCATATCTTTAAACAGTTCTATTTTATTTTTTAGTGTTTCAAGTTCGATTTGTGACTGCTGAGACAACATATTTGAATTTTTTTCCAACAGTTCGGAAAGGTCTACAACTTTATTAAATATTTGAGGAGCAGGTAAAAATATAATCATCTTATCGTCTTTAGCTCTAATACTATCATTTTGAATATCGGTTATTTCGGCATTCAGTTTGGCAATCAATCCGTCCGTAAACATTTGATATAAAATTTTCTCTCTATCACTCATATCGGTAAAATTAATTTTTTCCAAACCTTTTTGTATATTTTCATAAAAAACAAAAACAGAATTTACTGTACTTTCGGCAAACAATTTTTCTATTAAATATTTCAAAAGTTCAACTTGTTTCGAATCGTTTAAATCAAAATATTTCGATAACAATCCGAAAGTTTCCAAATCCGTATTTTTCTTATTAATAAGAGTTTTTGCAAAAGTTAAATTTGTTTTGTCGTTAAGATTTAATTTTTTGAATATATCATTCAAAACTTTTGCATTTATATATTTTGTAAACGAAACTATACTTTGCAAAATTCTAAAATCTTCAGAATTTTGCAAATTCAGTTTACTTAAAATAAAATCCGTACTTTTAGTATGTTGTAAAATATCGTAATTTGAAAGCAAATTAAAAATATATTGAACTTTCTGTTTATTGTCGAAATCTATTTTAGACAAGAAAGAATATAAAGAATTATCATCAACATAAGAAAACAACTTTAGCAGTTCAAGTTGTTTGTAATCGTTAACATTTATTTTTTTCATAATTCTCATATTGAGATCACGAAGAGTAAATCTTTTATGATAAACTTTATTTCTTAACAAATAAGAAAGTGCATTCAATTGTGTTTCGTTATCAAAATTAAGTTTGTTTACCAGTTTTTCCGCTGTTTGTTCATCTATGGAATACAAGAAATCACCAAACAAAATATTTCTGACAAATTCAAATTGTGCGGCATTATCCGCATTAAAAGTTTCAACCAATGCCTCTATTATTTCTCTTTCACCGGAATTTAAAATTTTCACTTTTTTTGCAAATATATCCGACAAATAATTACTCTGTGAAATATCGTTTAAATCCAATTTTCCTACAAAATTCCGTGCATCTTCTTTTGTAACTATGCCATTATTAAGTATATTAATAAAATCTTGTCTTTCTTTTTCGTTTGATAAGTCTATAAAATCTTTTCCTGTTAAGAAATCGGACATTGACGGAACGAATTCATCTTCATAATTTTCAAAAATATTCATTTTAACTTTAAGGAAAGAATTGAAAAACTTATGAAAACCGATGGCAATAACAGTAGAAAGAATTACCAACGGAATATTAGGTATGAACAATAAAGAGAAAACATAAGGTGCGGATAACAACAATGTAGGTAAAAATCTTTCTCTTGTTTGTTTTATTGTTTGTTGTGATTTTGAGAATTTATCAAAACTTTCTTTTAATTCTTTTGAAGGAAAAATATTAAACAAAGTTGCTTTTAATGTATCCGTTTTTGACCACTCAAAGTTATTTTGTTTTATCCATTGGCTTACATTATGTGCTTTTATGAACTGACTTTGGCAAGCGGTAAAAAATATTATACTTAAAGGAACCGTTAAAAAAGCCGTTACGGGTAATGAAACGGTAAGTAATAATAATATTGCAGGTACGGCTCTAAATGCAATTTCTTCCCAAACATGAGCATATTTAGACAATACATTAAACAATTGATTTCTGTTTTGTAACGGAGAAAATATTGATAAAGCATACAAATCATCAATATTGTAAACTATTTCTTTCAGTTTCTCTGCCGCAATATCATCATAAAACGATTTTATATTACTTGACACCTTATAAAATTTATTTTGAAAAGTATCATCTATCTCAAATGTTCTATACGGATTTTGTTTCATTAAAACATTACTTTTATGTTGCCCGCCGAGCAATGCCAATTTCATTCTTATCTTTCTCATTGGAAAATTGTCATCTTCCTGAGAATTTTTATTATAAATTTTAAGATTATTTATTTCATTTTGTTCATTTAAATTCATATAAACAAATATCGGTTTATCCAAACCTTTATTACCGTGAAGGAAAGCATTTTCCAATATTTCCAACAAAAAGAAATGAATATCAAATTTCAAATAGCTTTCGTTTTCAGGTTTACTTAAAAAAGAATATAATGGTTTTTGAGTATATATTTTGAAAAACATACTTCTTATATTTTGATATATTTCAATTTGTTCTTCCCTGCTTAATTTATCTATATCTATTTGCTTTTCAAACACATTTAAAACAATAAGTTTATTATTTTTTATTGCGGATTCTATTTGTTGTATAAATTGTTGCGGATTATTGTTTATATTTTCAAGATATATTCTTGTATATCCGTTTGCACCGGTATCTTCATATAACATATTCTGTTCTTCTTGAGAAAAAACAACATCTGCGGTTTCTTGTTTTGACATTTCGGATTCAAACATTGCTTCCTGTACCGCTTTATGCATTCTTGAATATATTTCCGCAGGAATTCCGTTTATTTGTTTTCCGTTCAATTGAGAGTTTTCAATTTCAAAAATAACTCCGTTACTGAAAAATATTCCGTTTTCAACCAATTTTTTCGATATATTTAATATTATACTGTCAATATCTTGAACAAAAACGGTTTTGCCGCCTTCTAACGGCAACATTTCATTCATAATATCGGATGCGGCATTTAAAATATTAATTATATCTTGTGTTTGTTGTTGTTCCGTATCGGTTAAAGGTTGTAATCTGTCCAAAACGGTCAAATCCGCATCTTTACCTAAAACCTCTTTCAACTTTTCGGTATTGTCCCCCAATAATTGTTTTGCTGCCGAATATAAGATTTTTTTCTTATCGCTATCCGTTGTACAAGATGCAATTTTATATGCCAATGCCTGATAATTTATTTTACTTTGTTGCTCTATAAGTTCTATATATTTTTCGTTAGCTTGTTTCGTATCTTCATTTATTACAGGTGTTACAACGATTGTGTTTACTTTTTTTGTTTGTAATATTTCTTCCAATTTTTGACTATGAAAACCACCTGTTACGGCAACAATTATTTCTTTTGAGTCTTTTAATATTTCTTCATCATTTCTTATTTTATTATTTTCAATTGTATTTATTTTTTCGTTATTAAGTAAATTTTTAACAAACACATCGTTTCTTTTATCATTTATTTCGTAATATTTGTTTATTTGTGCAAAATCCTGTTCTATTTCTTTTATTCTATCGACAGAAGAATATTTACCATACAATGTTCTAAAAACATCATACTCTTTTTTGAAACATTCCCAGTCCGATTGTGTTAATTTATATTGTAAATAGTCTTGAAAATATTTATTAAAATCGGATATAAAAGTTACTTCGTATTCCGCAGTATTATAAGAAAGAGCTTTTCTTATTTCACCAATCAGTTTTCTTTCTTCCCGGACCATCATTACGGGATTCAAATTTTTGTTATTTGAATTTATATCTAAAAACTTTACAACTTCTTTAAAGTGCCCGTTTAAATCTATATCTTCTTTTTCACATAAAGAATTTATGAGTTCCAAAGATTTTTGTGTATCAGAAAAATTGTTTGTTTCTTTTAACAATTTCGAATATACATTAAACGGTATTTTATTTCTTAACAAAATAACCAAATCCTGTAATTCTTTTTTTAATTCGGTTACATTTAATTTGTTTGAATCAGATACCATGGACAAAAATGCTTTTATGTTAGGATAATCATTTAATGTTATTGCTGTTATATTATTATATTTTTGAGGATTGTCATTAATATCCTTTATATATTTCAATAAATGTTTATAAAACTTTTTTGTATCGGGATTTATAATATTGTTTTGCACAATTGCGGTAAATTTTTCATTTCTGCCGTTTACATATATTTTCTCCAATATATTTATTTCCGTATTTACTTTATTTATTATGTCTTTATATTTATTTTGATTTTGTATAAGCCAAGCCAATCTTTTTATATTGTCTTCATGTAATTTTTCATCGTCTATACCTTTTAACTCTATTTCTTTATTACCGCTTATTATTTTGTAATATTCGCTTCCGGTTAATATTCCTTGTTGCAAAAGTTCTTCCGTTACCTGTTTTCTTATATTTTCATCTTTTACGGAACTTAACCAACTTGTATCTATATTTCCGTAACCGCCTTCTACATATATTTTTTTTACATTATATTTATCCGCAATTTGATTTATTATTTTTGATATATTTCTTTGTGTTTGAGGATGACAATGTAAATCTTGTATATTTACAACCGTTATTGTACTTTGTGCATCTTTGGATGATGTTATCTTACCGTAATCGTTACTTATCGGACTTGTTTTAACAAAAACATCTTCGTATTTCTTGTTTGCGGTTTCAGACATCGGAATAGCATATAAATTTGCTCCCAGTGTTGAAACCATAAAACATACCGCTGTTATTACGGCACACACTTTTACGGAACTTACTCTTTTTTTAAGATATTTTTTTATCATTTAATCATCCTATATGTATAAATTTATAAACTTTTATCAAAATAAATTTTTATGCGGCTGCCAACATTGCTCTGTATGTTTTTGACATATCTTCATTCTTTTGTTCTTTTATGGCATCACCTTTTACTCTCTTACCGTCGTACAATATTATTTCTATTATCGTATTTACCAACACTTCCTGTTCTCTTGTATCTTTTGATTTGTTTTGACTATCCAAACTCTTTAATTTTTCTATATTTTCCATTAATTTCGCTGCTGCATTTGCACCTGTTACATCATCCATATCAACTTCTTTCGTATCACTGTATTTATTCTTTACTTGTCTGTATAACATTTTGCCCAACATTATTTCCTGTTTCTTTTCCTGAAGTTCTGCTCCTTCAAGTTCGTTTTTACTTTCCAACAACGATTTCTTTGCCAGTATTCTTTCTTTTATCAACTCGATAAATGTTTGGGCTAATTCTTTTGTTTTTATTGATTTTAATATTATTGCAAACTCGCTTTCCGCTCCGACTACACTTATTACATCTTCTTTCGTTTCCGCTTTCAGTAACTCTTCAATTTCTTTTTCTTTTAATTGCGGAACTTTGTTAAAACTTACATTGTAACCTATATTTTCTATATCGTTTATCGTTAATTCTCCTATTTTCATATTCACTTTAATTTTTCCCAACAATGCACCGAGTTCTCTTTGAATATTCGTTATATCTCTTTGTGCTTTAAATTGTTTCTTTAATATTTCTATATCTACCAAAATAGGTTTTTCCTGATTTACCAATGCTTGTTCAACACTTTCCTGCTCAGTTAATATTTCTTTTATTTCTACATCTTCCTGCATATAATAATCTCTTATTTTTACACCGTCTTCATTTCTTATTATTTGCCCTGAAATTCCGTTTTCCATATACTCTTTCTTACTTTCGTTACCGTCTATATAAATTTCTATTCCCTGTTCTCTTAAACCGTCTATTTCTTCTTTAGTCAGATTCAACATTTTGTATTGTTCTTCGGTAATAACTTTTCTTGTTCTTCCGTTTTCTATAGCTATTTTAAGTTTATTTATATCTGTTATGCTTTCAAGCCCTACTATTGTTTTTTGTGCAAACATTATTCCTATCGCTCTTTTTACTTCCAAACTTGATGTAATAAATGTATTTATTTGTTTTGCGGTCTTTCCTTCAAGTTCCATTTCTCCTATTTCCAATAAGCCCTCTTTTATACCTATTCCTTCTTCAGAAGTTCTTACTATACCTTCCGTCTCAATTTCATCGGCTTCTATTCCTTCTTTATTCAATATCTTTTTTATTTCCTCTTTTATTGTATTTGTTCCGTTTATAACTTGTGCAACTTTTACGGCACTGTTTCCTTTTGCACCGTATAACAACAAATCGCTGCCTGCTACTCTATATATACTTGAACCGTTTATCTTTATTCCGGTATTTTCCAATTCATATACATTATTTGCTTCTTCTATATCTTCAACTATACCTATTTCTATTTTTCCATCTTCACTTAATTTTGCATTTGTACCGAACATTTTTATTGCATCTTGTATTCCGCTTGATTTAATAAATTTGTAGTCTATTGCTATATGTTTTACCACACTTGCTCCTATTATCATCTTCTCTACAATTCTTCCCAATCTTGCGGATATTTTACTTGCTTTTTCAGCGACAGGCATATATTTATCCAAGAAATCTCTTATTTGAGCTGCACCTGCTTTTCCCGCCTGACTTTCATGTCTTTCTACAAAGTCAGGTAATAAACTGTCTTTTATTTCCGCTATTGCTATTTTTGCAGCAACTTTTATTGCACTTTCACCTTTTTGTAAAGATTCATTTACAACAGCCATATTTTCCGGAAGGATGGCAGATTCCATATCCAAATATGTTTGTGCATCTTTATAACTTATTTCTTTGCCAATAAGCATTTTTTCAAGTTCTTGTCTTGTGGCGGTTTTAGTTTCACTTACATCTGCGAATTCCAATTTATTTGAACTTGAATTATAATTTTTTACTTCTATAACCCAATACAATGAATCATGCCTTTGTTCTTTTGTTTTACCGCGAATTTCACCATCACTATATACTTTTGTTTCTACAATATATTTATCTTGTATTGTATCTGAAAAATTATTTGCTAATTCGGACATTAAATCTCTTTTTGAAGCCGCTATCGTTTCAATAATATAATTTTCTACATTCTTTTCATATAAATTACCATCTATCACATAACAAGTTACAACAAATCCGTCTTTCTCTATATATACATAAACTTTATCTTCAATTCTTCTCATATAAGAAAGAGAATCTTTTTGTTCGGTATATATCAATACATCTTCATCATTAACTATTTTATTTACATTATCTTGAACACATAATTTATCCAATGTTATGGCACAATCCAATGCTTTATTTGAATCGTATTCTCCTCTTTCATTTAAATATCTGTTTTTCCCTTCTCTTTCATTTCCGTTTGTAAAAATAGAATGTCCGTCACAAATATGTTCCCATCTTTCATAAGTTAAGAAATGTCCTTTTTCCAACTCTATATATTCATTACCATCCGAATCCGTATTTATTCTGTCCTTATATTCGGATTTAAAATTTTCCCATGTTTTTTTTGCATAAATCTTTGAAACAAATTTAATAATTTTCTCTCTTTCTTTTTGTTCTTCAATCGTTTGAGCGGAATCATTTATATAATTGTGTATCATTTCATGATCTTTACTATTAAACTTTTCAGGACTATTAATTGTTTTTAATATTATTTCTGTTATTTCGTTCGGAATATTTTTAGTTATAAGAAGATAATATAATTCCACATTCTCTTTTCTGTTTTTTATTTCTTCCCTTATAGTTGCCCTATCCGAAGCAAAAAAATGATTTCTTATATGATTTATCTTCCCTTCAAATTTATCCAAAGTTATTTTGGAATCAAAATATTCTTCAAACAATTCAGGATTTTTTATATTCAACTCTTTTTCTTCTATTTCTTTTTTTATTTGTTTTATTCTTTCTCTATCATCAACAGTTTTAGTTTTCTTATGATTAAGAGTTTTCAATTCCTTCTTCAAATCCAATAAATCTTTTATAACACCTGCTTCCTCATTAAAAGAATCTATTTTTTGTTGTAAAACAAATATCAAATCTTCTCCTGCCATATATTTACTTATTTCGGTGTTATTTAAAACATTATTTAAATTTCTTCTTTCAACAGCAAAATCAGAAAGAATTGTAAGTATTTTATTTGGAATATCTACAAATCTTGTTGATACAACTATATTGTTCTTATCAGAAACAACATTCTCTCTAATCTTTTTAAATTTTAAAGATGCTTGTAATAAATTTTCTTCATTATTCGTTATAACGGCAAAGGTATTCCATAGTAAATGAATTATAAAACCTGATGATATTACGGAACCTGCTCCAACTACTGAAGAGATTGCTGCAGCCAACAACACGGAAGAAAGAGGAAGCACTGAAAATGTACAAACAGCTGCAGTAATACCTAACCCTACGGACAAGGCTCTTATTGTCCAAACAACTATTTTCATTCCAAAAGACATATTTCCGTGAGCAGCCATAAAATCTTTTGAAAATAATGCAAATGTTTCTAAAAACACACCGTGAACAAGACCCGGAAAAGTATATCTGTAATATTTTGCTTTTTCCTCAACTTCCATTATTTCTTCTTGTGTAAGGTCTTTTTCTAATTTACCGGTTTGTTTTAAATATTGTTTTAAATATTTTTCAAAACCGCTGTTATATAATTTTCCTACAGTACTGTCTGTTTGTAATCCCCAGAAGTCTTCCAACATTTCTTGACGTGTTTTTTGTTTTGGATGTTTGTAGTCGTATTCCCATTGAACATTACTTTCATCTATAATATCTCTTACACTCGTTGTTGCTTTCCAAAATCTTATATCGTTTAATTTTTCTTCTTTTGTGCTGTATGTTCTTACAGGATTATGTCTCATTATCTCACTGCCCATATGATCACCGAACAACAAAGAAGAATTTGCCAAAAATTCGGCTTGCCTGCTGATTCTTTGATCTGTAAGACCGTTATATACGGATAAAGTTTCTACGGTTCCGTTTTCATTTAACTTTATATTTACGGCTATAGGATATTCAAAGTTTCCGAGATTACCGTGAACGAATGCATTTTTTACCATTTCCTGTAAAAAGAAATCCAACGAAAAATCAGTATATTCTTTATCTTTGTTCAAATCAGGGAATATTTCCGATAAATGCACCCGGTTAGAAATTAAAGAATATGCTTTTTGATAATTTTCATAAACTTGACTCGGAGACATTTCAAATGTGTTAAAACCTTCTTTAAACAAATGAAAAACTATCAATTTATTATTTTCTGCAGCTTCTTTTATTGCTTTATTAATTTCATTACTGTCACCGTCAAGATAAACATCAACATATTCGCTTGTATTTGTATCTGAATATAATGCCGTTAATTGTTCCCGAGAGAAATCAATATTATTTTCTTGTGAACCTAAAGCTTTCCCGTCTTGTTTTAAAGTACTAACTGTAGTTCCTTCTTTAAAAGTTACACTTACTATATTACCTTCATTATCATATTCAACATTTTCTATTCCGTATGAAGAAAATTCACCTTTTTGTAATCCCCCTAAATATCTGCCTGCCGAAGAAACGGTTTTTGGAGAGAAATTAAGGATATGCATTGAACCGGATTTTGTTGTAACTACAACATTTTGATTTAGTATATCGTTTAATTTAGAACCGTTATATACCACCAAAGAAGAAACTCCGGGAATTATTGATAAATTCTTATCGGAATCTTGAGATTTGTTATATTCATAATGTGCCGCTTGAGCAGTAACGGTTGCTGCAAATAAAGCAAATATTTTTGCCGATAACACGGTTGCAAATGGTGCAAACATCGGTAATGCAAATGCTATTACATAAGGAAGAGACATGGCTGCCGTAGGCAATGCTAAATTTTTAAAATCATTTTTTGCAAGTTCTTTAAAACTCAGTTTTTCTTCTCCGGAAGAATCTTTTTGAACAAGCCACTTTACTATTGTGTGAGAGAAAATAAATAACGGTTGCATTACAAAAAACAAAGGTATTCCGATAACAGGATTTATTACAGCTATTATTGCCGGTACGGCTCTAAATACAATTTCTTCCCATATATGAGCATTTTTAGATAACAGACTTCCTTTATCAGCTACAGGAGCCAATATGTTCATTCTTAATGTCATTATTTTATTTTTTATAATTTCAATCGGAGAAACAAAAACAGTTTTATTTAAATTTTGTTCGTATTCAGTTTCAACTTTTTGTTCGGGCATATAAACTTGTGACAATAATTCAACATATTTTTGAGTTAAACCGTTGTCTTCTCCCATTATTCTAAAAGCATCTTCTGCAGACATCGGCTCTTTATAAGGTCTCTTTGCCGTTAATGCCTCATAAACATCTACGACGGCTATAAGAAATGTTAATTTCTGTTCATTAAAAGGAAGAGAATTCAAAGCAGCATTAAAAATATCTTGATCTTCCTGAGTCATTACAGGATAACTTCTCGGTGTAACTTTTATTAAACCATCTTCTTTTGTATATCTTATATGATGATATTTTGCTCCGTAAATAAACGGTTCATATATTTGTGCAATTTGTTCATCTTCAAGAACAGATGCTCCTTTTTGTGTATGCATTTTCATTATAGCAAATTCATCAACTGTAAGTTGTGTAGGTTTATTCAGTATACCTTCAGGTGTTAAATCTTTACCTATATCGTGCAATAATGCATTCATAACAGCAAGATATTTATAATATTGTTCTTCTTCAAACGATATTTGCAATTTACCGGTTTTTTCTTCTATCATTTTTTTTGTTATTTCAACAACATTCAAAACATGATTTCTTGTAGTTTCATCGGTATAAATATAAGACATTTTATCCGTCAACAATGCCAATGTAGAATCTAATTTTTCCTGTAATCTATATATTTCTGTTACACATTCCTGAAGATCTTCTTCCGAAAAATTACTTGTATCCAACTCTGTAAATTTACTTACAACTTCAATTTCTATTTTATTCATTCCGGAAATAACATCTTCAAACTTGGCCAAATTGGATATTATTGTTTGTCTGATTGTGTTTTCTTTTTGTTCGTCTATTTGTGTTCCTTCGTATTTATCTACGGAATCAATAAAAATTGTTTTTATTTGTGTATCTACTGCCGCCAATTCATCTTGTAAAGAACCGATAGAAGAAAGTATTTTTGCTTTTTGATCTTCTTGTTCTCTGACTATTTGATTATATCTGTAATGTCCGTATTGTGATAAAGATGAAGATACAGGTATAAAAAATAAAGTTGCTATAGGGTTACTTAATGCAATTAAAAGTGATAGTATATAAGGAGCTACAAAGAATAATAAAGGTTTTGACAAATCTCTTACATCTGTTTGTAACAATTTTATAAATTTGGCTTTTTTATCGGTTCCGGCAGAATCTTTTTGAATAACCCACTTTACGATTGTATGAGAGAAAACAAACAACGGCTGCATTATTAAAAATAACGGTATGCCGACTACAGGATTTATAACGGCAACAATTGCAGGTACAGCTCTAAACACAATTTCTTCCCAAATATGTGCTTTTTCGGAGAATGCTTGTGCAATACTGTTTTTTATAGGAGAAAAGATAGAAGCTTCTACCATTCGTTTAGGCAAAGAACTTACCTGTTGTAAATTTTTATTCTTCAATACAGTTTCTATTTCTTTCATTTTTTTCGAAGCTTTTTTACTCTTCTGCATATCTGAATAAAGTTCTCTTATTTTTGTTTTTCCTTGTTCTACTTCATCTAATAACTTTTCATCATTAAAGGAAGTGAACATAGTAATATTGGATTCCGTCATTTGATATTCCATAGTTGCAATCATATCCAAAGTAAGAGCATCCAATGAACCCTTTGCAACTTTCATAACTGACATTGCACTCATTATACCTTTATGTAAATTACCGGTATTATTTGAAATAGTATAACCAAATTCCGTTTCAAGTCCTGCTGCCGTTATAATTGTAGGGAAAGTAAAAGATGTAAGACCTTTTTCCGCCAACAAAGAATATAAAGTTCTTGCAAAATAATAAGAATTACAACAACTCAAATCAATTGTAATTTTTCTTAAATCAATAGGATTTTTTTCTCGTGTAGCAGCATAAATTAAGGCATCTGCCAATTCCTCAACGGTAATACTTTCTGCTTTTACTCTTTGTTTTTCAGAAATTGCCTGATCTCTAAATACTTTAGGTTTGCTCGGAGAAACTATTTCCAAATCAGTTTTTCCACCATGTCCTCTAAAGACAAAATAAGCATTTTGTGTTCCGGTATTATCATTAATACCAAAATTTCTTATTGCACTTAACCACTTCTTAGCAGCTTGTTCATCTTTTGATCTTTCAAAATTCGTTATTTCTTTATGTTTTTTGATAAAACTTAATATGTCTTTCATTGCAGATGTATTAAATCTCGATTTAATTCTATCGTATGCTTCATTATTGCATAATGCAAATATTTGTGTATTTTCATCAATTAAAACAACATCTTTCATTGCTTTTGAATATGTTAAATAAGAATCTAATGCTTGTTTTACAATATCTCTGAAAAATCTTGATGAAAGATCATAATCCGTGACTTCCTCTCCAACACTATCAAAAATAAATCTTGAAACAGCTATTGCACAATGATATTTTGCAACTATATTATTTTCGTCAGATATATTTGCAAGTCCCGAATTTTTCAATATATTATTAAATTCTTCATCTATAAAAAGTTTTAATGCCAAATGATTATTTTCGGTGGCAATATTTTTTATATTTAAATTTACCAATCTTGTAAACAAGTCCGTATAAATATCTTTATAATCAGGATTTAAAATATAATCTTTTATAAAATTACCGTCTTCTATGCTGTCCGCAATAATTTTTGTTATCTTTTTATCGGCAAACAATTCATTAAAGAAATCTTTATCTCCTACAGAAATATATTTAACAAGAGCTTTAAATCTCGGATCTTTGAAATCATTAACATTTTCACTGTTATCAAATTTTGTAGAAATTCCCATAATTCTATGGAAATACAATATTTTCTCTATATCGGAAGAATCTCTGACTCTGTTTAAAATGAAAGAGACCGTTTCATTATCAAAAACCATCATATAAGCAAAATCAATTCTTGAAAGATTTTTTATTTTCTCGGCATTATCAAACAAAGCTTTAACTTTGGTTATATCGTAACTTGGCAAATTATAATCTCTGCAAAAATTTAATTTATCAGTTATTTGAGAAGAATCTTGAGAAGTATTTAAAATAACAGCAAAAATATTTTTAGGTAAAGACATTAAATATGCAAAATCAGTTTCTGAAACATTATCCAACTTTATCATATTATCAAACAAATACTCTATTCTGTTAGCATCATCTATATCCATAAGAGCTTTATTATGTTTTTTCAATAAAAATGTTAAATTGTCATCTATATCTTCTTTTTCAAAGAATAACAACAATGCTTCGGCATTTTCAGCATCTATTTTTTCATTAAAATATTCTATATTTTCCTGTTTTAAAGAAAATAATGTTCTAAAAAGTTGTATATATTCATCTTCTATTTCTTCATCTTCCGATTCTTCGTCAAAAGTATCAATATATTTTTCCAAACAAGAAAACTTCAAATCGGTATCAACAAGGAAAGTTTTTGAAACTTTTAAACTTCTCTTAACTATACCGTCTATTTCATCCAAATTCACATACAACTTTTCATTTATTTTCTTTATAAAGATATCCAACAGAGGACTATCTTTCGTTAAATCAAACTCATATTGTTCACAAACACTAATCAACTTATTAAAACCGTTAATATTTTTATCGTAAATTCTGTTTAAAAGCTCTCTTCTTCTATCTTCACTTAATTTTTTATCTGTATCGGCTTGTTGTTTTACGGAATATGCTTGTCTTTTTGCTTTTTTATATTTTTTTTGTTGTTTTTTTGCAGTTGTTGTTTTATCACTTTCCGGTTGAGCATATAAATTCTTTCCTATTCCTTCCGCTTTTGCTTCACAATTTAATAAAGCGGTTTGAATTTCAGGTGCCATTCTTGAATAAATTTCTGCAGGTATTCCTTTTAAATCTTTTCCGTTTAAACCGGAATTTTCTATATCAAATATTGCTCCATCGCTTAAAAATATTCCTATATCTACCAGTTCTTTTGATACTGCAATTATTAATTTGTCCATATCGGGCAATAATATTGTTTTACCGCCTTCAACAGGCAATATTTCGGCAATACTGTTTGCTTCTACACTTAATATTTGTTTTATTAATGATGCATCTTTTTGTTCTTCGGTTGTTAACTGTTCTGTATTATCCAAACTACTTAAATCTACATCCGTTCCTAAAATTTCTCTTATTTTATCGGAATTTGTTCCTACAATATCTTTAACAACATTAAGTAAAATATTTTGTTTATTCTTATCTGTTTGACAAGATGCTATAGTATAAGCCAATGCTTGTGATTGGAATTGCTTACTTTGATCTTTTATTATACCCTTATATACTTTTGTTGCTTTATCTATTCCTTCATATATTGAAGGTGTAATTACTATTGTATTTACTTCTTTTGCCTCTAAAATCTCTTCCAATGCCTGACTATGAAATCCACCCGTTACGGCTATTATAACATCTTTCGAACCGGCCAATACTTCTTCTTCCTGTCTTAAATTTTTATCTTCCAAAAGTTGCGGTTTTTCATTTTCCAATAAATTATTTACAAAAACATCGTTTCTTTTATCGTTTATTTCGTAATAATTATTTATTTCGGAAAAATCCTGTTCGATTTCTTTTAATCTGTCCGTTACGGCATATTTTCCGTATAAGTTTCTAAACTTTGCAAATCCTTGCTTAAAATACTGCCAATCACCTTCCATTAACTTATATTCAAGATAATCTTTAAAACTTGCACTAAAATCCGATATATATGTTATTTCATATTCTTCGTTGCTATATGAAAGAGCAGCTCTTATTTGCTCTATAAGATGTCTTTCTTCTTGTACCAATTCCACGGAATTTAAATTTCTGTTTAATTCATTACTTTCCAAAAATACTTTTAATGAAGAATATTTATTATCCAAATCTATACCGGCTTTATCACATAATAAACTTATCAATTCCACTAATTTTTGACTATCTTGAAAGTTTCCCGTTTCTTCTACAAATTTTGTATACACATTATACGGCAATTTTGTTTTTATATCGTTAATAACCATATAAAGTTGTGAAGTAATTTCTTTAACATTTATTTTCTGCGAAATTTTTGTTAACTTCATAAATTTCATAATGTTAGGATAATCATCCAAATTTATTGCCGTAACATTATTATATTTTTGAGGGTTGTTATTGATATCTTTTACATATTTTATCAACTGTCTGTAAAATCTTTTTGTATCTATTTCATTTTTTGTATATTTTCCTATATTTGTACTAAACCTTTTATTCTCGGAATTTACATATTTTTTCTCTAACAATTCAATTTCTTTATCTATATTTTCCGTTAATTTTTTATATTTGCTTTGATTATCTATCATCCAAGATAATCTTTTTATATTTTCTTTATGTAATTTTTCTTCATCTATACCTTTTAATTCGATTTCTTTATTACCGCTTGTTATTTTGTAATATTCGCTTCCGGTCAATATACCTTGTTCCAAAAGTTCTTCTATTACCTGCTTTTTTACATTTTCATCTTTTACGGAATTTAACCAACTTGTATCTATATTTCCGTAACCGCCTTCCACATAAATTCTTTTTAAATTATATTTTCTTGCCAATTGTTCTATTATTTTTGATATATTTCTCTGTGTTTGAGCATGACAATGCAAATCTTGTATATTTACTACCGTAACCGTACTGTTTGCATCTTTTAATGCGGTTATTTTACCGTACTCACTGCTTATACTGCTTGCTTTATTGAATACATCTTCATATTTTTTATTTGCAGTTTCCGACATTGGAATAGCATATAAATTTGCTCCCAATGTAGATACCATAAAACATATTGCTGTTATTACGGCACATATTTTTATACCGTTTATCTTCTTTTTAAGATATTTTTTTATCATTTAAATCCTCCTCAACAACAAAAAAAGCATACGGCACCTTAAATGCCGTATGCTTTTTTATATTGTTGATAGATATTTTTTTTACCAAAAGTAAATAGTAATCCCAAATATTTTATTATAAATAAAAATATAAACCCAAAAAAGAACAGAAAGACACTTGTATTTGCAAAAACCCCATAAGATTTCAATTCTTTTATAATCAGTAATTGTTTTACATAATTAAAATAATTGTCGGTATATAATTTTGTATTGATTTTATCAATATCAATGAATATATCTTTTGTAAATTCCGGTGCCAATAAAGATTCAACATCTTTTGCTATATTATTACATACATTTGCAACTATGGTTTTGGTTTGTTGTAATAAATCGTACTGCACTTTCATAACATCCGAAATTGATGCTTTTTGCGAATACAAATAAAAATTTCCAAACAGATTTATAACCGATAAATCTATTGTAGAAAAAAATATAAAAAACGATAATATACACAAACTAAACCTTTTCATGCATTTTAAGTATAGCACTTGAGCATATTTTATTCAATAATTTTGTTTATTTTTCACATATTTTTTGCAAATAAAAAAGTCCTGATTTTATAAAAAAATCCGTTTTTTTTCAAAATTGTAAAAATATATTAAAATTTGTAAAATAATTGGCTAAAATTATGAATAATAAAAATCCTTTTTTATCAAAAAGTTTATCAAGTTTACTTTTTAAATTTTCCGCACCGGCTGTTGCCGGTATGGTTGCCGGTGCATTATATAACATAATTGCAAGATTGCTTGTAGGAAATGATGTCGGTCCGTTGGGAATTGCAGGTATAACGGTAACTTTTCCTTTGGTAATTCTGTATTTGGCATTCAGTGCGTTCATCGGCGTAGGCGGAAATGCATTGTTTTCAATATATTTAGGTAAAAAAGATATAAAAAAAGCGGAACATATTTTAGGTAACACTTTCATTATGCTTATATTAGTTTCCGTAGGTGTTTCCGTATTTCTTTATATTTTTTTGGAAAAAGCACTAATCTTGGTCGGGGCAAGTTCCGATGTTTTACCTTATGCCAAAGAATATATGGAAATAGCAATGGTCGGCTTTTCTATTTGGGGAATAGGTGCCGGCATGAACCATTTTATAAGATCAAGCGGACACCCAAAAATAGCACTTGTAACACAAATAGTCGGAAATTTGGTAAATATTATTGTAGGGATATTGTTTGTGTATTATTTTCATTGGGGAATGAAAGGTGTAGCTTGGGCAAGTGTTTTCGGACAAACTTTCAGCGCAATATGGATAGGATATTTCTTTTTAAGTAAAAAGTGCATATATAAAGTAAGGGTTAAAAATTTTATATTGAAAAGCGATATTGTTCTTGCCTCTTGTGCGATAGGTATTTCTCAGTTCGTATTTCAAATTTCTTCATGTGTATTAAACTTTATATTAAATAAATCTTTAGTTTTTTACGGAGGAGATATTGCTCTTGCTGCAGTAGGAATAGTTATGTCGGTAAACTCAATAATAATATTTACAATTATGGGTATATCTCAAGGAACACAACCGTTAATAGGATATAATTACGGAGCAAAACATTTTTCAAATGCTATACAAACAACAAAAATGGCTATGAGATGGAGCAGTACTATATTAATAATAGGATTTTTGATAACGGAAATTTTTGCCGTACCGGTAGTAAAATTATTTAATTCGGAGAATCAAGAACTTATAAATTTGGCGGCAAGAGGTTTAAGATTCGTTAATTTTATGTTACCTGTTATTTCTTTACACTTTTTCGGAAGCACATATTTTCAGGCAATAAACAAGCCTGTTCAGGCAACAATATTAAGTTTAACGAGGCAAGTTTTACTTTTAATTCCGTTTGTTTTGATATTACCTTTATTTTTCGGAATCGACGGAGTATTTTTAGCAACAACTTTTGCCGATTTTTTTGCTTGTTTGATATCGGGAATTTTACTTCATCATTATTTCCATAAATATAATCAAACTTTACTTATTCCGTTGAATTTCCATAAGAAAGTAAATTTCTTTAAAAAAATGAACTAAAAATTCAATTGAATTGACAAACACATAAATTATATAATTTCTAAAAATAAAAAAAGGAGAATTATAATGAAAAAATTTTTATTTTGTTTGTCTTGTTTATTTATTTTTTCCCCTCTTTTATTAGCAAAAGATAACACTTTTACATTTAATCTCGGTGATTATAAAATGAGTTCTCTTATAATTTCAAAGATGGAACATCCTAAAAATTTATTCAGATATGAAAATCAAGCAGAATTAGAAAAATATTTAAAACAAGATAATTCAAATTTATCTGCAATAAATGTATTTTTTATAGATACGGGAAAAGATAAAATTTTATTTGATGCTGGAACGGATCCTAATGTTCTTATTGAAAGGTTGTATGAAATAAATGTAAAACCTGAAGACATAAACTTTATTTGTATAACTCACATGCATTTTGACCATATAGGCGGACTCGTAAAAGATAACAAAAAAGTTTTTACAAATGCAAAAATATTCGTATCGGAAGAAGAGTTGGCAGCAAATCCGAATTCCATATTATCCGCCTTTTATAAAGATAATATTATAACTTTTAAACAAAAAGAAATTATTATAGATAATATTAAAACAATACCGGCATTCGGGCATACGAAAGGGCATAGTGCATTTTTAGTTTCAAGTAAAGACAAATCGGTTTTGATTTGGGGAGATATGTTACATGCCGTAGTTCAATTTGAAAATTTCAATATATATATGACATACGATGCAAACCCGAAACAAGTTTTGGAATTAAGAAAAAAAATATTGGATGAATATTCTAAAAAAGATTGTTATATTGCCGGAGCACATTTGATTTATCCCGGAATCGGAACTTTACAAAAAGAAAAGAAAGGATATAAATTCATACCTTTACAATAAAATGAGGTTTTTGATTTGAACAAACATTCCATATATGCAATTATTGTAAGTTATGAACCTAATTCTTCCTTGATTAGATTATACGAATCTATAAAGAGTCAAGTCGATGAAATTGTTATCATAGATAATAACAGCCGTAATACAGAAAGCATTCATATTCTAAAAGAATTAGAAAATCAAAACATCTCCGTAATATACAACAAAGAAAATTCAGGTATCGCAACCGCACTAAATCAAGGAGTAAAGATTGCAATTGATAAAAAATACAAATGGATTCTTACTTTGGATCAAGATAGTGAATTTTATCAAAACACTTATAATTTGCTTTTAGAATCTTATGAAAGTTTAAAAGATAAAGATATAACTATGATTATTGCTCCCAAAGCAACAGAAAGAATAAACACAAAAAAAGATGAAATAAAAATAAACGGTAATAAAAAAATTATATGGAAAGATGTTATTTTAAATCTTACATCCGGAAGTTTAATAAAAGCAGAATCTTTTGATAAAGTCGGATTATTTGACGACAAATTATTTATAGAACAAGTAGATAACGATTTTTGTTACAGACTTATAAAAAACAAATACAAAATAAAAGTTGCTCAAAATATAAATTTTATTCAAGAAATCGGAAATGCAAAAAAAATATTTGGTTGTATAGTTAGAAACCATAATCCTAAAAGAAAATATTATTTATCAAGAAATGTTACCATAATGTTAAAAAGATATTTTTTTGTTGCACCTTATACTGCAATAAGATATTTTTTAGGCGGAACAATTTTCAGTTGGATAAAAATTTTCTTATTTGAAAAAGATAAATGCAAAAAGATATTAAGCGGATTTAAAGGTCTTTTTGACGGAGTATTTAAAATTTATGCCAAATAAGCCAGAAGTTTCTTTAATTATTCCCGTATATAATGTCGAATCTTATTTAAAGCAATGTTTAGATAGCGTTATTAATCAAACATTCAAAGACATTGAAATAATTATTGTAAACGATTGTTCTTGTGATAGTTCTTTACAAATAATAAAAGAATATCAACAAAAAGATGAAAGAATAGTTTTAATTAATTTACAAAAAAACAAAGGTCAAGGAAATGCAAGAAACGAAGGTTTAAAAATTGCTAAAGGAAGCTATATTACATTTATAGATTCGGATGATTGGGCAACAACAGATTACATAGAAACATTATATAAAACAATAAAAGAACATAATGTAGATTTGGCTATAGCAAATATATCTACATATAATAACATTACCGGTAAAATAAACCATATTAAGTTTCCCCCAACAATATATAATAACCTTAACACAAAGGACATAAAATCAATAATATTAAAACAACGAATGATATGGTCTTCCTGTTCAAAAATATACAAGAAAAGTTTTATTTTAAATAACAATATATTTTTCAAACAAACATTAATGGAAGATATTTTGTTTAATTATGAGGTTATTCTTAAGACGGATAATATAATAATAACGGATAAAAATTTATATTATTATCGTATAAAAAGAAATTTATCAACAATGGAAAACAAGAACAATAGGATATATTCTTGTGTAAATGTTTTTAAAAACATAAAACAAATGCTTATTAATAATAACCAATTAGAGAAATTTAAAAGTTCTTTTTATTCTTACGGCTATTTATGTTTTGCTGCCGAGATAGAAGTATCAAGTTTATCAAAAAAAGAATTAAATAAAATTATTGTTGAATTAAAAAACACCGTATTTGATGACAGAAACACAATCTTAATTTACAATGATGAACAATTCATTTATAAATGCAGACTATTTTTATTTAATTTATGTTTAAAATATAATATAAGCTATGTTGTTATAGGTAAAGCCATAAGAAAATTTCTAAGTTTATTTAAACATTAATGCCGGAGGATTCTTTGCAGGTATCTGTAATAATAGTAAGTTACAACACAAAAGAATTGACTAAAAAAACAATACAAGCCGTTATTGATAAAACGGAAGGTATTGAATATGAGATTATCGTTATAGATAATGATTCAAAAGACAATTCCGCAGAAGAATTAAAGAAAACTTTTCAAGATAAAATAACATTAATAGAATCTAAAGAAAATTTGGGATTTGGCAGAGCAAATAATTTAGGAATAAAACAAGCTAAAGGCAAATATATATTTCTATTAAATCCCGATACGGAATTAATAAACAATGCAATAAAAATATTTTACGATTATATGGAACAAAATATTCAAGTCGGAGTATGCGGCGGTAACCTTTATAATATAAAAGATGTTCCGGAACAATCTTTTATGATGTATAGAAATTCTGCCGGCTCTTTTTTGTTTTGGCGATATTTGGAATTGTTTTACAATATATTTTCCAAATTCAATAAAAAGAAAAATTATTACAGATTTAATTATTCAAACAAAGTAAAAGATGTCGGATATATTTCAGGTGCGGATATGTTTGTTAGAAAAGAAGCTCTTGAAAAGTCCGGGCTGTTTGATGAGACATTTTTTATGTATGGTGAAGATGTGGATTTAAATTTTAGAATAAGAAACTGCGGATATTTGATATCATCACTACCACAAGCAAAAATTTATCATTATGTATCACAATCATCAAAAAATTTAGTTGCAAGTTTTGACATTAATTTTTATGGAACATATTATTTATTTTTTAAGTATTTTGGTAAAAAAACTTTTTTTATTTATTTAGATATAAAATTAACATTATTGAGAAAAGCTTGTTTTTCTTTTTTCGTCGATAAAGAAAAAACTAAAATATATTTTGATATATTAAAGAAAAACAAAGAAAGATATTTGGAACAAAAAAATAGATATAACAAACAAAATGGATTTTAAAACAACAAAGCAAGTATCTGTAATAATAGTAAGTTATAACACAAAAGAATTAACCAAACAAACAATCCAATCCGTATTTAATAAAACGGAAGGTATTGAATATGAAATCATCGTTGTAGATAATGATTCAAAAGACGGTTCCGCAGAAGAATTAAAGAAAACTTTTCAAGATAAAATAACATTAATAGAATCTAAAGAAAATTTGGGATTTGGCAGAGCGAACAATTTAGGAATAAAGCATGCTAAAGGTAAATATATGTTCTTACTGAATTCCGATACCGAGTTAATAAACAATGCAATAAAAATATTTTACGATTATATGGAACAAAATGTTCAAGTCGGAATATGTGGCGGTAACCTTTACAATTTAAATGAAGTTCCCGAAGAATCATATATGTTGTTCAAAAACAATATATTTTCTTTTTTCTTACATAATTATCTGTATACTTTTTATTGGTATGTTTATAAAATTACTAAAAAGAAAAAACACTATTTCTGTTTCAATTATTCAAACAAAATAAAAGATGTCGGATATATTTCAGGTGCGGATATGTTTGTTAGAAAAGAAGCACTTGATAAAGCAGGTTTGTTTGATGAAAATATATTTATGTACCTTGAAGATGCGGATTTGAATTTTAGGATAAGAAATCAAGGATATTCAATAAAATCAATACCACAAGCAAAAATTTTTCATTATCTTTCAAAATCATCAACAAATATAACAGAAAAGCATAATATGTTGTTTACAGGATTTTATTATTTTTGTTTTAAATATTTCAAAAGAAAAACTTATTTTATATATTTGGATAAACAGTTAAACCTAATTAGGATATCTTTAATTTCAGTGTTAAAGTTTAACAGAGAAAAAGCTAAGACTTATTTTAATTTATTAAAAACAAATAAAGAAAAATATTTGGAACAAAAAAAGTTATTTTATAATAAATAAAGTTTTAAAACAGTTTTTTTAATAGTAGTATTATGTTTTTTATCGGTATTGTTATTGATTTAATCATCAATTCTCTTATTTTATAAAAATGAATTTTATTAAGAAAGTACATTAATTTTATTTTTCTTGAAGGACTAATAGAAAAAATTAAATCAAGAGCCTCTTTTTTTGTTGTTTGATCCTTTATATGAAAAGTTATTCCAATGAAAGTTTTTGCTAACAATTCTAAACTCTCAAATGAATATTCTGTTAGAAATTTTTCATTTTTGTCTAATATTGTTTTTAAACATTTTATCCTTTGTTCAAACTTTTGTGAAAGAGAATCAGGTTGTAGATAATAATCGACCATAGCTTCATCAATGCAATATATTGAATGTTTTTTTTGAATTCTTAATAATATCTCAAAATCTTCTAGTGGAATTATATCAAAACGATTGTTTTTGAAAATATTTGCGTTTCCTAATATAGTTTGAGGGAAAATATTTATCGGTAATACATTTTTAGGTAAGAATCCGGGTTTAAATTGATTTGATAGTATTTTTTTTCTAATGTTTCCATATTGAAACAATTTACAGAAAACAATATCTGCATTTTTTTGTTTTAATATGACAATCTGTTTTTCCAATTTATTTGAATGCCAACTATCGTCACTGTCTTGAAATGCAATATATTTTCCTTTTGCAAACTCTATACCTTTATTTCTTGCTGCACCGACACCTTGATTTTTTTGTTTTACATATACAATTCTTTCATCTTTTATTGAATCTATAACTTCTTTTGTATTATCTGTAGAGCCATCATCTACTATTATAAGCTCTATATTCTTATAAGTTTGATTTAAAACACTTTCAACGGACCTTTTTATAAGATTTGATCTGTTGTATGTAGGTATTATTACTGATATTAAATCTGTATTATCCATTATTTTATATAAATTTTCTAAATAAATTTATTGTATTTTTTGTTGGTATTGTTATTGCTTTAACCAACATTTCTCTTGTCTTATAAAAATAAAATTTATGAAGAACACATTCCAATTTTATTTTGTTTGATTTACTGAAATAATATGCAAGATTAAATAATTTTGATTTTGTTTTGCTGTCTTTTGTGTTAAAAGCCACATTTACAATTATCAAAGCCAAATATTCCAAAGAAGAAGAATATTCTGTTTTAAAACTTTTGTTTTTTTCTAAAATTATTTCCCATGCTTTTAAAAGTTTTTCCGGTTTTTCTGAAATCGAGTCTTTTTGAACACAATAATCAACTAACGGTTCATCAATACAATAAACGGAATAGTTTTTATGAATTCTTAACAATAATTCAAAATCTTGAAGCCGTGGTACATTTGTATCGAATTTATTATTAAAAAAAATTTCGGTTTTACCAATTAATGTTTGTGTACTTATTCCTAACGGTAAAGAATGATTTTGTAAAAAACCTTCTTTAAAATTTTTAGGAATTATTCTTTTTTTAAAATTACCAAACACAAACATTTTACAAAAAACAATATCCGCATTATTTTGTTTTAATGCCTTGATCTGTTTTTCTAATTTATCCAAATGCCAAACATCATCACTGTCATGAAAAGCAATATATTTCCCTTTTGCCAAATCTACACCTTTATTTCTTGCAGAACAAGCTCCTTGATTTTCTTGCTTTACATATATAATTCTTTCATCTTTTATTGAATCTACAACTTCTTTTGTATTATCGATAGAGCCATCATCTACTATTATAAGCTCTATATTCTTGTAAGTTTGATTTAAAACACTTTCTATAGATTGTTTTATAATATGTGCTCTGTTATATGTCGGTATTATTATTGATATTAAATCCGTTTTATCCATTTTTATATAATTTTTTTAAATAATTTTATTATATTTTTTATCGGTATAGTTATTGATTTATATAACATTTCTCTCATCTTATAAAAACAAATTTTATGCAAGTAATATTGTATCTTTGTTTTATATGAACTGCTTAATCTGAATGCAATATTTATTAACTCTTTTTTAATCTCAATATCTTTTATTTTGAATGCTTGATAAATAATTGTAAATGCTAAAAATTCCAAAGCGGAATTTTGTTTTGTTGAAATATCATTATTTTTTTGCATTATTATTTTCCAAGCTTTTAATAATTTTTCGGGTTTATTTGAAATGGAATCCGTTTGAAGATAATAATCAAACAAGGCTTCATTAAGGCAATAAATCGAATATTTTTTTTGAATTCTTAACAACAATTCGAAATCTTGAAGCCGTGGTACTTCCATATCAAACTTATTGTTCAAAAAAACTTCTGTTTTTCCTAATAAAGTGGCATTGGATATTTCTACCGGCAAAGAGTCTTTTTTCAAAAAACCTTCTTTAAAATTTTTCGGCACTATTCTTTTTCTTAAATTACCAAAAAGAAAAACTTTACAAAAAATCACATCCGCATCGTTTTGTTTTAATACCTTAAGTTGTTTTTCCAATTTATCCAAATGCCAAACATCATCACTATCTTGAAATGCAATATATTTACCATTTGCCAAATCTATACCTTTATTCCTTGCTGATGCCGCACCTTGATTTTCTTGATATATATATTTAATTCTTTTATCGTTTATTGAATCTATAACTTCTTTTGTATTATCGGTAGAGCCATCATCTACTATTATAAGCTCTATGTTTTTATAAGTTTGATTTAAAACACTATCTACTGATCTTTTGATAAGATGTGCTCTGTTATATGTCGGTATTATTACCGATATTAAATCCGTGTTATCCATTATTTTATATAAATTTCCTAAATAATTTTATTATATTTTTTGTAGGTATTGTTATTGTTTTAACCAACATTTCTCTTATTTTATAAAAATAAAATTTGTGATAAAAATATTTTATTTTTATATTTTTTGATTTGCTGATTTTAAACACCAAATCAAATGCTCTTTTTTTTATTTTGTTATTTTGTATTTTAAATGCCAGTTGAAGATAATGTTCCGCCAAAAGATTTAAATAGAAAGATGAATATCTATTCAAAAAATCTTTATCACTATAAAAAATCTTTTCAAAAGATTCAAAAATTTTATCACTTTTATTTGAAATAGAATCTTGCTGAAAATAATAATCAACCAAACCTTCATCTATACAAAAAAAAGAATAATTCTTTTTTATTTTAAAACATACTTCAAAATCTTCTATTCCGAATATCGATAAGTCAAATTTATTATTTAATATTATATCTCTCTTTATTAATACGGTTTGTGTGCCTATTCCTATCGGTAGCTCATCTTTTTTTAAAAAACCTTCTTTAAACCATTTGGCAATTTTTCTTGTTCTTAAATTTCCCCTAATAAGTTTTTTACAAAAAACAACATCGGCATTATTTTGTTTTAATATATGAACTTGTTTTTCCAATTTATCCAAATGCCAAACATCGTCACTGTCTTGAAAAGCAATATATTTACCATTTGCCAAATCTATACCTTTATTTCTTGCTGCACTTGCACCTTGATTTTCTTGTTTTACATAAACGATTCTTTTATCGTTTATTGAATCTATAACTTCTTTTGTATTATCCGTAGAGCCGTCATCTACTATTATAAGCTCTATATTTTTATAGGTTTGATTTAAAACACTTTCTACTGACCTTTTGATAAGATGAGCTCTGTTATATGTCGGTATTATTACCGATATTAAATCCGTATTATCCATAAAATCTCAAATAAAATATTTTTCGCTAATTATACAATTTTTCTTGTAACATTTAAATAAAAACTTTGCATTTTTAAGATTTCAAATATAAAATATAAAGATGAATAAATTTTTTACCGATATATTATTTTCAAAACTAAAAGAAGAAAACATATTGTATTTTGATGATATAAAACTTTTCCAAA
>Ga0256407_10002819_pt1 | contig 32200 bp, 33 predicted proteins | sample RumenRJG_04DNA_FD_193489 | JGI IMG/M metagenome (GOLD analysis project Ga0256407, IMG submission 193489) | Bovine rumen microbial communities from Lethbridge, Alberta, Canada - RJG_04 | ecosystem: Host-associated > Mammals > Digestive system > Stomach > Rumen | place: Canada: Alberta...
AAGGTCAAGATGGACTTTGCCTTCTTTGCAATTGCTTTCAACATAAAGAAAATGTGCTCGAAAATCAACAAAAAAGGCAAGGGAAAGCCTTTTGGAGCCACTAATACGGCCTATTTCTGCCTACTTGCGGTCCTAACGACTCTAGAAACAACGAAAAATGGAATTTTAACTAAAAAGTCGGCCTAATCCTAATTTTACGACTATCACTGTAAAAGAAAAGAGGATGCACCATAAAACTTAATTATGATACACCCCCTTGCTCATATAGGTATAATGTCTTATTTTCCCAAAGACTTGAACATCTTGGTGATACACTTTTTCTTCTGCTCTATGTTCGGGTGAACATAGAGATTAAGGGTTGTTGTAATATTGGCATGACCGAGCAGTACGCTTACGGTCTTGTAGTCGCAGTTGCTTTCAATGCAGCGTGTGGCAAAGCTGTGGCGGAGTCCGTGGTATTTCAACTGAGGAATGTCAAGGCGTTTCATCAGCCGATGATAGTAGTTGCGGTAGGTGCGTGGCTCTGTCGGTTTATCCTCGTTGGTCAGTACAAAGAAGTCTGTGTTTACCACCTTTTTCAGAGGTTTTACCATAGCCAGAAGTTCTTTGTTCATCGGTATCTCACGGCATGAGTTCTTGGTCTTTGGTGTGTTGATGACCAACTCTGTGTGCTTGCGTTCACCCTCCACAATGTAGATGCGCTCAATGGTACGGTTTACGGTTATTGTGCCGTTGTCGGTGTTGATGTCCGACCATTTCAAACCACAAATCTCTCCGATACGCAAACCTGTAGTCAGACTGATGTAGATGCCGAGGTTGCGAAACGTGAAGTTCTGCTTGATGAAGTCGAGTATTTTTTTGTGGTTTGCAATGGTCAGGACCTCCATCTCCTTGGTCGTATCTATTGTAGGGTACTTGATGTCCCATTCGCAGTAGTTCATCCATTCGTTCTTCACTCCAAACTTCATCACCATTTTCAAGACAATCAGAATGTCCTTCACCGTCTTTGTGCTTAGTCCGCTGTCCAGTTTCTGCAACACGAATTCCTGCACAAGTTCCTCACTTAGAGCCTCACACTCGCCAAAGACTGGCATGATGTGGTTCTCCAAAATCAATGCGTAAGCAGCGTAAGTCGACTGCTTCACGTAGCGTTGCTTGTCTTCTTTCCAAGCCAACGCAATCTCTCTAATCGTTTTTTTAGTCATGTTTCCTTAATTTAAAAGGTGTATATAATAATTAAGGAAATATAGTTGTTGATGTCCCAAATCTCAGATTCCCTGAGTTTCAAGGGGAGTGGGAGAAGTGCACATTGGAGGACGTTATGAATTTTTCAACAACTCGTGTAAACTCTTCGGAATTGAATGAGGACAACTATGTCTCAACAGAGAATATGTTACAGGATTTTCAGGGAGTAGTGGAAGCAAAATCTGTTCCAGAAGATGTGAATGTTATTTCTTTCTCTTGTGGTGATATTCTTATTTCAAACATTCGTCCTTACCTCAAAAAGGTTTGGATAGCAACTTTTAATGGTGGTTGTTCCTCTGACGTGTTTGTTCTGAAAGCAAATAATAATATTGAATCTGATTACTTGCATTATGTTATAGCCAATGACAAATTTATAAATTTTGTCATGAGTGGAGCTAAAGGTGTAAAGATGCCTCGTGGAGACAAGAAGCAGATGAAGACATATCCTTTGTCCTTACCACAAATTCAAGAGCAAAAGAAAATTGGCAAAATGCTCTCTTTGCTTGACGAGCGCATCGCTACTCAAAACAAAATCATTGAGGACTTAAAGAAACTAAAGTCTGCGATTATTGAAAAGGTCTTTTGTTCTCCAAACCAAGAACATCCCATGTGTCGTATTGCGGGATTTGAGCAAGCATTGTCTACTTACAAGATGAGTGACTTTAGTTCTCGCATAGCTACAAAAAACAAGGATTCCAAGTGTTCATTAGTGCTAACTATCGCTGCACAATATGGTTTAGTTAATCAAGAATCTTTCTTTAATAAATCCGTTGCAAGCGAAAATCTTTCAGGATATTATTTGCTTCATAAAGGAGAATTTGCTTATAACAGAAGTTACTCTGCTGGATATGATTGGGGAGCCGTCAAACGATTAGACAATTATGAAGAAGGCGTTCTATCAACTCTTTATATATGCTTCAAAATTAATGAAACCATAGTTGATTCTGATTATCTTGCTTATTACTTCGAATCAACTAAATGGCATAGAGGCTTGTCTGATATTGCTGGTGAAGGGGCGAGAAATCATGGTCTGTTAAATGTTTCTATAACAGATTACTTCAACACTAAGCATCGTTTTCCTGTAATCGAAGAACAAAAGGCTATAGCCAAAATGCTAAATACCATTACAGAGAAAGAAAGGAAAGCTACCCTATTGGAAGAATGCTATCAAAAACAAAAGCAGTATCTGCTTCGCCAAATGTTCATATAAACATCTGGCGGAGCAAGTATTGCTTCTGATTTTGGAAAAGTGATTTTGTGTGACTCTCTGTCTCTAATTTAGTGTACAATGCTTGATACAATTCACATATTTGTTCCTGAGTTTTTATTGGAGGAATCTGAACAACAGTTTTTCCCAACTCTGTTTGGTTTATGCTTGCCTGTGATACTGCTTTGTTACAGACAGCCTTAAAGCGATTGAGCATTCTATTTGTATTCAACAACAAGTATAAATAGAATGGGATAACCACCATATGGTTAGGTGTCAATCTGAGTAGATTCATTCCATGATAAAGGTCATAATCCTTATCTATGAATGCGGTATTGCCTATGTATTCAACACTATTGATATTGCTGAACAAAATGTCTCCAACTCGCAATCTGTAATTTTCTGAAGATTCAAAAGGTGCAACATATCCCACACGTTCCATATTCACCTTATGCCCGGAAATTGTTTCTATACGAGAAACTTTTAATCCTTTCTTTGACAAAAGTTGACTTCCAGAATAACCGCTCCTAATCTCACAGATTTCTCCAAGTTTATAATTGTTGCCACTATTCATGAATACCCTCTGATTAATTCCCTTGATTAAGGACTGCAACTTGTCAATGATTTTGTTTTGAGTAGCGATGCGCTCGTCAAGGAGTGACAAAAGTTTGGCTATTTTCTTCTGCTCCTCCAAACATGGATTGATGGTCTTTACCCCTTTCAAATGTTCGCCATAAAGATGCACTACAGACACACCTTGCGCAACTTTGGCAATGTCATACTTGCGTCTGCCATTCAACTGATAGCTCATGAATGCACCATCATATCCATGCAAGCGTATAATGTTCAAATCACCACCTAAAAGAATATTGCCATTGAGGACGCAACGAGCGGTTGCGATATCCTCTGCTGTTTCACCAGAGCAGGGTATTATTACGTCATTAGCTTTGCTTCTTACCAATTTGGTATTGTCGATGTTTGTTTTGCTAATGACTTCTCTTATTGTTTCCGATTTGTACTTTGTGTAAAGCTCTCCATATAAAATACAAGGCTCACCATCATCAGACAGTTGGTCTTTGGATATACCAGTACCTTTATACAAATCTGCGATGTCTGCCAGTCGTTCTTCTTTCCACTCCCCTTGAAACTCCGGGAATCTGAGATTTGGGACATTGAGTTTCTTATGTTCATTATTTTTTGTCGTTGTCATTTTTAATCCTTAATTTAAGTTCACCAATCATAGCTCAGTTACATGCCAGTTACATGGTAGTTATATGCTTTATGCCCCATTATAAAGGGGTTTGAGCTTACTTTGATGCTTTTTTGAGCCTTCCAGTTACATGCCAGTTACATGGTAGTTATATGATTTATCAATCCTTTGTATCTTTTATGCCAGACAGCGTTGCTTCAATATCTTCAATTGTTGGCAACTGGCTCTGTATGTTTTCAGGCATGAGCTTAGACAACTGATATTCGGAGATGCCTATTGGCTGATTGGTTGATTCAAGAGCATATTGAGCCATCACATTATTCTTGGTTTTGCAGATAAGCAATCCGATTGTAGGGTTGTCTGCAGGCTTCTTTTTTATATGATTTACAGCACTTACATATACCCCTAATTGTCCCAAGTGTTCTGCTTTGAATTTAGTAATCTTCAGTTCTACGACAACATAGCAACGCAGTTCCAAGTGATAGAAAAGCAAGTCGGGATATACAGTCTCGTCTCCCACCTGCAATGGAACTTGACTTCCGACAAAAGCAAAGCCAGTACCCAATTCAAGCAAGAAGCGTGTGACATTTTGGGTAAGTCCTTGCTCCAACTCTCGCTCCCGATACTCACCGTCAAGTGTGAGAAAATCGAAATTATAAGGGTCTTTCAGCGTTTGCGCAGCCAATTCGCTTTGAGGATCCGCCAGCAGCTTGTTAAAGTTATTCACAGCCTTTCCCTGTCGCTCATATAGATTGGTGTCAAGGAAATTGAGCAAGACAGCACGGCTCCAACCGTTCTCTACGGTCTTTTTCAAGTAGAATACAGCACGTTCAACATCCTTGCATTGAGACATGATGTACAGATGATGCCCCCAAGGAACGGAGAAGAATACGTCCTCGCTGATTTGGGCAACAGGTTGTTGCCCATTTGCATCGCCTAATTTGGCAACAGCTTGTTGCCAAATGATAATTCGCTTATTATAAAACTCGTACCATTGGCGAATATACCTTAGATTACGATAGGAAAACCCTTTCATATCTGGAAACTCCGCCATAAGTTCACGGCTCAATTCTTTGAGCCAGCCATCGCCCCAAGATGCAGATTTCTGCTTCTTGCAGATGCCCGCACCCATACGCCAATAGAGGTGGAGCAATTCTGTGTTCACCTTGATTGCCGCCTTGACTTGTGCGCTGCGTATATCTTTCTTCAACTGCGAGACCCAACTTTTGAACTCGCTGTTTCCTGCCAATGTCATATTTTCGGCCATATTCTATGTCTTTTTAAATAATCTACCAGCTGGTAGACAAAATCTTCCATAAGTTGTGGTAGAATTTGAGCATTTCCGTATTCACTTTGACAGCAGCTTTGAGCTGTGCAATGTGGAAGCGTTTCTTCAAGTCAGACAACCTCTTCACATAGTTCTTGTCTGCCATGAAAGAATCGCTATTCACAAACTGCGGTATATTGTTCTTGTCTGCCATAACACCTAATCACTAAACCTTTATACATAACACTTAATCACTAATCACTAACACTTAATCACTAATCACTAACACTTAAACCAATCCCAACTCTTTCAGATACCCCTCAATCTCCTTGTCGAGGTCGGCACGCTTGGCTTCCAGTTCTTTGATTTCCTTCATCACGGCATGGATGTCGATAGGCTCTTCCTCCTCAAACGTATCAACGTAGCGGGGAATATTGAGGTTGTAATCGTTCTCGGCAATCTCCTGCAACGTGGCGAGGTGGCTGTATCTCTCTATTTCCTTACGCTCACGATACGTGTCGACTATCTTCTCGATGTGTTGTGGACGGAGCTTGTTCTGGTTTTTCACTTTCTCGAACTCCTTGCTGGCATCGATGAAAAGGATGTTGTCGTCCTCCTTACGGCACTTCTTCAGTACCAAGATGCAGGTCGGAATGCTTGTGCCATAGAAGATATTGGCAGGAAGTCCGATGATGGCATCCACATAATTCTTCTTCTCTATGAGGAAACGGCGGATTACGCCCTCGGCATTGCCGCGGAACAGCACACCATGAGGAGCGACACAAGCCATAGTGCCCCCATCGTTGAGGTGGTAAATCATGTGAAGGATAAAGGCGTAGTCGGCAGTCTTGCGAGGAGCAAGTCTGCCAGCCTTGCTGAAACGGTCATCGTAGTTGAACTTGTCGGCAGCGCTCCACTCGGCAGAGAAGGGCGGATTGGCCACAACAGCATCAAACTGAGTGTCGCCAAAAGCATCAGCCTCCAAGGTATCGCCATTCTCTATGCGGAAGTTGCTGAACTTTATGCCATGAAGAAGCATATTCATACGAGCCAAGTTGTATGTCGTGGGGTTCTTCTCCTGTCCGAAAATCTCGTTTGCATGACCTATGCTTGCTGCACGGAGCAACAGCGAACCACTACCACAAGTAGGGTCATAGACATTGCGCAGACGAGCGTGACCGATGGTTACAATCTCTGCCAAGATGCGGCTCACCTCCTGAGGCGTATAGAATTCACCGGCCTTTTTGCCAGCACCAGCGGCAAACTGCGAAATCATATATTCGTAGGCATCGCCAAGGATGTCAATCTCTTGGGAGGCTTCCACACCAAAGTCAATGTCATCAAGTGCAAGAAGAACATTGCTGACCAAAGTATTCTTGTCATCTGCAGTTTTACCCAATTTTGGTGAAGCAAGGTCAATGTCAGAGAATAGACCTCCAAAGTCTTCTTCGCTATCCTGCCCGAGGGTACTGTCCTCAATACGCTTCAATGAGCGTTCGAGCATCGGCAGAATATTCTCCTTTCTCTTAATGCTCTCAATGACAGACGAGAACAGGAAGTTTGGTTCAATGAAGTAGCCGATATTTTCCAGACATTCGGTCTTGACAACCTCCTGAAGTTCTTCTATATCTTCGTCTTTCTCCATTGCCCACAGTTCCTTGAACGTGACTTCATCATCCACCAATGCATCATTGGCGTGTTTCTCTATCTTCTCCGACAAATACTTGTAGAAGATAAAGCCAAGGGTGAAATACATGAAGTCACTTGCCGACATATTGCCACGCAGTTTGTTAGCAACTTCCCAAAGTTGGTCACGGAGTTTCTGTTGTAATTCTTCGCTCATATCGTTTATTTTCTTTCTTGCTTTTTTAATTTCTTTGATACATATAAATAGTAGTTGAACGCATTGTCATTTGCCTTATTGACAATGACATCTGCAACTATGCTTGCAGGAGAATTCCTTGACAGTTTTTCCCATGCTAATTCAGAATACGGATTTATCCATTCTGACAAGACATACACGTTGCTATCAGGTAAGCAGAAATTTATCTTATTCAGCATCTTGTCTTTACCCACCTCGCCAACAAAATAAGAAGTAATCATATTTTCCACAAGCATTACATCAACGTGAGACGCTTTCTTATTTGCAAAACTGCCAAGCCAAATCTCCTTTATTCTTGAAAAATCATTGATATGATGATTTTTGTCCTTAAACCTATCTGTTATAAGGTTGCGTTCTGCTTTTCCTATATAATAATGTACAGATGATTTAGCATACCTTTTCATACCACTCATCAAATATAGACTGCATGGAATTTGATTTGTTCTATCCCAGTCCCTTGCACTTTCCATATCTGCAAATGGCCCGTACCATCTCATTATGTATATGTTCTTCTCCATAATTACTTATTCCCAGTTAAATACTTTAATTATGCTCCTTAATCTATCCATTATACGAGCCAATGCCTTGCGCTTTTTTATTAGTCCCAAGTGTTTCCCCTTCAATGCCTCTTGTATGATTTCAGGCTGTTCTTTCTGCAAGTAGTCATATTCAGAGAGGTAGTGATTGAGCACGGATACATCCAAATCCTCATCCTTGGCAAGTGTATTTACGGCATTGTTACGTTCGTTGACGATGTAGTTGTTCAACCGTTCTTCAAGGTCGCTTGTACCATCAGCCTTTTGTTTGCGAGCCATGAAATTGTCACGGTCATCATCCACATTCTTTTGAATAAATCCGTCAATGAGTTTTGCCTTACTGCGAAGTTCAACATCCTTGATCATTGTGTCAATGATGTGCTGTCGCCTGTCGGGATAATCCTCGCTGTATGGGTTAAGGTCGGCAATGAGTTCAAGGATATAGGCTACGTTGATGATGTCGCTATGAAGCAGTTCAAGGCAGAAGTCTATGTCGCCAAGACCTGTTTGAATGGCTGCTTGCGGGTCTTCCTCTGCCGCCATGCCTGTCTCGTCTTCAGGAACATGATAGCCACTTGGTGTATTGCCACCTCCTGCAAAGGTATCATATATGTCAAGATACTTGCTGCGGAAGTCCATGAACTGCTGTTCGGTCATGCCCAGTTCAGGAGCATCCTCCTCAAACTCGTCATAGACCTGAATCTCTGCGTGCTTCTTGATGATGTCACGAAAAGCGAGGATGAACTGTTTCTTGTCGTTCTCGCTCTGCAAATAGTCCACATAGTGCGGTGCTGGATAATGCTCCAAGAAGTCTTTTGTCATCTCTTGGTAAGACTTCCTTATCTCCTCAAATGGTGGGCGCACGATGTCTTCAAGGTTGTTGCTGTTGCTGAAAAGCTTTATAGCCTCGTCCACCTTGCTCTTCAAGTCACGAAAGCAGACAATCTTGCCGAAGCGCTTCTTCTCGTTCAGCACACGATTGGTGCGACTGAAAGCCTGCAACAGTCCGTGATACTCCATGTTCTTGTCCACATAAAGCGTGTTGAGCTTCTTGCTGTCAAAGCCAGTGAGGAACATTCCGACAACAAGACAAAGGTCAAGCGGTTTCATGCCCTCCTTCTTTTTCTTCATGCGAAGGTTGATGTCGTCATAATAGGCACGGAAGTTTTCTGTGGTAAAACTCGTCCCATACATTTTGTTGTAGTCGTCCATGATGGCTTGCAGTTCGTCAGCCTCGCCTGTACTTTCGCTTGCAAAACCGCCAGTGTTCATACCGGTCTGCTCATCGTCTTGACTACTGTTGGCAGTATATGTGAAGACTGCTCCAATCCTAATTTTCGGATTGAGGCTCTTGAATATCTTGTAGTAACGGATTAGCATAGGCACTGACTGCACAGCAAACAATGCGTCAAATTCACCGTCGAATGTTGACTTATTGAAATTATTAAGGATGAATTTGGCTATCTCCGTCATGCGGTCTTGGTCGGCATTGTCCACATCCTCATTACCATGGTAATACTCCACAAGGAAGCCAAGCACGTTTTCGTCGGCAATGGCATCCTTTATAAGATATTTATGAAGACAGTTGCCGAAAATCTCCTTTGTAGTATGTCCGTCTATAGCATTCTCAACAAATATAGGAGTACCAGTAAAACCGAATATCTGCGTGTTGTCGAAGAACTTCACGATATTCTTGTGGCATTCTCCGAAATGGCTTCGATGACATTCATCGAAGATCATCACGATGCGAGAATGGCGTATTTCCTCAATACGACTGCTATACCACTGCTTACTGACAGCTGCATTGAGTTTCTGTATGGTTGTTATGATAATCTTAGAATTGCTGTGCAGACGCTTCACCAACTCGTCTGTGTTGTCGGTACTGTCAACGGCACCAGGCTCAAAGGCTTCATATTCGGCTTGCGTCTGTGTGTCAAGGTCGTGGCGGTCAACCACAAACATCACCTTATCCACATCGTCCAGCTCGGATACGAGTTGGGCTGCCTTGAATGATGTCAAGGTCTTTCCTGCACCAGTTGTGTGCCAGATATAACCATTATCGTTGGAGTTTTCCACACGGTCGAGAATCTTCTCCACTGCATAGAACTGATAAGGGCGAAGCACCATCAGACATTTGTCGCCCTCATGCAAGACGATATACTTACCGATAATCTTGCCCAACGTGCACTTGTCGAAGAACACTGTGGCAAATTTCTCCAAGTCGTTGAAAGGCACATTGGCTGCATCCGTCCAGTTGAAAGTGAACTTATATCCGCTATTCGGATTGTTGGCAAAATAGCGAGTGTTTACACCATTGGATATGACGAACAGTTGGATGTAATCAAACAGTCCATGGAAAGAAGTCTTGTGGTAGCGTTGTATCTGGTTGTATGCCTGTTTCAGTTCCACACCTCTGCGCTTCAGCTCTATCTGAACCAATGGCAATCCGTTGATAAGTATCGTCACATCGTAACGACACTTCTTTCTGCCCTCAACCGTAATCTGATTGGAAACTTGGAACTCGTTTTGACACCAGTGAGTGCGGTTCAAGAACTCCACCCACAGGCGTTCACCGCTTTCCAGTTCAAGCGGAAAGAGGTCTCGCAGTTTCTTTGCCTTTTCAAAGCGAGTGCCACCTTCAAGATAGATAAGTATCTTTTCAAACTCAGACTCTGTAAATTCGGTACGACCCAATTCTTCCAACTTCTTCTTGTTGTGTTTCTCCAACTGTTTTTTGAAATTGGCAGACAGGTTCTCCTCCTCTTCAATATGAACATACTCGTAGTTCATCTTTTGAAGAGTATCTATAAGTCCGTTTTCGAGAGCAGCTTCACTTTGTACTGGCATATCTTATCTTTTTTATCGTTATACTTATAAGAACATGGCTATTCATTCATTTGCAGGAAATGAATATCCAAGGCATTCTCTATTTTGCTTATGGCTTCAAGCGAAAGGTTCTCACGCCCTTTTAAGATTTTTGAAATGTACTGTTGGGTACAATTCATTTTATCTGCCAACATCTTTTGAGTCATTCCAAGTTCCTTCATTCTTGCGGACATGATATTGGCTATCATCTGCGAATGATTAAACCAAGGTTTTTCTTCTTGATTCATTTGTGCTCCTGTATTTTGAACAGGAGATAATGTTTCCTTTATCATCTTAGACGTATTTCGCTTTGTTCCAATTATATTTGGCTATTGCCATTTCGCCTACAAAGATAACTGATTTTCACGAGAAAACACAACTACAGGGTTGTGTTTCTCTTTTATGTGTGAAAATAATATGTTGAAACTGATATTATGACACTTTTGCCAAGGATTATACATGTGAGCTCTTAATAACTCGGCAAAAACTCGGTAATTTCATAAAGACAAAAATTCTAACTGCTTATATTCAAGCAGTTAGAATTTCTCCGGGTGCGCCTGACAGGACTCGAACCTGCACTGCGTGAACAACCAGATCCTAAGTCTGGCGCGTCTACCAATTCCGCCACAAGCGCAAAGCGGTGCAAAGGTACAAAAAAAACCTAATATAGTGGATTTTCATCGAAGTTTTTTTGTTTTTTCTTGGTAGGTTGCATGTAGATAGGCCGTTTTCTCTGCATCCTAACGGTGGGGAGGGAAGCTGGATGGATAGGGTAGCGTCGCTGTGAATGGGATTTCAGCCAAAGGGAAAGGAGCAAGATATTCGCAACCCTGCTATTTCGCAGTATGCGCCACGTTAAAGCGTGGCGGACGCGATACGAACGTGTGGCGGTCGGGATACGAACGTGTGGCGGTTGGGATACGAACTTGTGGCGGACGTGATACGAACGTGTGGCGGACGTGATACGAATGCGTGGCGGACGCGACACGAAAACGTGGCGGACGCAAAATGCAGATCATGGGGCAGATCAAAAAAAATAATTCGCATGATTTACATGATTTATTTGTTGGTGAATAAATAATTTCTTAAATTTGCAGACGCTGTCATGAGTTCGCATGTCGGGCCCTGGCAGAAGAGACGTATTCAACTATATTTAATGAACTATCATAACAAAATGAAGAAAATCTTTACTTTAGCTTTATTGCTTGCCTGCGGATTGCCAGCTGCCTATGCGCAGAATGACAATGAGGTGGACGAGACTTTGCAGTTTGTTGATGCTGCGGGGACTGTGGTGCCCGACGGCTCAGTGGTGAACGTCACCAAAGCCGAATCGGATCCCTTCGGCGATGGCGTAATGCTCTCAGCCGGACTGTTTGTTAAAAATACTACCGATGAGCAGGTGGGCACCCGGGCCACGTGGAAAATCACGGATATTCCCGGCGGCGACATCCAGTTCTGCTATCCTTCTGCCTGCCTTACCCATAATGAAGTGGGAGAATATACAACAGCCAATGGCCTTTTGGCGGGCAACGCAAAGGTGGACCTGATGACGGAATGGATACCGGGTGAGGATGTCTATGGAACAGCCTCGGTGGTCTATCAGCTGTATCTCTTGGAATATTCCATGGGCTTAGGCAAGGTGAACTACGGCGACGTGATCGGCTATGGACCGACGATCACAGTGAACTACATCTATCCCGACCCCTCGGGCATCCGTGAGGCCTCTTCTACCACTGTCAACCGTGTGGTGGAGCGCTACAATGCCTCCGGTGAGCGCATTTCAAATCCTGTGAAAGGCGTCAACATCCTGAAGATGGAAGATGGCAGCGTGAGAAAAGTGGTTGTGAGATAAATACCGAATGCCGGGTGAAAGTCCGTGCCATAGGTAATATATATAAAGAGGGAGGGGAGAGCTGAAAGCGTTCTTCGCTCCCTCTTTCATTCTATATTTCCATCAGGCATTAGCCGTCTGATATGTATATTTTGTCTCAGGTTAGAAAGTCTGTGCCACAGAGATGCCTTCTGGCCTTACATTCACCTTTTCAATGAAATCGTTTTCAGTTTTTTTCGGTCTCAAATCACTTTCCTCGTAAGAAAGTTTCCGCATTGTGGCTTTATGCGTACAAAAATGTCGTTATGTTGGTCACTAAATGCTTGTGTATCTATCATTTGGCCTGCTGTCGTGCTTGTTGACTTTGTTGGACAGGAAAGGCAATTTTCTATGGGATTAATACAGAATTTAACTCTTTTCGAATTGAAAACGAGAAAAATATTTCTTTATTAAGGAAAAAAAGTGTAATTTTGCTTACTGAAAAAAACAACCAAGAAGCTTTTAGTTTCATTTGAGAGACCGATAGAAATAGTACACGTAGTCAGCAATGGATAAATCTATAGAAACAGATTCCATATCTATAAACAGATATTTTAATTAATTCAAAACTAAAAACAATGAAGACAAAACCCTGTGAAATTTTGCTCTCACTGAGGGCAAAGCTTGCTGTTTTGTTCCTGTTCTTCGCCGTGACACTTTCGGCGCAGACGACAACAGTAAAAGGTAATGTGAAGGACGGATCGGGTGAGCCCGTCGTGGGCGCCACCGTGAAGATTATGGGTTCCACAACCGGTGTGATTACCGACTTTGATGGCAACTACACCATTCAGGTACCAGCAAACGCCAAGCTGGAATTTTCTTATGTGGGCTGCAAGACCCAAGTTTTGCCCGTCAACGGGAAGACAAGCATCAACGTCAATCTTCAGGAGTAGAGCACCGCTATCGACGAGGTGGTGGTGACGGCTCTCGGTATCAAGCGCCAGGCCCGCTCCTTGGGATACTCTACGACAAAGGTGGGTAGCGAGGAACTCACCCTCACCCGTGATCCCAATCTCGGTAATGCCCTTTCGGGTAAGGTGGCTGGCGTAAGCGTGGCCGGCAATGCCACCGGTTCTACGGGTTCGTCACGTGTGGTGATCCGTGGTAACGCGTCGCTCACCGGCAACAACCAGCCGCTCTATGTGATCGACGGCGTGCCCTTCGACAACACCAACCAGGGCTCAGCCGGCCAGTGGGGCGGTCTGGACCAGGGCGATGGTCTGAGCAACATCAATGCCGACGATATTGCCGACATCCAGGTGCTCAAGGGTGCTGCCGCTTCTGCTCTCTATGGTTATCGTGGTGGTAACGGTGCCATCCTCATCACCACCAAGTCTGGTCGTCGCGGCCAGCCCGTGAGCGTGGAGGTGAACGAGAACCTCACGTTCAACAGCATCTACGACTACAGAGACTGGCAGAAGTCTTATGGCTTGGGCCTCGAAGGCCAGAAGCCCACTACTCAGAACGCTGCCATTCAGGGCGAGAGCAACAGCTGGGGTGCATACCTCGATGGCTCTGACGCAGTCAACTTCAAGGGCGATACCTATAAATACAACTACGTAGACAATTGGGACAAGTTCTATAAGACCGGCGTTACCTCTACGACATCTGCCTCTCTCTCGGGCTCCTCGCAGAACATCGTCTACCGTTTCGGCGCATCCTACAACAAGGAGAAGAGCATTCTGCCCAACGCCTCCAACCGTCAGTTGGGCTTCAACACCAACACCACTTATTATATCTTCAAGAACTTCTCGGCTACCGTCACCGGTAACTATACCGAAGACCACTCCAAGGGACGTGCAAACCTCTCCGACGGAAACGGCAACACCAACGCATCGCTGATGTATCGCGGCAACTCGTTCGACGTAGAATGGTTGAAGGGCACTTCAGCAGGTTGGGGTACCAACCTCGACGGATCCGAGATGATCGGTGGTAACAACGTGTATTTCAACAACCCCTACTGGCTGCAATACCGCAAGACCAACAACATGAACCGCAACCGTCTCACCGGAAGTATCACATTGAAGTGGGACATCACCGACTGGCTCTATTTGCAGGGCGCCGTGATGCACGACGGTTATGAGTACGACTTCAAGCAGGTTCAGCCCATTGGCGCTGCTGCCGACCCCAAGGGTTGGATGACCGAGTACTCTAAGAAGTTCCACGAGAACAACTACAACTTCCTCTTGGGATTCAACAAGGCTTTCGGCGACTGGAGCGTCAGCGCTACCTTCGGTGGAAACAAGATGCACAACATCTTCAAGATCTACACGCCGAGCGACGGTGGCCGTCCCTTCGTGGTCGACGGACTTTGGAGCGTGAACAATATCGCCGCTAATGGCCAGCGCCCCGGCAAGAAGCTCTCGCAGTATAAGGTGAATTCACTCTACGGCACCGTGGATCTGGGTTGGAAGAACCAGCTGTTCCTCAACCTCACCGGCCGTAACGACTGGTTCTCTACACTTTCCGACAACAACAACAGCTACTTCTATCCCTCTGCAACACTCTCCTGGGTGTTCACCGATACGATGCGCAAGCTGCTGCCCGAATGGTTCGACTTCGGTAAGCTGCGTTTGGGCTACGCCTTTGCTTCCAATGGTACAGAGGCTTATCAGAACCTCCTGCTCTATAAGCTCAACGACTACAATGTAGACGGCCGTCAGACCATCACTGTCGACAACAACGACCGTTATCCTAACCCCGACTTGAAGCCGGTGCACATTTCTGAATTTGAGGTCGGTCTGAATCTCTCGTTCCTTCGCGGACGCTTGAACTTCGATATGGCCTACTATTCAAAGAAGACCAAAGATGATATCTGCTTCATCTCTACCTCTTCTACTTCCGGCTACGGCTCAAAGGTGGCCAACATTGGTAAGATCAACAACAATGGTTTCGAGTTCATGGTCGATGCTTATCCTGTCAAGACCAAGGACTTCACATGGAACACAACGCTCAACTTCGCTTACAACAACAGTAAGGTGAAGAACCTTGGTGACGGCGTAAAGCGGATCTCCGTTGAAGGCGGTTCTTCCCGTAATGGCAATGTGACGATCTATCAGATTGTCGGTAAGCCTTATGCCGAAATCGTGGGCAACCGCTACAAGCGCAATGCCGACGGCCAGCTTCTGTTGAAGAATGGTCTGCCCCAGGCCGGCGATCAGGATGTGCTTGGCAACGCTGTCTACAAGTGGACAGGTGGTTGGCGCAACAGCTTCACCTACAAAGGATTCAACCTTGGTTTCTTGATCGACTTCAAGTTCGGTGCCAAGATCTTCTCCGGTACCAACTACCAGCTCTACTACTACGGTATGCATAAGAACACGCTCAACGGCCGTACACCCGAAAATCCTGCAGGATCTATCGTGGCCCAGGGTATTGATGAGGTCACAGGTCAGCCCAATACCACAGCTGTGACATCTCAGGACTACTACCGCGCCATCTGCAATGCCAATATTGCAGAGGAATTTGTCTACAGCGCCGACTTTATCAAGCTGCGTGAGCTCAGCTTCGGCTACACCTTCCCCAAGAAGTTCCTTGAGCCGCTGAAGTATGTGAAGGGTCTGAGCGTTTCGTTCGTGGCGCGCAACCTGTGGACCATCATGAAGCATACGCCGAATATCGATCCTGAGTCGGCCATCAACAACACCAATGCCCAGGGACTTGAGCTCAACGGCTATCCCGCAACGCGCAATATCGGTTTCAATATTAATGTTAAGTTCTAATTTGTCAAGGAGATACAATAATGAAAACTATTAAATATTTGGCTCTCGTATCGTTGGCGTCCTTTACGCTTGCCAGCTGTGGTGACTTCGGCGATACCAATATAGATCCGGAACACCTCAACGAGGGCAACGTGTCTTACCCCAAGCTGTTCTCCAGTGCTCAGCATCAGGCCCTCGGTTCCGACTGGGATATGTGGCGCACAGGCTGCATCTATTCCGCCCAGTGGACCCAGCAACTCTCCAGTATCGACTGGTGGGACTGGTATGGCCGCTATGAGTGGAGCGACGACTATTCGGCCTCTTTCTGGAATACGTTCAGCGGCACCCGTGGTGCCCTGCTCAATGTCACCACTTGCTACGACATCTGGAAGAACCAGGAGAACATGAAGCTCGATTGGAACATTGCCCGTGTGATGCGCATCTTTGCTTTTGCTAAGATGTCAGACCTCTATGGCGACATTCCTTATTCAGAGGCTGGTCGTCCGAGAGAGTACTCTTATCCCAAGTATGACAAGCAGGAGGATATTTACGCCTCCATGCTGGCCGAGCTCGATGAGGCACAGGCCAACCTGGGCAGCGGCACGGCTGCTATGGGCTCGCAAGACCTCTATTTCGATGGTGATGCCTCGAAGTGGAAGAAGTTTGCCAACTCTCTCATGCTCCGTCTTGCTATGCGCCTCGTGAAGGTGAAACCTGAACTGGCCAAGCAATATGCAGCCAAGGCAGTTGCCAATGGTGTGATGACCTCCAACGACGACAACTGCAAGCTCAATCACGCCGGAGCCTCTACTTCCAACGACTCTTCAGAGCCCTTCGCAAAGATCAACGCTCATGCGGACCGCGAGTTCTACATGGCCAAGACCTTTGTAGACATGCTCAAGAACAGCCAGGATCCCCGTCTCTGTCTCATCGCTACCGTGGCTCCCACAGCCGATGGCAAGCAGTATACCGACGTTCAGAAGAACAGCAGTGGCCTCTGGAGCGCTGCCGATTATGGCAACATGGCTTTTGCCTCACAAGACGGTATGCCCGTTGGCGGTTACAACAATGTCTCAACGAGTAACTATTTCGTGGGCAAGGTGGACAGCCGCTTCAACGATGCCGACTTCTTGGCCACCTATGGTGCTTACTTCTCCTCACCCAACCGTTGCACCTATTGCGACCCCGCAGCTCCTACGTTTGTCGTGACTTACGCTCAGACTTGTCTGTTGGAGGCTGAGGCAGCCTATAGAGGCTATATCTCGGGTGACCCCGCAACTTATTACAATGCAGGTGTGAAGGCTGCCTTCGAGCAGTTCAGCCAGTTCCCACAGTATGCTTCCGCACTGGCTGCCCTCAACGAAGATCCCACAGTGGGCTTGGGCGCAGGCGCAACACTCGCCGACTACGCCGACAAGTATTTAGCTGCTCATCCCTTCAACAGCGCAACGGCTTTGGAGCAGATCAACACCCAGTATTACATCACGACCTTTGGTGATCCCCATGAGGTATTCTCCAACTGGCGTCGTTCGGGCTATCCCGTTTTGCAGGTTGCTCCTATGGCCGCTCTCGACGGTCAGAGCGCATCGGTGGGCATTCCTCGCCGCTTCCGCTATCCGACTAAAGAGTCACAGGTCAACGCTACCAACTACAACGAGGCCGTCGGCCGTATGGCCGGTGGTGACCGCTTCGACTCAAGAGTGTGGTGGGACGCTAAGTAATTGCTGATCAGAAACTCTAAATAACCATAGTGGGCCATTCCCGAAAGGAAATGGCCCATTATTGTTGTGATAGCTTGCGATTGAGAGTTTGTACTCCCCTATTGATAAATGTGCCGGTCTGTCCCGGCAACTTCCGTAGGATTACTTCAAGGTAAAAGCCCCTCGTAATATCAGGCAGACTTCGGTCTTGTGGTCTATTGTCTGGAAAAGAACAGCGGACGGAATTTCCCCTTTTGGAGATATTCCGTCCGCTTTTTGCTTGTCCCGCAAGGGGCAAGCTGGGAGTTCAACGTTCATCCCGCGACATCAGATGATGCTGTACTTTCGTGTCCACTCGATGATCTCTGGAATATAACCGAAGGCAAGGCCCGTCACGGTGTCGGCGCATCCGTAGTATACGGCCACACGACCTGTAGCGGGATCGTGGAGTTCGGCGCAGGGGAAGCACACGTTGGGCACATCGCCAGTGAGTTCGTATGGCTTTTGTGGGGATATCAGGTAGGGGCCGCTGCGATAGATCGGCTTCCAGGGCTGTTCGAGGTCCAACAGGGCCGATCCGAAACTGTAGACGTAACCGTTGCATGAGTGGAGCACTCCATGATAGAAGAGTAGCCATCCCTCGCTGGTCTCAATGGGTATGGGACCTGCGCCAATCTTCATGCATTGCCAGGCACTCACCTCAAAGGCTGCGGGCGACATCACGTGGCGGTGACGGCCCCAGTAGACCAGGTCGGGCGACTCGCTGTAGAAAATGTCGCCAAAGGGAGTGTGCCCGGTGTCAGACGGGCGTGAGAGCATGGCGAAGTTGCCGTTGATCTTCTTGGGGAACATCACGCCGTTGCGGTTGTAGGGCAGGAAGGCGTTTTCCAATTGGTGAAAGGTCTTGAAATCCTTGGTCCAAGCCACTCCGATTGTCGGCCCATAGTAGCCGTTGCACCACGTTACATAATATTTGTCGCCAATGCGGCACACGCGCGGGTCGTAGCCGTAGACCCACTTGCCAATCTCCTCATCATCGCATTGGAAATGTAAGGGCTCTTCATTGATGTGCCAGTCGGTACCATTGTCTGAGAAACCCACATGCAGCACCATGCGCCGGTTGGTGTCGTCGCAGCGGAAGACGCCGGCAAAGCCATTGCCGAATGGCACGACCGCGCTGTTGAAGATGCTGTTGCTCATGGGCAGCAGATCGCGGGGAATGATGGGGTTTTTCGAACAGCGCCACATGACGTTGCGCTCACCTTCGGGACGCTCTTCCCAAGGCATGTTGGGAAGGGGCTGACCCTGGATAATCAATTTTTCCATTGTTTGTTATTTATTGGTCTGTTATTTTGTTTCTGTTTCTGTCTCGCCTGTTGTTCACTGCGTTTATTTTTGGCAGGAATTGAGCAGATCCACCTTACCCTCATCAACGAGCTTCAAGATTAGTTCACCGAAGAGCGTGTTCTGCCATGCAAACCAAGGACGTGTGTAGTCCGACGCGTTGTTGACATTGAAGGACTCGTGGATCATTCCGGTATCGGCATCCGTATCCATCAGCATCTGGATGCAGTCTTTGATTTCTTTGTCGTCTGTAGACGTGAAGGCTTTCATCATGATGCTCATCGGCCAAGCCATGTCGTATCCGATGTGAGGTCCGCCGATTCCTTCGCCCGCTTTACCTTTGAAAAAGTAGGGATTGTCGTCGCTCCACACGAAGCGGCGGGTATTCTGATAGATGGGGTCGTCGAGGCTGACATCTCCCAGATAGGGCATGGCCAACAGGCTGGGCACGTTGGCGTCGTCCATAAGGAGCTGGTTGCCGAAACCATCCACTTCGTAGGCGTATATCTTACCGTATTTGGGGTGGTTGTAGATGGCGTATTTCATCAGGGCATTGTGTACCTCATTAGCCAGGTCGTTGCACTCTTTGGCGAGGGCAGGCTGATGGTTGACGGTAGTGAGCAGGTCGGCCATCTTCTTCAGTGTGGTTACGGCCATGAAATTGGACGGCACGAGGAAGAGCAGGGTAGTGGCGTCGTCCGATGGACGGAACACAGAGGCAATCAGTCCAACGGGCTTTACCGGTGCACCCCAGCCGCCATTGTTCACTGTGTCGAGCTGACGGTCGGTAACGCGCAGAAACTTGTACGGCCCGCGCCCGTTCTTGCGCTGCTGTTCCTTAAACGTCTTCAACACCTTTTGGCACACGTCGATCCACAGATCGTCAAAGATGCTGGCGTCGCCCGTCACCTTCCAGTATTGATAGGCCAGTCGCAGTGGATAGCAGAGCGAGTCGATCTCATACTTGCGTTCGTGGAGCTCAGGTTTCATTCCGCAGTCGTCCTTCATCCAGCCTCCATTAGGATCCGGGTAGCGGTTGAAGGCGTTGGCGTAGGGGTCGAAACTGATGTTGTGAAACTGCCGCAGGATAACGCCCTTGATCATTTTCTTCAAGTTTTTGTCTTTGTTGGCAAACTGCAGGTAGGGCCATACCTGTGCTCCTGAATCCCGTCCCCACATCGCATGGATGTCACCCGTGTAGACAAAGGTGTCGGGGGTTCCGTCGCTGTCCTCGGTGTAGTGCACGGTGGTGTCAAGGGTGTTGGGGAAGCAGTTCTCAAACATCCAGGCCAGATAAGGGCTGTGCTTGAGCAGTTTCTTCACTTGCCTGATCTTCTCTTCGATGACGTTCGACCTGAAGAGTCGTTCTTCGGGTGAGGGGCGCTTTGAAGCGTAACGGGTAGAGACCGCAACGGCTTTAATATAGTCGCTGCCAAATTCTTTCTGTTGCAGTGGGGCCTGAGCAGAGACCATGCCAAAGGTCATGGTCATCATGCAGAGACAAAAGGCTCTTTTCTTTAGATGTTTCATTTTGGATGACTGTTGTTGATTCTTTCAGGTTGCTGTTCATTCATTGTCCATCCCCTTGAAGAGGGTGCTAATCATCGTACAAAGTTAACGATTTTTATTCATAATAGGCTCTTCACCATACTTAATTTTTCTTTTCCTATTGTGGTTTTCCATCTCCGCCAAGTATTCTGTCGTTCGTCTTCAAGCAGCTCTGTCGTTGGGGGCTTCGGTCACTGTTGCAGCCGTTCTTCGATGTTCAGTTTCGTTTTTGTGGTGAATCAAGGTCCGGCGCCTGTGAGTAGACTGCGTCTTCCAACTGCCGCCCCGTCGTCAGCCAATTGCCTCCCCATGGGGCGGCTTTTGGGAGCCAGCGGGGCGGCAGTTGGGGGCCGGCATGATAACACATTCTTCCATCATGGGTGCCTGTCTTGATCTCGCGTCCATCCACATCTGCAGTCGCTGATGATGGGCTCTGTAATCTCACAGTTCCCTTATAGATTTGTGTGGTTTGCTTATGGAAAACCGATGATTAGTCCTGTCTTGCATTGGTTAAAATAGTATAAACAATCAATTGTTCTGCGGATTATAGAAAAAATATTATTAATTTTGCAACACTTTTAAGGAAGAATGGCAGAGTGACCGAATGCGCTGGACTCGAAATCCGGTATACCCCTTTCGGGTATCGGGGGTTTGAATCCCTCTTCTTCCGCTTTTAAGTCAAAAAGGAAGTCTGATGAAGGCTTCTTTTTTTTCGTTTATAGTCAGCAGGTTACGAAATTGGAGGTATGTAAATGATTGGGAATTAGGGTGATAAGGGGAACGATATTGGGGCACTCCTCGACACGCATCACACGTAGCACCTACGCCAAGCTGCTCGATGACACGGTAGGCAGGGAGATGGAGAAGGCAGAGATCGGCTCAAAACACACATAAAAACTTTTATATACAATAGTCGCTTAAATATTTACACATATAAAACTAATTATGTATCTTTGTAGTGTGATTAAGAAACAATTAACATTAAAATCAAAGCCAATGGACATAGAAGAAATTGAGCAGCTTATTGCTCGCAAGGAAAAAGAGATTAAGCAGCTTTTTGGAGCTCAAAGAACTGCTGAAGTCAGAGCACATAGATAGACATGAGACTTGACGACCTCTCCAAGCTCTATAAAGAAGTAAGGGAACACAAGTAACAACTGAGCCCTCCGCCACATAGGAGGAGGGCTTTCACAAAAGAATATGATTATGGAAGAGTATCAGACAAAACTTAAAGAATTCGAGGCGCTGTTAGGTAAGGATGATGAAGCAAGCACCAAGCAGCGCGCGGAGATCGTCGAATGGCTCAAGAGCAATGGCGGTGAGGATGCGAGGAAAACAGCCGAGGATCTCGTCATGCGCCACCTGCACGAGACCGATAAGGTGGTAAAGACAATCCGCCAGCAGTTAGGCGAGAAGTACGAGCTGCTTCCCATCTCCTACATTGCCCGCCACTACTTTGGCAAGAGTGCCGCATGGCTGCACCAGCGCATCAACGGCTATCGCGTACGCGGTAAGGTTTACACTCTCAACGAGGAACAAAAGAAGCTATTCAACGATGCCTGCCAGGACATCGCCCGTCAGATTGGCTCATTCCATTATGCTTGATTGATAATGGTTTCTTAATCACATCCAGCCCCGACACTGAGCCGTGCCGGGGCTTTTCTTTGCATAGAAAAGCCCCGGAGCGTGTAACTCCGAGGCTGTGCGTCCGTAGGCCAACGGACGACTTGTTGTCAAACGAGGCAGTGTTAACGAACCCCGGCCTAAATCTCTATGGAATCAGCCGCACGGCGAATGCGGTCGCTCAGGTCGGTGAGCGCGCCCTTCAGCTGGGCACGCTCCTCGGCGTTGAACTCAGTGGGCTTATTGTTGCCATCGCGCCCGTCCATCTTGTGGTAGAACCACGATGCCGACTTGGTGAAGTAAGTCCTTGCAAGGTTGCCCCATGATATGGCAAGCAGGATGTCATCCATCCGCTGCTTCATTGTCTGCTGCTTTGTTGTCTGCATTGTCTCCATACTTTTTCCTTTCTTTATATCTCTTTAAGAAAGCCCTGCCCGCTTGGAGCAGGGCTTCTTTTTAACCGTAAATCATTTCTTCAAATAGCATTACCGCATATTGGAGAAGTTCTTTCTGCCCGTTGGGGTAAGCTCTTTTGTAGTATCTGATGGCCTCAATGAGGTCGTTCTCTTCGTTTGTGATTTCTTTCTTCATGTTGTTAACTCTTTATGTTTGACAATGCAAAGATAATACAAATTATTGTACTAATCAAATGATTAGTACAATAATTTATACTACAAGGAAGGATTTAATATTTCTTTTTGCTTTTGCGCTTGCGCATGTCAACCTCGAACTCGGTGCCCATGGACTGCGCCTCGTCGAATATGGAGCGGATGTCGGTCTCGATGGTTATTCCTTCCTCCCCGCAGGTCATGGGTCGGAATGGCTCGGGGGTGGCCAGCTCTGTGGAGCGGTTGGTGTATGCTGCTCCAATGCTTTAATAAGCGCGATCTGAAAGCGTTGCTGAAGGGAGCCTACAGAAAGACGGGCAACGAGATTCTCGCCATTGCCCGTCAACGGCTGATGTCGAGTGGTATCGCCCACGCCTCGAAGCTGAAAAAGGGAATCCGGCTGCGTGTCTATCCGAGAGGCGGCGGTTTCATGATCACCGTGAAGCCTCACGGCAAGCAGGGTTATCATGTGAATAGGTTCGGGCTGGAGAAGCCAGTCGTGATGTGGGCCGAGGAAGGAACGAAATTCCGGTTCCCGAGAAAAGGCGCATTTGTGACCAAAACAGATAAAGGATTTATTCGTATAACCCGTATGGGGAAAATGCCGGCATATCATTTTCTCGACGACGTAGAGCGTTATGCACCTCCCATCATAGAGGAAGACATAGGAAAAGCTCTGGAGGATTCTGTAATGAAACGTGCATCCCGCCTTGGGCTCTTATAATGCCTACCCGATGAACGGGAACCCGGTTCCGTTATGGAAAGCGTCATCTATTATCATTCCGAGAAAGATGCCGCCAGCTACTCCGCAAACGATGATTCCTGCGAAAATTCCTTTGACGTAGAAGGAAGCGATTGACAGGAAAATCCATGCTATAGCTCCGATTATAACACAGATAAGGAAGAAATAAGCTACAGTTTTCATAAGCATTCTGTTTAGTTCTACAAAAATAGGAATAAAAGCGATAAGTTATGTCTAAGTCCATACCTTTTAACATAAAATTAAGCGTTAACGGCCAACAGGTCGTAGTCAGCTGCAAGCGTGACGTAGAGAACCTCGGCAAGGCGTTAGGCACTCTTCCCACTTCGTCGTTTTCAGAACTCACTCGTTGCCTTTGCTTCGGCCCAGTCTGCCATGGCGAACCTTAGCAGTGCGATAGGGAACATCAGCGGCCTGATGCAAGGTTATATCGACAAGGCTAACAATGCCTCTGTGGTTCAGACAAAGCTAACAACGGTCATGCGTCAGCGCATGGGTGCGAGCGAGGCTGACGTGGCTTCTATGAACCGCATGATCTCGGCTCAGACGCAACTTGGCATTGTAGGCGGAACCGTTCAGCGCAGCGGCCTGCAACAGCTGGCCACGTTTGCGAGCCAACGCAGCACGCTTGAGACTTTATTGCCTGCGATGAACAATCTCCTTGCCCAACAGAAGGGTGTGAACGCTACAAGTGAGGACGCTGTTGGCGTGGCCAATCTCATGGGCAAGGCGTTGATGGGCAACGTGGGTGCGCTAACCCGGGTAGGCATTACTCTTACCGACCATCAGAAGCAACTCATCAGGACTGGCGATGAATATACGAGAGCCACTACGCTCGCACAGGCCATCACTGACAACGTAGGCAACATGAACGCCGAGATTGCCAAGACAGACGCCGGTAAAGCCAAGCAGCTTGCCAACGCCTTTGGCGGCTTGCAGGTGAAGGTTGGCATACATGCCGTGCTTGCGGATGGACGGTATCACCTCGTGCGTCACCCACCGCTTGAACTGTTTCGCCGTCGGAAGCTTGGAAGAGAGGACAAGGGAATAAAGGCCAGACTCGTTGATGACGGTTGCGTTCGTTTTGTAATTAGAACCGGTACCCTGAATCAGGGTAGTGGTTTTGTCTTCGCCATCGACGTGAGCAGCAAGTGCATTTTCTGGCTTGGCATACCCCAGCGCCTCCGCCACGTCTTTTCCTACGAACCACGGCTCATTGTTCATCATGAGCGTTCTCACCTCCCCAAATTCGGGGCTCTTAAAATTTCTACGTTCTCCATAAGCTGTCAAATTGATTTCTCACTAATTCGGTTTGACTGGCTCTGTGTTCTCCCTGCGGGCTTGCCACCGCCATCGGCCACATTACGTCATACGAATCTCGGAAGCCTTGCCGGTGCTCTATGCGTCCGCACTATGCGGTTTCTCCACCTCACCGCAAGGCTTCCCTATCAGGGCTTTTCCCTGTTCGTCTGTCCCAATATGTCAAAGAACGTGTGCAGAGCGCCAGTCTGCGAACTCCCCGAGGGGAGACCCGTTCGCGATGTGTTGGTTTTTGAACGCGTCAGCCCTTTGCAGGGCTACACGTTATTTCAGGTATCTCTTTATGTAGTCGACCTCGTCGTTGGTAAGATTCGGCGCGTGGCCTTCTTCAATTTTCAACTTAATGATCTCGCTGGTGGTATAGACTCCCTTGAGAGCCTCATAGTCGCAGTTCTGGATGAGTCTGTGCGTGAGCTTCTTTTTGTCGTCTTTCAGCTGAGCGATGCTCCACCTTAGGTCTTGGATAATCCTTGCCGCTACAGACAAGAGGTTGGGGATGTCGTCAGTGTACAACCGGCAGAACTCCTGTTTGCTCATATCATCAAGCTCATTATACAGAGCCTCTATTCTTGCATAGTCGATGTCACTTACCTGGTCATCGGTTTTCTTTGTCAGTTCCAAAAATTCGTGTTTCAGCATATCTTTAATTTTTATTATTTTAGTTGTGTTGTTCGGTAATTTTGCCTACCTTTGTGGCAACAAGTTGGGAACTTGTTCTTAACACGTTGCAAAGATAGAAAATCTTCTCACAAAGGATTTGCCGAATATCTTCTAAGTTTAACGTTTATAAACACAATTGATATGGAAGAAACAGTAAAAGATCGTCTAATGCTCTTTATCAAGGAGAAAGGGCTTAGCCAAAAAAGGTTCGAAGAGACTGCTCACATATCGAATGGGTATGTGAACAATCTAAAGGCATCGCCTTCATCTAAAGTACTACAGAAGATATTCTGTGCTTTCCCGGATTTATCTCAATCGTGGCTTCTCACCGGTGAAGGTCCGATGCTTAACGACAAGAAACCTGCGGAACAATCGGCCGGTCTTCCTCTCATTCCAGTTAACTTTATGGCTGGTGCCCTTAGTGGTGTTGATGGACGATGGATGGATTATGAGTGCGATCATTTTACCGTGCCGGGGTTCGAGTCTGCCGATTTCCTTATCACCGTAATGGGCGACTCTATGCAGCCCACATTAGTGAGCGGCGATGTTCTTGCCGTTAAGCGTGTTGAGGCATCAAAACTATGGTTTCAGTGGGGAAAAATTTACGTCCTTGCTACTCGGCAGGGATGCATCGTTAAGCGTATCTTGCCAAGCGACAAGGAGGGCTGCGTGAGCATTGTCAGCGACAATAAGAGCCAGTACCCAGCGTATGACTTGGATGGAGGTGAAATTAACAGTATCGGCCTTGCCATAGGTCTTGTGAGGCAATTTTAACCATTATAAAATAAATCATCATGGATATTACAGTACAATTTGACGGCATCGACTTTGCCGACAAGGATGAGTTCTTGGATGGTGGAGTGTGGGACAATTATCAGACCAAGATTGCAGGCATTAATTTCCACATCACGCCAAATGAGACGGGAAAATATGCGGTCGCTACGGGATATTGTCGATACAACGACGACAAGACAGAGTTTCCAGAGGCCGTGAGGATTGAGGATAGCAGCCACCGACTTTTGGGCTTTATCCCAAAGGATGAGCTCAAAGAGTACAAGTCATGGGCAAAGGGCAAAGTACTCCCATGTGTGATTGGAGTCAAGCCATTCGTAACGAACGAGGGCAAACTGAAAATCGTCGGATTCTGCACCGTTATCAAGGCGCGTGACGAAGATGAGCTGAAGAACCAAATTGAACACTATGCAAACAAGTCTCTCAGCCTCTATCAAGAGCAGGTCAAAGATTTAGGGCAGAAGTTATACATCAGTAAACCAGCCAAACGAAAAAACACGGGCTGCTCTGCTAATGTGATTATCTTCCTTGTCGTTTTAGCCACATTACTGCAAGTTCTCTGCAAGTAATGCGAAATGATAGTTTTCAGTTACCGATTGTTTACCCCACAGACAGACTACTGGCGCGATTAAAGGCCCAACTGTTTGACTTCCAACGACTTGTTATGCGTAGAGATAGGATAATTTCCCGAGCCCTCTTCTTCCGCTTTTAAGTCGAAAAGGAAGTCTGATGAAGGCTTCCTTTTTGCGTTTATAGTCAGCAAGTTACGGGGTTGGAGGCGTGTAAATGATTGGGAATTAGGGTAATAAGGGGAACGATATTGGGGCACTCCTCGACACGCATCACACGTAGCACCTACGCCAAGCTGCTCGATGACACGGTGGGCAGGGAGATGGAGAAGGCAGGGGAAGAAGAGCGGTAGAGAGGGGCTTGGCCGATACACGCTTAGCCGCTGCACAACAGCGGCCTACGGAACGGAGCATACATGAGGGATTGTTAAAACGAAAAAGCCCCGGAGCGTGTAACTCCGAGGCTGTGCGTCCGTAGGCCAATGGACGACTTGTTGTCTTAAATGGCTAACGATGGCCAGGCCTAAATGGTGTCTGCTACTCGCCGTATTCGGTTGCTCAAATCCACAAGTGCTCCTCGTAGCTGCTCGGCCTCGTCGGGAGTAAATCCTCCTTTGCCTCCATTGCCGTCGATGCCGTCCATCTTGTGGTAGAGCCACGATGATGACTTGTGAAAATAATTATTGGCCAGCTCCCTCCACGATATGGCCAGCAGGATGTCGCTCGCCTTTTTCTTCATGTCGGTGATAACCTCCGGTTTTGTCATTACAGTCTCCATATCCATAATAATTTATGTTTGTTGATAGTTTGAATCCCTCTCCTTTCGGGAGAGGATTGTTTTTACTCATAAGGTTGTCTCAGCATCTTGTCAAGCGTTTCCTGCACGAACCACATCAGCTCAGGATAGCCGTTGGGGTAAGAGATGTTGTAGTTTCTAATCTGTTCGATAAGGTCTCGCTCTCCAGCAGTTACCTTCATGTTACTCATTTTCTCTTTCATGTTCGTTATTTCTTTAAGACAGCGCAAAAATAATACTAATTTTCGTATTATCCAAACAATTAATACGAAAATTCGTATAAAAGAAAAGATTTAACATTTCTATTTGCTCTTGCCTAAGAACGTCGTCGTTCAGGCCTCACAGAGTGTGAAGGAGCTCCAACGCAATCTCATGACCGCTAAGACGGGCAGCCAGCATTTGGGCGAGGCTCTTCTACGCTTCAACCAGGTAGCGAGGGTCTACGGCCAATGATATAGCCATTGAGCCGGACGGGGAATTGGAGTTTGATGATCTTCGGGTGAGCGACATGGCGTTTTTGTGAGAGAGCTCGGATGATACCGTGACCTATCTCGATGTCGCTGAGGCGGTGCTCAAGTTTCTTGATTTGCATATCGTTCAGTACGGAATGGACTTCTTCCGCTTTAAGTCAAAAAGCAAGTCTGATGAAGGCTTCCTTTTTGCGTTTATAGTCAGCAAGTTACGAAATTGGATGCGTGTAAATGATTGGGAATTAGGGTAATAAAGTGATAGCAACCAAGCAAAAAAAGAGTTGTAATCTTTGCTAATCATTGGCAAATATTAGGCGATTTGTGTTTACCAAGCCGAGTCACTTAGCAAGTACAGTTTTGCAAAGTCCATTTTGTAAATCATTTCATTCAGAGCGGGAAACATTGTTCGATTATTGTAAAAAAACGATAAAACAACAGTTTAAACTTTAAATAAAGTTTATTTTCTCGATATTTTTATATAAATATTTGGTTATCTCAAATGAATCATATTATCTTTGCAGTGTGCTATTAAAGTAATACACTAATACGGGCAACAATTAAACGTAAGAACGATATGATTGATGTAAGAGACCTTTGTTTTCACTATCAGGGCAGCAAGCACCAAGTGTTCAGCCACTTCGCCTTGCAGTTGAACCCCGGTCGGGTTTACGGACTGCTGGGGAAGAACGGCACCGGCAAGTCCACCCTGCTCTATCTCATCAGCGGACTGCTCCGACCCGACAGTGGTACGGTGACGGTCAATGGCATGGAGAGCCGGTTGCGCCTTCCCGAGATGCTGCAAGAAGTGTTCATCGTGCCGGAGGAATATGCCATGCCCGACATGAGCTTTGAAGCCTTCGCCGACATGATGCGCGCTTTCTATCCTCATTTCAGCGATGACCTGCTGGCCAAATGCCTCGCCGACTTCGAGATGCCGGCACGTCCCAACCTCAAGGAGCTGTCCATGGGACAAAAGAAAAAGGTGTATATGAGCTTCGCCATTGCCACGGGTACCCGCCTGCTGATGATGGACGAGCCTACCAACGGCCTCGACATCCCGTCGAAAGCGCTCTTCCGCAAGGTGGTGGCCAACTACATGGAGGATGACCGTACGCTCATCATCTCCACCCATCAGGTACACGACATCGAGAGTCTGCTCGACCACGTGGTCATCATCAACCAGAGCCGTGTGCTGCTCAACAGTTCCATCGCCGACCTCTCTCGTCGCTACGCCTTCCGCTACCTCTCGCCGCAGGAAATGGATGACAACGTGCTCTACGCCGAGCCGAGCCTGCAGGGCAACGCCGTGATCATGCCACGAGACGGAGGAGAGGAGACGCAGGTGGACCTCGAGCTGCTCTTCAACGCCACGATCAACGGCAAAATCAGCCACCAGTAGTTTCGCCACACCTTATTATATACAAGGCTCCAGACGTTTACTCCTTATTTTATATATTACACGATATACATCCCACAGATATAGTATCACACTATGAACAAGAATAGATTTCTGCAAGTGCTCCGTTGGGAGCTGTTGCTCAGCAAGCGTCAGATAGCTACTATGGCCCTGACCTTTTTCGGCCTGGTTGTCATCCCACAGATCCTCACGCTCGTCTTCAAGTCGTCGTCGAGCAGTGCCTACACCATGGGCATCCTCTGTTCCGTAGCGCTGTCCGCCTATCTGCTTTGCAGCGGTGCGCTCATCTTCTCCAGCCTCCGAAGCCGTCAACAGCGCATCAACAACTTCATGCTCCCTGCCTCCAACAAAGAGAAGTTCATCGCCCGCTACCTCGTACTCGTGGTTGCCATGCCCTTAGCCGCCATCGTGGGTTTCTTTGCCGGCGACGTGCTGCAATATCTCATGAGCATGATGATCAATAGCGACGCGGCACAGTGGGCTACCAGCGCACTCTCGGATGGGCTCAACGGCGGCAGTGGCAACTTCCATCTTTATTCCAATCTCAATGGCGACCCATCCCCTGCAGAAGGCTTCCTCGTGATTCTCACAGGCGCCATCACGCAGCACGCCTGCTTCCTGCTTTTCGGCAGCATCTACCACAAGCATCCACTCGTGATGGCTGTCCTTACGTGGATGGGTCTCGGCATCGCGCTCCTCATGCTTGGTGCTTTGGCAGCGAACCTTCTCACTGAATTCCTCAACAGTGGCTACACGATCATCCTTTACGATGTATGGTGGAAAGTCCTCTACTTTGTAGTCAGCATCGCGCTCATCATCTTCTGCTACTGGTTCGCCTTCCGCCGCTACACCCGGCTGCAGGTCATCAACAACCAATGGATCAACAAATAAAAGGCAACCATTTCGTTTTGTAAGACGATGCTCAGCAGCATCTTTCAATCATTAAAAAAAATATCATCATGAAAAAGTTAGCATTTATGTTTATCGCCCTTATGGCCATTCTTTCTGTTTCCGCTTGCCGTATCGAGAAAGTAGACAACAGCAACCAGCCCCGGAAATCCTATGTGCTCAACCTCCGCGACTTCCAAAGCATCAAGAACTACACAAGCTGTGACATCCACTTTACGCAGTCCAACACCTACAAGGTAGTACTGAAAGCCACTCCACGCTGGTACGACACCCACTCCATCACCTCCAGCCACGGAGAGCTCGTCATCACACAGAAGGAAGAACGTAAGCAGAAAGGCACCACCGTTCTCCACATCAACACCAACGAAGACGATGCCGAACTGTGGATCAGCGCGCCATCATTGGATGCTGTCACAACCGCCGGCAGTGGTGACTTCCATGCCGAAAGCGACCTCACGGGACAGCACCTGACACTGTCCACAGCAGGCAGCGGCGACAGCGACCTGAAAAACGTCACGCTCTCTGGCAACTTCACCTACTCCGTTGCCGGAAGCGGCGACATAGAGACCGGCACGCTCCAAGCCAGCAACGCCTCGTTCAGCATCAGCGGCAGTGGCGACATCAAGAGTAAGCTCGCTAAGGTGAAGACGACCAAGCTCTCCATCGCCGGCAGTGGCGACGGCAGCCTCGACTTCGACCATTGCGGCCATGCCGACATCAGCATCTCGGGAAGCGGTGACATCGATCTCTCCGGCACACTGCAGTCGCTCGAAAAGAACGTATCGGGAAGTGGCGACATCGACACGTCTAAACTGAAATTAGGCAAGTAGTTCCCCGTTGCAACACAAAACACGTTTATATGGCATTCAACAATGATAAAGCCATCTATCTGCAAATAGCCGACCGCCTGAGCGACGAGATTCTCGCTGGCACCTACAAGGCCTTCGACCGCATACCCAGCGTGCGCGAATATGCCGCCACCCTCGGCGTCAACGCCAACACAGCGGTCAAGGCCTACGACCAGCTCGCTCAGGAAGGCATCATCTTCAACAAGCGCGGCCTCGGCTATTTCGTAGCAGAAGATGCGCAGCGACACATCAAGCAGACACGACGCCAGACGTTTCTCAAGACCGTCCTCCCCGAGTTTGCCCGCCAAATGAAGCTCCTTGACATCTCCTGGGAAGAGGTCAAGGAAGCGTTAATCCCTGTTTAGCGGGACGCTGCTTTGCAGCGTCCCACCCAAAAAGAATAGCAAGACAATGAAAAGCAATGTCAAAGGCAGGCAGGCGCTTGCCATCACTCTCCTTTCGTTCTCCCCTCTCGCCGCTCTGGCCCAGGCTCCGGTCAACACCACCGACAGCCTTAAACTCCAAGCCATCCACGACAGCCTCGACCTGCAAGGCGTGGAGGTGGTGGCGCAGAAGCCCATCGTCAGGATGACGACCGACAAGATGACCTACAACGTACAGCAGGATGCGGACGCCAAGACGATGACGCTCCTCGACATGCTCCGCAAAGTGCCCATGGTCACCGTGGACGGACAAGACAACGTCACCGTGAAGGGATCTGCCAGCTTTAAGGTCTATGTCGACGGCAAGCCCGACCAGATGTTCCAAAACAACTTCTCACAAGTCGCGAAGTCGATGCCTGCCTCCATGGTGAAGAGCATCGACGTCATCACCTCACCGGGAGCGAAATATGATGCCGAGGGCACCAGTGGCGTGCTCGACATCAAGCTGGTGCACCAGAACGGACAACCCAACAGTGACTGCAACAACTGCTACAACGGCAATGTCGAGCTCTCCCTCAGCAACAAGGGCGAGCGCGCCAACGCCTACATCGGCGGACAGCATGGCAAGCTGACCTACAGTGCCATGGGCATGTTTGCCTGGCAGGACTTT
>Ga0256407_10002823_pt1 | contig 32162 bp, 21 predicted proteins | sample RumenRJG_04DNA_FD_193489 | JGI IMG/M metagenome (GOLD analysis project Ga0256407, IMG submission 193489) | Bovine rumen microbial communities from Lethbridge, Alberta, Canada - RJG_04 | ecosystem: Host-associated > Mammals > Digestive system > Stomach > Rumen | place: Canada: Alberta...
TCGACTTCATGGGTCTGACCATCGGCGTGATGTCGCCTACCGACGCTGTCAATACCAAGGAACTCGTCTCGTTCAATGTTCACTACCTGCATGAGGCAGGAGGCTTGGCCATTGCCGTGCCGGGTGACAAGTGGGTGCTGAACACCAATGCCCAGATGGATTCGAAGCGTGGCTGGTACTTGCCTGTCACCATCAACGGCTTCGACCGTCACCAGCACAACTTCGACCATATTGAGTTCCAGTACAAGGAGTCGCAGCGCGGCGATGACTCGTGGACGAACATCTGCTCGTTCTATGCAGACCCGACGCTGATGGCCAATGCCAACGGCGTTCGCAAGCTGATTCCTGAGAACGGTAACATCGTGACCGAGTTCTTCGGCGAAGGCTGGGTGATGGAGCGTACCTACGACCTGCGTGCCGTGCTGTTCTGCCGCAACGGTAATGACTTCCTGACCACATCGTCGAAGATCATCAGCGGTATCAAGGATACCCGTCGTCCGCAGCTGTTCGGCACACCAGAGCCGAAGAGCGGTCTGCTGACCAGCGGCGACGACATCATCTTCAACTTCTCTGAAGACATTGAATATAACTATCTGAGCGCCATCACCAACTTCGAGGTGAAGGGCGAAGTGAACAACGACAACCTCTCTGAGATGGTCAGCGTGCAGTTTGCAGGCAAGGCCAGTGTGGAGAGCGAGGCTAAGCGCAACTTCAGCGGTAAGAATCTGACCATCGACCTGATGGTAAAGCCTGCCGAGACGGGACGCGACATGCCGCTGTTCTCACACGGCACGAACGGTCAGAAGCTGCAACTGTGGCTGACCAAGGACTTCAAGCTGAAGGCTGTGGTGAACGACAAGACGTTCACGTCTGACGAGGCCATCGTGAAGGAAGGCTTCACACAGGTGGCTGTCAGCATCAACCAGACGGATAGCACGCTGACGTTCTTCAACGGCGGCGTGGAGATTGGGCGCAACAAGCTCAGTGCCCTGTACACCGGTACAGGTCCGCTGATCTTCGGTCGCACCAACGAACTGGACCGCTCGGAGAGCCAGTACTATGAGGGTCGCATGATGGAAGCCCGCCTGTGGTATACTGCCATGGACGGTGGACTCATCGGCACAACCTACGGCAGCCGCCGACTGACGGGCTACGAGAAGGATCTTGTAGATTACTACCCGATGAATGAGGGCTCAGGTGACTATGTCATTGACCATACCCAGGGTGCCAACGCCAAGTTGATTGATGCTTCTTGGGCCATCCCACAGGGCCTGTCGCTGCACGTGGACAAGGCCGACAAGGGCGTGCTCTTGGATAAGAACGCCATAAACCGCACCGCCGAGCAGGACTACACGCTGATGTTCTGGTTTAAGACCGATGCTGACGGAAGCGGCACGCTGCTCTCCAACGGCCGAGGCCTGAGAGAGGACAACGGCGCTGTGAACCAGTTCCACATCGGATTTGAGGCCGACACGCTGAGATATCGCTCCAACGGTTTTGTCGCCGACGTTCCGGGTAAGTGGAGCGACGGCAAGTGGCACCACTACGCCATGACCGTGAACCGTGGCCACAGCGTGGCTAACATCTACATGGACAAGGAGCTTGTAACCACTTTCGAGACCGACACGCTGGGCGGCATCAGCGGCGGCTATCCGCTCATCGGTGCCAGCCGCTACGACATCGTCAACGAGACGGACACCCTGCTGAGACAGGACGGTCTGACCCCGCTGAAGGGTAACGTGGACGAACTGCTGTTCTTTGAACAGGCACTGCCGCAGCAGCTCATCAGCACCTACGCAACGAAGAGTCCGAACGGTGACGAGAAGGGTCTGCTGACCTACCTTGGCTTCGACCGCATTGAGCGTCAGAAGGACAACGACCTGGAACTGGTGCCCTACGCCTACAGCAAGAAGATATATCTGGACGACAAGGGCCAACCCCGCTATCAGCTCAACCCGGAGACAAAGGAGCCGACCGAAACGCTGGTACGTGATTATGTGTTCATCGATGATGAAACTATCGTCAAGACGCACTTCGACCAGTCGACGGCAGCACCCGTGGTGCCTTACGAGGAGGTGAAGAACCTGAAGTTCGGCTTCATCGGCAGGGGCAACCAGTTGCTGGTAGAGCTTGACGAGAATGCCGCCCGACTGAACCACCGCAACATCTACGTGACGGTGCGCGACATCGAGGACAAGAACGGTAACACGATGGCTTCACCGCAGACGGCCTGCTACTATGTGAACAACAGCAGTCTGGAATGGCTGGCGAACAGACTGAACTACACCATCAAGTATGGCTCTGGCGAGGTACTCGAACTGCCATTCTACAACTACAGTGCTTCAAGCCACACGTTCACAATAGAGAATTGCCCGAAGTGGCTTGCGCTTGACAAGTATAGCGACGTGGTTGCTCCGTTAGGTATGGATGCTGTCGCGGCAACCATCAGCAAGGATCTGAATATAGGTACGTATAACGAAATCATCTATCTGACCGACGAAGAGGGTATTACAGAACCGTTCTACCTGAACTTGACGGTAGAGGGTGAGCAGCCCGAGTGGGCACAGAGCGTGTCGGGCGAACTCCTTGAGCACTCTATGAGCATCAGCGGTCAAGTCTATCTGTACAATGAGCTCGACACTGATTCACGCGACATCGTGGGTGTCTTCGACGACAAGAACGTATGTCACGGCTTTGCCAACATCAGCCATTCGACTTCGACTGGCGAGACGGGTCTCTTCCTGACGGTTTATGACAATGAGGAGGACGGCACCGAACTGAAGTTCCGTCTGTGGCAGTACAGCACCGGACGTGAGATTGTGCTGACACCAGAAAGCACCATCAAATTCGCGAATTCGGCAGTACTGGGAACCGACACTCCTGTGCGCTTCGACGGAAGCAATAACTTCATCCAGTACTTCAACCTGAAGAAGGGCTGGAACTGGGTATCGTTCAACGTCAGCAGCAAGCAGCTGGATAAGATGAACCTGCTGCTGAACAGCATGCCTTGGCAGAATGGCGACATCGTGACCGACATGAGCAGCGACACGACGGTAGTCTATAAGGATAGCCTCTGGTTGGCATCAGGAAAAGTAAAGGACGTGCCGATTTCATCGAAGAAGGCTTATGCGATCAAGGTGCAGGAGGCTTGCAGTATTCCTGTTGAGGGCACCGTCATCAAGGATGAGGACGAGCGCACCATCGACTTGAAGCAGGGCTGGAACGCCATCGGCTACACGCCGGTTACGAACCTAAGCGTAGAGACCGCCCTGAGCGACTACTACGACTATGCAGAGGCAGGCGATGTCATCAAGAGCCACACCGAGTTTGCTTACTTCACCAAGACTGGCAGCGTCGGACGCTGGCGCGGTAGTCTGCAGTACATGAAGCCTGGTGAGGGTTACATGTTGCTCCGCAAGGGAACTTCCGATGCTTCGTTCACTTATCCGTACTACGAGCAAGCCAACAACTTCTTCGAGGATGCTTCGCCAAGCGCAGTGCGCAAAGCTTCCGCACAGTCACCCAACACGATGAGTGTCAGCGCTGTTGTCGAAGGTTTCGAGACTGAGGTGGGCGATGTGCTGGTGGCATACGCGAATGGTGAGGTGGTAGGAGAAGCCGTTGTGCTCAACGGTCCAACTCTTGAGACCCGCATCGCTACGGAACCAATTTACCTCAGCATTGCTGGCAACGCTCAGCAGCCTATCTGGTTTGCCATCGAGCGTGACGGCGAGATCGTAGCTTCTACCAACGAACTCATGACCTTCAAGGTGAATGCTGTCATCGGTAGTCCTGATGAGCCTACTGCCATCAACTTCGAACAGGTTGAATACGAGGATGGCAAGTGGTACACCATCAGCGGTCTGCAACTGCAGCATAAGCCAACGGAGAAGGGTGTGTATATTTATAATGGTAAAAAAGTAATCATCAAGTGATATGAAAAAGATATATTTATCAATCGTTCTGCTGGCAAGCCTCGTATTGGGGGCTTGCAGCAGCAGCGACAACGATGACAGCAAGAATGCTGCCTATAGCGAGGAGAAAGTAAGTGAAGCTCCTGAGTGGCAGATAGACTGGAGTAACAGTCAGGATTGCCCTGACTGGTCTGAGCCAGACGGAACCCTCTACGAGAACTGGACCATCCTGATGGTGCAGATAGAGGAGACATTGCAGCCTTTCGTTTCTGAGAACGACATGATGGCCATCTTCGTGAACGGCGAACTTCGCGGACTGGCAAATCCTGCTACCACCATGGATGGCGAACTGACGGGTACAGCCACGTTCTTGATGAAGGCCTATGGCAACGAGACCAGCAAGGAAACGGTGCATGCCTCGCTGCAATACTACAGCCAAAAGCTGAAGCACCTCTTCACGCTGTCTGCCAACATCAACCTGAGTTCGGATGTGACGACCGGCACTGACGAAGACTACGTCCCTCTGTTCACCCTCGGTTCTGCCAAGTATCCTGTGGTGAAGACGGAGAATGTGGAGAGCCTCTTGACGGTGGCTGGCATCACACCTGCCAGAGGCAACATCGTGGGCGCCTTTGTGGGCGACGAGTGTCGTGGTAAGGTGGAACTCTCAGGCTTGGGCATCACGCTGTTGGACATCTACGGTCGTAGCGCAGGTGAGTCGGTGACACTGAAGTGTTATGATGCAGCCAAGGGACTGATGTACACCATCCCCGATGCGGTGAAAATGTAATGCTCGAATTTATGTATTAACTTTGACTACATCGAACTTACTCACGAATGGAAAAACTCAAATTTATTTGTTTTTTCTCTCACTTATCCGTAACTTTGACTACGTCGAACTTACTCACGTTTGACAATAAAAGTGAAAAAAACTTTTTTTTCCTTTTGTATTGTGCTCACTTAATCGTAACTTTGCATCCGAAAGTATGAAATCTTTATAAATAACTTTATATATGGCAATGAAAAAGACTCTGTTATTTTTAGCTTGTTGTGTTCCGTTCTTGGTTTCCTCTGCCCAAAGCAAACGTGATGTGGTGCGCGAACGTGTGGACAGCGTGTTGCGCAAAAACTATGAGAAGGGTTCCTATGACACCCTCTATATGAAACGCCCTGACAGCAAGCTGACGCTGAAAATGAGGGCCAACATCTCTGGCTACTACCAGCATTCCAAGTTCAACGAGAATGGCAACCGCTACAACGCTAAACTCAATACCGACACCCGCGGAACTGTCAGCGTGGCTGCCACCTATTATGGAATAACGGCTGGCGTGGCGCTTAATCCCGCCCGTCTGGCTGGCAAGAACAAGGACATGGAGTTCAACATCAACGCCTATGGAAACCGCTTCGGTCTCGAAGCCAACTACCAGGAGTCCAAGACGCTCTCGGGCGATATCGATCACAATAAGGGCACCTTCCACGTCAGCAAGGGCGATGTCAAGTTGACACTTATCACCGTCACGGGATACTATGCCTTCAACCATCGTCACTTCTCATACCCTGCAGCCTTCACGCAGTCTTACATCCAGAAGCGTTCGGCAGGTTCATGGCTCGTAGGTGCCACTTATCAGGGCGGCAGAATCAAGACCACTGATGATGCCCCCACTATAATGGGCCATATACGCACTACCATGAATACATTTGCCATCGGTGGTGGTTACGGCTACAACCTCGTGGCAGGCAAATGGCTCTTCCATGCTTCTGCCCAGCCTAGCCTGATTGTCTTCAGCGACATCGACATCGAAGAGAATGGTATGAAGCGCGACGGAAAAACACATTTCCCCGAGGTGATCACCAACACCCGCGCTGCCATCGTCTATAACTTCAGCCAGAAATACTTTGCTGGTTCCACCTTCCTCTTCAACACCACGCTCTTGGGCGACAATGATGACTACACGCGGCAGACCAAATGGCGTGCCCGCGCCTTTGTGGGTGTACGTCTGTGATGTTGTAAACAACCATAAGAATTCCGCGAAACCGTAACAAGTTCCGCGGAATTTCTTTATATAAACATGGGGAAGTTTGCGCTGCGATTTAGAGACGTTCCAATGCTTCCTGCAGCACACGGCGTTGCGTGCCGACATTCAGACGCATGAATCCCTCGCCGCCAGGACCGAACATTTCCCCATCGTTGAGCGCAAGGTGAGCCTTGTTGATGAAGAGGTCAAGGAGTGCCTTGTGGTTGAGTCCCAAGTCGCGGCAGTCGAGCCAGACGAGGAAGGAGGCTTGGGGACGTAGTGGTTTGATTTGTGGCAGATGCTTTTGGCAATATTCGATGAGGAAATCAATGTTTCCTTCCACATAACGGAGCATCTGTCGTCGCCATTCTTCACCCTGTTGCAAGGCTGCCATCGTGGCGATGGGTGCAAAGAGGTGGGGCTCGTCCCATTCGTTGGCAGAGAGCCAGCGGTAGAAAGGTTCGCGGAGTAGGGGATTGGGGATGATGGCCCACGAAGAGACAATGCCTGCCATGTTGAAGGTCTTGGTGGGGGCACCAAACGTGATGCTCACCTCGGCAGCTTCTTCACTCACAGATGCAAAGGGAATGTGCTTGTTGTTCCACAAAGCCATATCCGAATGAATCTCGTCGCTGATGACGATGAGGTTGTGCTCCTTGGCAAAATGTGCCAAGCGTTGCAGGGTCTCCTTGTCCCACACGATGCCGGCAGGGTTGTGGGGATTGGACAGAATGAGCAAGCGGGGGCGTTTAGTTGACAGTTGAGCGTTGACAGTTGACAGTTGGGGAGTGCAGATTTTTTCGAGGTTCTCAAAGTCCATCTCATAAGAAATAAGCTTTCCCTCTGCATCTCGTATCTCCTTCAGCGGATTCCACACCACCTCCCGTTTGTTCCCTCTGGGTGTCAGGTAGAACGGGTGGTAGATGGGTGGTTGCACGATCACCTTCTCATCCTCCTTCAGGAAGAAGTTGATGACCATGCCGATGCCCTTCACGATGCCAGGGACGTAGGTCAGCCACTCACGCTCCACCTTCCATTGGTGGCGCTCTTCAATCCATTGCTGCACCGTTGGCCAATACTCCTTGGGCTCCACCGTATAGCCAAACAAGGAGTGCTCCAACCGCTGTTTCAGGGCATTGGTGATGAAGGAAGGCGTTTCCCAATCCATATCAGCCACCCACAACGGCAACAGATCACTTCGTCCATATCGTTCCTGAAGCACCTCATGCTTCAAATCGCCCGACCCTCTGCGGTCAACTGGCTTGTCAAAATCGTAGATCATTTTTCTCCTTTAATTTTTAACTCTAACCTCTAACCCCTAACCTCTTATTTAAAAGAAGCCCCATGCCATCTTCTCAGACAGCAATGGGGCGGACAAAAAACTTCATCAGTATATTTTGAAGTCTTGTATAACTTCTTATCGCGTTTGTACATCCGCCACAATGCGTTCCAATGCGATGACCAGACGGTCAACCTCTTCCTTTGTGTTATACACAGCAAAGGTGGGACGCACGGACATCTCGTAACCTAGTGCCCGTAAGGCTGGCTGTGCACAGTGATGACCTGCACGGACAGCAATGCCCTCTTTGTCGAGCATCTGCCCCACCTGAGGAGCGGGTATGCCAGGGATGTCGAGAGAGATGACACTCACACGTTTCTTGGGATTGCCCATGATGGTGATGCCAGGGATGCGAGAGATTTGCTGTCGAGCATACTCTGTGAGTTCATGCTCATGACGCTCAATGTTGTGGATGCCAACACTCTGCACAAAGTCAAGGGCATAGCCCAGTCCGATGGCATCGGCGATGTTGGGTGTGCCAGCCTCGAAGCGTGCAGGTGGAACATTGAACTCAGTGTGCTCGATGGTCACATCCTTGATCATGTTGCCTCCGCCCTGCCAAGGTGGCAGCTGCTCCAGCCATTCCTTCTTTCCATACACCACACCGATGCCCGAGGGACCATAAATCTTGTGGCCAGAGAAAACGAAGAAGTCGGCATCGAGTTGCTGCACATCCACCTTTGTGTGAGCGATGGACTGTGCACCGTCAATGAGCACAGGAATATTGTGGGAATGAGCCGTACGGATGATGCTCTCCACATCGTTGATAGTGCCGAAAGTATTGTTCACATGTCCCACACTGATGAACTTGGTGTGGGGTGTGATGAGTTGTTCCAATTCAGAGAGGATGAGGTCGCCGTTCTTGTCGATGGGAATGGCACGGAGTTCTGCCCCCTGCAATTTGCACATCTGCTGCCAAGGCACGATGTTAGCATGGTGGTCGAGCGTGGAGACAATCACGTTGTCGCCCTTCTCCAAAAATTTCCTGCCGAACGTTTGCGCCACCAGGTTGATGCCCTCCGTCGTGCCACGCACAAAGAGGATGTTCTCCTTGGCGGGGGCATTGATGAAGCGTGCCACCTTTTCACGGGCACCTTCATACTGGTCGGTGCTTCGTGCTGCCAAAGTGTGGGCACCACGATGGATGTTCGAGTAGTCGGTCTTGTAGAAGTCGCTCAATCCGTCGATGACCCGCAATGGCTTTTGAGTGGTCGCACCATTATCGAACCACACAAGGTCGTGACCATTCACCTTCTGATGGAGGATGGGGAACTGCTTGCGGATCTCTTCGGTATTCACCGTGTCAGCCTCATCATAGTGGAGGTTTCGAACGATGTCGGTCTCGGGTATTCCGATGCCGAATCCGTTATCCTTCAGCAGACAGTTCTTCTTTTCTGCTTGTACATCGTCAGCCTTTCCAGAGGAGGATGCCGATGGCACTTCATCCGAAAAGTATTTGGCGATGACTCCCCTAAAGAGTTCCTCATCAGCGGCACTCAGACTTCCAATTTGGGGGGCATCCACATTCCCGATGGGGGATGAAGAGGCAGGGAGAGGCAGGGCTGACAAGTCCAACTCGTCAGGTGCCGCATTCGGCACTGCCACCTGTGGTGCTGTTCCCAAATCTGGCAAGTCAAAGTGAAAGTTATCTAACTCGTTCAAATACATAGTTACTTCTCAATCTTGTTTCTATGCTGATAATCATGGTAGTAACCCACCTCTACGTTCTCCAGCACAGCAATGGCATCATCGGTGAGCGACGCCAGGCTGAAGTACTTAGTGAGCAAGTAGCTTGCCACACCATACTGGTCGAGACCCATCAGACGTGCTGAAAGACTTGGAGCAATCTCGCCTGGGATGCCAGCCTGATGCAAACCTACCACACCCTGCTCTTTCTCACCCACACGTACGAGGATGATGTCTGTCGTTCCGACACCACGATTGGTCAGATATTGTCCCTTCACCTCCACCTTGTCGGATGGAATGATTGGCACACCACGCCAAGTGATGACTTTTGTTCCGAAGAGGTCGATAGCCACAGGTGGCACACCACGCCAAGTGCATTCACGCTCGAAAGCAGCGATGGCACGTGGATTGGCAATGAAGAATGCAGGCTCCTTCCACACGAGTGACAGCAGCTCATCAAGATCGTCTGGAGTTGGTGCACCATAGCGGGCACTAATCTTATAGCCTGGAGCTGTCTGAGCCAACAGACCAAATTTCTTATTGTTGATGAGTTCCCATTCCTGACGTTCCTTGATACTCTCAATGGAAAGACGCAACTGCTGTTCCAACTGATTGTAAGGAGCATTGTAGAGGTCACTTACACGAGTGTGTACACGCACCACCGTCTGTAGGGTGTTGAGTGAATACTCCGTAGGATTCTCTTCATAATCAATATAGGTCTCAGGGATGACATTATCTTCCTCATGACCGCTCACCAAGTCAATGTGCTTCTCACCATGCTCATTCACTGTCGCCTTAAGACGCAGTTGCTTATCCACGGCATTGTTGAACTGCTCGCGGAAGTCTGGGATTTCCTCGATGAGTGATTCCAATACAGGTGTATCAAGTACAAGGAATACAGAGTCTGTCACAGAACGGACACTGACGGTAGAGTCAGCGGCACTCAGCAAATCAGCCTCTCCGAAATATTCGCCATTGCCCAACAAAGCAATGCGGAGCTCCTCTCCATGTGTACCCGTGCTGATCACTTCAGCCTGACCATTTGCCACGATGAAGAAACGTTGCTTGTCCTTGCCTTGAGTGACAAGATTCTTGCCACGTGACACTTCTACAGGTACGAAGTTGCGAGCCAAACGAGCTACAATCTCCTGCTTGATGTTCTGGAAGAGCGGAATGGCACGAAGATTTTTGGCGGTGAAACTTGGCACGCCATCGAAGTACTGAATCTCGATGCGTTCAGCCTTTTTCAGTTCCACCTTTGTGCGGTTCACACGATAGGTGCCACTTTCCACCTGTGTCCAAGGAAGGAGCTTGAGGAGAAGTCTCGGTGTGATACTGCCCATCTGAGGGGGCGTCTTGGTGGTGTTCGCCAGTTTGCGAGCCGTTGCAGTCGTGATGCTGCGTTGAATGTTGTTGTCTGCCATGTTCTACAAATGATGAAATGTGAATAATAAATTATCTAAGTTGGTACTTTTCTTTTACTTCGCCCTCCTCAATGCGGAAAGCATTTAATACAGGTTTTTCCTCTGCCAACGAGAGGATAAAGTAGAGAATGTTGGGGTCGTATGCCAGCCGTTTGTCTTCCTCAGATGGACGTGAAGGAGAGGCTGGGTGGCTGTGCCAATTGCCCACGATGGTTAGTCCTTTTTTGCGGGCATACTTGATGGCGGCAAACTGTTCCTTGGGGTCGAAACTGAAATGTTCCTCGGAATGGTCGACATTCGTCATAGGATAGTTCTCCGTCGCCGTTTCCTTGTCCGTGCCGAGCAGATAACCGCATGACTCCACGGGAGCATCTTTCTGTGCCTGTGCCAAGATGGACTGATAGGTCGATTCTGTGATAATCACGTTCATGCTAAACTACTTTACAATCGTTACTTTGTGTACATTGCCCTCCACGTGCTCCACGCTGATGACGTTATACCCTTGTTCCTTCGCAGAGCGAGGAACATTCTCCAGTGGTTCGCCTTCGGTGAGAAGGACTTCCAACGTATCGCCTGCTGCGATTTGTGCCAGTTTGAGCTTTGTCTTCACAAAGGTCATTGGGCAATGTTCTTTGGTAATATCTAATGTATGTGTTGCCATAATTTATAAAGTTTAATGTTTTTAGAGTCTTTTGAGGGGCTCCTTAACTCAACTTGCGAAAGTTGAGTTATTTATATAAACAATGTCCGTCCGCCTTCACTGATATTTAGGAAAGTCGCCACACCCAGCACGTCCTTCACCTCATGAATAAAATCTTTCTTCTCCAATCCGAGTACGTGCATTGCCATCTCACAGGCATAGAGGTTCACGCCCAGTGCATTAGCAGCATCCACCAATTCTTCCAATGTGGCCACATTGTTCTTACGCATCAGATGGCGGAATATCTGAGGACCGATACCGAGGAAATTGAACTTGCTATTGGGAGCTACGCTGAGACCACCCATCATGAAGCCGAAGAGCTTGGTAAGCCAATTGCCCCCGATGAAACTTCTGCCTCTCTTCTGCTTGATGGCATCCAAGCCCCAGAACGTGAAGAAGATGTTTACCTCATAGCCTACAGCTGCAGCACCTGTTGCCAGCGTGAAGACAGCTGTCAGTTTATCAAAATCGCCAGAGAAGGCAATCAATGAAAGTTTCTTCTGTTCTGCCATATCATCAATGGTTTTTGAGGTCGCAAGCGGCCTGTTCGTAATCTATTAATTTTGTCACTGTTGGATTTGTGCCACAGATGGGGCACTTGTCGGTCTTTTTCACGTTGATTTTGCGGAAGTCCATCGTCTTGGCATTGAAAGTGAGCAGTTTGTTGGTCAGCAGTTCTCCTACTCCCGTCAGGTACTTCAAGGTTTCAGCAGCCTGAATCGTTCCGAGCATGCCAGCGATGGCACCCAACACACCTGCCTGACTACAAGTAGGTACAGCACCTGGTGGCGGTGGGGTCTTGAACATGCATCGGTAACATGCCGTGCCTGGCAAATGGGTGAAAGTCTGTCCCTCAAAACGCAGAATGCCACCATGACTGAAGGGTTTACCAGCCATCACACAGGCATCGTTGATAAGGAACTTCACGGGGAAGTTGTCTGTGCCATCGACCACAAAATCGTATTCCTTCACGATGTCGAGCGCGTTGTCAGCCATCAGGAACTCACGATAGGTATTGACCTTCACGTGGGGATTGATGGCGTTGATGGTCTCCTTTGCCGACTCCACCTTCCACTTGTCTACATCAGGTGTGGTGTGGATGATCTGACGTTGCAAGTTGCTCAAATCCACCACATCGCCATCCACGATGCCGATGGTGCCGACTCCTGCCGCAGCCAGATACATCGCTACAGGAGCACCTAAGCCACCAGCACCAATCACTAACACCTTGCCCTCGCGTATTTTCTCCTGACCTTCCACACCTACATCCTGCAAGAGGATATGTCGCGAGTACCGGTTCAGTTCTTCTTCTGTGAAATCAAACATACGCACCACCTCCCATGAAATAAAGGAAATCCACTTCGTCACCTTCGTTCAGTTGAAGGGCGGCGAACTCTTCTCTATCCACAAATTCCTCGTTCACTTGCACACTTACCATTTCGGGTTGTGCCACATTGTTCTGTTTGATCAAGTCTGCTACAGTAGCAGGGAGCTGAACCTCCTGGTCTTCTCCGTTTACAATTAATTTTGCCATAATAATAATGAAGTTTTTTGCCAGCCCACGCGCAGGGCGAGGGTTTGATGATTTTATATAATAACTAATGTGTGATTTTATTCTTCCGAAAACAGTTTCGTGCTGAGGTAGCGTTCGCCTGTGTCGGGCAGGAGCACCACAATGGTCTTGCCTGCATTCTCGGGACGTTTAGCAATCTCGATGGCAGCATGCGCTGCTGCACCGCTGGAGATTCCCACCAGTGTGCCTTCTGTCTTGGCGAGCAGGCGGCTGGCTGCAAAGGCGTCTTCGTTCTTCACTTTGAACACCTCGTCATACACTTTTGTGTTCAGCACCTGGGGCGTGAAACCGGCACCAATACCTTGCAACTTGTGGGGACCAGGCTTTTCGCCCGACAGCACAGCCGAGTCGTATGGCTCCACTGCCACCACTTTCACTTTGGGATTCAGCTGTTTCAGCACTTCGCCTACACCTGTCACAGTGCCACCTGTACCAACACCAGCCACGAAGATGTCCACCTTTCCCTCTGTGTCATCCCAGATCTCTTTGGCTGTGGTCTGACGATGCACCTCTGGGTTGGCCTCATTGGCAAACTGTTGAGGAATGAATGCGTTGGTCTGCTCAGCCAGTTCCTGTGCCTTGCGGATTGCGCCAGGCATACCCTCATGGGCAGGCGTGAGTACCAATTTGGCACCTAAACTGCGAAGCAATGTGCGTCTTTCGATGCTCATGCTGTCAGGCATGGTGAGAATGAGTTTGTAGCCACGTCGTGCAGCCACCAATGCCAATCCCACACCTGTGTTGCCGCTGGTGGGTTCGATGATGACGGTGTTTCTGCCGAGAAGTCCCTGCTTCTCAGCCTGTTCGATCAGCGCATAGCCCACACGGTCTTTCACGCTGCGTCCTGGATTCAGATACTCCAGTTTTGCCAACACGCGGGCTCTCAGCCTTTGGTCTTTCTCTGCTTTAGAAAGTTCGAGCAATGGTGTTTTGCCTATCAGTTCTACAAGGCTTTGTGCTATTTTTGCCATAATGATTAAAGTTTTTTGTCAGCCCATGCGCTGGGCGAAAGTTGTTTATTATTTGATGGTGCAAAGTTCGGGGTTTTTACGCTGCTGGGCAATCCCACGCATGTGGTATTCTCCTACCTCTTTTATGGTATTGCCCTGACAGCTTGTACGATATCTTCGAAAATATCATCCACATCTTCTAAGCCAACAGAGAGGCGGATGGTGGTGTCGCGCACGTCCATTTCTGCCTTCTGCTTGCCGCTGAATGGTCCGAAGATGGTGCTGTATGGATGGATGGCGAGACTCTTGTTGTCGAAGAGGTTGGTGGCTCTGCGGATGAGTTGCAGGTGGTCGATGAAACTGAAACATGCTTTGCGGTCGGCAAGGTCGATGGTGAGCATCGCACCTGCGGTCTCGCCAAACTGCTTGACTGCCAACTCATGGAAGGGGTTGTCTTCCAAGCCGATGTAATTGACCTGCTTGACCAGCCCACGCGCTGGGCGATTTTCATTTTGAGCATTGATTACTTCTTCCTTCAGTCGCTTTGCCAATGTGAGGGCGTTCTGTGCCTGCACCCGATAACGGGCATCGAGCGTCTCCAACCCCAACGACTGCATGTAGGCCGCATGGGGCGACATGTAACTGCCCACGTTGAAGAGCAGTTCGAAACGGATGCGCTGGTTCACCACAGGGAAGGTGCCATAGTCGATGACCAGACCTCCCAACGAAGTGGCGCCACCAGAGATGTATTTCGTGCTGCTCACCACCTCTATATCCACACCCAACTGTTTGGCACTGAAGTGGGTGAAGGGGATGACGGTCGTGTCGGCAATGAGGGGAATGCCCTTCTCGTGAGCGATGTCTGCCAATGCAGAGAGGTCAGCTACTTCCAACTGCGGATTGGTGACAATCTCGAGGTAGAGGCAAGCCGTATGTTCATCGATGGCATCCCTCACGGCATCGAGATCGAGCAAATCAATCTGTCGGGTCTCCACACCAAAACGTGTGAACGTGCGGTTCATTAGCGCCACTGTGTTGCCAAAGAGATGGTGCGAAGTGACGATGTTCTTGCCCTGCTCCGCAAAGACCAGCAGCGCGTTGGTGATGGCTGCCATACCAGAACAGAAGGCAAACACGTTCGATGCCCCAGTCAACGCCTTCACCGTGTCCTCCAGATGCATCACGGTTGGGTTCATCACCCTCGAATAGTCGGGTGCCAGCACCCTGCCACAGAACGCATCCGCCATATCCTTGGCCGTCTCAAACTCGTAAGCTGCCGTGTGATACACCGGCATTGCTATCGCCCCAAAGGCATCTTGCCTCGGCAGTTTCGTATTGATTGCTATCGTTGCTTTTCCCATTCTTCTTACCTCTAACTTCTAACCTCTAACTTCTAACTTCTAACTTCTTACCTCTAACTTCTTACCTCTTACCTCTAAATATAGTATTCCACCATTTCCACCAATCCAGCTCGTAAGGCATATTTAGTAGCCTCGTAGATGGTGTTCACGTTGATCTTCCTGAATATGTTCTTCTTGTGGGTTGTGATGGTGTGGATGCTCGAATTGCGTTCCACAGCAATCTCCTTCACCGACTTGCCCAGTGCAATCAGTCTCAGCACCTCCTTCTCCGTCGCTGTCAGTTGGTCACGTTCAGCGATTGACTGCTGAGCGGGTGGGGTGAGCAAGAGGTTCGTCACCTGGTGGCAGAGGAATCGCACACCTGTGATGGCGCACTTCAGAGCCGTGACGATTTCCTGTGCCGAATCATCCTTCAGGATCATGCTGAACTGCTGTTCCACACTCAATCGACGTATCAGTCCTTCCGTCAGGTCATCAGAGAAGAGCACCCACAGCACGTAAGGGAAACGGTCGGAAAGGTTCAACAACTCGTCCGAGCTGGCGAGGTCGAACAGCGTGTAGTCGATGATGACCACTGCCGACGGATTTTCCTTCAGTTCGGCAATCAGTTCAGCCCTGCGACTCAGTTCCTTCACTTCCAGATTCTCCACATCCTTCAGCGCCCCACGCACCAGCGTCTTGAGCCCCAATCGTGTGATGTCCTGATTGTCTGCAATGATGATAGTTTTTTTGTCCATAGTCTTTTGTCCTTGAATTTCGCTGCAAAGGTACGGCGACTTTGCATTTATACCAAGAAGAAGGCATTTCTTTGGTAAATTTATCCAAGAGACATGTCACTATTAGGAAAATGTTCTGCTGAACAAAAAGAGAAGGCTGCAATTCTGCAACCTTCCCCTTTATACTTTATTTATTTGTACAGCCCTTAACGGAATTATATATTAGGCTCGTCCCAGACCTTTGTTTGCGTGCAAAGGATAGGCTGCACAAGTTTTCCGATCTTCAACTCGAAGTCTCCCTCTTCCAGCGTCCATCTGCCATCGGCACCAACGAATGCGAGGGCTTTGGCTGGGAGTTGGAAGGTGACGGTCTTCACCTCACCTGGCTGCAACTCTACCTTTGTGAAGTCACGCAGCCGTTTGTTGTCAGGAACCACACTTGCGATGAGATCGCTACTGTAGAGCAACACGGCCTCTTTGCCGGCACGACTGCCAGTATTCTTCACGTCAACGGTGATCGTGAGCATGTCGTCGGCAGTAAATTTCGCCTTGTCCACTTTCAGGTTTGAGTACTCATAGGTGGTATAGCTCATGCCATAGCCGAAAGGCCATTGCAGCGACACTTTCGCATCGTAGTTATAGGCACCGGCCATTGTTCCCACTTCCTCGCTCACCTTATAGTCGTAAGTGTTCAGCGAGTTGATTTCCCGTGGATAGGTGTAGGGCAGTTTGGCAGAGAAATTTGCATCACCGGCGAGCAGATTGGCAAGCGCATCAGCACCATAGTTGCCAGGAATCAAGATGTCAACTACGGCATTGGCCAGTGGCACGATGTCAGCAATGAGGCGTGGGCGCCCCTCGTTGAGCACGAGGATGATGGGTTTACCCGTCTTCGCAAGGGCTTTGACGAGATTGCGCTGATTCTCAGAGAGCCAAAGGTCAGTGAGGTTGCCAGGGGTTTCTGTATAGCTGTTCTCACCGATTGCAGCGATGATGATGTCGGCCTGTGCCGCAGCAGCCACAGCCTTATCAATCTGAGGCTCATGCTCCTCATAGTACTGTCCGTTCTCGTTATAAGTCACACCTTGTTCGAGCATGATATTGTCCTTGCCATACTTATTGCAGAGTGCCTCGTAGATCGTGTTGTATTTCTCCGTGAGATCTTCAGCCCTTGATCCCTGCCAGGTGTAGCTCCAGCCACCATGAAGACAGCGCATCTGGTTGGCATTAGGACCGGTCAGCAGAATCTTCTTCCCCTTGGCGAGTGGCAGGATACCATCGTTCTTCAGCAGCACCTCAGACTCTTCAGCAGCTCGTAGCGATGCATCTGCCCACTCCTTGCAACCGAACTTCTCAAAGCCCTTACCACCTGTGTTGGGCTCGTCAAAGAGACCGAGACGATATTTCACTCGCAGAATACGGCGAACGGCATCATCGATACGATCCATAGATACCTTACCTTCCTGTACCAGTTCCTTCAGCAGTTGACAGAACTCCACGCTATAAGGATCCATCGACATATCTATACCGGCATTGATGGCGATACGGATGGCGTCCTTCTTATCTTTTGCCACCTTTTCGCGGGTGTACAGATTATTAATATCAGCCCAGTCAGTCACAATCATGCCGTCCCAGTTGAGATCTTCCTTCAGCCATTTGGTCAGGTATTCATAGCTGGCATGAACGGGCACCCCGTTGATGGAAGCCGAGTTGACCATCATCGTCAGCGAACCAGCGAGAGCAGCCTGCTTGAAGGGCTCAAAGTATTTCTCGCGCAGCATCTGCGGTGAGACATAGGCAGGTGTTCTATCCTTGCCAGTCCAAGGGGCACCATAGGCGAAATAGTGTTTTGTGCAGGTTCCCACATGGAATCGGTCGATGTGATTCGGGTCGTCCCCCTGATAGCCCTGTATCTCAGCCACCACCATCTTTGCGTTCACGATGGCATCCTCGCCAAAACTCTCCCAGACACGCGGCCAGCGGGCATCTCGGCTAAGGTCAACCACGGGGTTATACACCCAAGGGCAGTTGGCAGCGCGGCTCTCATAGGCAGTGATCTCAGCACCCGTCTTGGCCAGTTCCGTATTGAACGATGCTGCCAGGTTGATAGGTTGGGGGAAGAGTATTCCGCCTTGTGTATAAGTCACACCATGATTTTGGTCGAGGCCATAGATGTCAGGAATACCGAGATACTTCATCGACTTCTCCTGAATCAGACGGATCCATTTCTGCCATTGTTCCACTGTGTGGGCACGGGTGCCGGGCGCGTTGAGTATAGACCCCACTTTCCATTTCGAGATACAAGTGTCGAGCATTGCCTCATTGAGCTTCCACACAGGTGTAGGAGTTCCCTCGCTGTTATTCTCAATGGCCATCTTTCCCATCACGTCGAGGTTCAGTTCGAGCATCTGACCGATCTTCTCGTCAAGGTTCATCTTCGCGAGCGTCTTTTCAATCTTCGCCTCAATTTTCTCATCCCGTGGAATGGCAGGTTTCAAACTTTGTGCATACGCACCAATTCCAAGCAGTGTCCAAGCTGCCAATATCAAATTCCTTTTCATTGTTCCCATTTCATTTTCATTTATATTGTTTGGGGGCAAAGTTACAAACAATCCCTCACACCACAAAATTTTCCCTCATTTTTTCAAAAAGGGGAAGGCTGCAACCCAGTGTAACCTTCCCCAATTTTTGTGTCGTTTCATTTTGTTTACTCTAATCCTATCTTTTCTGGTTTGAAGATGTAGGATTGGTAGGGCATAGTTTCGTCTTCCTTGATGCCCATCTTCAGCCAATCACGGTAGGGACGGAAAGAAAAGTGAATACCCAAACCATGTCCGAACATCACTCCCTTAGGCTCTCCGTTGTCGTCCCATATCTCCACTTTGGCGGCATAGTTCCATTCGAGTCGCTCCTGGCTGTTGTCGCAGGGGAAAGTGACTGTGTAGTATTTCCGACCGAGGTTGCGCTTGACCTCTGGGTATTGTTGAGCATGAGCGCTATCGGAGAAGACCCTCAGTTCGGAAATCGTGGGTTCCTTGTACTCGCGATAGTAGCCAGAACCGAAGTGCTTGATGACCTCACCTGAGAGCTTGACCAGATAGTTGTAACGCTTCACAGAGTCCATCTGGCTCAAGGCTTGGGTCAGGACGGGTTCTTCGATGGGAGAGTAATAGTAGGTGGCTTCGTCGTGATAGCGTGGGTTGTAGCGAGCGGTGCCCACCTCGTTGACAGAAACGCTGATGGGCTTGCTGGTCAGGTTGAGCCGATTCTTCAGGGCATAGTCGTTGCAGAGCACCTCAGGACAGGAGAGTCCCATGACGGAGGATACAGGTGTGCTCATGTCGTAGCTGAAAGTCATGCTTTGCCAATGTTCCCACGCTCCATCGGACAGGTGGGAGGTGACGATCTGGATGAGATTGCCGCGAGGATCGTAGCAGTATTCCTCCTTGCTGCCCAGTCCTCTTCTCATGTTCCTCGTCATCGTGGTGACCCGACCTTGCTGGTCGTAGGTCTTCCTGATGGTCTGGTCTGCGTCTGCCTTCTTGTCGCCAGACTCGCCATCGTAACGTTTGGCCTCTATGAGGTTCCCCTGCTTGTCGTAAACGTAGTGGTAAGTATGGCGAAGACACTCTTTGCCGTCGGTGCTATTGTGATAATCATTCTCATATTCACGCTGAGTGATCAAACGTCCCCCTTTGTCATATTCCATTTCATACCTCCGTCTATTCCTTTGTCTGTTATCGAAGATTCTGAAAAAGTCGGTCATGGAAGTTCTATTTCCTTGGGCATCATACTCATATTTGCGAGAGTCGTGGTGGCTTGTTTCGTACCATTTATCATCATCTTTCGAGTACATCTCGTACACCCATAAGGCAAGCCTTCCTTTGTCATCATATTCAGCCCTTTCACGATAAGGAGATATGCCTCTCTTTTCCTCCATTGAAGTGGTTGTCACGACGGTTACTCTACCATTCTCATCATAAGTATACACACTCCTGAGGGGGTTCGTCCATTCCTCTTTCTGCCTTGTATATTCAATGGTCTCCGTCAGACGTCCATCAGCATTATAGTGAAACACATATTTCGTTGGACGTCCAGATGACAGACTCGTGATGATGCTGTCAAGACGTTCCAAGTGCTGTTGGTCTTGCTGTGCCCAAGCAACCTGCACAAGGACCAGCAGGATAAGGATAAATGATAGCCTTTTCATATCTTTTGGTTTTAATAATCTTTGTTTTTAGCTTTTTCTGCTTGTATAACGTATAAGTGGGTCAAATGTCAACAAGAAACATTGTTTCTATTGAAGTTTGAAGTTGACAGGGACATTCAATTTCACACGTACCCTTTCTTCCTTGTCTTGTTCTTTGTGTACTCCTGGCTGCCAGCGCGGCATGTTGAGGACTGCACGTAGTGCTTCTGTCTCAAAATCTTTCTTGTTGATTTCAACGAGTTCATTGAACTTACTTTCTGATAGCCCGTATGATTCTGCTGTGCCTTGCGGCTTAACAGTGTTCATGACCACTTTGCAGTGGCTAATGGCACCATCTTTCTCAACAACGTACTGCACCATAACCCTACCTGTCATTCTCATGCGATTTCCATTGGTCGGATAGTGCAGCTCGCGCCCCAGAAACTCCTGCATCGCATTACTGCCGCCAGGAAACTGAGGCAAACTGACGTTTGGAGCGTCATATATGCTGTCACTTTCAGATGCAGGAATACCGCTTGTTGGATCGGATTTCCGCAACTCCTTGGTGGAGATGGGGCGACTCTGATTGTTAACCATCCCAAATGCAGTCAGCATGATGCTATAGAGTGTGGTATTGGATGTGTTGCGCCTCCACACACTATAGCCTCCACGTTCATCCTTATAACAGAACGTGTCATCATCAATCCAATTCACGTCGTGTTTGTGATTGGAGAGAATGAAAACATTCTTACCGATGTTAGATGACTTTTGTGTCTTTGTCTGAAATGCTGTCTGACTATTATTGGGCACTTTCTGGAACCACAACGCTTTTCCTCCTCTTACAACCATATAACGTGGGGGAATATTCTCCATCTCTGTCATCTTCAACACCGATGATATATTCAGCGTGTCTCTTAAGTATCCCAGCATTTTCCATCTTCCAGAGAAAGGGATGTTAGCATCAGGCTGAGATGCGTCTAAAAGCAGATTCCATGTATTTTTTGCTTGCTTCGAGAAAAGATTCCGTTCGTACTTCTCAATCACCCAGCCGTTGTCTACGAAATAGGCATGATTCTGATGCTGGCTCCACCATCGCAGTTTGAACTCTTTGCCGTTACTGTCATAGATTTGTGAACCATGCATATCCCCCCCTTGAGGAGCCAGTCCTGTATAGTTAAAGACAATTGGGTCATTGATAACAAAGTTACATTCAGCCTCATCTTCGCTTGTTGGCCGAACAAACACGGATATCGTCATCCCCTCTTCGCAAATCTTGTACTGGTCGAAGGGTGCATCAATTTCCACACCGCCTCTACCCGTGAGTTTGGTCATCTTGTACGTTCCACGTGGATTCTCTTTCTGTGCGTATGCTACAAAGATGTTCAGGCATAACGCCATTAATAAAAATACGTTCTTTTTCATTTTCTTTTGTTATTTATTCATTCACTAATATCTTCCCATCTAACGTCATCCCCTCCACGCTGATATACATTTCCTCACACGTCGAGTTGTTGAAGAACTCCACTTTGGCTTTGCCTTGTGCATCCGTAGTGATGTCGGGTTGCCACCAGATGGTGCGGCGGAAGTCTGCCATTGGGGGAATCACATTATAATCTTCTGTCTTGAACGTGGATGCCTGGTTGAAGCCTTGGAAGTAAGTGCGGCGAAGTCCCTTGTTGCTCTCGGAAGAGAAGATGCGATGGGTATAGAGATAGACGATAATGTTATGTTCGGGGCTTTCGATGATTTCCCACATTCCTAAGGTGGGAGAAATCCTTTCATTAAATACAATATAAATGGATTTTATATAATTCAGCCAATCAGAATACCCTCCACCTTCGTTATTGTCAACGACAAATGCGATGTTTCTACCTTTTCTCTTGTTTCTTGCCTCATACCCATACTTGTCCAACTCTGTGCCCAATTTGCGAGAGATAAAATCACTAGTCTTTGGCACAGGCTCTCCTCTGTCAAGGATGTTATCCAGTTCCCTGTCAGCATTATAGTAAAGTGATGCGTATATCTTTCCATACGCCTCATTCTTGTATCTCCAGTCATCGTTGGTGAAGTAACGTCTCTTTGCCTTCACCGTCACATTGTTCAGCACGTGGTTCTTCTCCGTGATGGGGATGAATTCATCTTCCTCCTCCAATTCCGCAAAGGGATTTCTCACAAAAGCATTCGGCTTGAGCGGATGCAATATCTCCGTCTCAAGAGGTGTGAGGTATCTTGGCACAGGCGAAAACTGCCTGTCGATGCCCACATAGTAGGTCTTTCTTTTCTCGCCACCCTTCGTTTCCCTCGTTGTGTAGATGAACATCTTCCATTCTCCGTCCATGAACGGCATCTTGAAGGCATAGTTGCCCAACGAGTCCGTTACAGCATTGCCAAGCAGACTCTGTCCCTTCTCATTGTAGAGACTGACATACAGCTTCACGTTAGGAACGGGGTTGCGTTTCCTGTACTCTTTCAGTTGTCCATATAAATAGAATTGGTCTTCAATGGGCTGCGCCTTGCGGAAGGTGTAACGCTCAGACATCAGTCGCCAGTCATAGCGTCGCCAGCCTTGCGTCAGCATCAGCAGGTCTGCACTTTCTCTGTGTTCTTTGTCGTCTGCTTCAAAGTAATAATCGACATTGTGGATGTACCCTCTCACCTCTGAGGACAAGAGCATCCAGGTCTTCATATTACCTTGCTTGCCATTGGTCATTGTCTGGGCATCCATCGCTGAGAAGGACAGGTTGGCATTGGGACGAGTACGCAACTCCATCTCCACCTTCCCACAAGGTTTCAGCCGTTGTGTGAGTGTGGTGACTTGTATGCTGTCTGCCTTGTTGGGCTTGGGACAAATGAAGAAAAGCCGTTCTGCCATGATTCTTCCCCAGCTGTCAAAGACAGTCAGCTGATTCACACCCTCTGGCATCGTCTCTCTGTCCATCTCTATTTCCAACAAAGGCACAGCCTTGATGGTGTCACAACGCACAATATTTCCATTGTGCATCAGCACATAGCCTAACATATTGCCACAGATGCCATCCGTACATTGCAAGGTGGCAAGCATCTGCTCGCTCACAGCATCCAAGCTGAGTGTGCATCCCTCCGTCTTGGCTTGTGGAAGTGCAAAAAATTGCACCTGACGCTTCTCTTTCTTCTGAAGGTTCCGCATCTGAAAGGTGAGCGTGCTTGTGTCGGGCACTATCTCAAAGAATCCTCTTCCCAACGTGTCTGTCTGGACAGAGGCAAGCACATCGCCTGCTCCATTCATTACAAACCCCTCGCTTGCATAAGGATTTCCATTGTCATCTACTGCCAGCATCGCCACTCTGCATCGCTTGCCTACAATCAGATCACCACCCTCTGGATAGAAATTCACGCTGATAGTCTTGTTGAGGTCGTCCGTATAGATGCCTTCACCGACAGCCTGTAGATATAGGGTGTCCATCGGTTCGCGACGGTTGGGGAGCCGCTGATGATAAGGGATGGGAACGATGGTCAGGTCTGAGTAGTCACCCTCCTGCTTGGGTTTCTTCCAGACAGGAATCACCCGTGAGAACACAGCATTCGTGCCCCAATTGGTCATATAACGTGTGTAAGCTCTCACCTCATAGAGCCCAGCCCCCATGATGGTGTCCAGCTTCATCTCTCCGTGCGACATACCCAGCGAGTCAATAGGATATTTCAGTGTCTGCAACACATCACCTGTCGGATTGAGCAGCTCCACATACAGCACCTTGCTCAAGTCCGTTGCACGTCCATTATCCGTCCTCGTCACATATGCCTTGAACCACAAGGTTTCGTTCTCAAAATACCCCATGTTGTCAAAGTGCAGATACACCTTCTCCTGTGGCACCACCTTGTTGAAGTTCATCGCCTTCTGAAGATACGACAAAATACGGTTCGTCTCCTCGCTCTGTGCATAGAGCGAGGAAACGGCAAACGTCAGGAGCAATATGTGAAGCAATCGTCTCATCAAGTTGGGTTGATTTAACTTTTCCGTTTGTATAACGTGTAAGTGGGTTAAATGTCAGCGCAGAACTTCCCAGCCCCACGCTGCTATGATGCATCTTTGTTCTTCTTTCTAAATCTTTTATTAATCAAATTATTTCCATGAAGATAATATGGCGTTTCGTAGTGTTTCTTATTCTGCAGTCCGACCTTTCGACTACTTGTTAGCGTTGTTTCGCTGTTCTTCCATTCTGTTCAGTTCCATCAGGTGATGAACAATGGCACTCATCCTGCCCTCGAAGAAAGAGGTTGGAATGATCTCTTCCAAATCCTTGACAGGCAGCGTATGATACTGAATGAAGCACAGGGCACAGCCCTCGTCGTTGACATGTTCCTTGAGGTAGTTCTTGAGGATGGAGTCGGTCTCCTCTGCCGTGTGGTACCTCTTGGCATTATCTATAAGGTCATCTGTATCTGCCCAGTCCTTGTAGAACTTGGAGCCAGTCAAGTAGAAGCCGCCATTCATTACTTTCACATCCACATGTTCGCCAGGGACGAAGGGGAGACGGACGCAGTGGGTACAGACAGAGCCATCAGGGAAACTGGCGAGAATATCTGCCAGATAGGGCTTGTCAATATAGGTGGAGAAGGAACACTTTCTGTTTTTAACAGAAATGTCATCAATCTGCGTCTTGCTATGTCCATATTCCTTGTCGTACACAAAAACCTGATAGCCAGAATCGCCAATGCCTTGAGAAACATTGACGTTCATGTCGAAATTCGGTTTCAGTCTCTTCACCTTCGCTGCCTTTTGAATGTCCTTCACCACATGAAAATAGCGGTACTCTTCATCTCCCCAATTATACTTCTGCTCATTATGGAAAGAGAAAGACTTGGTTCCTTTGGGCATAGGTTCAAAGGCATAATAGCCACCAAAGATGCGGATGTCTGTACTATTGTCCTCTTCTACCAATCCCATCAGCGCACGTTTCAACTTGTAGGTGTTGCCATCTTCGTCTTGAAGGTACGAGTTTTTACCAATGTTCATGTTATACGTGTGGTTTGCGTACAAAATCCGAAGCACGGTCTCCTCATCATTGAAGATGACATCTTTCACAACCCAAACTTCTGGGCTTTCGTCTTTATCGTACGCAACATTTTTCCACACCTCGCCTTTCACTCTGGGAAGATGGGGAGATTGCCAATTGGTCTTCTTTCTGATTGCCTCAACTGCACGATTGATCTTCATCCTGTAACTATATGGCCGATCGATGTCGTATTTTCCCTTGTGCACTGTCAATTTCACAGTTTCACCCGGTACGAAGAAAAGGTCTATCCATGTGGAGCGCAGTTCGCCACCAGGGGAGATGCAGCGGACACGTCCTGCTGTCATCTTGTCCAGTGGAATGGAATAGGTGAATTGCTTGTTCACCACAGGAACGGTGGCAACAGGCTTGCTGCCCTCATCAATCTTGAAATACTCGTCAGCCAAGTAGATGTTGTAACATGAGTCCGTGATTTCCTCATCCACATAGCCGTCAATCGTGAACACTTGCTTTTCTTGTGCTTGCATAGCAAGTACATTTAGGCATAACGCCATCAATAATAATACGTTCTTTTTCATATTCTTTGGTTTTCGTAATCTTTGTTTTAGCTTTTTCTGCTTGTATAACGTATAAGTGGGTCAAATGTCAACAAGAATCTGCCACTTGTCTTCACTCTCTTATTCCCCTTTTTTCGTGAAATGTATAGAAAGAAAGCGAATATTTTGCATTATTTAACATTTTGTATTCTCGACTTCAATCTTTATTCCTCGATTTGTTCGAGAGCCATACGTGCCAACCATCCTATCTTGGGAATAATGGCTTGCGTCTTGGGGTCTTCTTCGTAGCCCACAAATCCTGCCCATAGTTCCATCGGCACTTCATCAATCACATCGCCTGTGTATGGGGCAATGTATTGATGGGTGAAACTGACGCGCATCATCTCGGAGGGCATGTCTGTGTTCCATTGCACTTTCTTCTGAGTCTTTCCTTTTTCATCAGGGAAGAATTTCAGTATCCACCCATCCAGTTCGGTGGTTCCTTCTCCAGTTCCACCACAACCATACTTATACAATTTCAAATTCTTGACACGTCGCTTTCTCATGATGTCTTGCCAAAAGTCCTGATTGGGATGTCCTTCGGAGGCATTCACAAATTCCGTGAGGATGGGTTCAAGTTCTTGCGTCCATGCACTCAGCCCGTATTTCGATAAACCACGTGCTTTGTCCAGCACTTTCTGCCAGTCGTCGGGTGTACCTTGCAGCGTGATGAAGGGAAAGCCGCAGCCACCAGCAAAGTCGTAATAATCGAAGTAGGATTTGACCGTCTCCATCAACGTGATTTGCGAGGCGGCGCGTTCGGTCACGCTTGTGGTGGTGAAGTTGGCAGTTATGATGTCTGCTATTTCACCCTTGGTGCTTTGTGCGATGCCTTCTGAGAATTGGTTCAGCAGGGTTTCCCAGTCTGCATCAGGCGACAGGATATCGGTTTCAGATATCACTATGATGTCCATCTTCCCTTCATGATAGACGAGTCTGTCGCGCAACTCTTCAGGATGCGCATTGACGTATCGGGAAAAACCTTGGGCGATGATGAGCCACACCATATCGGGTGAGAGTACCAAGGGACGATGGTCGGCATATGCTTGCAACATACATTTATATAGATTGTCCTCGTTCATATAACCCATGCGTTCTCCCTCAAAACTGGTCTTGACCACATGGTGCTGATGCTTAGGCATGTGGATTTTATTAAGAATCGTGAAGGCAATATCCTTTTCCTCGTACATCTTTAATTCCTTCTGGGGAGCAGGCAGTTTTTCATCCACCACGAAGGTGATGCCCTCTTGGGAGTGACGCAGGATGGGGGCTTCCGTCATCTGCTTCTTCTTGATGCTTCTTTCCTGTTGACCATAACAGATGGTCGAGAAAGTAAGGCAGAGGATGCCACAAAGTAAAATACGCTTTGTTTTCATTGCTTGATTTTTGAGTGAAACAATTTTGTTGCTGCAAAGGTAGGCATTCCCCCCCTAAAACACCAAGAAAATCAATTCACAAAAAATTCACATTTTACAAGCATCCCCTTTTCGGAGTTCACAAAAAATTCACAAGATTCTTGGAACTACCGTTCTTTCAGAAACTTGCAAGGAATGACCGATGCCGTTTCCATCAGCAAACAAGATTTTTTCTTCCTTCTGTAGAATGTTTCATAATTGAAAGCGCATGTATCATCAATGGCTCCCGAGGAACATGAATCGAGGGGTGTTTTTGTGCCCATCTACCACATTTATGGTAGCAATATCACTCATGAAAGGGATTTTGGGGTAGGGGAAATGTCCGTACCTTTGCACCAGATTTCAGAACGAAGTCGAAACAACGCGAAGTTACACATTAAATAATATAAAGAAAGATGAAAGTGAAAACATTTTTGATAGCAGCATTAGCAGCGGTGGTACTCAACGTGAGTGCAGCAACGTCACAGAATGACGGTGTGATTACAGTGAAAGTGAACAAGGCGAGCAAGGTCTTGGTGGAACGTTGGATTGAGGGTTACAAGGCCGTGAATCCGAATGTGCAGATTGCCCTTGTGAGTGGCAAGAATGCGGATGCCGACCTTACGCTGGTGACTCGTCATCAGGAGGGTGTGAACGTGACCTACGTGGGTCGTTATGCCCTGCTGCCTGTCACTTCGACGGAGAACCCTCTCTTGAGCGACATCCAGAAGAAGGAGTGGAAGAGCAAGGACATCAAGAGCCTGTTCTTCACGGCAGAAGATCTGGATGAGGAGTATGAGGAAGAAGTGGAAGGCAAGAAGAGCAAGTTGAAGGACAAGCTGACCGTGTATTCAGGCAGTGGCAAGGCATCGCTGTCGGGCATCTTCGCTTCCCACTTTGGACGCACCATTGACGACATTCGTGGCAACCGCATCGCAGGTGATGACCTCTACCTGCTCAATGCCATCAGCGAGGACAAGGCGTCTGTCACCTTCAATGCCTTGAGCAACCTCTACGACCTCTCTTCCCGTACTCTCCGCAGCGAACTCGCTTTGTTGCCCTTGGGTGTGAAAGCCAGTCAGCGTGAGGCGCTCCGTTCGGGTAATCTTGACGAGACCCTCGACCTCATCGAACGTGAAGACATCGACCTCATCCCTGTGGAGGACATTGGCTTCACCTACAACGATTTCGATGCCGACATCGATCATTTCCTCCAGTGGGTGGTGCGTGAGGGTCAGCAGTACAACCACAAGGCTGGTTTCCTGCAACTCACCAACCAAGAGGTGGAGAGTCAGTTGAGGCTCTTGGCGCAGAACAATTGATAAAAGAAGTTAAAGAAGTTATCGAAGTTAAAGAAGTTAACGACGATACTCTGCTAATAGCATAACAAACGTCGATAACTTCGAGCACAGCGATAACTTCTCTAACTTCGATAACTTCTTTAACTCAATAAAACTTCATCATGATTAGAAAAAGATTGTTTATAGCGGCGGTGCTGACCGTCGCTACCTCTTTTGCAGCTTTGGCGCAGAGGATTGAAGGCACCATCGTGGATGCCACAACTGGAGAGAGTATTCTTGGCGCGACCGTCCGATACGGCGACGGAAAGGGTGTGACGACCGACATTGACGGTCACTTCGCCATCGACGTGAAGTCCCTGCCGGTCAAGTTGAACATCAGTTTCACGGGTTACCGTGCCCAGACTGTCACCGTGTATGATGACGAGGAGGACATCAACGTGAAACTCACAGAGAAACGCAGTTACCTGAACGACGTGGTTGTGGTGGGTTATGGCACGCAGAGCCGCACCCAACTGACGGGTTCGGTGGTGACGGTCAAGTCTGACGTGTTTGAGAACAGCACTGCCAGCACCCTCGACGGAGCGCTGAGCGGTCAGGTGGCAGGTCTGAATGTGACCGCAGCCAGTGGACAGCCTGGTGCCGAGAGCAGCATCCGCATCCGTGGTGGTAACTCAGTCAATGCCAGCAACGAGCCCCTCTATGTGGTCGATGGTTTCATCTACTACAAGGATGCCAACAACAGCGGCACAGGTATCGGTGCCATCGAGAGCAGTCTCAACCCCCTCGCCACCATCAACCCCAACGACATCGAGAGCATCGAGGTGTTGAAGGATGTGAGTGCCACAGCCATTTATGGTTCTCGTGGTGCGAATGGTGTCATCCTCATCACGACGAAGAAGGGCAAGTTGGGTGAGAAGAAAGCCCAGATCTCCTATGGCTATAGCCTCGGACTCAGCAGCGTGAGCAAGCATCTCGACCTGCTCAATGCCTCAGAGTGGGCACAGTTCCAGAAGACTTATTTCAGCAATAAGGGTGGTTATACCGACGAGCAGATCAAGGCACTCGGTAAGGGTACTGACTGGCAGGATGCCGTGCTCAGGACAGCCGTTCAGCAGGCACATGAACTCTCTGTGAATGGCAGCACTGACAAAAGCCGCTATGCCTTCTCTGCCAACTACACCGACCAAGACGGTATCGTGCTCAACACAGGCTTCCAACGTTACAACTTCCACACCAACGTCGAGTGGGAATTGCAGAAGAACCTCAAGTTCGGCATCAATGCCACCTATGGACGCTCTAAGCAACAGGGTTTCACCACCACAGAAGAGCAGGTGTTCAACTCGTCACCCTACTCAGCCGGCATCACCAACAGCTTTGTGTATGCCCTGCTGATGCCACCTGTGATTCCTGTGTACAATGCAGACGGTTCTTATAACTTTGTCAACCCTTACGAATATGCTTACTTTGCCATTGGCGACCATGCTTCCAACCCCGTCTATGACCTGAAGGAGAGTGTGGCAGAGAACGTGAACAACTACTTGCTCTCCAACGTATGGGCAAGTTACAAGTTGGGTGATTTCACGTTGAAGGCAACCGTAGGACTCAACAGCGAGAAACTGACGCAGAACTACTTCTCAGGGGCTTATACCTCATTGGGATTGGCGACTCAGGGTATCGGTGGCACGGGTAATCGCCAGACCGATGTGTGGCAACAGGAATACACCTTATCCTATCAGAAGGAACTGGGCATCCATCAGATTGACGCTTTGGCTGGTTACACCAAGCAGACGAGCACATCGACCCATAGCAGCATCCGTACCAACCACTTCACGAACGAGACGCTGAAGCAGTACAACTTGGGTGATGGTGCCAATATCTACACCCCTCAGACGGGCATCAGCGAGAGCACACTCAATTCGCTCATCGCCCGTGTGAACTACACCTTGCTCGACCGCTACAACGCCACTGCCACCTTCCGTGCCGACAAGTCCAGCCGTTTCTCGAAGAATCACCGTTGGGGCTATTTCCCATCGCTCGGACTTTCGTGGAATGTGGACAAGGAGGACTTCCTCTCCAGCGCCAAGCATCTCGACTACTTGAAACTGCGTCTGACAGGTGGACTCGTAGGCAATCAGGAGATTCCCGACTATGCCTTCTCCACCTCCTATAGCACGGGGTCTTATGGCGGCACTTCCTCTTATGCAAAGGCCAACACTGCCAACGACAACCTGAAGTGGGAGACCACTGCCTCTTACAACTTAGGTGCTGACCTGGGACTCTGGAACGGCCGTCTCAACGTGGTGCTCGACCTCTACTACAAGAAGACCTCCGACCTCCTGCTCGAAGTGCCGATGGGCTTTGCTTCAGGCGTGACTTCTCAGCTTCAGAATGTGGGAAATGTGGAGAACAAAGGTATTGAACTGGCTGTGAACGGCACCCTGCTCAAGCGTCGCCATCTCCAATGGACTGCTTCTGCCAACCTTGCTCACAACCACAACGAGATCACCGACATGGGCAAGACTAACAACGTCATTCAGGGGGCAGACAACCAGCAGATTCTCCGCAAGGGTGAAGCGCTCGGCTCGTTCTACGGCTTGCAGTACTTGGGTGTCGTGCAGAACGGTGAGGATGTGACTAAGCTTCCGACCGTCAACGGACTCACTCCCAAGGCTGGTGATGCAAAATTCGCCGACACCAACAACGACGGCAAGGTAGATGGCAACGACCGTGTGATTCTCGGTTCTGTGCAGCCCAAGCTCACGTACGGATTCTCTTCTCAGTTGCAAGTGCGCGAATGGGACTTCAACATCACCTTCGCAGGCAGTTATGGTGCCAAACTCTACAATGCCCTGGGCAGACGACTGGAACAGACAGGCGATTCCTACAATGTGCTGAGCACCGTGAAGGATGCATGGACTCCTACCAACGGCAGCAACAGTCTGCCACTCGCTTCCACCTCACGTCCCTTCTCCTATATCGACAGTCGCTACGTGCAGAGTGCTTCTTATCTCAAGCTTCGCAACCTGACCGTCGGTTATCGTCCACGCCTTCCTAAAACCTTCCCTGCATCCGTTCGCATCTACGCCACTGCCACCAACCTCTTCACCATCACCCCCTACAAGGGCTATGATCCAGAGGTCAGCAGCGGAACGGACAACGGAGCCTACCCATCAGCACGCACATTCACTTTCGGTGTAAATATCACATTATAAGACACTTAAAAGAGGATAGAGCAAAGCGTTCTACCCTCTTTTTGGTACACGAATACCACATCATCGGGATTTCCTACCCCGTGAAATGTCCGTACCTTTGCACCAGATTTAGAAAGGTAGTGGATTAGTCGCTAACAAACCAACAAACAAATAAACTAAACAACTAAAATATATTAAGGTAAAAAAGAAAGGAGATTACAAGATGAAAAAGAATCTTTTCCTCGCTACATTGGTAGCAACAAGCCTCTTGGCAGGCTTCTCGTCATGCTCATCAGATGACGACAACAACAGCAACAGCAATCAGGTGACTGATGATAACGTAGTGGCAGACGACGCGAGTGCCCTCTCACTGGTGAACGGTGTGTACAGTCACTGGCAGCCACTCTCATCGTCCTTCTCATTCATCATCGAGCTGAACTCGAACAAGCTCACATCTTTCGAAGGTGAAGAAAACGAGGCAGGTCCTGTGAACAGCCGTTTCGAACAGGAACCAAGTACATGGTATCAAGTCAAGATATTCAACCACTTGTTCCTCGGCATCACCCAGGCCAACGAAGCCATCACCACGGTGACCAACTCGCTCAAGGCCGGCAAAGTCTCTCAGGCTGGTTACAACGCTGCTGTGGGTAAGGCAAAGTTCCTTCGCGCTTTGGCGTATCTGAAGCTCGTGCAGCTCTGGGGTGAAGTGCCTGTATATACTGAAGCAGGTGGCTCAACGACTGAGCGTCAGAGCATCGACAATGTGTTCAATCAGATTGTCAGCGACTTCACAGCAGCTGAATCACTGCTGAAGGACTACGA
>Ga0256407_10002825_pt1 | contig 32145 bp, 41 predicted proteins | sample RumenRJG_04DNA_FD_193489 | JGI IMG/M metagenome (GOLD analysis project Ga0256407, IMG submission 193489) | Bovine rumen microbial communities from Lethbridge, Alberta, Canada - RJG_04 | ecosystem: Host-associated > Mammals > Digestive system > Stomach > Rumen | place: Canada: Alberta...
ATTCCATTTATGTATTGATGAATCAGTTGTTGTTAAAATATTATATTCTGTATTTGAACCATGTTGTCTGTATTTATATGTTTTTGATATACGTATATTTTCATCTTTTAAAGAATTATATATATTGGTTTCTGATTGTTGAAAAAAGAGAGTGCTATATACATAAATATTTTCTATATCAAAAGAATCAGCTAATTCAACGGGGAGATTTATTTCCTTAATTTCTCGTTTATCATAGAATTGATTTATATTTCCAGTTAATTTTTGATTCTTTAATCCAGTTGTATATTTATTTTTTGTACCAATTGGAATACGTCTTTGAGACCATCCAATTTTCTTTCTTAATTGGTTTGTTTCAGATCCCCATATAGTTAGTTCATTATTTTCACCGTATTTTGGTTTAATTGAAACATCAGGAACTTTTTGATTTACTGCGATAGTATATTCCATTGGTTGTGTTATTGATATATCCGGAAGGAATTCACACTCCAATAGTTTAGTTCTTTCTATTAATGAGAGATGATGTTTATATTTAGAAATATTTCCAATTGGAACCTCTTCGACATCATCTTCAGATATAATCATATATAGAGGAAATCCATTTTTATTAGTATAACTTCCACTATCACTTTCATAATCTCCGATGGATATTTTAATCTCAGTATATGCTTCAAAAGGTTCTTTATTATCAATTGCAGCAAGTGTTACTGAAGCAATATCCATTGTTTCATCAAGTGTTTTTGTTATTTCAAAAGGAAGTATTATATCATATCCAATATCATTTATATAAACTTTATATTCTTCAGTTGGAAGTTGGTTTACACTTATTGTATTTGAAGGATATGAATCTAAATATTTGGCTGGATTATCTGATTTTGCAATCATATAAATATTATTATATCCAGATGGCAGTTCTAAATCAGTTGAATAGGTTTGAGAACCAGTTCTTCTAACTGTTTTTATTAAAGTTCCATCGCCTTTATAGAATTCATAATAATCTGCATTAAGAATATATTGACAAGTTATAGTTGTTATTTTATCAGTTGTTGAACTATTTATAGTTGGTGTTTTTAATCTTTCTATTATAAATGTAACATTATTTGAAAGACTAGAATCCGTTATATTTGGATCTTCTGAACATGCTTTTATTCTAATATTAAAAGTTCTTGGTTCATTTGATCTCAATATATAAACTGATGAAGTTGGACTCATTCTGCTTATTGGTTCAGTTGGATTTTGTGTTGAGCCATAATCCCATACTTCAAAATATTCCACATTAGTCATTAAATCAAAATTATCTATTGTTATAATATTATTTGATAATGATATTATTGGAGTTCTAAGTACACCCCAGCTTGTTATTATTGAATTATCAGAATCGTTATATTTTGGATTTGGATATGCACTTTGTGAAACATTTGTTGCTTTAATATAAGCAGTAAAGTCTAAAATTCCCTGAGTAACTAAATCGGCGACAGCACTTGTAAAATCATAATTATTTGAAGCAACAGTATCAATTAAAACATCATTTAAATATATTTTATATCTATCAGCATTATTTACCGGATCCCAAGTCATATAATTATCATCTGCAACAAAAGAAGTTATAACTGGTGTTCCTAGTTTATAGGCATTATAAACCTCTCGATTTGATTGTTCAGAATTTCTATATAAGAATGGTGCTTCATCATTTATTGCATCTACATATAAAGTATAAGTACCGTTTCTAGAATAATCCAGGTTTATTGTATTTCCTTGAGTTGGTCTATCTGCTTCCAATATTGTTTTTGTTACTATATCTGTTTCAGCATCATTTAGTGTTCCATATAATCTATATTTATTTGCGTTAGAAACAGAATTCCAATAATATTGTGCTGTATTAGCAGATAAAGTTGATAAAACTGGTGCGTTTAATTTAGTTATAGTAAATGATTCAGTTGGAAGAGAGAGGGCAGAAGAATATTCCTGCCCATTCAATACAGCAACTACTTTAATTTTAATGGTGTATGTAGTATTAAAATTAAAGACATTAGCGTCTTGATCTCCCTTTAAATCTCTTGTATTTTCTCCAGTTATTTCACTTCTAGCAAATTCAACATAATTTACTGAATCTGTGCTTTTATAAAAAACTATATATTGAGCTTCTGGATCTAAGTTTCCCCAACCAATTATACCAAAATTTTTGTTGAAACTTATGGTTGGCGTTAATAGAGTTCCAACTGCTAAATATTCACTTGGAATCTCACTTTCTATATAACGAGGATTTCTATATTTGGTTATCTCTTTATTTAAAGCCATATATACCCCCTTAATTTCTTTCTTCGCTTACATTAAGTGCTAAACAATAAAAGCTATGGAATCCATTTTCAATTTCTGGATAATAATAAGAAGTTTTATTGTCATGTATAGTTTGAATTAAAATATCGTCTCCTTGTATTGGATGCTCATGTATTTGATAAGTATTTGCATTTAATGAAGCATTCCAAGAAAATGTTGTGTTATCTGGGTCCCAATCAAAATTCTCAACATTTGCAGGTCTTTTTATCTCATAGTTTATAAGTGCTGGAGATGAACCACCAATATACCAAGAATCATAAGAAGCTGCTCTAACACGAATTCTATAATTAGTAGGAAGAGGATGATTCATATTATATATAATATTTGTGTCAGGAATAAAGAGCCCTGGTCTTATACTTGAATTTTCTGGTTGAAGAACTGTTGATGGACTTCCAACTGTGGCGCCGTTGTTTCCTATTGCATCAATATAATAAAAAACATCATTACGATCAACTGATACATTGTCAGTATCTTCAGTTATCTGATCCCAAACGAGTCGAGATTCATATTTCTTTGAATATTGATCACTTTCGCTTCCTGCAATAGATCCACTTATTTCAATAAATGTTTTACTGATCATATCATATAATCCAATAGCATTATCAGATACTCTTTTAGCAGGAAAATAGTTTTTCTTTAAATCAGTATTCTCATATATCATCAGGTGTTCCAATTTAATTGAACCGGTTGATGCCAGAATATTTCCATTATAGTTATAAGCTCCAATATAAATTGGTTGAGTTGAAGTAAATGTTAATAATTCATCAAAACTATAACTATCAGTTGGATATATACCCGTTGTTGTATTTCTATATTCTACTGAAATATTTCGTCCATGATAAATATCTGAACGTTTACTGTTTGCTATAAATCCACTTGATATTGTATGAGATGCGTTTCCAAAATTAAATAAAAGAGATCCTCCAATATTTTGAGTTAAGCCATAATTTGAACCTGCGTCAGTACAACCGAGAAGATAAGAAGATTCTGATATATTCTCGAATTTAAAGCTTCCTTCTACTATTGTATTTTGAGTTGGTTTATAATCAGTATTAAAATAATTCTTATTTAAATTTATATCATTTAGTAAAATATAATCATCTGGAAGAATTCTCCCCTCAGGATCAGTTAAAGTGTTTGCCCATTGAGGTGTTGGAGTTTTCAAAGATCCAATTGTATATTCCAGAGTATTACTATTATTGGAATCATATGCAGGATTATTTGGATAGTGTAATTTTCCATAAATATGATGGACACCATTATATCCATAATTTCCTCTGTTAAGAATTGGAATGGATTTAGTGTTTACTCTACCTTCTGGATCTTCCACTGGAGAAAGATTTCCTAATTTATCATAGAAATAATATTCAACACTATTAAATGATGATTGTGATAATGTAAATACTTTTTCAATGACACCATTTTGGGCTACACCGTTTTTTGTTATTGGAATGCGATTTCCATTATCATCTGTAATATATTCCCAACCTTCATTTGTTTGATCCACTAAATATAACGGTCCAATGACATCATTAGATGTTAAAGTTGGTGCCTCTAATTTTTTCAAATTTTGCCAGCTTCTTGTGCTAATAAGAGGGCTATAAGTAGAATTATATTCAGAAGCATATGGATTATTTGGATTTTTATATATTACTTTCAATCTCAATTTATAAAATGCCGGAGCTAAATTTCCAATTTTAATGGTATTTACTTCTCCAACAGTTGTTCCAAGAGGGTTATTTAAATCTGTTGAATCATATATTTCATATCCTATATCTGAAGCGTCTCCTGGATAATCTGTATAATTCCAACTTGCAGTTATTTCATCAACATCGCTTCTAGTTGTTGATGGACCATTTGGAATTTTTAATCCTAATAAATTTATACTATAAACATCATTAGAGGGATTAACAAAATTATTTGTGAGTCCTCTTATAAAAACATTCTTTACAGTTTTTGAGTTATTTTCTATAATAAACTTATTAATTTCACTTATATCAACTTCAGTCCAAACAGTTGGTGTTGGAAGCGAAGAATCAGATGAAGTAACATATTCTAATTTAGTGCAGTATTTTTTATCATCAATTTTTACATATATTGTATCCAATCTCTTTTTAAATTCACTAAAATCAGTATTAATTACTGAAGTATTTGATCTAAGAGTATATAATGAAATTATTGGATTTTCTGAATAATTAATTTGTGTAATATTTCTTGTATCTGAAGTTTCGAATACTCTCCAAACTGCTGAATCTGCAAAAGCCAATTGTGTTTCTTCGCTTACACTATTTGGATTTCCCCATGATACTTCTGTAGAATTTACTTTTATTCCTTTATTATAATATCTTTCATAACAATAATAACTATGTAAACCATAATATTCAGAATTTTCTAAAGGAATATTAACAGTTGCTGAAGTGGATGTTATTGTTTTCCAAGCTCCATTATCAATTCTATAATAAAAAATATGATTTGGAATAGATGTCACAGAACTTTGAATTCTTAATTGTTTTGAATCAACAGAAATCACTGGAGTTAATATCTTTTCTTTTTCTATTCTGATTTTACTACCACATAGAACGTTTGTTCTTAGTTTTTCATTAATTGCAAATCTAGGTGGTCTATCTTCATTAATAGCTACATAATTATAAGACTCATTATCTAAATCGACGGTATATAAAGGAGAAATATTATCTGTATAACCTCTTACTTTAGAAAAATAATCTGAATAATCGCTATCATTTGTTAATTCTTGATTTGCAATTTTTTCAGGATTTCCAAAATATAAATCTTTTCCGATATCACTAGAACCAATAATACTTGTTAAATTATCAAAATTTCCGTCTAATGTAGATGATATAGAAATATCTACTCTTTTTAATCCACCAATATCATAAAGTCCTGTTGGAAAATATGAAGAGTTTATATCTTGATATGTATTATTTCCGGCAGTTTTATCTAAAGTAAAGGTTGCATTATTTCCATCATAACTTATTGAACCAAGGTTTGATAAACCAGAAAGAAATAAGAATTCGAACTGTGTTATTCTATGAGTTATAAGAAAAGTATAGTCTGATGTTGTGTATCCAACATATGATTGAGTAAAACATCTTAATTTATTTATATTAAAAGAATTAAATTCTTTAGAACGAAATCTTGGAATAATATCTTTTCCTATATTCCAATTTCCATCTAAACCTGCATTTCCATTAATATCTGTTATTGGAGTATATGCTCTTATATAATCAAGATTATCAATATCTCCAGCTTTCTCCATATTTGATATATTGCTAGAAAATTCTGATCCTTCAAATAAATGCACGTACTTAAATTTACGACCATCAGAAAAAACACTAGGTAGTTGATGACCGCCGCTGATCAGCTGTTAAAAAATAATCGCCATCGCGTTTTGCTGGATATATATCAAATGAACTAATAAGGCGATCCCTGCTAGCAGAACTATATAAATAATAAAGAGGTTCTATTTTGGTGTCATATATATTTTTAATATTAATAGTTGCCATTTTACCTCCTATTTCTATCAGATGCTAGAAGCCCGAGCCTTTCAAAAGATCTATTTTCTGAAATTCTTTCAATATCTCTTTTTCTATTGTATTCTTCATTATTTTTAATTATATCAACAACTCTTCCAACTACTGAAGAAACTGCACCAATTGCGGCTCCAACTGCAGCACCAATTGGACCAAGTGTTGCGCCAGCAATGGCTCCACCAGCAGTACTAGTAACAAATGATAAACCAGCACTTGTTATAGTCATCATATTATTTATTTCATTTTGACGAGCAGAATCTCCATATCTAGAACCGTATGTTGATAATTTATAGGTTGTATAATTCGTAGCAGAAGAGACAACTTGTTTTCCAAGTGAAATTAAACCAACTGTTTTTGCTGCTTTAATTATTCCAGTATTATCACTTTTTTCTGCAGCACTAGATCCAGAGTTTACATTAGTAACATTATTTAATTTTTCTTTTGCTCTGCTTGTATCAGAAGGAATATTTTGTAAGTCAATATGAAGCGTAAAATCATTTGCCATTTTTTCCTCCTATATTGTTTTGTAAAATACTATACTCCAAGAAGCAATCTTACCAAAATCTAAATCAAAATTGCTTTGTTTAATAAAGAAGTTTTCATTAATTAAATTTACATTATCTTCAACTCTTTTAAGAGTTATTAAAATTGGAATATTGAAGAGAGTATTTTGAGCACAATCAGTTAATAAACTCCTTAATATATTTGAACTAACAAATAATCCAGAAACTTCTATTTGAAAAGCAGATGAGTTCATTATAAATTTATTTTCAGCTCTTTTCTTCAAATCACTATTTAATTCATTATTTCTAAATAATCTTATTTTATTGAATTTAACTTCTTCGCCATTTAACTCAAGTGTATATTGATTTGATAATACTGCATCTGGAAGAACTATAATATCAATCTTTAATGAGATTGTAAATTTTTCATATCCATGAGCATCAAATGTGTCAGAATATTGAGGTAAATCTTCTATTGAAATTTGTATTGTTGAATTACCAAGAGAACCTAGATATGATTTATATTCGGTACTTATAGTTGTAAAAAGGTTTGTTAAATCTTCTCTCTGGCTTTCTAAAGCTAAAACCTCAATTCCAACTATTTGAAGATAAGTATCTATTGAAACAGTGCCATCTTGCACTCCTCCAGCGTTCATAATATTAACCAATACTCGTCTATCTTCTTTTTCATCTTCACTATAATTTATATTATCCAAATCTTTTAAATATTCTCCTGTATTCTTATAAAATACAAAATCAAAATCTTCAAATTGTTTTGGTTCTTCACCTTCAACAAGTTCTTCTTCATTATATCTTTCAGTTTCCAATAGAATATCTCTTTTATATCTGAGTATCATATCAGAAAAATAATTATAAAAATCATCAAAAGGTAATATCTTCACTATAACCCCCTATTCTAAAGTTCCCCCCAGGTCTCTAGCTACAGCATCAAGGAACTCTCTAACTGATTTTTTCCAATACCCATATGTTCTATAACCTGGTTTATCTATATAAGCGGCATATGGAGAAACCGATAGATCAATATATATATCAAATTTTCCATCACCGTAAATCTCGAATTTTAAATGATCGGTACGCCAATCTCCCCGATTTATAAGGAAGAGTTTTTTGCATAATATAATAATTTTTGTAAACAGAGGCTCTCAAAGCTTCTTTAAATTCTTCCAAAGTCATCAGAGCCTCCATTATTATTTTCTTAAAATTAAATACTTATTTGGTTTCATATTTTTTCTAAATATTCCATCAGCATTTTCTTGTTCCTCGGAATATAAAGCACTTATACTATATTGCTTATTATTGATTAAAACCTTTGTTCTAAGGTCAAATTTATATGATGATTTAGTTTCTATAACAAAACTCTCATCTTGGAATATAACACCTTTTAAATATGTATTTTCAGTTATATCAGTTCGAGAAAGTTTTCTATATTTAAAAGGTATTTTCTCATTATTTTCAAATTTTATATAACCCAATCTATATTTCTTTGCAGATTCATCCTTATCATTTGAAAAGATATTTAACATTAATATTCAATGCCTCTTTTTTCTTTCCAATTTTGATCGAGAATTATATATTTTCCTCTAAATAGAATTCCACTTGTTCTTAATATATTTTGAACTGATGGAGGTAATTCTAAATCTGCAATTGTTTTTCCTGAAAATAATAAATTGGGTTCTTTATTATTTAGAAGAAGTGAGTAAACATATTCTTCCATAGCATCTTTAATTGTTTCTCTATATTTTTCATTTGCAATTATATATTCAGTTTTATCCCTTTCAGAAGCCCAGCTATAAATATATGTATAAATAATCTTTGAACACCTATCCAAGAATAATTCTGGCACTCTTTCTGGATCTGAAGAATCATCTGTATCAAGTGTTTGAGCTAAATTTATACTATAATCTTTTTCCAAAGCTTCTGGGGTTAGAATATAACGATGTTTATTTAAATCATATATCATATATTCATCATTTATATACATATCCACCCCTTAAATACTTTTCTTTAATATATCTTTAAAATATTCCTCTAAATCAGAATATTGTGTTTTTTCTAGTTCCTCTATTTTATCAGTTGTAATAAGATAAGGAACTCTTAAATAATCTTTTAGTTGGTCTAAATATGAATATGCCTTTTCTTCTTCTGTTAATTGGTTATAAATATTAAAATTATCTACAAACATATGTAAGAGCATATTCGTAAATTCCTTTTTATTATTCTCATTATCCCAATCACTATATAATAGAAAATAACAATAAGTTAAGGTTTTAAATAATTTTTTATCCAATTCTTCATAATTTTCTTTATGTTTTTTACAGAAATCAAAACTCTTTATACTAGCATCAATATGAGATAATCTTATTTTATCTTGGGAATATTTTTTAGTTAAAGAAGATTTATTATTATATGTTTTGTAAAAATAACAATCATAAGGAATAAAATATCTCTTTATATCTTTCACTGTCATCATAGTACAAAAAGCAACATCTTCAGATAATCTAACATCTTCTAAAAAATGAATATCATACTTTTTTAGAAATTCCCTTTTAAATAATTTTGAATGAAGCCAAGTATTCTTTGACATAGTATTTCTTTCTACTTTTAAATTCATACTATCAATTGATTCAAGAGTTTCATATATAAAATCAGCTTCTATTAAATCAGCGTCTGGATGATCTCTCATAACTTTTAAATAATTATATAAGGAAATAACGGATGAAAAACCATCATCAACATCAATAAACATTATATAATCAGAATTTGTGTTATCTATACCATATTGACGAGCTAATCCGGGACCAACATTCTTTTCTAAATTCAATTGTCTAATATATAAAGGACTGAATGATTTTAAATATTTACTTGGAAATTTATATGATTCTGGTCCATCGTTTACAATAACAACTTCTATATCATTAAAATCTATATCTTGTTGTAGTGAAATCATTTTTAAATTAAAATCTATAATATTTTCTTTTTCCTTATAATGTGGGATAATTATTGATATTTTCTTCATATAAACTCCAAATAAAAAAAGAGATAGGGGATTAACCCTACCCCTTTTTTGAAAGATTACGCTGTGATAAACTCGATTAATTCTGGATCACAAACTTCGAATCCATAACCAATCTCACCAGCAATGATTGTTCCGTTTGGATAACCTGCAGCAGTTCCATCAGCAAGAACGAGTGTATTAACGTTTTGAGGGGAACCCAATGCATCACTATGAACCAAGATTGCTTCATATGTTGAGCTGAGATCAGGTACTTCAATAACTGCCATGCCATCAAAATAACCAATCAATGCTTCAGATTGACCGGGAGTGAATTCTTTATAAGCAAGTAAGTTTGCAGTCTTCATATCAGCAACAAGAGCAGAACCCATAAAGATTGCTGTTGGTTTAAGATTTCTTGCTTTATTCTTTTGAATGAAGTCTTTCTTTGCTTGGAAGAGAACACCAGCGACTGCAGAAACATTGCTGGTTCCACGTTGATAATTGTAATCAGTAACAATATCTTTGTGTAAAGCAAGAGGAGTTGTTAATGATGCGTCATAAGCTTCATATGCTTCAACTTCTCCAATACCGATTTCATTGAAAAGATTTTGTGCTGTGATTGATTCTTGAACTACTTTATCACCAACAACATCAACTGAAACAGTCTTATAGTTTGCATAAGGAATAACTGCTTTAATTTGAATTGCATTGGTCATATCAATAGTTTTTCTTTCAACACCACTTGAAGTAAAGCTAAGTTGTGCGCCGAGAGCTCCAGTTGTAACTGTTGAAGCTCCACGTTTGTAGTAATAAGCACTTTCACCGTTAGCGGTTACTGAAACGCCTTCATTTGCTGAAACACCAGGAATGAAGTAGTTCTTTGCTTCCAAAGTTTTTAAAATATAATCGAGAGAAACTACATCTCCATTAAAACCGATTGCTGAACGCCATAATAAAATTCTCCTTATAAATAAAAATAAAATAAATAAATAATTTTTTATCCTTTCAACCATTTATATTTATTAGAAAGGAAAGATTGCTCACCATGTTTAATATCGGACTTTTCATTTCCAATTTTAATTGGTTCACTATTTTTTACCCATGCAGGATTTTTATTCAAAATCTCAGTAGCTACAGACTTTAGATCTTGGGTATCAGTAGCTTTTGCCTTTGCCAATGTCAGAAAATCATCTCTATAATCATCAGATATATTTAATTCTTTAATTAATAAATCCTCTTTGAGCCTGTTATTTTCTTTCTTAATATCATCTAATTCTTTTAAAGAATTCTCAATGGTTTGCGATTTAGCTTTGAAGTCATCAACAGATTTAACGTTTAGTTCCTGTAATATTTGAAATTTTGCTTTTGATGCGGATGACTTGAGAGCTTTCTCATACTCTTCTTTAGTCGGAGCCTTCCATTCATTTTCCTCAATTGTTTTTTCCTCTTTGTTTTCAGAGCTGGATAAGGCTTCTTTCTCTGTTGGTTCCTGAATAGTGGTTTCTAGAACTTGTTCATTCTCCATAAATAATCCTCCTAATTAGTTTTAAGGCTTTTAAAAGATCGGCCTATATTTTAATAATTAATTGTTACGAGATGTCACTTTTTTGCCCGTTTTTATCATTTTTTCAATTCTTTGTCTATAATATCCTCTTCATCAGGGAATCTTCCTTCAATGTTTGCTATCATTATATTAATTTCAGTTTCATCTTTATCAGGATACAATGATGTTAAAGCGGTTTCTAAATCAATTAAATTATTTTGAATAGCAACTGAATATGTTTGAACTTTTTGATCATATGTTGGAGCTTCATATTCTGGAATTTCAATATTAAATAATTCAACATCAAAATCATCTATATATACTTTTTCTCCAATATATGTTAAACTTGAAAGAGAAAGTAAGAAAGAAGTTAATTCCTTCAAAGTTTTTTTCCATCTCTTAATTTTTTCTGATCTAGTTCTTAAAGAAGTTCTTTCTCTGATATTTAAAGCCAAAGCAGAAGAATTTGCACCAGATATATCTAATCCCAATGTTGCAGGAGATAATCCAACTGTCATTAAAGCATTTAAAAGAACATTATTAAATGCAGATTGATATCCTTGTATTGAATTACCAATATCAACTATATCTCTGGATACTTTTTGTTCCGTTCCTTCTGGATTAGAATCATATAAAATAATATTATCATTATCATAATCATTTGGAATAATATTTTTTCCAGATTTGGGATCTTGATAAAGAGTATTCTCTGGTAAATAAGTCTTAATTTTTGATTTTCTGATATAGTTAATCATATTAGAATATATTTCATCAAGAGCTGCAAAATCATCTGTTAAATTATGATAATCTGATAAAGCGTTATTTCTATTCTCTTTATAAACAGCCATTATTTTATTATATGGCCTTCCATCATTTGAATAGAATTTGAGTGGTTTTAAATCTGAAGTCTCATCTAATATTTCCAAAGATTTTTCAGTTTTCTTATTTCCATTTAAACTAAATAATTTATAATCAATATATCCCTTACCACATATAGTACAAAGAACATAATCGATTCCATTTTTCTCATAATAATCTTTAAAAATTATTTCAGTTAATCTATCATATTTCTTTATTACTTCTATGTCTTCTTTTGGATAAGGAATAAGAATTGGATATTGAGAAAATTCCGGGTCAATAATTGGTTTAAATGCAACTGCACCGGAATATGATTCTAATTCAGCACCCTTTTGAAATAATTCAATTCCGCCATTTTCTTGATATATTTCATCAATTAATTTATCTAGTTTCTCATTATTAGATGTTATTTTTGGTTCTTCTTCAAATATTAATGACACCATCGCTTTAGTTATCATATTAGCAAGCGGATAATGCATAACTGGAAGGTTATTTAAATCACATCTATAAAAATAGTTTGTTGGAACTATCATATTTTTAGGTCTATGCGTTTTAAACCATCTTAATAATTCTGCACTATCAGCTTTATAGAAGATTTTATTTCTTTTTTTCTCATAATCTTCATCTATAGATATAGTCATTAATGGATCAATATTTAAATTTCTATCTTCAAGGGCCTTTTCTATTCTATTATCCACCCAACGCGTGAAAATATTATTAGCCATTTCCGACCTCCCTTATGTTTTTCATATTATCTATTTTTTCTTGTATTAATTTCTTTTTTAACTTTTCTTCTTCTTTTAATTTTTTAGCTTCTTCTTTTTTAGCTTCATATTCCGCTCGAATTTGCTCCATAAATACAGCTGCCATTAATAAGGATATTCCAGCAGTATTTCCAGATTCATTAAATTTTCTCTTTTGTAAATTCTTCATTTCATTAAATAAAGTTATATAATAATGATACATACATATAGATAACCAATTAAATCTTGAAGCGTGTTCTGCGATATATTTTACATAATATTCCTTTACTTTAACGCCCTTTCTAATTTGGCCTATAACTCTATTTTTATCGAAGAAAATCTTTATTCTATAAGTATCCAATTGAATCTGTCTCATTGATTTTCTAGTTATTCCAGTATCATAAGGAACGAATTCTTTAGCTTTCATAAATGCTTTATTTAATATATTTTTAATTCCTTTAAAATTCAGATCTATATCGAATAATTCCTTTAAATTAACTATCCAAAAAACCTCTTCATCAGATTGAGAATTATTCCAAGAAGTTGCTTTTATTTGGGGATCTTTTGATGATTCAAAATACCTTCTATTTTCTCTAGTATTATCCATTTATCCCCCTTATTCAGATATAAATACATTTAATTCTTTGGCATAATGGGAAAATGCATATTCACAACAATCTATTCCATCTAAGTGTCCAAGAGAATTATATTGTTTCAATCTTTCAAATTTACCGTGTTTTTCTATTTTATCTAAATCATAAACAGCATTTTTAAAATCTTCTATAATTTCCTTACATTCATTATAGAATCTTAATTTTCCTGTATATAATAAATTTAAACCCGCTTTTATTCTGGATTCTATATCTTTCTTAATAACATATTTGATGTTATGAGTTTCAATATTCTGTTCCTTAAAAGCGTTTAAAACGTTTCTATAAAATTCAATATCTATGTCTATATATATTCTACTAGGAAATTTATTCATTAATTCAATACATTCTTTTACAAATGAAGCTAAATCTCTGGCAGTATCAATATATAATTTTACTCCTGCATTGGATTTATCTTTATTTATATAGTAATATCTCTTTAATAAATCCAGATTATATTGTTTCTTTTGGAAATCATATTTTAATCCAAATAAACCGAATACTGATGCAGATATAGATTCACCCTGATCACATACTACTATATAATCACGATATTCTGAAGGATTAAAATCTTCTATAATATTATAATCATATATAGTATAAATTTGAGATTCTGGATTACATCTTTTTCCTTCAATATATCTTTTATACCATATAGAATCTTTTGGATAACGGTTTTTTACTTCTTCTACTTTTTCAGGTCTTAAAGCAGGATTATCTTCTAAAACCCAATGAGTATAATATACTAAGGATTTTTTTTCTAAATCATCTAAAAGGCTATATATAGGATGATTTGGAATATTTGGATTTTGAGTTACTACTATATGAGGATTTTCTACTGCAACTATTCTTTGTTGAATTTCTTGAATTGATTCTTCGCATGCTCTATCAATTTCATCTACAATAAAACCGGAAACATGCCATCCATGCCAAGCGTTATTTGCAGTTTTAGTAGAAGTTCCGAATGCTACTAAATATTTAACTCCAGTTTTGGTATATATTCTTAATGCATCTGCTCCACCCATATATTGACAGGGTTCACATCTATTTCCAAAATAAGCACTTACCCCATAACCACCACAATTGAATATATTATTTTTTGCAGAAGTTACTGTATATCCAAGTGCTAGAAATAAATTCTCATCTTCACTGGAATTCTCGATTATCATTGATATGGCTAAAGCGGCAGTAACAGATTTTCCAACTTGAACTGAACCTTCTAACCATGTCCATAAATATTTTTGGGCATTCATAATAGTATTCGCCATTTTATTGGTTATCTTAATTGTTTTTGCATAATTACTATTTTGAACTGTTTGTTTCATTATTTAAAGCTCCAGTTATTTTATCCAATACTTCTTTAGAATTCTTTATTGATTCAGCAATTGAATTATCATTCTCATATTGTCTATTCTTCCATCTTTCAGGATATTGAGTTAAGAAGAAAACATAATCTGCTGTAGAAGGTACTAATGTTTCTTCTATAACTTCTTTGGATTCTAATATCTCTTTTCCATTCTCATCATATATATACTTGAATTTCTTTTTAGTTACGGTTGCCTTTCCTAATACTCTTTTATAAAAATTATTTTCTACTAGAGTTAATATTCCATCTCTTCCAGTATTTACTGCTTCATTGAATTCCTCATATTTAATTAAATACCTTTGTACTGTTCTAACATTTAAATCCAATTTTTTCGCAATTGTAGTTAAAGAATCTCCATCTAATATCCAATTTCGAATTTCATTTAAACGAGGTTGAACTTTTTCATAATATCCAGGTCTATTTGGCATTAATCCTCCTTGGAATGAGATTTATATACCCTCTTTTTTCTAGATGGAATAGATTGACCTCCTATAGTTAAATTCAATCCAAATTTGGAATTCTTTTTATAAAAAGAATTATATTTCTTTATATAATACTTTTCATAACTATCTATATTTTCTTTTGAAATATTATCTTTAACTATACATTTATTAAAATTTGGAAAATCTAACATTTTTCTATAAACTAAAGGAGAAGATTTATAAGCTTCTATTCTTCCATATCTTTTACTTCCATGGAATGTTTGTCCAATATATACAGAACCATCTTCCCATTCATATTTATAGATAAAATATGTTTTCATATAAACCTCTATAAATTTTTATTTAAACTTTTAATTAATAATTTATTGTTAAAATTGATATATTTTTTACCCGTTTTATATAATTTTTGCCTTTATCTCAATATAGCACCTTATTAGAAAGAAACTTAACAAAGAAAGAAAGGGACCCTTTCTTTTTTCTTTATAGAATTACTGATTAATTCATCCTATAAATACTCAAAGAAAGCAAAGAAAAAAGAAAATATATAGGAACTTATTTTATATCCATTGTATCAAGAGCTTGTACAAATACAACTGTCCCTGATATAAAATACTTTTCAGATCACCCCATAGAAATCTATCTCAGATTTTTTAAACTATCAAACTATGAGTTCACTCTGCCTATATAGGTATATTTAATTAATTGTTATGAGTGATAAAATTTTTACCCTCTTAATTATTTGTTATATAAAGGTTTCTCCTAAAGAAAAAAATTTAAACTTTTATTTGAATTTAAATATTAACAAAAAATTAGGATAAAAAAATTCTTTCTAATCTATTGTTATATATAGTGTTATCATAAAGGAAAAAATTTAAACTTTTATCCAAAATAAAATAGTAACAAAAAAATATAAATAAAAATTTTCTAGGAGGCTATATGAATAAAAAAATTTATGATTTTTCTAAAATCGAAAAAATTGCTGATGATGAGGTTATGAGAGTAGCTAAATGCTTTGATTCAAAAAGAAATATATACGAACTACCTTGGCTAGTTTCTAATTATGGAAGAGGTTGGAATGTTGGTAAGAATTTAAATGGAAAAGAATATCTTCAAGAAATAAATATTGAAACAGTTAATGGCGTTATGTATATGAATAAATTGAATCTATTAAGAGTATTAGAAGCAACTTTCTGTGCTGACTAATTAAAAAAACTATATATGGAGGAAAAGATGAACGAAACTGATGAAAGAACTTTTTTTGCTTTAGATGTTACTGAGAATATGAAGAGCGGAAAATACACTTGTTATGATAATATCGGAAAGTTGGCCAAAGATATTCAAGCTCCAATCAACGCTATTAAAGCAGGTTTAGAAAAGAAGAAGTTAATAGTTGGAAAAAGAGAACATAAATTCTATGTCACTACTGATGAATCAGAAATGTGGTTTATTGAAGAGGTATTATGAAATTCAGAGTTGAGAAATATAATAATGATGATATACTAATTTTTAATGAAGATGATTTTAGACAATCAGTACCGGATTTTATAGTTTATCTTCCATATGGATACAGACTCATTTGGAAAAGTGCAAAATCTAAAAGCCCAAAAGTGGTTGGTAAATATTATCCCATATTATCAGATTTTAATGATATGATAACTGAACCAATTCCAAATTATACAGTTGAATTTTCTTCAAATAAAGAAGCCAGAGAGTGGGCTGAAATAGCGGATGGTTTAAGAGCTTTTTAAAAGAAAAAAATTAAACTTTTATCTGAACCGATTGTATAACAAATTATTAAAAAAGGAGGATCGATGAGTAATATTACATTATATAACGGTGATTGCCTAGAAGAAATGAAAAAGATAGGAGATAAAAGTGTGGATTTAATTTTATGTGATCCTCCATATGGAGTAACAGATGCAAGTTGGGACTCTTGTATAAATGAAGAAAAATTATGGAAAGAATATGAAAGAATTTTAGCAGATAAAGGAAATATTCTACTATTTGGTGATGGTGCTCAATTTACATCTCAATTAATTAATAGTAAAAAGAAATGGTTTAAATATAACTGGTTCTGGATTAAAACAATAAAAACAGGTTTTACTCTTGCAAAGAAACAACCTTTAAGACAAGTTGAAGCTATATCATGTTTTGGAAGACCGGGACAAAATAATTATTTTCCAATTATGGTTAAAGGGAAGATACACACCGTTAATCACCACAGTCTAAATAAATCTCGGTACTATTTATCGGTTCTTTTAGTAATAAAAATCCAGAACAAAAACAATCAGATGAATACTATCCTACAAATGTTTTAGAAGGAAAAGAATATTGTATTTCTTGTCAAAATCGTTTACACCCATCCCAGAAGCCTATTCCATTATTAGAATATTTAATCAAAACATATACTAAAGAGAACATGGTAGTTCTAGATAACTGTATGGGAAGCGGTTCAACTGGAGTTGCTTGTAAAAATTTAAATCGAGATTTTATCGGGATAGAATTAAATAAAGAATATTTTGATATAGCGAGCGATCGTATAAATAGTGTATAAAATAAAATTTTAAATTTAAACTTTTATTTGAACTGAATATTTAACAAATTATTAGGGAGGTTCTATATGGAAAGAATTTGTTATAAAGATGATGACGGAAATATTTATATGAGAACCTTCCTTGGTGATGGAATAGTTGAGGAAGAGCTTCTATATGAAGCAAAAGAAAAAACGGTTCTTAGAATGGAAGATTATCTTCCTAAGAGTGCAGGCGGAAAAGATAAGAAATCTATGTATTTCAATAATTATAATATTTAGGAGAGAAAATGAGCAATTACACAATTTTTGAAGAAATACATTCTAAGATATCAGAAAATAATGATTGGTACTTATTTCGGTAAACCAGCAGAGATTGCAGAAGATGATATTGAAATGATTCCAAATCAAAGTGATTATTTAAGTTTTCCTTTTAAAAAAAGTGAAAATAAAATTGAAACAATTAATTGATAAAAGCCTTTCTCACTGTAGCTAAGAAGTGAAATATATTTTTATATATAGGAGTTTAATTATGAAAAGACAAAATGAACAAATGTTGGTAGCTTTGCTTAATGCTTTAGCTCAAAGTACTGAATTAACTGAAGACGAAAAATTCGATGCAATCAATGATATTCACAAAGATTTGAGAGCAATTAAATCAGTTGAAAGAAAACCTGGTGAATTTTTTAAATTGGTTCCTGGTACTACCAGATACTATGCTTCAAACCTTGGAAGAGTTATTAAAATAACATCTGAAGGCGAAGTAGAATGTAGATTAATAAGAAGTAAGAATAAAACTGGAAGATATTACTATGATGTTCTTATTGAATTGAAAGATATGAAAACCCGTTGTAGAGTTTCAAGAATCATTGCAAAAACATGGTTAGATGATTCATTAAATCTTCTTTATAGTAAAGAAGATACTAGAGTTGTAGATCATATTAGCGAGGACACTTTAGATAATAGCCTTTCAAATATAAGAGTGCTTTCTCAAAGCAATAATATTAAAAGAGCAATCTATGAATATAATAAGACTGTTGGAAAAACACCTAGAAAATGTTATGCTGAGAAAGATGGCGAATATAGAGTTTATTCATCTACTTCAGATTTAGTAAAAGATATTACTGGTAGTAACAACAATGGAGTATTTAGCCATGCTGTTAAATATTCTCACAAAATCAACGGATGGGCCGTTGGGTATACAAAATAATAAAAACAGGAATACAAATTTAATATTACAGGAGTTATATATGGAAATCAAAACAACAAACGTTAGAGTACAAGCAAGTAAGAATTATCAAGTTTTTGAAGTATCTTTTGAAGCAACCGACTGCAGTTCACCTCAGGACTTAGAAAGCCTTAAAAATGCAGCTATCAAATATGCTCTCAGAGGAATAAACGAGTTATGCCAAGATGATGAAAAGAAGCCAGAGGTTACTGTTTCAACATCAGTACCAAAACAAGTACAAACTAATGTACCGAATGTTCCAAAATTGGGTGACGTTAGAGTATTTAATGGATTCCAATATAAATATTCATATAGCAAACAAACTCAGCAAAATTTCTGGGTATTGGTAAATCCTGATGATATGAATCGTGGTGCTAGCAAATACTATAAGGCATCTAAATAGGAGAAACAATGATAAGCAGAGATAAAGCGAATAAAATATATGAATTAAGAAAGAAGGGTTTATCCTCAGTAGAAATTGCTGAGGAAGCCCAAGTTTCAGTTAGAACAGTTCAAAGATATATAAAGAAAATGAAGCTGAATACTGAAACAAATGAAGATATATCAGATATAGCCATACAGGTCTCTAATATGGATTCGACCACTCAAGGTGGGCATAGAGTATTGGTGGTTCCAGATATTCATGCCCCCTTCACAAAATTAAAATATTTAGACTTTTTAAAAGATCTGTATAATAAATATAAATGTAACACAGTAGTATTCATTGGTGATTTAGTTGATATTCATACAATTTCATCACATCCAACAAATACTAGTGCACTCGGAACTATAAGCGAATATAAACAAGCCTTAGATATTGTTTCAAAATATGCTGAAGCTTTTCCAAATGCAAAATATTGCCTTGGAAATCATTGTAAACGTATTATGAAACAAGCAGCAAGCATAGGCATACCCAAGGAATTCTTAAAATCATTCAGAGAATTATATAACTTACCAGATACATGGGAAATATCAGATTCATTTATTATTGATAATGTTCTTTATACTCATGGGACTGAATTCTCAGGAAGAAATGCTTTAACTACTATAAGCAATGCAACACATCACAGCACAGTTGTTGGTCATGCACATTCTAACTTTGGAATAGTTTATACAAATTCTGGATATGATCAGCTTTTTATTTTAGAAGTTGGTTGTTTAATTGATTTGGAAGCTTATGCTTTTGAATATGGAAAATCCAATAAGTTTAAACCAGTATTGGGCGCTGGAGTAGTTTTATCTGATTCAGAAGCTTATGCTATACCATATTTTGAGAATGGAGAAATAAATGAATACGGAACTTAAAATTGCTATAATTATACTACTTTCGATATCTTTTCTTGTACTTCCTTGTATCTTCATAATCGATAAAGAAGAATCAAATGCGAATATGGAAAACAAAATAATCCAGCAGGCGTGCTCAGAAATAAATGTAAATCCCACAGGCAGTAAAATAAAACTAGTTTATAAAGAACCAGTAAAGTGGGCAGAAGGCGATTTATATTTATATATATTAACTACAAAAGAAAATAAATCATATTATGTTGGAGTTCGAAGAGATAAAGATACTATATATTGCGTGGATCTCGAAAAAGAAATATGAGGAAAACTTATTGTATAATGGTTTGTAATGAAAAAAATCCATCATTTTATGATATAAAAGAATTAAAAGAATACTGTAAAGAAAAGTATAATATAGAAGTACCAGATGAATTAAAAGACGGAGTTAATATAATAAATAATGGATTTGCTATATTTGTTTTCAATCCAATAGAAGTTTATGATTTAAAAAGATTGGGAATTGAAAAGCTTGAAGATGGGGAAATACTCAAAATAAACAATTGGGACTGCTTATTCTATGGCGATAAAATATATCGAATAGTAAAATACGGTTCCAGAATTAAAAGTAGTTTTCGAGAATTAAAATTTAGCAAAGAAGAAGATCGAAGAAGAATAAGAATAAATGGAGAGAGATATACTTATCGAAAAATAGAAAAGATGTTAAATAAAATAAAAGAAGAATAGGCAAAAACCTATTCTTCTTTTTATTGTTTTTAAAGTCTTTTTTTGATTTTAGTATATAACTCGTTTTGATAGTCTTTTAGAAAGCTCCAGACATCTTTATAATTATAGTTTCCAGAAATATTTTGGGACACAAAACGATTAATATAGGACACTATATTATTATACATATCTAAATGACCCATTGACATAGATCTATACATTTCTTTCATTAAACTATCAGTGCATTTTTCATAATCATCTGCATAGCCCTCAGCTTCAGTTAAAAGGTGCATAGCTTTCCCAATCATTTTTTTAAAGTGTTCCACTATGCCACCTTTACAATATTAACAGAAACGTCCTCTATTGTTATATCAGCAGCAGAAACACTTTGAAGTGAGAGATTCAAATCTGAATTATTAAATACTCTTGCTATGAAGTTAGTTCCAATTGTTTGAGCAGTTGCCCCGGCTAAAGAATTTAAAGTTGTATAAGGAACTCCATCAATGAGTACATTAATAATAATTGGGTTAGCAGCAGATATTGCATTTAATGATATGGAAATATCATAATATCCGGGGTAATCTATAGAAAGAGTGTTGGTTCCATTATATGTAAATACAGAACCACCACAAGGAGTTGTATTGCAATATCTCCTATTTATAACCCCAAGATTTAAATATCCATTGGTTGGGACAGTTTGATCAACAGTATTAACCGTTTGAATTAATCTTGCCATTTTTCACCTCTTAAATATTTAAACCTTGTGAGCAACCACAGAATGGGCTTGGTCCAGCATTATAAGTATAACCGTTAGGATATCTTACAACACCAGCAAGAGCATTTTGAAGTTCTAAGCTAGCAATTTTTCCTTCGAGAGCACTGATCTTATCTTCAGCAAGTCTATCGAGAACTTTTTGAACATTTGCGGTTGTATTTGCATTTACTCCATCAATTGCTCTTAAAGTTTCGCAGCAACATTGTTGTTGATTAGCAGCTAGACCGGAAATTGCCATTTGCATATCATGAGCTTCATTGAGAATACTCATTGCATTTTGATTTAAAGAACCTGTTAAATCAACTGTTTGGTTACGAATTGCATTATTCAAATCTCTGTTTTCATCTTGAAGTTGATTAAAGGCAGAAGTATAAGTAACATCTTGAGTTGTAGCTCCTTGTCCTCTTCCTCCGAAGCCGTTGCCAGCAAACAAAAGGAAAAGAATTATAATTATAGCCCAAGATCCACCTCCGAATAAACCGTCTCCATCTCTGTTCAAAGCCATGATATCACTTGCAGAAAGTCCGCTATCCATTATTTCCTCCATATTAAAAAATTTTCATTCGTTTTAATATTTTGGATTTTATATTTTAGAATCTTAATCTATTGGCGCCATTATTTGTTTGTTTATTATTTGCTATATTTCTTGCTTGATTTATTTGTTCCTGAGTAAATTGACCAGAAGCGAGAAGTTCATTTAAAACCTGATCTGGCGATTTTCCACTATTCATTAAATTCATAACTTGTTGGTAATATGATGGGTTTTGATTCTTCAATTGTCCCAATAAACCATTAACTAGAATGCTGTTCAGATTTAACATTTTTAAACTCCTCCTCCAGATTATTTAATTTATTCATTATCATATTAAGTATGTCTTCTTGTTTTTGAGGTTCTTTTGGTGAACCTTCAGTATTTATTGGAGAAATACTATATGCTTGTATATATGATTGTCCGTTAATATTCTTTTTGCTCCACATTAATCCTTGTTCCAGATTGGCAAATAAAATCGCTGTTCCATTAGACGGAGCCGGAGTGTTTAATACACTACTATAATCAAGAACATAATAACCCATAAAAGAATCGGGATTATTATAAAGATTTGGAAAATAGTTCACTATTTACCTCCAATAAAATCTCTGAGTTCAGCAGTATCTTCAAAGAAAAATACTAAAAATTTTGGATATTTAATATTTCTTTCAGGACTTTTTATTTCTTTAAATCCATTATCCAATAATTTATCTCTAAGCTTTCTTGAATAAATAATATAATACTTCATAATCCTCCCAATATATATAAAATAAACTAACGAAGCAACTGGTACTCCGTTAGTTTTTTGTTGATAATTTATTGTTTAGATGTATTATTTTTTGTCCCGGCTGTATTCATCAATGAATTTTTTCTACGTTCAACTGCATTTGCTTGAGCCAATTGATCTCTGATATCAAGCTCTTCTTCAATCTCGGCTAATATAATCTTATCAATTAAAATTCCACCAACACTGAATCCAAGGACTATTAATATCATACGAGAATAGAAATCAATACAATCTTTTAAGAATGTTGCGAATATTGCGGTTACAATTATTCCTACGATTGGAAGGAATGCATGACTTATAAAAAGTAAAGTATGTTTAAAGGAACGCATTTTTTGGTTATATGTTCCATCAATATTAAGTATTTTAATTCGTTCTACTTTCTTTTTAAATACTTTAGCAGCACCAGCAACAATTGCCACCACTATTATAACAGTTAAGATTGGTAATTTCCATTTTTCTTGTACTTGTCCAGATGTAAAAGTCATACAAAGAATAGTTATAATTGGAGCGATAAATGCTATTAAAGTATGAACTGCCAACATAGATATATGAAGTTTTTTCAACTTCTTTTGAGGCATTTTATCAATATCTTTTATCATTTTTCCCCCTTATTTTAAAAGGGCTTTCTTAGTGTCTTCAATAGCTTTTGCAATAGCGAGTGTTTCGGCTTCTATAGTTGCATTTTCAACTTCTTCTTTTTCTTTTACTTTCTTAATAACTACGGATTCAACTCTATCCAAAGATGAATCAATTTTCGAAGCAAAAGCTTCTATTTTTTGCTCATATTCTGCTGTTAGTTTTTGAATTGTTTCTTGATTAATTGCTTGTTGTTTTGCTTCTTTTACTTTCAATTTAATATATTTAATAGCAAAAACTAAAAGTGTACCTAAATTAGCAGTCAAAAAACTTAAGAGTGTTGTTAAAATTGCAGTTACTTCTGGACTAGCCAATACTTGTTTAATAGTTTCAGACATTATTCCTCCTCTTTCAAAACTTTTAATTCCAATCTTGTTACTTTCTTTTGAAGTAAATCGAGTGAACTAACTAGAAGATTATCAGTTTTATCTTCAGTAAATTGATATTTTTCTAATTTTTCTTTCAATTTATTATTTTCTTGATGAAGTTTTTCATTATCTTCTAAGATTCTATTAATAATTTCAATAAAACCAATCTTTTCTCCATCTTCCGTTTCTAATTTATAGTTGAATATATCGGTGTTTAAAACACCTCTGCCATTTACGGCTTTCACTTCAACATAATGTTTATTTTTTATTTGCATATTTCCTCCCTTAGTTTTCTATATGCTTAAGCCAATAAAAGGCATTTCTTAAGTCTTCTATATTATTTCTTTCATCTAAGTCAGTTGTACAAACTTCAATACTTCTTGTATTATTTTGATTTGTATTTATAAGAGAATGAATTTCTGTACCACCTTCCAATATTAATTTTATTGTAAAATATATATAATTTGCTCCGGATTCAATAATATCATCGAATGAACCAAAATTAAATTTAAAGCTATAAACACCTCTTGTTTTAACTAAACTTAAATGAGCTCTATGTTTGAAACTATTTTCATATGCCTTTGGTGTTGAATCAGTTATAAAATCATTTCCTTCTCCAGGTAAATTATAATATATAACTGCAGACATAACTTTTGGTAAGTTTCCATTCATATCTTTTATATTTATTGTAAGATCTTGTGCCATGGAAATAGGTGATAATAGCGAATTAGAAAATACCAATGAACCAGAATTCAAAACAAAATTTATATCTTCTATAACTTGACTTTCATTTAAACCATGTTCTAATGCATTAGCAACTTTCCAAAAGCTATCTATATCTAAAGAATAATCTTCTCCCATAGCCATTCTACTTATATAAATATTTGATAGACTATGATTTGAAACTACATCTGAGGATTCAACAGTTTTATGGAATAAGAAAGTAGCTCCATTATCATCATTATTTCTATTATAATTTAGAAAAACATTCTTATCCATAGTTTTTGATAAAGGAAGCTCATATAAAATTGAACTGCTGTTTATTCTACTTACTGGAAGCATATGATATATTGAACCCCCAGATGTTTCTATATATGGGTTTGAATCATTTGTCCCAATATATTTTAGAAAAAATGGAGAATAGTTTTTCAATATTCTAAAATAAAATGGGTTACTTAAATTACTTATATTAGAATCCAGAACAATCGAATCATTATTTAAATCATAATAATTTGAGGAATTTGAAGAAATATCAAAGTTTTCCCTTTCACTAACTAAAGATGATAATTCAATAAATAATTTATCGAGATTCCTCACATTACCTCCTTATTCTTCTTCAGTTGGAATAGGTTCATCTAATTCACTATAAGAAAATCTTAAAGGAAGAACATCAACTGCTTCTTCATATTTTTCACCAGTATCATTTTGAAGTATATAATTTCCTATATCACTATAAGTTTTTATTAAATTATTTCCAATTAATTCTTGTTTAATCATATAACCTCCTTAGGGTTTTGCCTGTATTCTGGATGCATAAACCAACCAGTTGGAATAGGTTCATCTAATTCACTATAAGAAAATCTTAAAGGAGGAATATCAATTGCTTCTTCATATTTTTCACCAGTATCATTTTGAAGTATATAGTTGCCTTTATCACTATAAGTTTTTATAAAATAATCTCCAATTAATTTGTGTTTAATCATATAACCTCCTTATGGTTTTGCTTGTATTCTTGATGAATAAACTGACCAGTTTGTAGTACCTTTATAAGCATCTACAAGATCAGCTGGAACATATATTGTACAGTTATTTGTATTTGCTAGTGCGTTTGCAGAAGTTAATTTTGGAACATTTAATGCATTAATTGTTATGCTGCTTAGATTACTACAACCATTAAATACATTGTTGGAAATATTGGATAATCTTTCATTAGCAAGTGTCAATGAGCTTATTTTGCTGCAACCACCCATAAAATAACTATCAAAATTTACAAAGTTTAAGGTTATATCTCCAGCTAAACTTGAACAGTTTCTAAAAGTAGAAATCTGTCCTGTTGTATCAAGGCTATAAGGTTTCATAGCTACTTTATCAAAAGGAAAACTAACTAATGATGAGCAATTTTGGAAACAGCTTGGACCAATACTTAAAATATAATCTCCGCTATAATTTACAGTTGTTAAACGACTGCAATTTGTAAAAACATTCGCATTAAGGTTAATCTTTCTTGTACTGTGAACTGGCAAATCTACTGTACGGATTGCAGTATTTGCAAAATCATTTCCTGTAAGTATATATAAACCAGATGGATTTTCAAAAGAAACCTGAGAAAAATTTGAGCAATTATAAAATGCATACTGTCCAATGTTAGTTACAGAACTTGGTATATTTATACCTACTAATTTACCATCATTATAAAATGAATAGTCTCCAATCTGTGTTATATTTGAAGGCAATTCTACGCGTGATAGATTGGGACAGCTATGAAATGCATAATTACCAATTTTCGTAGCATTTCCGAAATCACTTGCATTCATAATTTCAACAGTTTTTCCAACAATTTCTCCAGCTTTTCCAGAATCACCACCACCAGAAGGAATGGAATTAATAGCAGCTGGCATATTTAAAAGATTTTTATATTGAGGAACAGTTCCACCTTTATTATTAATTGTGCTATAAACAGATTCTATATTTGTCCTCATAGCATTAATTGTATCTGATATTGCCATTTTATACCCCCGTTCCACTATTTAATGTGGTTAATATTGAATTCAAATTTCCGATTTCTCTATAAACTGCACCAGAAGTTACTGGAGATAATGAGTTTTGTGTTATTGAATCAACAACTGCTCTCGTGTAATGATCAGCTTTTAATTCATATAAACCAAGATTTGGGAAACAATAAACTTCAAAGAATTCAGTTTGATCTGCACCATTATCAGTTATATTTGTTCTTGTAAGAGTAAAATAAACATCAAAACCAGAAATTCCGCCACTTGTTTGAGCTACTACTATATCACCAGTCATAGAAGCACTTTCAACTTCTGAATCAAAAGGATATATAAATTTAGCTCTAACTGGTGAACTTAAATTAATTATCTCATTATATTCTGCTTCTGTTATTGTTTTAGAAATAGTAGAACCAGATGATAAAACGAAATCAAAAGTTCCAAAATCATATACTGAATCCCCAGCACTAGTATTTTCCCATGTGCTTCCGCCATTTCCATCAGCTGTTAAAACTTGACCTTGTCTAGCATTTCCGCTAGAAAATTGTGTAATATTTGTTGGAGTATTTATTAAATCTGAATATTCTCCACTAGTTGCAACATTTGAAAGATTTGCATTTAATGCATAATTTCCCAAAGTTGTATTTATTTCAGATTTAGTATAATAATTGCTTAAACTAGTTTCTAATTTCAATAATGTTGCATTTGAACCAGATATTGAGCTAACCCATCTATCAGGAACATCAGTCTGAACTACAAATATATTATCACCTATTTTTAAATCTGAAACATTAACAGTTACTCCGCTATTATCTACAAATGAACCAGATATAGAAATAGAAGCATTTTGGGAATTGAAACTAGGAGCTGAAGAAGTATTAACAACATAAGACTTTGTTTTTCCACTAGCAACTGCTGCCACAGATTCTATTGCAGTATATACACCACCAGATTCTACTGGATTTCTACTTGCTTGAGTTGGTACAGTATCGAATGTTAGTTTATTTTCTTTTGTTGCTGCAATTAAATCTGTATAACTTTTACTCTCATTAAGTTTTGAAGCAGCATCAGTTTTTGTTTCATATGTGTTTGTTATAATATTATTATTTCCATCCCAATTTGCATATACTTTTGTTACACCGGTTTCAATATTGGATACTCTAGTTGAAAGATTTCCAAAATCTTCAGGGTCAACCCCTTCTTTAATAACATTATAAAGTCCTCCAACAGTAGACCAAAGATTTTCAACATCATTCACAGAATAACTATCGTCTAAAGAATCAGATGTAGTTGATGCATTAATTGTTATAGAACTATTTGCACTTATAACTTGTTTTAAATACATATTTCCATCATAATTTAAACAAGAAACAGAGAAATTAATTCTGCTACTATTTCCGGAAAAGCTAGTTTTTGTTACTGCATATGGAATTGTTATACTATATTTATTTAGTTTATCCGCATTTTCAGTTAAAGCAACTTCAGTATCACTTAAAGTTAGTTCATATTCTCCGTCATATATCATGTGATATATTGGAGAAGTTGTGCCATCTGGTAGTTTAAAAGAAACTCTAACATTATCATAATATCCGATTGTTATTAAATTCAATACAGAATTAGTTGAATTTTGTGTTATTGTTAGACCAGATGTTTTAATTTTATTACCAGCTTGGTTTATATAGATAAATAAATTTTTATTATCCATATTTTATCCTCCTAATATATAAATTATTTCTTAAGTATTTTATCTTTTGCATCTTGAGCCAAATCGAGAAGGTTAGTTAAACGAGTTTCTTGTGCTTCTCTATCTCTGTAAGTATTCATTAATTCATCTGAATATGTAAGAGGTTTATTTTCTTTTTTACACCAATCAATATATAATTTTAATATTCGAATTCTATTTTGAAGTGGTAAAATGAAGTTATTGATAAACATTTGTTTTCCACAAAATAGGCCCCAAACAAAGTTAAAGACAATCATAAATACTCTGAAGACATATTGTATTATAACTGTTATCCATCCATTTGCCATTTCTAGTAATTCATTTGCAGAAGGATTCATAGCGAATAAAGCTACAATAAATGCCCAAAGAAACATTTTAATAATTTTTCTCCCTACTATTTTGAGGAAGTCCTTAGCAGTTTTATTAGAAACACGATATTCAGCGTTATTTATATCACTATTTTTAAGATTGTATGTAAAAACGTGAGGACTAATAATTGGATATCTTATTGAAATATATTCCCAATTTTCCTCAATAAAATTAATATCACTCATTTCTGTTAATCTTTTTCTTCTAATAGCATATTTTTTTGACCATTTACTTGACCATTGAAAATTATCAAAATTTCCGCTCTTAATTGCTTTATTATATTCTAATTTCCAAGCGCTTTTACTTAATTTATCCAGAGTTAACAGCTTTTTATCAGCACGAACTTTAATAAATTTCCTTTTAGTTTCAGGGTTATATATTGTTTCTATATATTCAATAAAAGATTCATATTTGCTTTTTAATAGTTCTCTATAACTTAGAAGAAGATTGGCATACTCATTATCCTTTAATTCCAATTTTTCCATTTTAAAGAAGTATCCAACAAATAGCGCAGCAGTATACATAAGAAACTTTTGGATTACATCTCTCCAATATTCCCATGTTGAAACCTTTGCCCAACTAAATGATAGTTTAACCCAGTCAAAAGCTCCAGACACTATACAAATAACCAGAACTGCTACAATTTCCAGTAATGTATATAATATTGCTTTTTTGTTTTTTTCATTAGGCATTTAACCCCCTATTTGTTTAAAAATGAGAGATAAAGGAATCGCTCCCTTTATCTCTCGCTCTATTAATATAAAACTATATTGTTTTAAATACTAACAGAGCAAAAATCTAATAGTATTAATAATTAATTGTTAAAATTGGACAATATTTTGCCCGTTAATTTGGATTATCTATTTTTCTATCACTCATATTAATGAAAATATTTGGCATAGTGTAAATCTCACCAGGAGCCACATCTATCTTTTGAGAGAATAGAATTGTGTTATCATTCCAAACAAAAACTAGTGAATTATAATTTTTATCTGCAATAACAGAAACAGTTGGCATAAATTTAATTGGTCCATTAGTTGTTTTACTGCTTATAATTCCAATTTCAACTGCATTTCCACTATTTAGTTTTAATTGTTTTGAAACATCTTCCGTAACCAAATATGCTTTTAATTCTATAGATGGTCTGCTTATATCTTCTGAACCCCAATATCTATCTTTATATAAATTCTTAAATATTGCAGGGTGTATTGTTAAATTCTTTTCGAATGTTAACATATGAAGTTGATAAACAAATTTAATTCTTTCTCGATTATCTTTATCCAAATTTATAATATCTGAATAAATAGTATTGGAAAGAGTTCCGGAAGAATCTTGACGTTTAACTTCTGGCCATGTATCCCAAGAAGTAACATCTTTATTATTAAGTGGGCATAATGCTCTTTTTGATGTTTCATCCATATTGAATAATCTCAATTCCATTTTTGGACATTCACCTGCATTATTAACATATCGAACATCTGCTTGTTTTCCTTGTTTCTTATATATTCCATCTAGTTTAATACCAGCAGAGAAGTTATCCTTAAATTCTGCACTGAATGCAATACTATTTCCAAATAAATTCATTGAAACTGGTAAAACCGCAGGATTTATATCGAAAGTATTTCCATAAGAATAATCGAGATATTGCAAAGGCTTTTTATCTTCTTTCAAAGGAGAAACATATAAAGAATCTGGTCTAAATTTTATTATTCCACTATGATAGCTATCATATAAATCATTTTTTAAATTCTCTAATTCTGGACTAAATTCAGTATTTAATCCTGTACCAAGAGATATATAACAATATTTATTAATATTTACACTTCTATCAACGAAATCATTTGCGTATATTCTATAAAGTCTATAAGCAGCATCAATTCCAACTCTATCATTTATTTTATTGAAATTCTTACTAAATGAAACTGTTGCAGATGAATAGTTATTATTATATACATATCGTATAATATCAGCATAATAAGAATATCCATTATAATTCTTTATATCACCCAATTTTGGAAGGTCAAACATTTCTTCAGAATTTAATAAATATGTTTTTTCTATTGAATTATTTCCCAATCTGGAAACTTGATTTTGAGCTGATTTTCCAAAATGTTCTGCAGAAATAATATTATCTTCCTGGTTGAGAGTTTTATAGTTATAATTTTTCAATCCGGTTAAATTTGATTGTTCCGTATATATCTTAGCGTCAGTATATGGAATATATATAACTTTATATTCGAGACTGTTAACAAGGTTATTAATAGTACTTGGAGAAAGTCCAACAATATTGCTGATTATTCTGGAAATAGTATATTCTGTTGGGTCTAATCCCATAGCTGCTTCGAATTCGGTTGCGTTTGGTATTCTTCCTAAACCTTCTATTTTGTTAGTACCAGAAGTATAGTAAATAGATTTTCCTTTTTGTGTGCTAGTATCCGCAAGACTATCAAATATTAATTTTTCTAAACAATAATCACGTAAAGAAACATAACTATTTTTATCTGAAGTATTAAAACCTTTTACTAGAATATCAATTAATCTATAAATTGGTTTATCTACAACAATAGCCATATTATCTTTATTCGCTAGCGGATCAGTTTCTGAACCACTTCTTGGAGTCGTCCATATATCACCAGGTGGGAATATAGCATAATTATTAATATCAACCATATTTGAGATATTTGATATAAAACCAGTGTTATGATTTTCCAATGAAGATCTAGAATTCTCAGCAAACTGTTCGTCATCTATATTTCCAGAATTCAATAGTTTTGGATTTAGAATATCATAAGTTATGCAATTTGGTTGCCATTCGCCATTAACTTCGCAACCCAATCTTGGAATTCCATAAAATTCTTTTCCGATTAAACTGAGAGCTTCATATACTGATTTCTGATTTTCAAATTTTAATTCTGGAGAATTCATTCCACTTATATATGAACGTATACTTGGATCGAGGAAATATTTAGGTTCATCATTTTCTCCAAGCGGCATTAATGTATTTAGAATTTTATCAATAGCTTCTACTAATGTTTTACCTCTTGGTATTGTATCGTTAGGTCCTTCTGAACTTGTGATGATTCTAACATTTTCCCAAATAACTCGATATGGCCTCAAATTAGCTCTGAAGTTTTTATCAATTGGAGGAGTAGAAGTTATTGGTGTGGTAGTTTTATCAGAATCATAAACACCGCTATACATGAAGTTTATATTTGTTAAATAATCTTGAGCTGAAACTGTCGAATAATTATCTTTTAAAATATTTCCAACAGCAGCTTGATCAATAGAAAGTTCCAATATAATATCATAATATCCATCATCTAGATTTTCAATATTCCATTTATGTATTGATGAATCAGTTGTTGTTAAAATATTATATTCTGTATTTGAACCATGTTGTCTGTATTTATATGTTTTTGATATACGTATATTTTCATCTTTTAAAGAATTATATATATTG
>Ga0256407_10002827_pt1 | contig 32140 bp, 13 predicted proteins | sample RumenRJG_04DNA_FD_193489 | JGI IMG/M metagenome (GOLD analysis project Ga0256407, IMG submission 193489) | Bovine rumen microbial communities from Lethbridge, Alberta, Canada - RJG_04 | ecosystem: Host-associated > Mammals > Digestive system > Stomach > Rumen | place: Canada: Alberta...
GCGGTAAATTTCCAGTGACTGTCATCAAGCTTTTCCACTCTGCCGCATCTTTTTTCCCTCTCCAGTCTTTCGACGATATGTCCTTCTTCAGGTCCGACGAAAACCGTCATCTCGATATGCTCCAGGCGGGTGTGATTATTGCCGGTCACGCCCCATGCAAGGGAACAGAATTCGTCCAGACGTTTTTTCTGGGCTTCCGGAAAAGGAAAGATATCACCTGCTTTAACGCTGTCGATCAGGTCAGCGCGGTGGAAGAAAAATCCTTCTTTTACAGGGGACCAGGCAAGAAGGTACTGCCTCCCCGTCTGGGTTCCAATGTAGACCTTCAGCGGCAAAGCGGTCGTGCGCTGTTTTCGGGAAGTAAATGTAATCAACCGGCTTTCCCCGATTGCCGAAAACAGGTCGTACAGGATCTCACTGTCCAGAGCGTTCAGGATATAATGGTGCTTGAAACGGAACTTATCAAATTTCCCCGGCAGGCGGTCCTGTAAAAAGGAACCGACCACACCCAGCGGCGAGGCTTCCGAGAAAAAAGCCGCCGCCGCATCCCAGGAGGAGAGATCGATGTGGTCCTCACTTAGCGTATAAACCGTCTCCCTGCCGCGTTTTTTCATTTCGATCAGGCCAAGGGAGATATACTCCCTGAGCTTTTTTCTTATAGTGGATTCGTCCGGAAGTTCATCGTTTTCAAACTCTGACATCCGGTCCGACAACTCGTCCATTATTTCTGTGATGGATTGTCCGCCCATAACCTTCAGAATATCCAGAATGTGAAAATGCAGGGTGATGTCCCGGTCCGTGAAGCTTTTGGCCCGGAAGGCTCTGTAAAGGGGGTTTTCCTTTATGGCCCTGCTGTCCACGGATAAGAATACGCGGCGTCCCTCCGCGTCACGGCCGAATGACATATAGTCACCCAGCCAGCTCTCGACCCGCCTGCGCTCATTGTCATAGCTTCGCGCGCTCTTCTGGGTAAACTCATTGCGGTGCCTGAAACCGTAGACATAAAAGGAGCGCAGATAAGCCCGGATCCGGCTGAAGTTTTTAATCAGTTCGCTGTAAGCCATATGGATAACCCACCTTATTATTTATTACTCATTCCGACCATGCCGGAGCACGTAAGTGCGAAGGCATCGTCAATGAGAAATTCGTGAAGACGATTTCTCGTTGACATCAGTGGATGTTTGCGCCGTTTCGCGGCACAAACATCCTGAGTGAAAAATCCTGTATCGACAGGATTTTTCACTCTTCCGCAGCATGCCGGAGCACGTAAGTGCGAAGGCATCGTCAATGAGAAATTCGTGAAGACGATTTCTCGTTGACATCAGTGGATGTTTGTGCTCCGGCACAAACATCCGGAGTGAAAAATATCGTATCGACGATATTTTTCACTCTTCTTCCCACCCTGCCTGAATCAAGTCCTGCAGGGTATATTTGGGATATCGGGTAATCACAGTTCCTTCCTGTGTGAAAATCCAGTCGTCCGTCACCGCTGCCAGCCACGGGATATCATACCTGATCTCCCATTCCTCCGTATCCAGGCAGAAACCGGTTTTTCCCGTGAAATACAGGTCTTCGCCGTCCTCATAGACCTTCAGGGACAGTGTATCATCCACAATAGTGTTTGTGCCTGCTTTTCTGTAGAAAAGGCGGTCGCCGGTGGATGTGTCGAAAACGGACACATCGTGTTTGCCCCAGACCACCAGATATCTGTCTTCCATCACAAATTCCATGTTCTGGATATCCGCACTGTAGACTTTTCCGGAACACTGCCGGATGAATTCGCCTTTTTCCAGATCGTAAATCCGGAGGACATTGTCGCCGCAGCCCACTGCAAACCACTTGCTGCTTTTTGCGGGATAAGGCATGATCTTACCCTGATAAGGCTCGGGAATATCAATCCGCGTCCACTGTTCAGTTTCCAGAGAGTAGACCATAAAATACTCAACGTCTGTTAAATCATCGTCTCCTTTTTCGCGGCCGGTGCACCTTACAAAGAGCAGGCCGTTGTCTCCGGCCACAATATCATGCTGTGAAAAATAATGATCCATATTGGGATAATGACCCAGCACGCGATTGGCCAGTATATTCCCGCCTTCATGAAGAAAATTCACAGCATGGATTTTTCCGTCAAACATCCAGTGCAGATTTTCCCCGTCCCAGCCGTCTTCATTTTCAAGTTCCCATTTTCCGTCTTTTAATGAATATAACTGTTCGCTGTCTTCACAAATAAATTGTTTTTCCGAAAAGATAATCTGCCCGGCCTCATCGCCGGAATAAGCATCATCAACGGGATTGAAAAGATGGTCTGAGTTATCAGATGCAGTTCCCTTTCCCCCATATTCTGTTCTTTCTCCACTTTCCAAATCAAGGGAGAAATCTTTGAAATACAAGATTTTTCCGTCTTCGGAAATGCCGCAGATTTCGCTGTATTCATCCGGAAAAGAAAAGGAATACTTCTTTGACACCGACAGATCCCTGAAGTCAGAAATGCTCACGGAATAAGCGGCATCTTCTGTGAGGAACATCTCCCCGATCTCTCCCAGCGTCACAAGAATCCCCTGCTCAGGGAAAAGAAAGAGATTCTGCCCCGTGAGATCATCATGCTTTATATCAGCGCGGGAATCCAGGACCTCATCCCATAGGATTTTTTTGCCTGTAGGTTCAAGATGACTGCCCGGAAAACCATCGCTGTCAAAAGAAATATCCGACATAGTCTCACCGTTCCGGTCTCCCGCACATTCAGCGACAAAGATTTTTCTCTGGTCCGAGGACGGAACCAGGCAGAAAGCGGCACCATATTTTTCAAAGCCATCTGCCATAGTGGAACCCGCATTGGGATTGCTGCACAGACCATAGGCATTGAACATGCCGGCAGCGGAAGTCTTCGCTATACCCGTATCTGGCAGACGAATATTCCCACTTGCCCGGGAGGAAGACTCTGCGGTCCCGTCATTATATAAAACAAAAAGCCGGAATGGATCTTCCTGAAATCTGCAGGCAATCACATCGCTGCCTGGAAATATCTGCCCCGTATACATGTAATTCTCATTTATGAGCGGCAGTTTCCGTACAAACTCCCTTCCGTCTTTTCCTTCTATGTCGATCTCATTTCCTCCGTACAATATCATGATTCTGCCATTGGATAACTCCTGAACAAACGGAACCTTCATCGGCGGAATCCGGGGTTCAGTCTCAGGGAGATTGAAAAAATCCGTTTCGATTTGACCGGAATATTTGAAACTGTCGCTTCCGTCCTCCACGAATCCGTAAATCAGCTCAGGATTTTTTAAGGGACGGGGACAGGCCATACAGATAAAAAGTCCCCCTTTTTCCCATGTCTTCCGGTCAGGAGCAATATACTTCATATTGATCCCACTGGTATTCAGGTTATAGAAAGAGCTGACTTCGCCTTCTCCTATGGGTAAAGCAACTGACCGCACACATTCTCCTGTAGCGGTGTTGATCCAGTCCAGAAACGCGGCGGGGTCATCATTGTTTTCATAAACACGGTAATTGATAAAACTGGTTAAAGAATCTGAATATTGAACGAAACCGCCCGTTCCGGGTATGTTCAAATATTCATCCCCCCAGTCGGGGGCAAAGCTCACGGCCGGAGCCGTCTCCTCTCCAGTTGCGGTCCTGAATGTATGGAATAGCCACTTTTCCTTGTCGTCTTTTCCTTCTTTGTTTTCCTTGTCTTCTTTTTCTTCCTTGTATTCCTCAAGGGCCAGAAGGTTTTCTCCGTCCAGATACAGGTTCTTTATTTCACAGTTTTTTTCCCATTTGATGCTGCCGTCCCGGAGGGAGTACAGTACGAGATGGTTCTTCCCGACCGACAGAATGCCCTCTATGTCTTCCAGGACGTAGAATGGACCTGGCGACCCTTCAACCGTGTCTGTTTTTTCCCAGAGGACCGTGCCCTTAATTCCGTCATAGCAGCGCAAAACATCCAACTTATCAATAACAGCCAGATATTTTCCGGATTCAGAAACAGCTGCCCGTCTTAGCTCTGCCGGAAGTTCGATTGAACTGATCTGCCGGTATTCCGGGGCCTGATAGGCCAGAAGTGAAGAAGCCAGCGCATGCTGGGCTTTTGTCGTCACAGGCCGGTCCGGGTCTTCTGCCGGCAGTGCCTGCATGGCGGCCTCCTTGGCTTCATACCGCTTTCCCTGTTCGAGTGCGGTCTCACTCATACTGACCAGAGTCTCCGTGTCCTTCTGTATGATCTCGCGGCGCCGGGCTGCCAGCTGCGCATTCATGAAAGAGGTGTAACCGACGATTGCCGAAACCAGGAATATGCCCGCGCACAGAAGGAAAAATCCCCTGAGGGTCTTCTCACGGCGCTTCTCCCGGTCAAATTCTTTGTGAAACTGCCGGCTTTTCTCCGCCAGATAGTCCTCGATCATCTGATGAAGGATCCTGAAATTTCCCTGCTCATCCCTGACCAGGAAACCCAGGCGCTTCCACAGGAGATCCAGGACAGCGATGCCGTACCACTCATCTGCGGTCTTTGCGCCGAATCGGAGGTCCGCCGTGTGCCCGATCCAGTCCGGATAGGCTGTTGTGATCGTCCTTTGGGATAATTCCCCAAAGCATGCTTCGACGAGCGGCCGCAGTTCCCGGCCGGACAGAGCATGTTTTTTCTGACTTGCCAGGCCGGCGATTTCCGGAAGAAGATAGCGGACAACCGCTTCACAGCCAATGGAAAAGTTGTTTTCCTCCGGCAGATTTCTTTTTTCTTTTTCCAGAATCGCCGCGAGATATTCTGTGATGAGCTGATCCCGGCTGTCGGGCCGGACCTGCTGTTCCCTGCTCTGCACTGTCCTGATATACATGGCCAGCAGCATGGGAAATGTCAGAAGATCAAAAACTTCCATGTTCTCGGGAGGAAGAATGCCTTCCCCGGACAGGATCCTTTTGACTTCTTCCTGTTCCAGGCGGCAGAGGGTCAGCTTGCGGTAACCGGCGAGACCCGGATCGGTCCGGCTGGTAAGGATGACCTGCAGGCCGGCAAGACCGGAGAGTCTGCCGATCTCTTCAAGGAGCGGTCCGGTGTCTCCGGACGCCTCATTGAGGCCATCCAGAAGGAGCAGTGTCCGTCCTCCGGCCGGCCTGTCCAGAAGCTGTATCAGTTCCCTGCGGGCACTCTCCATACTGTCGGTATGGGGCTTGAATTTCAGGCTCTCCAAAAGCCTGTCACAGATATAATTCTGTTCCTTATCCCTGTACCCATACAGAGATATATAGTAGACAGCTGCTGAGGCGGGAGTATATCTCCTGTCCTGTCCGCAGGCAATGCGCAGCAGCGTCGTCGTCTTGCCCGTGCCGCCTCCGCCCAGAAGCAGGATGGGTGTGTGGGATGCGCCGCCTCTCCCGAAAGGATGGAAGGGTGTGCTGCCTGCCCCGGGAAGCAGGGGGATCTTTTCCCCCTCTTCCGACATGGCATAAAGGGGATAAATTCTTTTTTCATCCTGCAGATAGTCCAGAGCGGGATTTTCGCTCAGTGAGCGCCTGATGCGGGCACGACCGGCTTCCCACAGAGCCCAGTGGGTAATGCCTCTGCCCAGGATCCTGTCTTCCAGTTCCGAGATATCCGCGCGCATCTGCTCCGCGTTTTGATATCTTCTGCGCGGTGTGATCTCAAGGACCCGGCGCAGAATCCGGCGCAGCAGGGACAGGACTGTCTCCGGACAGTCCTTCAGAAAAGGGAATTCGGCGGGGTCAAGGCTGAGCGGGGAATTGCCTGTCATCTGCAGGGGAGTCAGCTTTCTGCCTGTCAGGCATACATAGAGCACGGCAGTCAGGGAGTACAGGTCTGTCCACTCCCCGATCCTGGAGAATCTGCCCATCCGGACCTCCGGAGCTGTGAATCCCTCTTTTATACTGTAGTAGACAGAGTTCTTTTGCCTTATTTCATCCATCGTGTGAACACTGTTGTAGTCGATCAGTGTCACACGCTCTTTCTCCCCGTCTCCGATCAGCAGGATATTGTCCGGGCTGATGTCGAGGTGCAGATAGCCGGCCTGATGGAAGGACTGCAGTACATCCAGCGCGCCCTTGATGATCCGGACCGTATGCAGAAGCAGCTCCGTGCCGCCGGCACTCCGGTCCTGCCACTGCGCCCTGCCCAGCTCCTCATACAGATTACGCCCTCCGGAATATCCCACCAGGCTGTACAGTGTATTGTGATATTCATATGTGTTGATATTGACATCCATGTCCGCGGGAATTTTTTCCAGAAGTCGGATATGAACTTCGTTTCCCCTCAGAAAGGTAATCCTGTTCAGGTCATAGACAGGATCCGCCGCGCTTTCAATATGGATGTCCCCGTCGGGATTTCTCCATATTCCCCCTTCCCGGTCATAGGGAAAAAGCTCCCGGATCAGGACTCTGTGAGAAAGAGAAGGATTCTGATGGTCTCTGTAATGCCCGACATAGGCGATGACATTGGACCCCCGCCCGACCGAATGGTCAATGGTACATTCCATGCCGGGAAATAACAGCCTGTCATTTTTCTGCAGTTCGATTCGTGTATCCATAATATGCTCCTGAAAATCTCGTGCGTATTTGAATTATATCACGTAACAAGGCGGAGAGGGCATGCAGCTCTTTGCACCGGTCTGGCACGGTCCGCCATAAACGTCAGGACTTGCCGCCTTCTGAACAGACCTGCCATTACTGATCGGACTTGACAGCCTCTGAACAGGCTTGCCATGACCTGCCCGGTCGACCTCCGGCATGACTTGCACCTGTCTCCCTCTGTCGTGACCTGGCCGCATTCCCCGCGAGGAGAATTATTTCATTTCACCTGCCTTGTCATCAAAAAGAAAAAAGACCCTTTCAAGAACAGTGTTTTTTCTCCTGACGACACTATACCTGAAAGGGTCTTTATTTTTTGAAATTTGATTCCGGTGATGCAGGCAATTTCATCTTTGCAGCAGCCTGCCCGCTGATTATTCGTTGTTACATTTATCTCACACCACATCCGACAGACGAATCTTGAGATCCGGGAAAACGTGGCAGGGTATGCTCTCATCAAATGCATAGAAGGATGCATCCTCTCCTGTCTCAAAGACATAGACGATGACAGTCCTGTTCTCAGGATTGATGATCCAGTATTCACGGACCCCTGCCTCCCGATATAAAAATAGTTTTTTCCCCAGATCCCTCCTTCTCGTTGAAGGCGATGTAACTTCTACGATCCAGTCCGGCGCCCCGTGGCAGCCCTTTTTGCCGAGTTTGCTCCTGTCACACACAACTGTGAGATCCGGTTCCAGTACTTTGGAATCATCCCCGCTGATATAGACATCAAAAGGCGGGATATAAACCTTGCACCGCCCTCCCTTTGAACGAATATGGTTCGCAACTGCAATATGCATTTCCCCCGTGATTTCCTGGTGCAGTGTCGATGGGGCTTCCAGATAAATCAGTTTCCCGTCTACAAGTTCTGCCCGCAGCCCCTCCGGAAGGTTCCGAAAATCCTCTATGGAATACTCCATGTCCGGATCCGGCCCCTTTGTCAGAAGCTCCTTCCTGAAAAAAGCTTCAGCCGCAGTCTCACAGGCTATTGCCTCCATGTCCGGGCATTCTCTCCTGACTAATTCCCTATAATCCAATTTGTCCTCCGTTCTGCTTTCCGACAGTTCTTACCTAGTCCGTGCTTAGTTCCTTTTCACTGTAAAAGTCCTGTCAAAAATCTATACATCATCCTTCCAAAAATCCCATTCCGCAAAGCAATGGTTTTCCAGTTCTAATGATATACCCCTGTCTCTTGAAAATCCAACTTCACTTTTCCACACCCCCTGTGGAAAACCGCGTGAACTGCGTTAAATTTGACATCAAAAAAATGCATAAATTATAGGTTCTGAGACTTTTCAACAAAAAATAATTTCTTATTTCGTCATAATGCCGAAAATGCATGCGAGGCCGCAGTTCTCCCGTCAAACAGCCTTTTTGCCGTATTTTCCGCTTTTTGATCCAACAGTACAAAGAATTCCCTTCCACACACAGCAAAGCCGGAATATTGCGGTCAATTCACCGCATTATTCCGGCTCTTATTAGTGCTTTATCTTTCAAGCTGCAGGGATGTCTTCATTCCGCCTTTGCCGCAATGTGTCTCAGGAAAGATTTTCAGCTGCTTTTGCTCGCAGCAGTTTCCGCATTACTCCTGCAATAGCCAGAAGCAGCAGTCCGGAAAGGGTATAGATCCCGGTTCCGGGGCCGCCGGTATGCGGGAGCTCCACACCTGAAGAATTCAGGATCCTGACCGTCCACACGCCGGTGTCCTGATCTCTTTCGATATAGGGATAGGATATTTCCGTCCCGTTTATGGCCGCGGTCACTGTGATGCCGGTTTCCTTCACCTGAATCTGTACGACAGCCGGTCCTTCGAGAGGGAGATAGCCCTCCGGCTGGGAGGTCTCGGTCAGTGTGACGGTTCCGGGCGGCATGGCATTGTTTTCGTAGATCAGGGCGTCGCCGCCCGGTGAAGATGCCGCGGAGACCTGTCCGGTCAGCCCGGTCATCTGTCCGCCGGGAATTTCAAAGCTGATATCAAATCCGGCCCCTTCCAGGGGCTGCATCATCTGATCGACCTTGACGATTCTGAGCGGAACTGTCAATGATCCGTTGGGGATCGTCATGGTATAGACCAGGGTGCCGTCCTCATAGGAGGCATCTCCCGAAGTAACAGTGGATTCCAGCGTTACATTGCCGCTCTGGCTGAGCAGCGACACCTGGCCGGTCCTGCTGACCGAGAAGCGGATATCCTCTGTCAGCTTTGCGTATTTACCCGGATCCGGACTCTCCTTTTCCTCCAGGTAGAAAGTGCCTGCGGGCAGTGTCTCATTGATTTGGGGCACCAGACCGGTCCCTTCCGCCGAAACAAGGTCGGCAAAACCGTCCATGGGATTATCATCTTTTTCAATCAGATGTCCGTCCGTCTTTTCTCCGTACAGGGCAAAATGCGCGCCCCCCAGAGCCTGGCCGCCGGCTCCGTCTGTCTTGATCACCTGAAAGACCATGGGTCTGTTCTTTATTGTGAGCGTTCCCAATTTCCCGTTGGCCGGGGTATCCAGTGTATAATACTCCGTATCTCCCTCAATCGTCAGCTTTTCATTGTGTCCGATCTTGAATCTCATGGATCCCGGCATGGCGGCATAGCCCCCGGGCGCAGCGGTTTCTGTAAGGGTGTACTCCTCGTCCACATTCAGATAGGCAGTGGTAATGATTCCGTCCGCATCAGATTCAAAGGCTTTACCGCTGATCAGGCTGCCTTCGCCGTCCCTCAGTTCAAAGGCTGCGCCGGCGAGCGGACTGCCGTTCCAGTCAGTCTTTTTCAGGATAATGCCGACTCTGGAATTTGTGACAGTGTCGGTCCTTGCATTCCGGGCTTTCCCTGTCGGACTGCCAATTGCATAGGAAACAACATAGTCATACTTTTTCTCTTCTCCGGAATGAGTTGCGTATGCTTTCAGCGTATTGCCTTCGTTGAGGACATGAACTGTAGGATTGCCGCTCACGACACCATCGCTGTCCACTGTGTAATGTCCTGACAGAGTCACTTCCCGGATCTCATAGTCTGCAAAAGTAGTTCCTGCTTCCAGTGTATCAAAATAGTAGTAGACGGATGTGGACGGGTGCTGCAGTCTTCTGATTGTCCCCGGCAGCATGCTGCCGTTCACATAGACCGCGAAGAAAATGTCTTCATGCGAATCCACAAAGTCCGCGTCTGACCATTTCTTCCTGGCAGTCAGGCCCCATCCCCGCTTGTTGTTGACAATAACAGCCGGCGACTCGCTCTCACGGATAATTCCTGTATTGACGGTCTCTCCCTCTTCGACGATATAAGTGCTTCCCTCGCGCTCATAGCTGATAAAGTCATATCCCGGGGGAATCTCATAATCTTCCTCCGTGACCGCGAACTTCGTTCCGACGAAAAGGTCCCTGACTTCCACCTTGTAGTCTGCAGGGATTTTGGAGATCGCACCGTTCATGGAAGTGTGGAAAACCGCTGCTTCCTTCTCCGTCTCTGTCAGGTCTTCAAAGCTGGTTTCTTCAAGGGATAGAAACATCTGCCTGTCAGGGTCATACCGGCAGTAATTTCCTTCAGCGTCCCTGACACAATATTCCTGAAGACTGGCTCTGGGCAGTTCATCATCATTCTCACTGCCAAGGCTCAGACGGAAATTGAACCCTGCGTCATCATCCGCGACAGGGGTTGTACCGTTAGGTTCGAAAAGCTTCTTGGAAATCGTCAGGGTGCGGATCGCATTCTCATTGACATGATTGTCAAATGAAACATGGCGCCGGTTTTCCATGGTGTCATAGGCTGTAGAATAGTCTTTCCGGTTTGTGTCCGCAGAAGCCTGTCCTGTCACTTCCTCTTCATTGACAGATACTCTGTCATAGACCTGCGTATTGAGACCGCATTCCACGATTCTGTAACCGACTGCGTCCTCCGGCAGGGTAATCGCCGCTGTATCCTCCGCCCCCAGGAAAAATACATCACTGTATTGACTTGTCCCTCCCGGCACCCTGTAGGAAGGGCTGTAGGGGACCGGTGTGCTGGAGTTCTGATAGGTGACATTGTATTTGCCGTCGGTCCGGGGTCCCAGCTGGTATTCATCTCCGTCCTCTTCCATCTTGTAAAAAATCTGAAAAGGATACTCCGCCAGCTTATAATCTTTTTTGTCCGTTCCGGAGAGTTTTTTATTGAGCAGTATCTGGTCCGGTTTGACAGCCGCCAGGTTAAAACGCATATACAGATTGGACGCACCGCCTCCGCGCTCCATGAAAAAGATCCGCATTGTATGGGATGTATAATCCTTGAATACGTGCTGCCCGTGTTCATTGACCGTAAAGATTTCATCCAGGTACTGTGTGACAGCAGGATCGTCTTCGCTCAGATTATTGCGGTCGGCATAATTCTTCCGGAAAATCGCGTACAGGGTAGTCGGCTGGCCGTTGATCACCGCTTCACCGGTGCTGTAATTCACTTTTCCCCCCAGGGCCCCGTGAATGCCTCCCAGGTTGATCACCAGTTCTCCGTCTACATACAGCCAGAAATCGTCATCGCCCGTGAATTCATAGATGATATCATGCCCCCACGCGTCCTTGCCGTTAGGCGTCTGCACAAAAGAGGCCTCCAGTTCCAGACCAAAGTAATGATCCGGATTATTGATCCTGTAGAGCCTCTCATATTTACGGGGATCATCGTCAGGCAGCGGCTGCTGCTCCGCATTATAAAGATTTTCCCCGTTGACTCTGGCGTAGACACCGGGAGTCAGATCGTTGTAGGGCATGAACTGGCCGTGTTTCAGAGAGGGTTTCTGCTGTTGGTCTATTGTTCCCAGCTGCTGGTAGACCTTAAATGTGAGGTCATTCTGAAGCGAGGCGAAGTTCTGCGTGCTGTCGAATTCATAATACCCCGTCCCTTTGTAGATATCCGCGATGAAAAGGTGATTGACCTCTTCCGCTTCCGCATACAGGTCTGCCAGAGATCTCCCTGTAGTGGTACTGACAGGATATCCCTGATCATCCAGCCTTGTGGAAACCAGATTCTGCACCTGATCTTTGATATATTTCGATACTCCCATCACATCATGCTGTTCTTGTGATGTAGTACAGTCATCACCCTTGATTATGTCTCCGGCCTTGTTGCCGAAATCCACAATCTTCACGGTGATGCCGTTCTCAGTATGGTCCACCGTCGCCACCTCTGTCAGTTCGTCCTGTTCCTCCTCTTCCTGCATGATAGCAAAATAGAAGTCCTCCGCCTGCGCCATGGGACAGGAGACGATCCTGCCGTCTTCAGACTTCAGCCCCGCATAAGTATAATAGGGATCATCCCAGGCAATGATCGAAGTGTAATAATCTCCGTACCTCCTGCCATTTAAGTTGACGCTGGCCGGTTCATCAGAGAGGCTCTGCCCATCCTTAATACCGGGGAAAAGATATTTTTCCGAATAGGGATTATACAGCTGGTAATAATAGTTGGGTGTCGTTGTTCCCTCGTAGTAGCCTTCCGTAAAAGTCCATAAGAGCTTATTGAGTTTTGTACCGACCCACTCAATGGAGTCACCGCTCTCGTAACAGGGCACCAGGCCGCCGTCCTGGTCTATGGCATAATATTCATATCTCTTGTCGATGTCGTTCCACACCCGCTTATAAATGAGAATCTGGGCTCCGTCTTTCACTTTCTCGGTATCGGAGACGCTGACCTTGACTGCCGAACGGATCACGAAATCCTCATCCGTGAGGCTGGACTTTTCCACCAGGTGCAGCCATTCCTTTGCATTTCCGGAATCTGCCGTCTTAAAACCGTTTGTGCCCTCAAAAGAGACTGCACCTCCGGTACATGAAAGGCGGAGTTTCCCCTGATTGGCTCCGGTCCCCGATGTCACATGGATTGCGGACGCATCCGCCTCATCCACAAGCGAAAGGCCGCTTGCCGTAATCTTCAGATATTTTGTCTCCCCGTCTACAGTTGCGGAGAGTGTATACAGTCCCCCCTCGACCGCATGGAAAGTCCACATGGAAATATCGGTGTTCTGGGCAATGTACATCTTCTCTTCGCGGTCCTGGGGGTCAGTCCTGACGATAGCCGGCTGGGCAGTGAGGGCGGTATTGTTTTTGGCGGCAGCCATCATGGCCTCGCCCTTGAGGCCATCGCTGTAATTCATAAGGCCATAGGTTTTTCCGTCAAGTCCCAGCGGATCCTCCGGTAACTCCGTGGAGGACACGTAGGTCAGAGTGACACGGCTGTTATCATTATTGTTATTGTCCGTATAGAACCGGATTCCGATTCCGCCTTTGGAGTACTGCAGCCACTTGTTCTGGCCGTTCATTTTCAGATAAAACAGCCTGTCGGCTGCCATGGACACGTCGAAGGCCGTTCCGTCCGAATCGGCCAGTCCGGCCAGATTTCCGCTTGTATTTTTGATATATTTCCGGTTTCCATCGATCAGTGTGTATATGCGGTAACTGTTGGCCTGACCTTGGACAGGCTCGAAGTACCATTCTGCCGCAGAACTCACACTGCCAGTGACTTTAAAAGCACTATTGCCATTCAGCTCATTCTGGAAATAATTGACCGAGCCGCTTCTAGTTACCGACAGATAGAACGCTTCTCCTGTATTTTGGGAGAGTTCCAGCAGGGACGCAACCGTCTCTTCCTGAATCTCCGGCATTTCCGGTGCCGCTACAACGGCATAGACAGAAAACCCCTCTGCTTTAAAAGAGAGGGTGGTTCCGTCCTCCGGCGCTATTCCGGATTCGATTGTCACATCCTGAATCACATCGCCTTTTTTCTCTTTTTTGGCATTCCTGACCTGTTTGGCAGTTTTGGTCTTCCTGGCTTTTAATGCTTTTTTTGCCCTGCCGGCCGGGGTCGTTACGGATTCTGAATCTGTTCCTTCAGCCTGGTTTATACTGTCTGCCCCGTAAGCACTTTCTGTTCCGTTTATTTCTCCATCTGTTCTGCTTGCTTCCTCTGTTCCGCTTATTTCTCCCTCTGCTCCGTTTGTTTCCTCTATTCCGTTTGTTTCCTCTATTCCGTTTGTTTCCTCGGTAATGTCCGTTTCATCCGCTTCATCTGCAAAATGCACGATCTGAGCATTAGAAACATTGCTACCTTCCTGATCGGTCAGCTGGATGTTCACGTCTACAGGGGCCTGGATCTTAATCTTTTCTCCGTAAGAGTCAACAATTTTGATATCAAACAGGCGGATATAATAGTCGGAAACTTCCTCCAGGCCAAGCGCCTCCCCGGTCCGGGATACGTATTCCTCATATGTCAGTTCCGTGCCAGTATTATCATCTGTGTCTGTATTGTTGGCAGATGTCTCCGGCATAATTTCAGACACACTAAGAGAGGCACCCTCAGGGATGCCTGCTTCTTCACCGGCAGTGACAGTCACTTCATAGTCCTGCCCCTGGCATGCCAAATCGGCTGCAACTCCCTGTAGGGACGCAGCCTCAGCTTCCGTCATTTCGTCCGGTGCCGTCTGTTCTGTTGTCGCTCCGGCGTTCTCGCCGAGAGTTTCGCCGAAAGTTTCTTCCGACGGGGGTTCCGCTTCTCCGGCAGCTTCTTCTACAGAGGACTGTTCCTGTGTCGTTTCAGTTTCCTCTGAGGAGTTCCCTTCAACTGATCCGTTTTCCCCTGCGGAGTTCTCTTCATCTGATCCGGTCTCCCCTGCGGAGTTCTCTTCATCTGATCCGGTTTCCCCTGCGGAGTCCTCTTCATCTGATCCGCTTTCCCCTGCGGGGTTATCTTCAACCAGCCCGGTTTCCTCACCGACTGTCTCTTCCGTCTCTTCTGTCAGGTTCTCCCCTTCTTCGAAGCCCTCCTCTTCAGAGAACTGGTTCTCTGCTGCATCGGCTTCCTCCGCGGAGTTCTCTTCATCTGATCCGACTTCCCCGCCGGCAGTCTCCTCCGACAGTGTTTGAGCTTCTCCGGCATCCTCCTGGGGCAACTGGTCTGAAAAGGCCTGCTCTTCTTCGAAAGCTTCCTCTCCGGACATATCTTCCGACAGGGTCTCCGCTGCTCCGGCAGATTCTTCGACTTCCTGACCGCCTTCCTCTGCTTCCAAATCCAGGGATGAGTCTGCTGCCTGTTCAATCACAGCTGTATCCCCGGTATCCTCCGCCTCTTCCAAAAGAGATGTACCAGACTCTTCCCCGGCGTCCTCGGTCTCTTCCAGAATAGATGTCCCGGCCTCTTCCCCGGTATAATCTATCCAGAAGTCTCCGTCCATCGCACTTTCCAGGACCTTGTCCTGAAAACAGTCAGCAGAATGTACGTGGGCTTCTTTTCCGCACGCCAATACCTTCTGGTAGCAGATATTTGAATGCCGGTGTTCCCCGCTCTCCTCCTGTCCGCAGACCAGCTGGTCTTCATAACAGCTGCCTTCATGCTGGTGTTCTTCAAGACCGCACTCTGCCGTCTTTTCGAGCGTAACCGCAGGAAGAAGAAGGGCATACGTTGTGCAGAATACCACAATGCATGCCATCATGAAGGCGAACTGCCGCAGCCGTTTTTTATGAAATTTCCTTCTTATGTAAATTCCGATTTTTTTATTCATTCTGCAAATTGCCTCAAAAACAACAAGTTTTTGTGTGCAGGCTTTTCACTAGTCAGTTCTATATTATTTGATTATAAACCCTACATGTGAAAAAAATACGTCAATGATTTCAAAAAATAGTACATGTTTTTATATTTAATCAAAAATGGTGCCGTTCAATTATTGGAACAAGGCTGAATATTTCTGCACTATTTTTTATAGTGCGGAAATTAAGGAAAAGCTGCACTATTTTTTGTCACAGTGGGGAAACGAAGGAAAAGCCAGCCACCAAAATAGCGAATAAAAGCCGGCCACCAGAGTGACGAAAGAAAAGCCAGCCACCTGAGTGACTGACTTCTCTGTGATTTGTGTTATGTTGTTTTCCTTCTCTTCCTCATTACCAAACCGATTCCTGCAAGTCCTGTGAGCAGGACACCGAGGATGTAGATCTGGCTGGTGCCAGGACCGCCGGTGGAAGGGAGCTCAGCGCCGGCAGAGTTCTGAACTTTGATGATGAAGATACGTGTAGGAGTCTCTTCGCCATCAATCAACTGCTCTTCAGCAACAGCTCCGATCACTTGATTCGCGCTTACCGTAAAAGCTGTATTCCCATCACCAATGATCTGGTAACCGGCTGGCGCCTGTGTTTCTGTTAAAGTATATGCCCCGCTGTTCACAGGAAGCTTCAGGATAACGTCACCATCGTAAACCAGATATCCATCACTGTTCGTGGTCAGATCTGTGTATGAAATATTGCTTCCATCAGGACCTGTCAGTGAGAAAACCGCATCTGACAGAGGCTTTTCCGGACTGGTGCCTGTCTCGAATTTAAAAACCTTAACCGGCTGCTTATTTCGCTTGTTAGTATAGGTAATAGTCACATCACCTTCCACTTTGATTATTCCAGTAGACAGTTTATTCTCACGCTCAGAGTCCAATGTAATAGCCTGAGTATTTCCCTCACTGTCAACATAAGCTGCTGTTATGTCAGTATCGAAATCCGTATAAGTATCAGCCTCCGTGATTGAAAACTCAGTTCCATACGGAATATCTGTATATACCTTCGTATTTATTTGTGTAGGGGCATTTCCTTCTTCAACAAATTCCGGAATCTGACGCCCGTGCAGGCTAAACGTATCCGCAAGCTCTGTCAGTCCTGTTGCAGTAAAGCTGTACTCCGCATCCTTGTCCGCATCAGTGCCTATTACGTTCTTAATGGTGGTCACAGTTGCTGTTTTCTTAACGTTAGTAATGGTCAGTGTGTATACGTCATTATCATCCGGTTCGCTTAAAGAAACAGAAGATTCATCATCCGGCGTAGCACTTGCCGTTATCACACCCGCATTCACAGTAATCGTCACGTCACCTGAAAGGCCATCATAATATTTCGGTGCTTCTTCCTCAACAAGAGTATAAGAACCATCCGGCAGAGTGAACAACGTTGAGTCCTCACTGTCCCCGCTGGGAAGATAGCCAAGATACTCCGCACCATCTCTATCATCCATGGATAATATGGAGTCATAATCTGTAAAGTCGTCACCGCTTTCCGTCCGGACCAGGTTAAACTCTGCTCCGGCCAATCCGTTCTCTGCATCATCTCCTGTCTTATGAATACGCAGCTTAGCTGCACTGATGGTATTCTTATAGGTTACAGTTCCGCCTTCCAAAGGCACAATCACGGTATATGTCTTACCTTCCAAAGTACCTTCAATACTCCCTGAAACCACCTCTGCCGTATACCTTCCGGCATCTTCTGAAATAACCATCATAATACCGGCCGGTACAGTCAATGTCTTCTGTGTGCCATGTGAAAGGTCAAACGCTGCCTGACCTGTACTCTCATCTGTTGTCAGATTCTTACTCTCATCATCGGTATCCCGATAAATTGTAAGGCCTGTGACCAGTGTTTCTCCGTCCTTCAAGGTGACCGTGAATGGAAATACCGTTGTATCTGAAGTATCTGTCACTTCCTTCGCCACAGTCACATCCACCATTTTTCTGGTGTTCGTAAACTGAGCAAGCTGAGAAGCGGTAGCATCATAAGTCCCATTAGCTCCGGTCGATGTTGTTTCAAAGCCATTTACTGCTGTTTCTTCTACAGTGTATGAGATTCCATTCGGAAGTCCCTTGGCTTTCTTTTCTTCACCGTCTTTCAAAGTAAATACAGCAATACCATCTGTGAATTCCATTTCTCCTTTCATTCCGTTTACCGTTGTATCACTTAATGTAACCGTAAAGGAGAATTCTTTTAAAGCATCTGAAGCAAGCTCACTTACAACAGTTTTACTGACAGCCAATGTCCCCTTCAGATAGTTCTTGATCGTATGAATTACTTCCCCGTCAACTGTATATGTCAGGGTCCGGTCTTCATCATCATCTTCCGTCACGACGATCGTATGAACAGTAGTGCTGTCAAGGCCATATGCTGAATCCACAGATGTTTCCTTAAAGTAGAAGGTCCCAACCGGTACTTTCGGGAATGTGACGTTCGTTCCATCGCCGGGGTCCGCTGTCCCTGAAGATGTTGCTATCGTCTCGTCACCTTGGATTGACTTATATACGCTGTTGATCACCTTCGTACAGTCTTCATCCGCATAGAGAGTGAATTCTGCACCTGCAAGCAGGCTGAAGCTGCCATCGCCATGCTCTCCTTCCTTGATAAAGGAAACAGATGTCATCAACGGTTCCCATACAGCATAGAGTATATTCCCATCACTTACACCATATGTACCATCTAATTTAAACACATTAGCACCTGACGGGATATCTCCTTCGAAGCTTCCGTCATCGTTCCTTGTGATTGGATGCTCCATTGGATCAATCGCCACATCACTCCAGCCAATGATTCTATATCCTGTTACTGAAAAACCATCCCCGGAACTAAGTTCCACAGAGCTATTGTCTTTCAGCAATGACTGTATATTATTATCAACATCCGTAAGGGTTGTACTTAACGCCGTGGCATCACTCGGTTTATTCAGATCATATTGAATATAAGCATCATCAATCTGAACAAACACTGGTTCGAGGGTAACAAACATAGTGCCGTCAATCTCATATTCAGCAAAATTAGAGTCGATAGTGAAGATATCACCAGGCTGATACAGGGGGGTTTGCGTCCCTAGTACACGCCACCCCGCAAATACATAGTTCTCCGGAGGCTCTACAGCCGATCCGACTTTTGCCTCAGCCAGATCAACATACGTATATTCATCTGTACCTGGTATCGGATTCGGGCTGGCAACTTCATCATCTTCTCCTTCATTCATGATATTGGTATATTTAACCTTGAAAACACCCTCTCTTCGCCACATTGCACGAAGTGTTGTATCCTCTTCTATCATCGTATCAAAATTGAAGGGAGCTCGTTCCACCGCTCCGGCGCCATTATCTTCTACGCGATACCAGCCTACAAATGTATACGCAGTCGTATCTACGATATAATCCCCATTCGGATCTTCATAGTAATATGCCCAACGATGCTCTCCGTCATTATCCGTGCGACTGTCATAATGGTAACTGTACCTTGTCTTTCCGGTTACATCCTGACCTTCAGATATCTTGACGTAGTTACGGGAGACATTCGCATATTCACCAATCTTCTCACCATAATCAATGTTAAAATACGTTGACTGTGATCCGTCCGTCAACAACGCTCCGCCATTAGGATCAATATTGACCTGATAACGCTTTGGAGCCCAGTTGGCATAAAGGACATAGTTACTGGCAGGCATTGTTTCAAGTACAATATATTGGTCAGAATACTCGCCATCTGCTTTATATGTCTTACGTCCAGCCGAGTTAAGATCATATTTCAGCTCCGCAAGCTCTGCTTCGGTCGGCTCAGTAAAGAATACGCGCGTACTGCAGGAAGGATCTGCATACCAACCATGGAAAGTGTAGCCATCTGGGGGAGTAGGATCCGAAATAACCTCACTTGCAACAGGAGCCTGATATTTCACAGACTTGGTATCGTAAAGAACAGATGTATTATCAGAATCACGAAATTCCAGGTTGTAGCTGTTACGAGAATAATAGAAATTTACTGTCCCGTCATTGTTTGTGTCATAAATATAGAATTTTGTTCCGCTTCGGGTAGACCAGGCGCTGTCCGCTCCGATTCTGGCAAAACCAACAAGATCTATGAAATCTTCATCAGGCGTCACACCATTATATCTGGCTGAAATAGAATTATAGAGTACGAAATCCAATCCATTTGCAGATGTTCTAACATTGTTGGTTATTTCATATAATGTACCCGGTGCAGTAGCTGTTCCCGGGGTACCCGGAAGGGCTTCTACATAATAATTCATTGTCTTCAAAGGACGAGTAGCTGTATCCAGCCTGAATATTACGTTCGCAGCTGGCATGATATCAATAAAAACTAGGACCTCGTTATATGGCGTACTGCTCTGAGGATCCCACCGCTCACCATTATTATAAGTCACTCCATTTGTTCCAACGATTGGAAACTCAGAAGAGATATCCTGCTGATAAAGAGCGGTAATAGTCTTAATGGTATGGTAACTGTAGCTGTCACTCCGGGTAAATCGTGCACCTGTGTAAGGTTCTCCATTATAACTATACGAAGTTGTCGTCTGACTGGTTCTTGTCAGGGAGAGATAAACTCCGTTTTCATCAAGTCCGTAAAGGTTTGTTCCGTCATTCGTAGTTTCAGTATAGGCATTCCCTGATCGTGTGTAGCGGGTTCCAATATAAACATTGTTACCAGCATTTGTATATCTGATACCATTGTAGGGATTTGAATATTGATAATTCCAGCTATTGCCGGTACGATTCATGTACCAACCTCGATTTTGACCCGTTCCTTTATAGTAAATCTGTGTATACCTTCCATTATCGATTCGATATTGCGTTCCCGAATTCGAAGTTGTCTCTATATATGAAGGCATTGAATAAACGTAAGAAGTGGTGTTTTGTGTATCAAGTTGAACATATTCTCCATCTATATATCCCCAAGTTCCGCTATTTGAAGGTGTGTAAATATAACCGGACCCAGGCACTTCAAACGTTAAAGCATAAGGATTTCTGTCATATCTTACATTGAGTGTTGTAGTACCATTCGCTAAAACGGTTGCTGTTGTATCGCTCTTGGAAGCAGCATAGGAAAAACCTGTATAGTTCCTTCCTGTATCTGCTGAGCTGGTTGATGCCGTACTTCCGGTCAGGGCATCAACAGTTCTTGATTCTACATAGTCGTATCCTGTTCCATCGAGGTTTTGCTTCCAGATAACTACCGTATATATCGTATCTGCCTCAGTCCATTTGGCATAAAGCGTGATATCATCTGTCAGTGTTTCTGTTCCATCCCACTTAAACGCTTGTGTACAAGCTTCATCTTTATACCACCCCCCAAAAGCATATCCACGTCTCGTCGGGTTATCCGGTTCTTTGTCCGATGTAACTACGTTGCCGAGAACATAAACCGGTGCTGTGTAAGAAGCTCCGTTTCCGATCTCGCCCGCATTAAAGTTAATCCATTTTACGTCATTAATTGCAGGATAGAGTGAAATATTACCTGTGACTGTCAGCGTTGAGCCTTCTGCAATCTCCTCTGTAGTTCCTACAGCTGTCGACCATCCGAGAAATGCCTTCTGCGCATTAGATGCAGTATACAATGTTTCTGTGCCTGTGACATCCAGTCTGATGGTATCACCGTTCGCATGCTTCACAACGCTGTAAACATTCCCATTTTCGTCATAATAAGTAACATAATAAGTTTGTTCATAGCGGGCGTATACATTAACAGTTGTTGTTTCACTCACAGAAATCGGTGTGTCAAATTCTATCTCATCACCCCATTCAATGGCATCCCCGTTTAACGTTCCGGCATACCATCCCCAAAACTCTTTTCCTTCCTGATTCGGATCATCAATTGGCGTACCAATATAAATCACCGTTTCCCCATCTTTTACATACTGAGTATCTGTCGTATCTCCGTTAATATTCGTAAAAGTATATGGACTCTTATCCGAATAATGAAAAACATACTTGATAGATTTTGTTTCAGGGGTTGAATCATCTCCATCTACAATAGCATACACACTGAAGCCATCCGTCTGGATCTTAATAACTCTTCCATTGTCCTCGGCATCCGTGACTTCAGCGCTGTCTATCACATCCGGAGTCTCTTTCCCATCCGGAAAGTGTACCACACTAAGGCTGCCGCTTTTCACGTCAGCAAGTTCAATCTTCATATCAACTTTACTGCCTTCTGCAGGCTGGTACTTCACCTCGGGATCGTCCTGATCGACAATCTTAATATCAAACAGCCGGATATACCCCGCGCTGCCTTGTTCCATGTCCAACGCATTCTCGGTATATGCCACATACTCTTCATAGCTCAAGCCATACTCGGAAGATATATCGGAAGCGATATTCTCCTCTGTCGTGATCTCTGCCACGCTCAGATCCGTTCCTGTGATCGGAATCCCGGTATCGGCGCCATACGTCACGGTTACTTTATAGTTATGTCCATCGCTGGCCAGGACAGTCTTCTCGATTGTTGTCCTGACAACCGCAAAGACTGAAAATCCTTCCGTTACAAAGGAGAGGGAGGTCCCGTCTTCCGGCAGCATTCCGGCTTCGACAGTCACATCCTGGATTACATCGCATTTTTTCTCTTTTTTAGCTTTCGCAGCCTTTTTAAACTTTTTAGCTTTACCTGCTGCAGCATTTCTCGAAGGGGTCGTTGAAGTTTTTTCTGCAGGTTCAGAAAGAGCTCCGGTATCTGTTTTCTCTGTTCCGTTCGTTCCCTCTGCGATGTCTGTTTCATTCGTTTCATCCGCAAAGTGCACGACCTGAGCATTTGAAACATTGCTGCCTTCCTGATCAGTCAGCTGGATCTTCACATCCACAGGGGCCTGAATCTTGATCTTTTCTCCATAAGCATCGACAATTTTGATATCAAAAAGCCGGATATTGAAATCAGAAGCTTTCTCCAGACCCAGAGCCTCTTCTGTCCGGGATGCATATTCCTCGTATGTCAGCTCTATGTCAGTATTATTATCTGTGTCTGTATTGTCTGCGGACGTCTCAGGCATAATTTCGGATACACTAAGGGAGGCACCCTCGGGGATGCCTGCTTCTTCTCCGGCAGTGACAGTCACTTCATAGTCCTGTCCCTGGCATGCCAAATCGGCTGCAACTCCCTGTACGGGCGCAGCCTCTTTTACCGCCATTTCGTCCGGTGCCGTCTGTTCTGTTGTCGCTCCGGCGTTCTCGCCGATAGTTTCGCCAAGTGTTTCTTCTGACAGGGTTTCCGCTTCTGCGGCAGCTTCCTCCGCAGAGGACTGTTCCTGTGTCGTTTCACTTTCCTCTGAGGAGTTCTCTTTAACTGATCCGGTTTCTCCTGCGGGGTTCTCTTCAACTGATCCGGTTTCCCCGCTGACAGTCTCTTCCGTCTCCTCTGTCAGGTTCTCTCCTGCTTCGAAGCCCTCCTCTTCAGAGAACTGGTTCTCTGCTGCTTCGGCTTCCCCCGCGGAGTGCTCTTCATCTGATCCGACTTCTCCGACGGCAATCTCTTCCGACAGGGTTTGAGCTTCTCCGGCAGTTTCTTCGGCTTCCTCTGCTTCTAAATCTAGGGCTGAGTCAGCTGCCTGTTCATTCACAGCTGTATCCCCGGCGTCCTCCTTCTCTTCCAAAAGAGATGTTCCGGTCTCTTCCCCGGCGTCCGCCGCCGCTTCCAAAAGAGATGTCCCGGCGTCTTCCCCGGTATAATCTGCCAGGAAGTCTCCGTCCATTGCTCCTTCCAGGAACTTGTCCTGAAAGCAGTCAGCAGAGTGTACGTGGACTTCTTTTCCGCATGCTAATGCCTTCTGGTAGCAGATATCTGAATGCCGGTGTTCCCCGCTCTCCTTCTGTCCGCAGACCAAATGGTCTTCATAACAGCTTTCTTCATGCTGATGTTCTTCAAGGCCGCACGCAGCCGTCTTTTCGAGTGTGACCGCAGGAAGAAGAAGGGCATACGTAGTGCAGAATACCACAATGCATGCCATCATAAAGGCGAACTGCCGCCATCGTTTTTTATGAAATTTCTTTCTTATGTAAATTCCGATTTTTTTATTCATTCTGTAAACAGCCTCAAAAACAACAAGTTTTTGTGTGCAGGCTTTAACTAGTAAAACATTCGACAATTAACTGGACTTTTTCAATGACAGTATTCATATGCGCGAATATATATACGTGAAAGTCTCATGTTATATATTATATATTTTTTCCCGTAAAAAAATAGACACTGTTTCCGAAAAATACTGCGTGAATATTAACAATACGTAAACCCTGCAAAAAAAGACCGTGCAAGAAGAATACAGAATCTCTCGGGAGGCATACCGGCCACACTACATCAGCCCTGAGGAGCTGTGTTGAGATTTCTTCCGAAGTGAAAAACTGTGTTGAGAGGCATCTGTCATCCGGACTTTTGTGAAGAGAAAAAGCCTTCTAAACGCAGCATAACCGCCACACCCGAAAACGGGCGTGACGGTTGCGTCATAAGCAGCGCGAAACCTGCTCAAATGCCAGCTGCTGTATAAATGGCGTACACAGATAGCACATCATTATTAAAAATCAATTTCCAGCATAATCGGTGTGTGATCCTGTCTTGGACCCGAGTCGATCATCTCTGATCTTTTGACCTTGTCCCTGATGCGGTCGCTGACCAGGAAATAGTCGATCCTCCATCCCGAGTTGTTGATCTTGCTGGTCCGGATCCTCTGGGCCCACCAGGAGTAGACGTCCTTCACATCTCCGTGGATATATCTGAAAGTGTCAGTAAAACCTCTGCTCAGCAGGTTAGTGAAGCCTTCCCTCTCCTCATCCGTAAAGCCTGCGGACATATGATTGCTCTCCGGGTGGGCCAGGTCAATCTCCCTGTGGGCTACATTGAAGTCACCGCAGGCGATAACAGGCTTTTTCCGATCCAGCTCTGCCAGATAATCCGCATAGAGCTTATCCCATTCCTGTCGCTCGCTCAGTCTCTTGAGCCCGTCTCCTGCATTCGGCGTATACACATTCACAAAATAGAAGGCTTCGCTCTCCAGAACAAGCAGCCTTCCCTCTTCGTCCATGGGAGCAGGCGCTCCGATCCTTGGAACGATCCTCTCGACCTTCATCCCGTCCTTATAAAGGATCATGGTTCCCGCATATCCTTTTCTGGCGGGCGGTTCCGAGCTGACCCATTCGGCGCGGAAGCCGGGAAAATACTCCGCCAGGGCCTCTTTATGTTTTTTAGCCGGTCCGGAGACAGGCAGCTTGGTCTCCTGAATCGCGATCATATCGGCATCTTCATGTCGGATGGTCTTCAGGACATCTCTGGACAGCTGAGCTCTTGGAGACTCTGAGGTCAGGGCGGCATTCAGGGAATCTACATTCCAGGATATCATCTTGAGCATTTTTTTCTCCTCTTTTCAGTGCATTTATCAGCAGCCGCCGACAGACCGGAACAGGCCGGCAGGCAGACTCCGCTACCCTCACCCTATCATAGTTTCAATCATTTTGCCACTGAAAAAAGCAGGCTCCGGCTTCCGTTTAATGATGAAAAAAGCATACTCCGGCTCCTGTTTAATGCTGAAAAATGCATACTCCGGCTCCCCGTTTAATGCTGAAAAAAGCCCGCTGCAATTCCCCCATCCGGGAGATCACACCGGGCTTTTACACGCCGTTCCGATAATAGAATCAATATGACAATAGAATCAATACGACAATAGAATCAATACGACAATGGGATCAATAATAGAAGGGATGGAATTCGGAAATACAGCAGTCAGGATCAGGATTGCTTCCGTAAGATGTAACATCCCCGATTATCACACTTATATAGTCTGAATAAATCGGCTCAGAGAAATAGCAATCGACCCAGTAATACTGGCCGTCCTTTTCGAAATTATGAAGGTTTTTTCTCAAATCGCAGGTGATACTCTGGCCGCCAACTTCAAGATACAGTAAGCATGGCAGGTAGTTGTTGCGGTATAGATTTTTGTTCTCCTGGAATCCGGGATAAATCCTGATTCCGTCAATTCTGTTGGGGCGGTCCATGAAAAGCATGAAACCTTCACCAATACCTTCGTTCAGGGCTCCCTCTGCCCAGATTGTCTTTTTACTCCAGTCAAACAGGTTCCATGCACTGTAGTCATACCCCTTAATGCGGAGTGTAGAGCTCGCGCGGACTCCCGTGACCTCATTCCACCTGTGGTCTTCACCATCCAAATCCCGAAAACTGGCTTTGAGTTTGCTTCTTAAATCGACATCCTTCGGTCCGATGTCATCACCGACAGCACTCTGAGCGACGATCTGTACTTCTCCTTCATATGGAGCTGCCTCGTCGAAGGCCGTTTTGAGTTCTTCCACAGAAATCGTCTCATCCGCAGCCGCTGAGATACTCGTGCTGCCTGCCGCTGCGTCCGTTGCCGCTGTCGAAGGTTTCTCCTGTGAACTTCCTCCTGTATTGCACGCCGTCAATAAAGATAAACAGAGAACAACTGCCAGCAGGACTGCCACCTTTCTTTTGCCAAATAAATTTTTTGCCTGCATACTCTTCTCCTCTCGCATAAAGATTTGCGGTTTCCTTTATAAGTATAACAGATTCTAACACTGTCATATACATTTTCTGTATAAACTTCCATATGCGGACTTACCATACAGCACTGAAAGATGATACGTGCCGGATCATGCCTGTTCCAGCACTTTGACCACCTCTTCGATAAACTTTTCGGGCTGGTCTTCAATCATCATGTGAGTGCAGTCCTCAAATTTCACTGCAATGAAGGGGGACTTGACATGTTCTCCATACCAGCCGGCCAGCTCAGGGGAGAACAGAGACCCCGGCACAGCGTAGAAGTAATGAAAGGGCACTGTGATCTGCCCGACACAATCCCTGAGGTCCTTTTCCTTCATGGAAGCGGAAAGAGCCTTCAACACATCCTCGTCACATTCAGCCAGCTTTTTTTTCAGAGGCAGGCGGATCAGAAATTCAGGGATTTTCTTCAGTTTTGGCATAGCTCCTGTCGCAAATTTATAATAGAGCTTGTAAAATTCCTCACCGCTGTCGCGCTCCATGTCCTCCTTCGTGTATTGTCCCTGGTACAGTCCCAGCTTCCAGTCATCATCATTCATCTGCCTGGGAGTCATATCGCACAAAATGATCCTGCCGATTTCTTCGCACCCGAAGAGCCGGGTGTAGTTCAAAACGACTCCGGCTCCCATGGACCATCCGAGCAGGGTAATGTCGTGCAGTCCAAGCCCCAGGATGATTTCATGAAGGTCTTCCGCCAGCGTGTCCATGGTCACATGTTCACTGTTGGCATCTTTACTTTTTCCGTGCCCCCGGTGGTCGTAGACGATACATCGGGCATGCTTGCTGATTTCAGATATAACCGGTTCAAACACTTCATGTGTCGTGGTCCATCCGTGGAGCATCACAATGGTCTTTTCCCCGGTCCCATGAGTCTCGTAATATAGGTTTTCTCCGTTTTTTAAAGTAAAATAGCTCAATTTTCTTCTGTTCCTCCAATTACCATTCAGGTAATGTGCAGAATGGCTTCCTGCCGTTTTCTGCCTGTCTTTAGAATAAAGAGCAGAAGGCTTTCCAACTGCACGCTATTGTCTGTTATCTGTTATCTGTTTTCTGATTGGTCCTCATCAGCTTTTATAGGGAGGCTGACCGCCTTGTCTTCGCGCACGACCTCTGTGTCGCCGTCCTGGCTGCTCGCTTCGCTTATTGCCTCTCCGGCCTTTTCACTGCTCTCATCTGCAGTGCTGCCAGTGCTGCCGGCCACTACTTCGTGGCCGTCTTCAGCGGTGACGATCCCGTCGGATTCCGCGCTGCATACTGATGTATAGACCTCTGATGACAGATCGGCGATCCGCCTGTGCATCTCATCTTCTCCGACCGAGTGAACGGCGGTCATCACAACCAGGACATAAGGGCGGCCTTTCTCGAAGATGATCGCCGCGTCATTCTGCACATCCACCGAGACCCCGTTTTCATCGTTTGTAAAAAGCTCTCCGGTCTTATTGGCTGTTTCGACCCCCTCCGGCACTCCGGCGGGAATCTTGCCCCTGTTTCTCGCAATCTGTCCTCGCAGGGCTTCCATGATCCTTTCGGATGCTTCTTTGTTGATATAGGTACCCTCATAAACTTCTCGCAGCACACGGCCGCAGTCCTCCGAAGAGGTGTAGTTTTCCTTCCCGTTTTTCTCCAGCATCTTACGTTTCAGCGAGCTGGCTTCAAATCCGTGTGTCCGGATGAACTCATTGATGGTATCCATACCGAGGACATCGATCAGAGTGTTGGTAGAATCATTGTTGCTCTCGGAAATCATTGTATAGAGCTGGTTGGGATAATCATCCGCGATCTCGCCTTTCTCAATCTGTTCAAAATAGCAGCCCGCAAAGAACAGCTTGATCAGACTGGCTGAGATCATGGAATCCTTTTCGTTGACACCGAATTCCTCTCCGTCATCCAGCCTGTACAGATACATGGACCAGCGGCCGTCTGTTTCCGCGAATTCTTTCTCAATCTTTTCCTTCAGTGCATTCATCGCAGGGGACAGTTTGGTTCCCGAAGCTTCTGCTGCCTCTCCCTCAGCTTCATTAACTTCCACAGAAGCGGGGGTGGCTGTAAGCTCAGCTGCCTGCTTTGAAGTCTCTTCCTCCGAAGCTTTCTCCGAAGCCTTGTTTGTTCCCTCCGCTGCGCTCTCTTCTTTTGTCTCTCCTGCCTGATCGGCAGCAGCAGAACCGTGCTCCTCCAGGTTTGGTGTCCCGCTGCAGCCCTGAAGGCAGAGCAGGCAGACCGCGGCTGTAGTCCACAAGGCAATCACTGTCTTTTTCCAATTATTTTTCATATGTACTTTCTCCTGCTTCCTTTTCTTCTAATTTTTTTTCTTCTGATCCGTTTTCTAATGCATCCTTTTCTTCTGATTTATTTTTTTCTGATTTGTTTTCTACTGCTTCATTTTCTAATGCATCGTTTTCTTCCGCTTTATTTTCTTCTGTTTCATTTTCTACTGCTTCGTTTTCTTCCACTTTATTTTCTTCTGTTTCATTTTCTAATTCTTCGTTTTCTTCCGCTTTATTTTCTTCTGCTTTGTTTTCTAATTCTTCGTTTTCTTCCGCTTTATTTTCTTCTGCTTTGTTTTCTAATGCTTCGTTTTCTTCCGCTTTATCTTCTTCGGTTTCATTTTCTTCTGTTTCATTCTCCTGCCCATATTGAACCATATAGGCGTCAATTCCGTCTGCTATGCCGTCGACCATTTTTTCCTGCATTTGGGAGTCCTGCATATTGAGGTCCTCCTCACTGTTGGTCATGTATCCCATCTCAACGATCGTCACAGGGACCTGACTCCAGTTGATCCCGCTCATTGAATCGGTCTCCCAGACATATTCATAATTAATCCCGGTAGCGAGCACATATGCATCCAGTATGCAGTCTGCCAGTGCCCTGGATTTCTCATAGAGATGGCCGTTATAAGCATTCCCCGGAGTCTGACAGATCGTCATGGCACCGCTTCTGCCCGGGTCCCCGCATCCGTTTGCGTGGATGCGTATAAAGGCGTCGGCGTCAGCATCATTGGCTATATCTGCCCTTTCCGAATTGCTGATATCAATCTCATTGGTCTCCCGGCACATGATGACTTTGTAGTCTCTTTCCTCGAGCTCATCCCGAAGTTTCAGACTGATTTCCAGAGTCAGCTGATACTCCGGAACTCCCGAAGCGACCCCGCTGGTCCCTGAGCTCACCTTGGCTTTTGTCTGCGACGCGCCGGGGCCGACAGGCTCCTGATCCGAATTTCCGTACTGCTGGTGTCCCGGATCGATCACGATCAGGCCTTTATAATCCTTTTCCTCTCCCGGCTTCGAAAACTCGTCTCCTGCCGTCTCTCCGACAGTAGCAGTCTCTGAAGCAGTTTCTCCTGTCGCGGCTGTCTCCGCGGCGGTTTCCCCGGCAGTTTTTCCGATCGGCGCCGTCCCCGCATCAGTTTCCGGGGCGGTCTTTCCAGCGGCAGCCGTTTCTCCTGCCCTGTTCTGATCCGCCGGAGTGGTCTGTGCCTGACTGCATCCTGTCCCCGCCAGCACAGCAGCCAGCAGGATCCCGCATAAAGCAGCGCAGGCAGACGATCTTTTCACCTTCTTTTTTTCCGGTCCTTTTTTCAATTGTGTACCCTTCTTTCAAGCCGTTGTCCGTTTTCTCCGATATTCTCCTCCCTGTGTATCTTCTGATGGCTGTCCGGTCCGAAATAACCCTCCCCGGGATAATACATTTCATTTTCAGCATCCTCCGGGGACTGCCCGATCCGGCGGCCGCATCCGCACATGTCAAAATTCTAATCAGAGATTTTCAGAATATCGTTTTTTCTGTCTGTTTGCACAAAAAAACCAGGTTCCTGTTCCGAAAAACAGGCACTTGATCTCTTTAAATTGTGTTCTAAAAAAGTATAATATTGGAATGCTCAAAAAACAATCGTCTGTTAAGCAGTCAATCTGTTAAATATTTAATCTTTAAGCAGTCTATCTTTACTGAGGTGCATAGTGAACAGAAATCTTACAACAGGGAACCCCGAGACAATATTATGGCAATTCTGTATGCCCCTTTTCGGCAGTATCATATTCCAGCAGCTCTACAACATAGCCGACAGTCTGGTAGCAGGGAAATTCGCGGGGGAAAATGCCCTGGCTGCCGTCGGCAACAGCTACGAGATCACCCTGATCTTCATCGCTTTCGCGTTCGGGTGCAACATAGGGTGTTCAGTGATCGTGTCCACCTTCTTCGGGGCCGGAAAATACGATGACATGAAGACCGCAGTCTCCACTTCCATGATCGCAAGCGGACTTTTCTGCGCCCTTCTCATGCTGGGCGGCCACCTCTTCTGCAGCAGGCTTCTGGAACTGATCCGGACTCCGCAGGAAGTCTTCGCCGACTCCCGCCTCTACCTGGATATCTATATCCGGGGACTGCCTTTTGTCTTTTTTTATAATATTTCCAACGGCATCTTCTCTGCTCTGGGAGATTCCAGGACGCCCTTTTTCTTCCTGGCCGCCTCATCCTGCTCCAATATCGCCATGGACATCTGGTTCGTGGCCGGCCTTCACATGGGAGTTGCCGGAGTGGCCTGGGCCACCTTCATCTGCCAGGGAGTAAGCTGTCTGCTCTCTCTGTTTTTTGTCTTCAAAAGACTGCGGTCAGTCAAAACCGTGAAAAAAGCTCCCCTGTTTTCAGGGAAGATCTGCGGCAAGTTTCTGAAAGTCGCGGTTCCCAGCACCCTGCAGCAGAGTTTTATCTCCATCGGCAATATCGTGATCCAGAGCGCCATCAACGGATTCGGTCCCGGTGTCATGGCCGGATATTCGGCAGGCATCAAGCTGAACAACCTGGTGATCACTTCTTTCTCGACTATCGGAAACGGGATGTCCAACTACGCGGCGCAGAACTACGGAGCAGACAAGCCCGACCGGATCCACGCAGGTTTCAGAGCCGGGCTGAAGATGGTCTGGATCATCTCCCTGCCCCTGGTCTTCCTGTATGTGGTCTGCAGCAAGTGGCTGCTGCTCTTCTTTATGGGAGATCCCTCTCAGGAAGCCATGCACTCGGGAATCATGCTCCTGAGGATTATTGCGCCTTTCTATTTCGTGATTTCAGCCAAGCTGGTCGCGGACGGAATCCTGAGGGGCACGGGCAGAATGGTTCAGTTCATGATCGCCACATTCACCGACCTGGTCCTCCGCGTTGTCCTGGCGCTCTTCCTCTCGCAGACCCGGCTGGGGTCCACGGGAATCTGGTGCGCCTGGCCTGTGGGCTGGGCAGTGGCGACATTCCTCTCTCTCCGATTCTACTCTCAGGGTCCCTGGTTCAGGAAGCAGACGCCGTCCCCGGAACAAAAGCGATAAGCCCTTGCGGCTTCCGCACAAATCCCATATAGATTACACAGGCCCCGGTTCAAGCCGGGGCCTGTTTTTCCGGAAAAATCTTTCCGCCTGAAGTTTTTTAATGTCTCACAGACAAAGCCATGGTACCAGCATCTCCCTTTTCAGACATTCTTTCAGGTTTTTCTGTCAGAAATTCTTTCAGATTTTCTACTTTCAGGTTTTCTAACAGATATTCTTTCAGATTTTCTACTTTCAGGTTTTTCTAGCAGATATTCTTTCAGATTTTCTCCGCAAGCAGATCCGCGACGTAGACGCCGCTGGCCGATGCGTGGGAGAGGGAGTGGGTGACGCCGCTGCCGTCGCCGATCACGTAGAGACCGGGGTGATTTGTCTCCAGATCTGAGCTGAGGGCCACCTCCATATTGTAGAATTTGACTTCCACGCCATAGAGCAGGGTGTCGTTGTTGGCTGTGCCGGGGGCGATCTTGTCGAGTGCATAGATCATCTCGATGATCCCGTCCAGAATCCGTTTGGGCAGAACAAGGCTCAGGTCGCCGGGCGTCGCCTGCAGGGTCGGCTGGACCGTGCTCTCCGCGATGCGGGCCGGGTTGCTCCTGCGTCCCCTCTCCAGGTCTCCGAATCTCTGCACGATGACTCCTCCGCCCAGCATATTGGACAGGCGGGCGATACTCTCGCCGTAGCCGTTGCTGTCCTTGAATGGCTCCGAGAAATGTTTGGAGACCAGAAGGGCGAAATTGGTGTTTTCTGTCTTTCTGGCGGGATCCTCAAAACTGTGTCCGTTGACCGTAACGATCCCGTTGGTGTTCTCATTGACAACGATTCCGTTGGGATTCATGCAGAACGTGCGGACGCTGTCCTCGAATTTTTCCGTTCGGTAGACGATTTTGCTCTCGTAGAGTTCATCCGTCAAATCTGAGAAGACCACTGCGGGCAGTTCTACACGAACCCCTATATCCACCCGATTGGACTTGGTGGGAATCTCCAGTTCGCGGCATACATTCTCCATCCATTTGCTGCCGCTCCGACCCACGGAGACAATGCAGTAATCCGCTTCCGCGCTGCCTTCTTCATAATACACGCGGTATCCCTTTTTTCCGTCATCCCGGTCTGTGATTTCGATGTGGTCCACGGGAGTGCGGAAGTAAAAATCGATGTGGTCCTTCATCTCTTCATACAGA
>Ga0256407_10002828_pt1 | contig 32124 bp, 14 predicted proteins | sample RumenRJG_04DNA_FD_193489 | JGI IMG/M metagenome (GOLD analysis project Ga0256407, IMG submission 193489) | Bovine rumen microbial communities from Lethbridge, Alberta, Canada - RJG_04 | ecosystem: Host-associated > Mammals > Digestive system > Stomach > Rumen | place: Canada: Alberta...
AAAATTATAATTATTTGAATAAAATAAAATTCAAAAATTTTTTAATTTATTTTCTATTTTTATATTTCTAAGATTACAAAAAATATATATTCTAATAATTAATAAAAGAAATTATTACATAACAATTTTTTGAACTAGGATGAATGAAAAATGAAAAAATTTGGAAAAAATTAAAATAAAATTATAAAATAGATATTGAAAAGAACAATAAATATAATAATAATATTATTTTATATATAATCTGAAAAAAAATTTTAACTAAAAAAGAAATAATAGAAATAAATAAAAATGTAGAATACATTTAATAAAAAAAAATAAATATTTTGATAAATTGATATCAGTAAAAAATATTTATTATTTAAAAATTAAATATGCATAATCTTCCATCTTTTAATAAAATTGAAGAAATATTAGAAAATCCTGGAATATATATGTTTAAAGTAGAAAATAATGAAGAACACATTCAAAAAAAATTACAATTATCAAAAGATTCAATGAAAAATATAACAAATTCAATAAAAAAATGTTTTCAAAATATTTCAGATGATTTAGAAAAAATGAATCAAAATTCTGAATATTTACAACAAATAACAAATAAATTAAAAAAATTTGGAAGAAAATTTAATTTTCCAGGATTACAAGTTGTAAATATTGATAGAGAAAAATTACAATTTTTTTCTCATTTTCCAAATCAATTTTTAATATGTGAAAAATCAGATGGTGTCCGTTATTTATTAATTCATTTTAAAAATGGTATTACAATTTTATTAGGAAGAAATTTAGAATTTTTTGAAGTTAAATTAACTGAAAAATTCACATTTAATAATAATGTTTCTTATTTTAATTGGGAAATTATTCATTTTTTAGATGGTGAATTAGTTTTGGATAATTTTGATAATAATGAATTTAAAGGAAATGAAATTATTTTAAATGGCGAAAAAAAAAAAATAAATTTTTTAGTTTTTGATGCTATTGTAATTAATGGAGAAAATATTGGAGCATTACCTTTTTTTCAAAGATTAAATTATTTAAATGATTTATTTAAAGAAATAAAAATTAAAAGAAAACAATTTTCATTTAAAAATAATTTTTATTCTGAATATCATAATGAAATCAATTCATCATCATTTATAACAAATGAAAAATTATCAAATGAATTAATAAAAGATTTAAATTCAATACAGAATTCAAATAGTCAAATTCAATGTAGATTTACAATATCTTTATATATGAAAGATTATTTTACTTTAGAACAAGTTGAAGAAATAAAAAATATTATTCCAATTCTTCCTCATCATAATGATGGTATTATAATAAATACAAATGATTATCCATATTATTCAGGTCAATCAATTGAAATATATAAATGGAAACCTAATGAAGAAAATACTATTGATTTTGAAATTCAATATAATCAACAAAAAGATATTTATAATTTATATGTTTGTGGTGAAGAAAAGTTAATTCAAGTTGGTAATTTAAGTTTTAAAAATGATTATGATAAAGAAAAATTTTTATCTGGATATAATAGTAATAATATTAATATTGCTGAATGTTTTTATGATAAAGATTTAGATGATCCTTTTACTAATAAAAAAGGAGGTTGGAGATTTAGTAGATATAGAAATGATAAAGGAAAACCAAATTTTATTAGCACATATGAAAATATTTTAAAATGTTTAGAAGAAAATATTGGTATTGATGAAATAATAAATACTGTTAATGAAAATAAAACAAATTTTTTAAATGATTTAAAATTATCTAATAATAGTATTAGTACTGCAATTTGGAATAAATTTTTTAAAGTTGAAAAAAATTCTGATTATGATGATGAAGATAATTTTGATTATGAAAGTGATGATAATGATAATGATAATAATACTTTACAAAACAAAATTAATATTAATTCTAATTTGAACGTATTAAAAAGTGATAAACATAATAATCCTAAAAATAATAATAAAAAAAATAATAATCAAGATAAAAATTTAGAATTAAATGCAAGAAAAAGAAAAAGAATTGAAGATAAAAATGAAAAAAAATTAATGGAAGAAAAAATTAAAAAACAAAAAAAAGAACAAAAAATATTAAATTTTAATGATACAATGGATATGATTAATAATTCAAAAAATAATTATTTAAAAATAGATTCTAATAATCAAAATGACAAAAATTCTTTTTCAGATTCTTTTGATGATAATGAATTAAACTAAGTAAATAATAAATATATACAATTTATAAAAAATTAAATTATTTAATAAAATAATTATAAAAAACAAAAAAAAAAAATCTTTTAATAATTTTATTTATTAATTAAAAAATAAAATAAAGGGTACAAAAAAAATAAAAAAAGTCTATTTTATTCTTTAAAAACATTTTTATCAAATTCATTTATATAATTTCCAGCAGGGAAATAATTAGCAACACCATAATAATATCCAGATTTAGATTTAGCAAAACCAAAACCAACTTGTTTTGAATCTTTCCAAACAACTTGAGTAAAATGTCCTGTATTTCCCTTAAAACCAGGATTATTAAAATTATAATCTTTAATTTCATCATACCAAGCATCACTCATAATTTTTCCAGTTATTTTCATACCATAACATGCAAATAAATTTTCTCCCATTGGTTTTCCTTTAAAATTTTTTTTTGAATGTTGAAAAGTATCAGTTGATGCTAATTTATTAGCATATTCTTGTGCAATATTACATAATTCTTTACTTAATATTAATTCTGGTACTTTATGTTTTTTTCTATATATATTATGTTGATTTAAAGATTCTTTTTGAAATTCATTTCCTGAAAAAGATGGTAATTTTTTTCCTTTAGTTGATGTTGGTTTTGAAATTGGAGCTTTTACAGTTTTAACATTTTTTGTTTTTATATTTTTATTTGATGCTTTTTTCCCTTTTGTTGCCTTTAATATTTCTGGTCTTTCATTATCTATTTCTTCATCATCACCTGCATCTATTTGTATTCCACCATCTTGATTTTGTATTTCAGGATTTTTATTTTCTAATTCATTTTCTTCCACATCTGCATATATTTCTGCACCTAATATATCATCTGGAGCTCTTTCTATTGCTTCGTTTGGTACACATTTTATTATTTTTCCTTCCATTTTTTAATCTTTTTTATTTATTCTTTTTTGTTTTTGTGATTTATATTTTTTATTAAAATTTAAAAAAGTTTGAAAAATAGATTTAATTGATTTATTTTGAAATTCTTTTTTTCGGGGTTAATTTTTTTAAATACATTTTATTTTATTAAAATTGCAGGTTATATTTATAAAAATTCTTCATATATTTTTATCTTCTTAAAATTATATTAAGAATCATTTGATATATTAATATTATAAATTTATTTCCAAAGATATTTTTAATTACAGGAAATAAATTTAAATTTTCTTATATTAATTAATAAATCAGAATTCTAAATTAATTTTTAATATTTGCATTAAAAGATTATTTTTTTGTTTTTTTTAACTATCAAATGTAATTCCTTTTAATATGTTTTTTCAAAAATATTCTTTGGATTAAGAGAAAAAACAAAAAAAATGAAAAAAGAATATTAAAATAAATATTATTTATTTTTTATATATATAACTTGATATTTATCAATTTTAGTAAAAAAATTTTTAATTAACAAAATTATATAAAAAGTTGATTAAATATTTTCATAATTTTTCATTAAATAATATATTGCAGTTGCATGACATAAAACATTATTATTTAAGCAATTAGAAACATATTTTTGATTATATCCAAGATCCTCTATTTTTTTAAACAAATTTTCTTTTTGTTGTTTTTCATTTTGTATTTTTCCATTTGTGGCATAACCTATATTAATTTTATTCTTAAAAATAAAATTATTTTCATCATCAAAATTATAACTTTTATCTTCATTATTTAAAGTACTAATAGTTAAATTACTAAAAGTATTATTATTAGATTTAGTATTAATTAATATTCCATTATCTAATTCACAATTATTATTTAATTCATAATGTAAATTAAATTCTTTTACTTTATGAGAAAATAAAATAACTTCATTTTCTACTTTAATATCATTTCTCTTAAAATCATCATCATCATTATCATTTGAATTTTCATAATTTGATTTAGAATATTCATGAGCAGAATTATAAGGTGCAAGAATATGACTTTTAGTTAAACAATTAGAATTATTTTCCTTAAAATTTGAATCATTTTGTTGTAAATTTGAAATAGTAAAATTTTCTTTAATTTCATCAATTCTAGCAAATCTATAATCAATATAAGTTTTAGATAACATAATCATTTCATTTTTTGTAAATAAACGATATTTACTATTAAATACATTTTCATCAGATTTTAACCAAGGATGATTTAAAACATCATTAATAGTATATCTTTTTTTAGGATTTTTATTTAATAAACCCATAATTAAATCATTAGCTTCTTTTGAAATATCTTTAATTTCTTTAGGTTGATTATTAATAATATTATATTTTAGTATATTATTATTTTTTTTATTTTCTTTATCATTTGAAAATGAATTATTATTATTATTATCATCACTAAATAAAAATGGTATAGTACCACTTAACATTATATATAATGCAATACCACTTGACCATAAATCAACTGGAAAGGGATCATAACCTTTTTCAGATGTACATAAATATATTTCTGGAGCCATATACATTGGAGTTCCACATTGTTCAAATAATTTTTTTTTTTTTTTTTTTAATATTTTTCCAATTCCAAAATCACATATTTTTATATTATTTTTTAAATCAATTAATATATTTTCTAATTTTATATCTCTATGTACTATATTTTTTGAATGAATATATTTTATTCCTTCTATTATTTGTTTAAATAAAAATTTTGCTGTTTTTTCACTTAATTTTCTTGTTTTTTTTATAAATGAAAATAAATTTCCTCCATTAATATATTCCATTATTATAAAAATATTATCTTCAGTTTCAAATAATTCTAAAATTTTTGTTATATTAGGATGATTTAATTGTTTCATTAAATTAGTTTCATATAAAATTTTTTTTTCATTATTATTCTTACTTAAAGTTTTCTTATTAAAAGATTTAATTGCAACAATTCTTCCTGTTAAAATATTTAATCCTAAATTTACTTTTCCAAAAGCGCCTTGACCAATTAATCTTCCATATTTATAAAATGAAAGTGATGTTTCTGGATAAGTATTATATTTTAAATAATATGTTTTTATATAATTGGATAATTTAACTGAAAGAGTTAAATAGTAATTACTATCTCTATTTGATGATGATAATGTTGAGTTTGTGTTTTGTCTTTTTGAATTATTAATTAATTTTTCTAAATTTGGAATTTTATTTTGATCTAGTTTTATAGTAGATTTTATTTCTTCATTGTTTTCTTTCTCTTCTTTTGATTTAATTATTTCTGAACCTTTTTTTTCAGTTAATTCAATTTTTTGACTATTTAAATCTTTTATTAATTTCTCATCAATTAATTTCAATTCTTTTTTTATATAATTAAAATCAATTTGATTTTTATTATCTTTTTCTTTTCCTTCTATTATTTCATTTTTTTGTATATTCATTTTATTTATTTTTTTTTCTTTTTCTTTTTCATTTTCATTTTCATTTATCATTTCATTTTTTTGTATATTTATTTTATTTATTTTTTTTTCTTTTTCTTTTTCTTTTTCATCTATTATTTCTTTATTATACATTTTATTGAATTGTAATTCTAATCCAAATTTATTATCAATTGGTTTGTTATTATTATTTTGTAATTCATTTTCAATAATGTTCTCATCTAGATTAATATCATTATTTTTTAATTGATATTTAATAACATCATCATTTATTTTACTATTATTATTTTGGAAATTATTATCAAATACCTTTTCATTTCTTTTAGTCTTTTTTATTATTTCATTTTTTTCATCAGAAATAATTTCATATGAATTAAAACTGCTTAAAATATTTTTTTTTATGTTTAAAATATCTCTTTGAGTTTGAGAAACCATTTTTTTAATTTTAGAATGAAGATAGGCGATACTATCTAAATTTTTTTCAAGAGATAATAAAGTTATATCATTTTTATTTTTATAATTTTTAATATTGTTTGCTTTATATACTTTATTTGATTTTTCTTTATCACAACTATTACTTTTTTTTTTTAAATTATGTTTATTATTTTTTGAAATTTTAGATTTTGAATTATTAGGAGTATTTTTCGTAGTAAATGATATTTTCTGAGAAATTTGTTTATTATTTAAGCTTACATTTTTATTATTTTGTTTCGTATTTTTAATTCTTTCAAATTTTTTATAAAAAAAATTACTAAATCTAGAGCTTGATTTATTTTGATTTAAGGTTTTTTTTTTTGAATTTGATAAAGAACTATTAGCTGATAATTGTTTATTCTTATTTATTTTTTGTATTAAATTAATATTATAATCAGAACTATTTTTTTTAGGACGATGAAAATTAATAATATTTTTCCTAATTAATCTTCCTTTTTCTAAAATACTTTTTCTAATATTTGATCTAATAAATTGTGAGTCTTTCATTTTAAAATTTAGTTCATTTAACAATGATTTGTTTTCATTAATTTCTCCAACACTTTTATTCTTTTTATTTACATTAATAAATTTTGAAATTAAATTTGATTTATTAATTTTTTTATTATCAATATTTTTATTAATATTTAAGTTATTAATATATGAGCTCCCAAATTCCACCTTCATATAAGAAATAATTAAAAATTATATTTTCATTTTTATATTAATATTTGTATAATTTATCATATAGAAATTATACAGTTTTCTTTTTATTATTAATTATTTATTTTAAATAAAATAATTATTTATAAATAACAATTAAATTTTATTGAATTTAATTTATAATTTCATTAAACATAAATTTAAATAAATTTTAAATGATAGAGAATATTTTTTTCACTTTTATATATTACTTTTAAAAATATAATTACTTTAATTTTTATTGTAATATTATTATTTTTCCTAAGTAAATTTTTATTAAATAATATAATGTATAATTAAAAATTGGGATAAAATTTTTCAAAATTATAATCTATTTAATATATTATTTTGTATATATATTTTTATCCTCAAAATAAATGAACTTAAATGATTCACTATAATTTTAATTAACAAATTATTAAATAAGAATTTAAATATATATATAAAACACAAAAAATACCAAAAAAATTGGTTACATATTTTTTTTTTTATTTTCATTTTCAATTTTATCTACAACATTTTTAATTAAATTTTCATATTCATAAAATAAATAATTTTCTTTTAATTTTTCTTCATTCATTTCATGAATAATTTCTTCAAAATATTGTTTAAATTTTGAATTAAATTTTATTTCATTAAAGCATTTTATTAAATCATATTTATTATTTGATTCCAAATTACTAAATGATTTCCATAATTTTTCTTTAATATCATTTTCTTTTTCTTTAATTAAAAAATTTTGAAATTCAATTAAATTTAATTTATTTCTTGAATTATTAATTTTTAATTTATCATTTAATTGTTCTTCTAAAATTAAATCTTTTATTAAATTATTATTATAGCCACAATATTGTTTATAACATAAAATTGTATTTTCAAAATTAATTTCATCATTAATTCTATATTTTTCAAATAATTCTTTTAAATATTCCATTTCATCTATTAATTGATATTTTTTTCTATAATAATGATGAATATATTTTAAAGATTGATAAATAATATCCTTTCTAAAATAATTAGTATTATTTTGTATATTCCTCTTTGAAGAGATTTTAATAGACATTGGTTGTTTAATTTCAATTTTTTTAAAATTATTTATTATTGTTTTAAAAATCTTATTTTTATTTTCTTTTTCTTCTTCATTTCTAGAAGATTCATTAATAATTTTAGTAGATTGGGAAATTAATTTATTTGACATATCTTTTTTTTCTGATAAAATTAATTCTTCAATATTATTAAACCAAGGATGAGAAAGACATTCATTTACACTTATTCTATTTTCAGGTTCTCTAACAAGCATTTTTTTTAATAAATCAATACAATCATTAGTTAAATTATCATTTGTAAAATTTATTTGAGAATTAGCACTTGTATAAGTAACAATATTGTTATTTTCACCATAAAATGGTATAAAACCAAATAATATTTCATACATTATTACACCAATTGACCAAATATCATTTTTAGAATTATAATTTTGTTCAAAAATTTCAGGTGCAATATAAAAAGGAAAATTAGTAATTGAATTATCTTTTTTTTTCTTAACATAAGTATTTGAACCGAAATTTAATACTTTAATAAAATATAAATTTTCTCCTTTTTTTTCATAATATGATGATATTAAAATATTATCTGGTTTTATATCAGTATGAACTAAACTTTTTGAACATAAATATAATACTAAATCTAATAATTGGTAAATTATTAATTTTGTTTGATTTTCTGATAATGTATGATATTTTTTTAATAAATCTGATAATTTTCCTAAACCAAAATAGTCCATTATTATATAACAATTTATTTCATCAAAATAATATTCTTCTATTTTTATTAATTTATCATTTGTTAATGAGTTTATTATTTGAATTTCATTGATTATTTTCTTTTCTTTTCCTAATAATCTTTTTTGAAATATTTTTATTGTTTTATATTCATTATTATTAGATTTTAACTGAATTTTATAATCTACACAAATTTCATTATTGGATATTTGCTCAAGAATATTATATTTTGATATTATTTCTTTCATATAATATATTTGATTTTCATAATTTCTGTTCATACTTTCTCCTTTGTTTGAAAGAGAAAGAAATGTATCTTTTTTTTTATATGTATTTATTGTAAATAAATCATTATTATCATTTTCCTTTTTCCCTATAATAATATTATTTTCAGAAGCAGCACACCCCATTCGTTAAAAATTATAAAATATATATAAATATTAAGAAAATAAATAATAATAATTATTATTTATAATTTAAAATATTTAATTCCATTATTATTTCATTATTTTATTTTTTTAACCCAAACAAACATTTAAAATTATTTAAATATTAAAAATCATTTTTGAAAAATTATTTTTTTATGAATTATAAGTTAATGCTCCTTTTTTCAATTTTAATGAGAGTATTATAGATTAAATTTGAAATAATTTATATTCAAAATAATAATAAAAAAATTTTTTAATAATACTTTTAAAGTACATTTTAAGCATCTGCATTTATTTCATTGTTTTTTTACTATAAAATAATATCTAAAACTGAAAAAAAATATATATTCTTAATTGAATTAAATATTATTATTTTACTTAAATATTTCCACATATTATTTTTATATAATCATATTTTTTATTAATATTAAATTAATTTTTTTGAATAAATTATATTGATTAATCAAAAATTAAAAATTATATTAATAATATTAAAATTACAATTGTTAGTTTCACTCATTATTGCTTATTTTGAATTCTAAAAAATTTATTCTTTTTACTTTTCTTATTTTTTTGAATATCTTCTTCTTCATTTTTTGGAAAAATTCCTTCAAGGAAACCAAAAATACCAGTCATTAAAAGAAAAGCTATTGTACAAGGTAGAAATATTAAAAAAAATAGTCCTTTACAAAAATATTTTGTTCTTTGACAACATCTTGATTCATAACTTTTTTTAAATGGAACTTTACAAAATGAATATATCAAAGATAAAATTATTAACAATAATATAAATATAATTATAAATTTAATAAATAACTTTTTTGAAGTTGTGTATTTTGCATTTAAAACTAGAAAAGGACCATTTGATTTAAAAGATAATGTTGTATTTTTTTCACTATTATTATTTTGTTGAATTAATGTTGAATTTATAGTTGTTGGTTTATTTGTTATTGTTTGTTTTTGTGTTGATATTATATTTATTAATACTAATAATATAATAAATACAAATTTTATTTCTTTCATTTATTTCAATTATAAATGTAAGTATAAAAATATTTATTTAAAATATATTTTAAATATGGAAATTTTAATGATTAATTTTTTTAATATTTATTGGGTAAATTGTTTTTAGTTAAGGATAATAATAATTTTTGAAAAAGAAATAATTTCATAATATATTATTTTTAGATTAAATTGTATAAATTATGAAATAATTAATTTTATCATTAATTCTTTTAAATTTCTTTTAAATAAAAATGGAAAAACTTTATAAAATTAAAAAATTCAAAAAAGCAATTAAATAAATATAATTATTATCTAATATATTTTGGAAAAAAAAATAATTAAATATTTAAAAAATGGAAGATTTACAATATGAAATTCTCCCAGATAATTTTTCCCAATATGATTTAAGTTTCAAATTAATAGTAATAGGAGATTCAGGTGTAGGTAAAAGTTGTTTAACGACTCGTGCAACAAAAGAATATTTTGAAGATTTTTATTCACCAACAGTTGGTTTTGAATTTTTTACATTTAATTTAAAATTAAATGATAAAGTAATAAAATTGCAAATCTGGGATACATGTGGACAAGAAATTTATAGATCTTTAATTTCAAGTTTTTATAGGAATTCATCTTTAGCAATTATGGTTTATGCTATTGATAATGATGAAAGTTTTAAACATTTAGAAAGTTGGTTAAATGAAATAAGAACACATTCTAATCCTGATGTTAAAATTTTTTTAATAGGAAATAAAATTGATTTAGAAGAAAAGAGAAAAATTGAAACAAATGAAGGAGAAAATTTTAAAAATCAAAATAAATTAGAATTGTTTATGGAAAGTTCTGCAAAAACTGGATTTAATGCTCAAAATATTTTTATTGAAGCTGCTAAAGTTTTATATAAAGAACATTTAAAATATAAAGATAGGGCTACGAGACCTGGGTCTCTTGCTGATGTTATGCCTATTTCATCAATACCAAAAAGGATTAATGATGATGATAATTTTGATAGAAAAAAAAAATATTGTTGTTTTTAATTTAATTTATATTATATTTGAAATATATTTTTTTTACTTTTTTATTTTATTTTTCTTCAAATAATTGAATTATTTTTGTTTATTAATAAAAAAGGAATTAATGTAATTTCAATAAAATATTTAAGGAAAAATTAAGGATAAAATATAATATAATTAAATTTAATAATATATAAATATACATATTAATTAATATACTTAAATTATACTTAAATTTAATTTAATTTCTAAATAAGAAATAAATTAAATATTCCTTCACACAAATATGAAAAATCATAATCATTCTTCACAAAAAGAAATAAATAATGATAATGTTCCAGAACAAATTGAATTGTTTATTCAACAAAATGAAAATATAACAATACCAGCATTAGTATTTGAATATTTATCAAAAGATAATATAGATTTTGATACAAATGATTTAAAGAATTTTTATGAACAATTTGGTGAAGTAGAAATACATGAATTAAATGGAAAAATAAGTATAGTTTTATTTAAATTATTTTTCGTTGCAAATACTTGCAAAGAATTTCTTCAAAACGAACATAATTTCAAAGAAAATATGAAAAAAGATTTTATTGTACAATGGTTTGATTTAGAAAAAAATAGAAATTTAATAAGTGAAGAAACTCAAAAAAAATTTGAAGAAATTTCAAAAAAAAATTCAATTAATATAAAACAAAACATATTAAATCCCTTTAAAAATAATAATATAATGATGAATAGAAATGATCAATTTATATTAAATAACAACAAAAACCTACAAAATCAATTTATTCAACAAAATATTTTAAAAATAAATGAAATGGTTCCTCAAATAAATATAATGAATCAAAATAATCCATTAATAATGCAAAATTTATATTTGAATGGAATGATAAATAAAAATATATTAAATAATACATATAATCAAAAATTAAATTACAAAAATAACAATAATATAAATGAAGAAAAATATAATAATGGAAAATTAACTTGTAAATATGAAATATTAATACCAAATGATAAAGATTTTCAAATTGCTCGTCGTTTAATTGGGAGTAAAGGATGTCATATGAAAAAAATAATAGATGAATGTAAATTAATTGAAAAAAATGATAATAATAATGATATAGTTAAATTAAGATTAAGAGGAAAAGGAAGTGGATATAAAGAAGGTCCTCAAAATAAAGAAAGTGATGAACCACTTCATTTGTGTATTAGTGCTAAAAATCAGGAAGGTATGAAAAAAGCTTGTGAATGTGTTAATGAATTGTTAAATAAAATTTATGATGATTATAAGAAGTTTTGTAGTAAAAATGGTATTATTCCTATTCCTAAAATTGCTAATAAAATCGATATAGGAAATAGTATTGTTCATAATAAAGGAAATTTAAATATATTTCATTAAGGATTTATTTTGCTTATTGTAAATATAATTAATTTGTGTTTGTCTTATATGAGTGATTTATTTGATTATCAAAAAAAATAATTAATAAAATATTTTGAATTTTTTTAAATAATTTAAAAATAACCAACCGAGAAAATAATTATTTTAAATTAAAAATTATTATAAAATATTTAATTATATTTTTATTCAATAAATAATTGAATAAATATTTAAAAAATTTACCAAAGTAATTAATAAAGAGAATAATAATGTCTGCAAATATAAATTATAACCAAAATAAAATTAATGATATATCACTACCTCTTTTAACAATTGAAAAACGTTCAAATTTTTTAATAAGAAAAAATTATAATAAAGTATCAACTTCATATAATTCATTAATATTAGATAATTTATTATCAAATGGTAAATGTCACTTAGTGGCAATATTTAAAGAACATTTAATTGAAAATGATAACTCAGAATTTTTAAAGAGATATTATAAAAAAAATGAATCATTACCAAGAATTGTTAAAATATCAAAATATTATTATGATACTTCAATAATTTTCCCCAATTATACTCCAATTTCTGAGGCGAAATACTTATATAAAAATATAATTAAAAAACAAAAAGTTATTGATTTTCAACAAGAATTAAAAGAAAAAATTGAAAAAATAAAAATAAATATTAAAAATAAAGAAAGAAAAAAAATTGATACTATTATTAATGATACTACATATAATGAAATATTAAATCAAAGTGAATCTCTTTTGAGAATTATATTTGGGATTAAAAAAGAAAAAACAGGATTAAATATTATAAAACCTTTAATTGATGAAGAAGAAGAGAATGAAATTAAAAAAATAGAAAGAATAATCAATGAAATAATAAAATATGAAAGTATACAGCAATTTAAATTGAATAATTTAATAAAAAACAAAATTAAATTAGATTTAACAACAATAAAGCATAAACCAAAACTTTCAATACTGACAAATAATATTAAAACAATAAATGAATATAAAAATAAACATAATATTTTAACATCCTCATCAATTCATTCATTATCACCTAATTCTACTCATTTATATCAAAATATAAATAATTCCCCTAATATGACTTCTAGAAATTCAAAAAATAATTTTTCATTAACTAATAATAATTCAACTAATGTATCAAGTAGATATATTAATCATAAAACAACACTTTCAATGCCTAAAATTAATATTGTTGAAAATTATAATAATAAAGAAAAAAGATATAAATTATTAAATTTCAATAGTATAGATAATAAGAATAATATAAATAAAAATAATGAAAATTATAAAATAAATAGAGAAGTTTTAAAATCTTTTTTTTTTAATAATACCAATTCACCAACAATAAATAATAAAAAAGCACATAAAAAAATTAGAAGTGTTTTAGGAAGAAATAATACAATTGATATATATAATACTTATTATTCTAATTTTAATGAAAGAAAATTAAACAAAGGAAAAAAAAATTTTCATATTAAAAAATTAGAAGAATTAAATAATAGAATAAAACCCATTTTTCTTTTAAATGAACAATTTCTAGGATTTTATACTGAAAGAAATAAAAAATGAATAAAAAATTATATTTATTTTATTTTTAATATATCTTTTATAAATTATTTACCGTATTATTTATATAATTTATATTCTAATAATAAAAAAGAAATTTTTAAAAATTACTTTGATGAAAATTCTTTACTAAAATTATTATTATTATTATTATTACAATTATTCATATATTTTTGTATCATTTTTGGATTTTCACTTTTAGCCAAATGACATCTATTACATTGAGTTCTAAATGCAAAATTTAAATTATCACAATTAAAACAAATCCAATCACCTTCTCTTTCAACAAAGGGTTTTTTCTTTTTTTTTTCTTCATTTTTTTTATTTTTTGGTGAATAACTATGACTATATTTCATAGAAGACATTTTATCTAATAAATCTCTATATATATTATTTTTATTTATATTATTTTGATTATATTGAATATTAGATAATCTATTTCTGATATAATTATTTTCATTTAAACTATGAGTACTTCCATTATGAGGATTAAACATTATTTGATTTTGATATTTCCCACATCTATTACATTGAACTCTCACTATAAAAAAATAAATTTAAAAAAAATATATTTTTACTTTCATAATTAAAATTTTCACAATTTGAACAAATCCATCCTGATTTTCCATTCATTGAAAAAGAATTATTTGGAAACATTATATTACCTAAATTTAAACTTCCATTACTATGACTATATGGATTTTGATAAAAATTAAATGAATTAAATGAATTTTCTATTGAATTATTTAATCCAAAATTACCTGAATAAGATACTGGAATTGGATTTGATGGAACTCTTGGAATTGTTTTATTTATATTATTATTATTATTTACATTAATCATATTTTGCATTTGAGAATATACATTATTTTTTCCTTTTTCTTTATTTTCTTCAAAAGAATTTGTATAAAAATTATTTATATTTTCATTTTGGAGATTATTATTATTATTATTATTAAAATTTTCTTGTTCACTTTGTTGTTTTAAATATTCTTTTAAATCAATATTTTCAGGATTAAAATTATTTTGAATATCATTTTCAACAAACATTAAATCTTCATCATCTGAATCATTACTATTATTATCAGCTAATTCATCTTCATTATTATTAAATGGGTTTATATTGAAATTTATGTTTTGATTTTCATCTTCAGAATTTAAATTTATTTGTCTCAATAAATCTTGAGATAATAAATTTTCTGTTGTATTATCAATCATTTCATCTTTTTGATTTGTATTTTTGAGTTCTTTTTCATTTAAATTATTTATTTTTTTATCATTTTTATTCTGCTTATTTTCTGACATTATTCAATATGATGTTAAAATAATAATAAATAAATATGAGATTATATTTGAATTTATGAGTAAAATAATATTTAGAAATTTTAATTATAAATATTTATTTTTTTTTTAAATTTTTAAGCAGCAAAAAATTGATGATGATTTTTTTAAAAAAAAATTTAATTTTTTGATTAAAAATAATACCGATTGATTTTAGGATTTAATAATTTAGAATATTTAATATTTTCCTTATTTAAAAACAATGATAATGAATATTTCTATTTTAAATATTCTCTCAGATGTTACAAATATTTTATTTGATTAAAATTTTTTTGATAATAATTAAAAAAAGAATATATATATACTAAAAATTCAAAAAAACTATTTGATATAAAGAAAATGATTTGTTTTATAAAATATAATTTTATATACTTTAAACATTTATTCTGATTTTGGTATTTTAATAAATATATTTTTTAATAACTAAAATATTTTGATTAAATTGAAATATTTTGATTAAATTGAAAGAATAAAATAATAGACTTAATTTTCATTAAAATACTTTAATTTTTCATTTTTCAAATCATTTAATTTTAAAAAATAATTATAAAAAAAACAATAAAATATTTTTTATGAAAAATAATAATTAATATAATTTGAACAAATTAATTTTTTAATAAGATGAATAAATATAATTTTCATAAAGAATTTAAATTTTAAATTTAAAAAAAACCATGAATCAAAAAACCTAAAAAACATTTAAATCACAATTTAAAAAACATCATCTATATCATCCTAAACTTTAAAGTTACCTATAAAAAATAAATAAAAACTCAAAAAACTAAAAAAACTAACATTTAAAAAATAAATCCAAAAAAAAAAAAAAAAAAAAAAAAAAAAAAAAAAAAAAAAAAAACAAAAAAAAAAAAAAAAAACACAAAAAAAAAAAAAAAACAAAAAAAAAAAAAAAAAAAAAACAAAAAAAAAAAAAAAAAAAAAAAAAAAAAAAAAAAAAAAAAAAAAAAAAAAAAAAAAAAATAAAAAAAAAAAAAAAAAAAAAAAAAAAAAAAAAAATTCATAAAAAAATAAATCTCTATATAAATATTTAAAAACCCAAATAATTTAAATTCATAATAAATAAAAATATGCAGCTTTCAAAAGGTGGAAGCAAAAAATATGTTCAAACAACAAATACCTCAAATATATATGTAGACGAAAAAATGACTTCAACTTTAAATTCTCGTTCTCGTTCCCCTTTAGATCAAAGTTACATTCGTCGTAGTCCAATGAGAATGGATCAGACTATGGAATCATATGGTGAGTTATTGTATTTAGATCCAAATGAAGGTAATTTCCGTAGAACAGCAGCAATGAGTCCAAGAGCAACTACTAGAATAACAGAAATGCGTTCTCCTAATATGATTGGACAAAGTGTTGTTTCTGCTGTTAGAAATGATTTAAATGATAGAAGTGATACTGCTCAAATAATGGGGAGGAGACCTATTCCTACTCTTACTATGAATATTGAAAGAAATCATGAAAGATTGGAAAGAAGTCCTAAAACAATTAATATTGGTGAAACAAAAGAAGAAATTGAATATAATATTCGTACATTGAATCAAAGAAGAAGTCCAAGAACTAATTCGAATTATAATACTGGGAATTATAATAATATGTCTATGTATAATAATATGAATAATGGAATGATTAATGGGAATCAAAATGGACAAATTATTTATCAAACATATCAAAGTTTTAATCAAAATGATCCTGGTAATATTTTCCTTGATCAACCTATGTTACAAGGGAGTTTCATTCAAGGTGAAAATCAAATTAATTATACTATGGGTTCCCCTATGAATATGCAATCTATGCAATCAATGGGATCACCTGGTATACCTATTCATGGGAATATTGATTATTTAAGTGGGAATAGTAGAGAAATTCAATATAATATGAATCCAAGAGATTTAAATGAACAATCAATTGGTACTGGTAAAATGTCACCTAAAGCTAATGTTGAAGATGAAAGTACTTCTGATATTAAACAAAGTGATATTCCACAAACTCAATTAAAAGATTTGAAAAGTCAAATGGATCGTAATCAAAATGTTTTAATTAGACCTGATGCTGATGGTATGGTTGAAGGAGTTAGACCTATTCAAAATGATATGGAAAAAATTGAAGATTATGTTAGAACTAAAGACCAAAGAGAAAATATGACAGAAGCTGAAGTTAAGAAATTAATTAAACAAATGACTAAAGGGTATGATCCAGCCAAAGGAAAAGAAGGTAGATTAATTTCTACATCACAAACTGTTATTCCAAGTTCTAATGATGATATATTTAATGATAGATATAAAGTTTTACAAAAAATGAATAAATTAAGTTCAATTCTTTTATCAAAGAATAGAAGCTTATCTCAAAGTCCAGATACATTAGGAAGAACAATTGAAGAGAAAAAAAAAACATTTGATAGAAATACTTTAAATTCTACTTTAGCAGGTAAAAAAAATGCTAGAACAAACCAAAATAAATTCCTTTATGTTACCTTAGCAATGTTAAGTTCAAAAGGAACTAATACAGAAGATAGAACAATATTAAGAAGAATGCGTTTTGAAAAAGGAGGAGTTGTTGATTTGGCACAAGAAGCTTTTAAGAAAAAAGAACAATTTAAAATAAAAAAAGTAGCAAAAAAAACAGGAGGTAAATCAATGATAAATGTAAATCCTAAATTCAGAGAAAAAGCAGCAAAAATAGTACAAGGATGGTGGAGAGGTCTTAAAGAAAAATATGAAGGTGTTCTTCAAAAAATAATAAAAATTCAAAGTTATTGGAGAGGAAGATGGTTAAGGAAATATATGTATGACATAATATACTTATCAATGCTTCATCAAAGATTTTGTGAAACAATTGAACATGCATTAGTCAAACATGTCAGACCTATGGTCTGGGATGAAATCTTCTCTCAGAGTAAATGGAGGAAAGATGCACTTACTAAAATTTTATTAGAAAAAGATAAGAAATTATCTTTAATAAGAGCTATTCCTTATTTAAAAAGATGGTATGAAAAATCACATTTGATTAAAAATAGACTTGAAAAAGGAAGAAAATTAGTTAATAGAAGAGAAAATGATGAACTAAATAAAAAAAAATTAAAGAAGTATTTAGATGAATGGACTTTAAAAGCTAGTTGTTTGAAATATATGAGTAAATCTAAAAATGCAGAAGCACAGAAAAAAAAATTTTTTGGAGCATTTGATATGATTAATGGATTAACTAAAATGAGTAAGAGAGAAGGATTAATATCAGCTGAACCAAAATTAAAAGATTATTTAACTGAAATTATTAAGAAATTGAAATTAAAAAAAATGGTTAAGAAAAAAAAAGGATTTTTACAAAATGATTTAAGAAACAGTTTAGATAGATGGAAAAGAATAATGAATAAATTACAATTAAAAAGTTTTAGGCATGGTTTTATAAAAAATAAAATAGAGAGATTAGATAGTAGAATGAATAAAATAAAAATGAAAAAATATTTTGATAAATGGAAAAAGCAAGTTCCAAATAATAAATTATTAAATTATTTACAAGGTGCAGAAATGTTAGAAAGATTCTGTTTAAGAACAGCATATGAAGATCCATTAAATGCACTTAAAGAAAAAACAGAATATGAATTAGAAAGAGATGGTATTTTAAGAGCATTTGGAGTTAAAGAAAGATATATAAAACATAATTGGAGAGATTATTTAATTAGATGGAAAGATAAAGCAATAAAAGCAAAAAATAGAGAAATTCATGATAAATTATATAAAACTTTAGTTGAAACAATTTTTAAAAAATATAGAATGAGGGTTTTATCAAAAAGATTTCATCAATGGAGACAAAGACCTAAAATTGATTTAGAAGCTTTATTTAATAAATATAAATTAATGTCTAAAATTCTAAATAAAATAGCAAGAGATGCTATTTTACCTCATGAAGAAGAATTTATGAAAAAAATAACTAAAGTAAGAGCAAAAAGAGCTTTAGATAAAGCTGGAGGAAAATTATTATCAAAATATTTGAATAAAGATAAAAGTATTTTAAGACACTTTTTTTTTAAATGGAGAGAACAATGCAATAATTATGATATAAGAGATTTGAAAGTTCAATTAATAAAATATTTATATCAAAATAAAGAAATTAGAAATAAAAAATTAAAATTAGCAAGATATTTAACAAGATGGAAATTATTTTGTGCATCAGGAAAACATTATGATAATATTGAAAAATTAAGAAGAGTAAGAGAAGGTTTTGATAAATTACATAAAATTTATGATAATAGAGCATTAACAATATTTGTAAGATTATATAGAAAAATGGATAAAGATTTCAGACCACATTTCCTTCATTCAATTTATTCAAGATTAAATAAACCAAGATCAACTATAAGAGAATGTTTAAATAGATGGAGAAGAGTAAATGAAAAAGAAAAAGCTAAGGAAAATATTTTAAATTTAAAAGCTAAATTTATAAAACAAAATGCTAAAAGAGTTAAAGAAAGAACAAATAGAGATTTATTATTGAAAGCTTTCTTTAAATGGAAACATGAATGTAAAAAACCTGAAGAATATTATCCTAAAATTGTGAAAGGTTTAAATTTATTAAAACATTATATTAATAATAATGATTGTAAAATACCTTTCACTAAATTGAAATCTTCAAAAAATTATCAAAGGAGACTTAATCCTATTTTAAAAAATAGAAATAAAAATGAAGATATAATAAAAAAAGATATTTTAAGAAAAACATTAAATAAATGGAGAAAAAATGTTAATTTAAGTGATATTAAAAATTTAAAAACAGAAATAATATTAAAAACTAAACATGATTTAAAGAGAAATAATGATATAAAATTATTATCTAAATATTTCACAAGATGGAAATTATATAGAAGAAAAGGATTAGATTATAAATTTTATAAGGGATTAATGCTTATTCAAGATAAAGCAAGAAAAGAAAGTTTTAAAAATGTTTTTAATACAATGAAAATAAAAGTTAATTCAGTAGAAAAAAATAAAGGATTAACTTCAGTTTTTAAAACAAGTTCTTCATATAAAAAAAATTTATTACACAATGCATTATTAAAATGGTTTAGAAATGCATCAAAAATTGATCCAAATAAATTTAGAAAAATAAAAACAAGATTAAGAAGAATATTAAAAGAAAAAGAAGGAAAACCTTTATCCCAAACATTCCGTATTTGGCAATATAAAACAAAGAAAATTCAATTAAGAGAAAAAGATATTGAAAAAGCAAAGAAAATTGTAGGAAATACTTTAAGACAAAATGACAAAATGATAAAAAATAGATATTTTAGTAATTGGAAGAAAAAAATACATCAAATTAGAGAAGCATATTTAAAATCTTTATTAGTAAAGCAAATAAAAAATTCACAAACTTTAAAAGAAAAAGCAAATGATAAAGCAAGATTACATTCTGCTTTACTTAAATGGAGAGCTAATTTAACTCCTACAAATTATTTAGATAATTTAAAAAGAATTAGAAGAGGTTGTCAATTATTAAAAAGAGGTTTAAAAAAAAGAGATGAACCACAAATATATTCTGGTATTAAAGAAAGAGCTAAAACTAGGAGAATTCATCATTTATTAAAAATAATGATTAATAAAATAAAACCTAGAATTAATTTATTAGATCTACAAAAAGCAGTTAAAATTTGGACTAGTAAATTGCCTGATACAAATAGAATGAAAAATAAAATTAAAGATTTATTTGAAAGATATGTTCCTTCAGAAAAAATACATAAAGATGTATTTGAAGAACCAAAAAAAATTATAATTGAATCAATTCAAAATTATAATACAATTAAGAAAAATAAAGCAAATAATATTCAAGATTTCTTTAAGAAAATATTAAATGCAAAAAATTCAGTTAATAGAATGAAATTAACATTACTTTTAAATAAAATTATAAAAAATAAAAATAATGCTTTGAAAAATAAAGCTAAAATTGCTTTATTAAGATATCATAGAATAGTACAAACATTAAGAAATAATAAAAATGCAAATATAATTCAACGTTTCCTTAAAGCTAGATTATCAAGACCTGCAGATAGAAGAAAAAAAATTGTTGATGGTGCTGAATTATTAAGTAAATTTACTAAAAAATATATGTTTAAAAAAGTTTTTGAAAATGGTAAAAATAAACATATAGAAAAAACAATTTTAAATCATATAAATAAACAAGATTTTATTAATAAAAAATTAATAACTGATGCTTTTACTAGATGGAAAAATTTAATGCCTATTTTAAAAAATAATGAAGCTGCTTTAAAAATTCAAAATGCTTTTAGGAATTTAAAATCAAAAAAGAAAAGAGATGATTTAAAAACTAGAAATATTAAAATAAATATAATTTTTGAAAAAAATGATTATGAAAGAAAAAAAATGACTCAATTTTATTTAAGAAAATGGTTAAGAAATGTAATGCTTTTAAAAAGTGAAGAAAATATAAAAATTCTCCAAACATATTTAAGAAATAATATTAAAAAATATAATAAAAATGTTTCACAAAATAAATTACAAAATTTATTTAAAAAAAATTTGAAACATCAATTAAATAATTTAATGACAAAAGCATCAAGAATAATTGGAGGAAAAGGTGAAGCAATGTTCAAAACTTTAGAAGATATTTATATTAAAAGACCATATAATATTTTAAGAAATGGATTAAAAACAATTTCAAGACAAAAAGCAATTTTAAAAGTTCAACCAAAAATAAAAAATTCATTAGAAAAACATTTTATTCCAAAATATCTTAATAAATGGAAAAATAATACATATGATGTTTCAGTTAAAAATATAGAAACTATTACAACTTGGTTAAAAAAAAAGAAAAATATAAAAAAAGAAAAAGATACAATAAAAAGAAATGATTTTTTAACAAAACAAATTAAAAAAATTCAAAAAGATAAAGAAATTGCATTGAGAATACCATTTAGTTTATGGGCAAGAAAAGTAAGAATGGAGAAAATGGGAAAAGCAGTTAATAGAATTCAAAATGCATTTAGAAATTATATTATAAAAAAAGAACAAGATAAATTAGATGCAATGGAAAAATTCCAAAGATTATTTAAAGGAAGTGCAGTAAGAGAAATTTCAGATATTTTAATAGAAGCAAATAGATATATGACTCCTTTAAAAAAATCAATGAGTAAAATGAAAAGTCAAATTGAAAAAAGATATGCTACAAATAATATTCTTTCAAATGTTAATAATACTTTAAGAATTAAATATTTACAAAGTTTATCTACTAAAAGAGCATATACTGATGCAGTTTCTGCTTTAAAAAGATATGTTAATAAATGGCAACAATATTGTTCATTTACTAATAAAAGTGCAAATAAAATTCAAAATGCTTTTAGAAATTATAAAGCTAAAAATGAAAAAAATAGATTAAAAAATATTAATACTTCACTTAATAAATTTGTTACTAGAAAAAATATTAAAAATTCAAATATATTAACTACTACTTTAAGAAAATGGAATAATAAAGCAAGATTAATTGGAGTTAATCAAAAAACTAAATTAATTCAAAGATATTTAAGACCTAAAATTGCTAAAAAATTAAATGATAAATTTAAAGATTATTATATAAAACATGCACAAAGATTAGCTGGAAAAAGACTTCTTAATGCCCTTAAATTTTATAAATTAAAACAAACTCTTCAAAAAATTTCTATGCCTAATATTACATATGGATTAAAAGAAAATACTAGGAAATTAGATATTAAAAATTTATTAACTAAAAGATATACAAAATTAAAAGAAGATTTAAAAAATTTAAATTTAAAAACTTATTTAGATAGATGGAGAAATCAAAAAGATAAAGTTAATGAATCAAGAGAAAAAAATACAACTTTAATTCAAAAACTTTTCAGAGGATTAAAAGCAAGAAGAAAATTAAATAAGTTAAAAGGAATTAATGATAGATTAAATAGAGCTATATTAAGAAAAACTAATAATATTAATAATAAAATTAGACTTGCTTTATATAGATGGAAAAATAATGCTAATGTAAGAAAATTTAATGATTCTTCAAAAGTAATTCAAAGTTTTATGAGTGAAATAAGAAAGAAAATGGATAATAGAAGGGAAATGCTAAGACAAAGAAAAATACAAAAAGGATTGGATAAATTATTTAAAACTAAATTTGGTTGTAAAGATGCTTTTGATAAAATTAAATCAGATGGTGAACAAAAAGTTTTAAATAATTTCTTTACTAAAATTATTGAAAGAAGAAAAACAACAATAATAGAAACTTATGATAGAATTAAAAATCAAGCTAAAAATAATCTTTTAAGAAAAATAATGAAAATACCAGAAAATTTAAGAAATAGAATATATAAAAAATTCATTGATAATTGGAAAATAAATACTGATAAATTAAATAATAAATTTGCAGCAAGTTTAATTCAAAAAAATTGGAAATTATATTTAATGAGGAATAGAAAAAATAAAATTCATGATAGACTAAATGATATTTTAAATAAATTAAGTAATAAGAAAAATAATATTGTACATACATATCTTCAAAAATGGAGTAAAAAGGTAGAATCAATGAAAATAAAAAGAGCAGCAGGTAGGATTAATAGATATATAATGAAAAGATTTAAATTAGCAAATGCAAGAGAAAATTGGAATAAAATTTCACAAAAATATGTTATTAAAAAAAGAAATATTAATATTGGAAATATTATGGATAAATTAAGAAAAATAGTTGTAATTAAAAAAATAACAAAAACAGTTATTCATAATTCAAGAGTTAATGTTTTTAGTAAATTAAATGATATGTTAAGAAAAAGAAAAATAATTGAAATATTACAAAAAATTTATAGTAAATGTCATAAAGGAAGTAATAATCTTAATTTAAAAGATGCAATTAATAGATGGAATGATAAAGTAAAAAGAATAAATGAAAGAGAAAATTTATTTAATAAAGTATTAGATTTAATTGATACTAGAAGAAAAATAATTGCTTTAGATACTTATTCAAAAGTATCATTAATGAAAAAATTATTACATGATATTCCAAGAGCTAGAGCATTAGATTTCTTACAAAAATTAAAAAAAAATGCTGAACATAAAAGAAAATTTGAAAAATTAGGTAAAACATTAAATAATACTAAACAAAACATAATTGATCAAAATAAACAACAATTAATTGAAAGAGTATTGAAATTATATGTTTTTAAAAAATTAGAACAAATGGATAATACATGTAAAAATTATGTTAAAAAAACAATTAAACCTTTATATGCAAAAGAATTCTTAGAAAAATTATATAATAATTTATCAAAAAAAACACAATATGAATATAAAGGTGAACAAACTTCAAGTCATCAAACACCAGTAACAAAATTATCATTTAAATCTCATTCAACAGCACCTAATAAACAAATTAAATTAAAACAAAATGACAATTCTGCCCCAATAAAAAAAATTCTTCCATTCTTTGTAAAATATTTAGAAAAGAAAATTCAAAACAGAAAAAAAGAAACAATGGAAATATTAAAGAAAAATGATTTATATACTAGATTTTGTAAATTATATAAAAATTATTCAAATAAAAAAATGATAGAACCAAAAGAAGAATTAATAACAAATATGAAAGAAAAAAGTGATTATATGGATAAAACTGGTCCATTATTAAATAAATTATTTTCATTATTTAGGAGAAAATATGTAAGACATATAAGTGAATCAATGGTAGAACCAAATAGAATGTATTTATTAATATATTTAATTCGTATGACAAAAATGCATCAAAATGTAGCAAAAAATAGATTTTTAAGAGAATTAATAAGAAAATGGAGATTTGCAGCTTTTGTTAAAAAAATGGCAAGAAAGAAATTAGAATTAATGTATAAAAATTTACATTATTCATATTTACAAATGGCAAATGAAGTATTTGGTGATGAAGATGAAATGAATCCTTCAGTTATAAAAGAATTTGAAAGATTTGGTTCAAATCTTGGAATGTTTTCAGCTGAAGAACCTTCAATGAATGAGGAAATGAGTAAAAAATATTATACTACTGTACAAAAAAAATATGTTTTTGGTCCTACTGTTGTTGAAGGTAAAAATATTAATGAAATGAATAGTAGAGTTGAAAGTAGGATTGAAAGAATTGAAGATAGTGCTATTCAAAATAGTGATTATCAAATTGAAGATTTAGATAAGACATCTAATAGTAGAGATATGAGCATTGACTGGATGTCTAAATATAAGAAACATAAATAATTAATTAAATTTTAATTAAATTTGATAATTTAAATTTTTTTTAATTATTAAATACTTTTCGTAATAATATAACTGGAAAAATAAAATTTTAATTTGAAATTAATAAAATTTTTTTTTATAAAAAATCATTATCAAATTAATTTTTTTATTATGAAGAATAAAAGAACTTAATACTATTTTCAAAATAAATTAATTATATTTTATTGATTTTTTTTATGTGTAGTTTTTATTTATAATATGAAGAAATTTAATTAAATTAATTTATTTCTTATTAAAATTAAAAAATATTTTAATTTCTTCATAATTAAATAGAAATAAGTGAATTTAATTCACATATTTAAAAAAATGAAGATATTATGTAAAATTTTATCTTGATTAAATAATATTAAATTTAATTATAATTTAAGATTCTTTGTGTTCAACAATTAAAAAAATAAAAACTCAAAAAACTATAATTTTCCTTTTTTATGGAAAATAAACTAAATTATCTTTCAAATTTAATTATTCTTTTATACATCATATATGTATTTATGAATTTATTTATAATTTAATATTACCTATTATAAATAACTATAAAAATGAAAAATGATGTTATAAAATTAAATTTCAAGAATTATAAGATAGTTCATCATTAATTTTAATCCAATTAGATATATATTTAATATTGTTAGATAAAATAATTTTTCAAATAACAATAATTTGATTTTATTTTTATACATTTTGAAATTGATAAATAATATTCTCATTAATTTCTTCCTTTTTTTATAAAAAATAGTTTATTATTCTCATTATCTTTATTACATTTCTTTTATTTTTAAATAATTTTCAATTAATAATTAACTTTATTATTTATATAATTTTAAATTTATAATTATTAATAGTTATGAGCATAAATTGATTCATCATAAGTACTTTTGTAAATAAAAAATAATTTTTCATTATTTAATAAATTAGCATCATTTGGGAATATAATATTTTTAATAAAATAGATGTAAAAATTTTTAATTTATTTTGTTTGGAGGGACAAAATATCAATATTTTATAAAAAAATAAATTAAAAAAAATAAATATTTTTAAATTACAATTGATGTTAAAAAAGTTTAATATATTTTAAATTAAGAAAAAGAAGTATAAAATATAAAATATAAAATACAACTAATAAAATTATATGATTAAATTATAAAAGGAATATTGAAAGTCATAATATAAAAATAAAAAGAGAAAAAAATGAATAATCAATTATTCCTCATATAAAAATATGATAATGGGTTAATAGAAATATTAAATAAATTTAATAAAAAAAAAAATCAAAAATAAAGATAAATATGAGATTTTTTATATTTATCATAATTAAATTTTATTATTTAGAATAAGCTATAATATTAAATAGGTTCAAACTTAATTTTTATAAATATTTAGAATGATTTAAAGAAAAAAATTTTTATTTTTGTTACTTATATTTTTTTTAATGAACATATTCCTATTCCTTATTTATTTTAATATTTTCAAAATGATTTTTTATATTCCTTAATTATCAATATATTTTAATTATCTTTTTGAATTAATTTAGGATGATAAATTATTATTTAATATTGCTATATTGGAATGTTTATTATGGATTATTTTGAAATTTTAATTCAAAATTTTATTTTTTATAGTTTTAATATATGATTATTTATTAAATTAATTTAACTAAGTTAAATTTATATTAACCATTATTTATATTAAATATGATTATATGAATAAAAATTTTATAAATAATTATAATATCTTAAATTAAAAGATTTATTATTTTAATTGATATTTATGAACAAATTATCATTTTTTTTGAAAAATTTTTTTGAAAAGAAAAAATTATTAAAACTTTTAATATTTTTACCCATTTTTACATAACTAACATCTTTTAATAATTATAAAAATTATTAAACTTATTTAATAAGCAAATATTTTAAAAGTTTATTGAAAAAACATTTGTAAACAGTTATAAAAAATAATTTTTTTTTTATAAAAAATGACTCCTCTCTTGATATGTGTTTTGCTAATCTCAGAAGCTTTCACTGCAACCAATCTTTATGTAGGATATTCATCAAAACAAGATAATTATAAAACAGTTCAACAAGCAGTAAATCGTGCAGCACAAATAAATCCAAAAAGTGAATCTCAACGTGTATCTATTCACATTCATCCAGGAACATATCGTGAACAAGTGATTATAAATACACCATATATAACATTAGTAAATCATGAACCTGTAAATGGAGAAGCAATCATTACATGGTATTATGGAATAGGATATAAATATTACAGTTGTAATGCTCAAGGTTATTATGATGCTAATTTAGCTAAGAAAAAATCATCAAAGAGAATTGCAAGTAAATGGGGTGCAACAGTTCAAGTATGGCCAAATGCAAAATATTTCCAAGCAAGAAATATAGTTTTTGAAAATTCATTCAATCGTTATATGACAAAAGAAGAAATTTCTGATGGAGTACAATTATCAGGTGATAAATCTGCTTCATCTATTAATGTGAATAGATACTTATCACTTGATGTTCAAAGTAGAGCTGCTACTGAACGTGCTGCTGCTTTAACATGTGAAGCTCCATATTCTGAATTTTATGGTTGTAAATTCTATAGTAGTCAGGATACTCTTTATACAGGAGGATCTCCTCAATATTTCAGAAAATGTGTTATTGAAGGACAAACTGATTATATTTTTGGTGTTAATAATGCTGTATTTGATAATTGTGAACTTAGATGGAAAGGATATTCTGGTACTTCATATCCAGGATATATTACTGCTGCAAGAGCTGGTAATCAACCTTATACAGGATATCTTTTTAAAAATTGTAGAGTTACTAAAAATAATAAACTTACGGTTAAAGCTGGATATTTAGGAAGACCATGGGGAAATACAGCAAAAGTTATGTTTATTAATACTGTTTTAAAAGATACAAGTAGTATTGCTCCTGAAGGATGGTATGAAATGAGTGGAGTTAGACCAGAGAATGTTGCTGGATTTAAAGAAAGTGGAACTAAATATTCTAATGGTCAAAGTGTTGATTTATCAAAAAGAAAAGGAATTAGAATTTCTGATAATGATGCTAAAAGTATTAATGTTAAAAATTATATGAATAATTGGAATCCTTCTTATATGAATATTTAAATGGTGACCGAACGATTTAATTATATAAATAAATTTATTAATCATTATTAAAATATAAACGTAAGTAGTTCATATGAGTGTAAAAATATAAGATTTTTTATGTTTTTAAATATAAAAAAACTATTATGAATAAGTATAATATATTATGTTGTAATAAATGTTCAAAGTAAAATATTTCAACAAAATGAATAATATGATAATTATCATCTATATTAATTCCATTTTTCTTTAACTTTTTTCAAATTAATTAAACTAAAATATTGTTTCTTTAAACATTGTAATATATATTTGAAAATTATTTTGAATATTAAATATTTGAGCCTATTTTAATATATAAATAAAATAATATTTTAAATGATAAATCTAAAATAAAATTTATTTTTAACATAAATTATTATTAGATATATTATTTAAGATAATGGAAATTGTTTATTATGCATATTCATAATCTATTTGTTATTTTATAATTTTTAACAATAATTTATTTTTTAATATATTTTATTTATATTATAAAAAGTGCTTTTAATATTTTCTTTTGTTTTTTTGTTAATTACTTCATCTAATATTTGGTATCTTTATGTAGTTTATTTTTTTTTTAAATTATTTGTGGAAATAATAATTCATTATTTAATCCTAATTTTATATATTTATATTTATTTAATTTGAATATATTTTTTTCTTAAATTTTGGAAATATAAAACTATTTATATATTATTTTTAAAATTAAAAAACAATTAATAATTAAATATCCAGAATATTCTCTCATATTATAAAAAATGATTAAATAAAAAATTTATTTAAAGTTTCATAAATTTTTAATTATTAAATTTTTTAATTTTTTCTTTTTAATTTATAAATAATATTCATGTAAAAATAAGCATAAAAAAATAATATTATAAACTAACAATCTAAAATATTATTTGAGAAATATATCAAAAAATAAACTATAAATGAATTATTTTTATTTAATTAAAGATTGTTTTCAAATCAAATATGAATTATATTTAGTTAAATAATTTATCAATTTAATTAAAATATATTTTATAATAATTATTATTAAGAACAATTAATATTCATTTTTTCTTTTAAATATATTAATAATTAAATAATGAATTAGTTAAATTTAAAAATATAGTATTTTAAAAATCAATATTGAATTTTTTATGGAGCCCTAAAATTGAGAGAATAATTGTGAATGAAGAAAAAACAATTTGAATAATAATAAGAATTTTATTTGAAGGCCATTTAAATAATTCAATTAAAAATTTAATTATTTCAACAATAATATTTGAAAATGATAAAAATGAAGTAGTTGATAAGAAATTAACTTCATCATCTGAAATAAATTCATTTAAAAGTGAATGTTGAGTTACTAAATTTAAACCTAATTGTACAAGATAAAAATAATTATCTAAATCATCTTTAATATGAGAAAAATAAAAAAATGAAGTTATAAATAAACTTATAATTGAAGAAATAATAGTTACATAACATAACAATAAATAATTTTGTTCTTTAATTTTTGTCTTTTTACATTTTTTAAAAATGATAAATGATAAAAAATTACAAACTAAATTTACTAAAAATTGAATAAAAATAAAAACTATTAAAATTTTAAGACATTTTTGCTCAGAAAATTTATCTTCTAATTCATCTTCAAAAAGATAATCTAAAGAAATGATTTGAAATTTTAATCCAACATTAATACCCATAAAAAATAATGTATTTACTTTTGTAAAAATAGAACAAAACCAAGTACAAGTATTTTGAATTTTATAAAAAGAAAAATATTTTTTTTTTAAATTGATTTCATCTTTATTTTTTATTTGTGTATAAATATTAGGACATTCTCCATAAACATGAATTTTTTTAACTTTTTCTGAATAAAATATATATCCTAAAAACATACAAGCTTTTTTTTCTATAATATAATATTCATTTTTTTCTCCATTCCCTTTAAAAATAAGATTATAAAGAAATAAAAAAATTAATGATATTCCATAAAATATTATAAAAATTATTCCATAAGCTATTAAAAAATGTTTTCTTTCTATATTATTTTTCATTATATCAACAACTAAAATTTTATTCATAAAAATTTTTCCAATCATTGCAAAAGAACAAGTAATTGAAATAATAATTAAATTAAATTTTTCTTCATATTCATCACCATATTGTTTAATTAAAAATTTATTAAATCCATTTATATAATGTTTTAATGAAAGCATTGAAATTGCACCAACAAAAATATAAAATAATAAAAATAAAATAAATAAAAGTAAATTTTCAGAAATAGTATATTGATAATATAACTTTTCTCCATAATGATAATGAAAAAAAATACTAAAAAATAAAAGAAATGTATTAATTATAAAAAATAATATAAATGTAAAAAAAGTTGAAAAAGTATTTATCATTGCTTCTCCTAAAATTGATGAAACCATCATAATTTCTAAATCTGGTAAATTTCTAAATCCTTTCATTTTTAAATTTTGAAAAAAACTAAATTCTCTTTTTCTTTTTAATAAAGAAAAGGCAAATGAATCAATCATTTCTTCCCTTAATGCATCCATAAATGAAAAAATATGATAAATTGAAAGTAAATTAAAAATTACAAATAAAGGACCAAAAACATAAATGCATAAATATATTAGAATATTATTATTTGATAAAATTATTTCTTTATTTTCTTTTTTATTTACTTTAAAATTATTTAAATATTGATTAAAATTATCTGATTTTTTCATATCATTTTTTAAAGAATCAAGGATATTTAAATATTCTATTATTTCTGATTTATTATTTTCTTTATGTTTTATATTATCAATTTCTCTTTTATTTATTATATTTTTTGAAATTATTTTTTGTTCAGTTTTTTCTGTTTCTTTATTACTATCGGTATCTTTTATATTTAATTTTACACTTTCATTTCCATCTATTATCTTTAGTTCTTGATCTGATTCACTATGATATAATTTCATTATTTTTTTATTTTTAAATTATTTAAACATAATTTAAAATAATAAATCCAATCTTTATAAAAAAATTAAAGAAAAATAAGAATTTTGTAACTAATTTTGTTGTATAATAATAAAAATGTATTATAAATTTTATTTACTAAAATATTTATATAATACATATTTATCTATTTGTTGGTAAAATTAAATTAATTAATAATAATTATTATGTGATATTTAAGATTTAAAAATATTTTAATATGTAAATAAATATCAATTAAAAGATTTTTAATTTGATTTGATTTAAAATATAAATATCTTATTAAATTTATTTTCATTCTCTTTCAATATATGACAATCTTTATTATAAATAAAAAATTAAAAATTATATTTAAATATATTTGAAAAAAAAAATAAAAATGTTCAATTAATTCTCATA
>Ga0256407_10002833_pt1 | contig 32116 bp, 29 predicted proteins | sample RumenRJG_04DNA_FD_193489 | JGI IMG/M metagenome (GOLD analysis project Ga0256407, IMG submission 193489) | Bovine rumen microbial communities from Lethbridge, Alberta, Canada - RJG_04 | ecosystem: Host-associated > Mammals > Digestive system > Stomach > Rumen | place: Canada: Alberta...
CTGCGAGAGTTCGTTCTCTTCTCTCTTGTTGAGAAGGTAGATGTAGAGGTCTTCCTTTATGCTGAGCTGGCGCTCCATCTGGCGCATCTCGATAGCCTTCTCCGGCATCTCGGTAAACTTCTCCATAGCCGTTGCCTCCTGGCGCAGAAGGTCTCTCTTCTGCACATTCAGGCTGGTCATGAGATTGTCGATGGTTCCGAGAATATTCTGCTTCATGGAGATCATCGCGTCTTCGATCTGCATTACTGCCGGGCTGACGCTGCTGCTGGCCTTCTCGAGACGGTCTCTCTTGATTACCAGGTCGTTGTACTGGGAGATAGCCTGGTCCAGGTTGGCATCGTTAAGTCCGGTATTGGCAGGGATGACTTCGAAAGAGTCCATGGAACCGCGGACATAATCGCGGAGGTATTCGGCAATCGAGAGATTGGTCTCGACCTGGGAAATATCCGAACCGTAGCTGCGGCTTTCCGAAAGATATTCCGCAGCATCGGCATTGGCATCCAGCAGTTTCTTTGTAGACCTGTAGCCGGACATCATGTCTTCGACATCGCTGAGTTCCTTGCGGATTATCTTTATTCGGCTGTCAATGAATTCGGCAGTATTGACTGCAACCTTGTTCTTTTCTTTTACGGCCTCTTCATTGTACCTGTAGACAATGGCCGTGAGGATGTCGTTCGCTCTCTGGAGAGAGAAGTCCTGGATAGAAAGATTCAATACCGTCTCGGCGGAGTTGTTCTGGGAGATGCTCAGGGCTGAACTATAAGCCGCCGCTGCCTGACTTACAGGAATCTTCTGGATATAAATCGCTTCCCCAAACCAGTGCTTGCCAAGATTGCGTGTCTTGTCGATAGTAAAGGAGCCGTCTCCTATCTTGACTTTGTCACCGTAGGATACCACTACATTCTTCTGGCCGAGACTGGAGAGATCCAGCTCGATTGTCTTGCTGTCTCTCGGAGTCGCCTTGATCGTGAAATAACCGATAGGGTTATCTTCCCTTGAGAAGAAAATGCGTATCGGCGCATTCCTGTAAAGTTCGATGTTGCGAAGACCGACGTGGTGGATATAGTTCACGTCGATGTTCAGATCTTTTACTACCTCGGCCATGAGGGTCTTGGACTTGAGCTGCAGCATTTCATTTGACATACTGACGCTATTGATCAGGTTGCTGTAGTTGTCCAGTTTTGTGGTGGCTCTGGTATTACTCGGATTCTTGATAATTATGGTCGCATTGCTCCTGTAGGAGAAAGGAGTCTTTGCATATCTGTAGCTGGTGAAGGCGACGGCAAGCCCTATGCACAGCACGAACCAGTACCAGTGGTTCAGCAGATAGAAGAAAATGTCGACCAGATTTATCTGTCCGCTATTTTTCTGATTGTTGCCGTTTTCCATAGTTTATTGTTTAGACGAATTCCAAAGCAGGATATAAACGACAGCAGAGCCGATTCCTACAATGGTGTTGACAAGGGTCATAGCTGTCTGACCGCTTGTCGAGAACCTTAAGCCTCGCGGCTTTACGTAGACTATATCGTTCTGCTGAAGATAAAAGACAGGGGACATGAACAAGTCTTTGGACTGCAGGTTTATCGAGTATGCCTTGTTCTCTCCATTCTCTTTTCGGATTACCATCACGTCCTTTATCTTTGCGTTATCTGAAGTTCCTCCTGAATTTGCTATCACCTGAAGGATATTTATCTTATTGTCGTCAACCTTGAGCACGTTCTGTCCGGCTTCTCCAAGCACGGTTACCGAAAAGTTCGTGAGATTGATCCGTATGACAGGATCTTTTATATATCCTCTGGAGATTATCTCGTATTTGAGGTTGTCGCCTACCTGGCGCATAGTATAACCCCCGACATGGATTTTGCCCAATACCGGGAAGTCTATGTTTCCGTTGTTGTCGACGATATATTCGGCGGCGACAGCCCCGCCGTCAGAACTGGTGGCCGTGCCTAAAGGGAAGAAAGGAGCTGCAAGTTCGCTTTCTTCGCTGAGAACCTGAATAGCCAGCTTATCTCCTGATTGTATCTTCAGTTCAGGAGGCTGGACACCGGGGAAGGTCTTGTAGTATTCGATGTCTCTAAGATACCCTATTTTCGCCGGGGTTGCGCAAGATGCAAGCGTTATCAGCAACGCCACAGTCATTAGTCTTAGTACGTTCTTCATACAAGTTCAAGAAATTAGATATCATACCTTTTTCGGTGAATACCGAAAGATAATGATTTCTTGCGTTATTTGAAAATTTTTCGTGTGTTTTGTTGTCGCTGCAAACGCTTGTAATAGCGTCAGACAGGGCTTCAGGGTCCATGATTTCGACGTTAATACCCGAGTATCCGTGCTCGTTGACCCAGGATACTCCGGACTCCGGAATTCTGGTGGCTACCACAGGTTTACCGCAGGACATGGCCTCGATCTGGACTATTCCGAAAGCTTCGGTCTTCATCACCGAACTGAGGACGAAGACGTCGCATGCTCCGAAATAGCCGGGAACGTCTTCCCTTGCCATGAATCCGAGAAGCTTGACCTTATCTTCCAGCCCGGCGGCTGAGATCATGCCCCTCAATTTGCTGTCCAACGGCCCTTTCCCACCTATCAGGACTATGTAGTCATCGGGCAGGTTCCGGGCTGCCTGGACGAGGTATTCAAACCCTTTGTACGGGACCAGACGTCCCAGAGAGAATACTATCTTCTTGTCCTTGTAAAGCTTCTTTATCTCCTTTACCTTCGCCTCTTCCGGCTCGACGGGCCTGATGCCGATAGGAATATATGTCGTCTTGTCCTGGACTTTCTTCAGATATGGCGAATCCCGGACATATACCGGGGTTGTCCCGACTACCTTCTCAGCTCTGCGTATGAGCCATGACTGAAGAGGCTTATATAGCATCAGAAACGCCTTCTGGGATAGTATATCGCTGTGCCAGTGCAGGAATACCCGGCCTTTATAACCACTCAGGAAGAGAGCCAGGGCGGCCATCGGATCAGGGTGATGGACATGGATGATATCATATTCGCTGCAGTGCCGGCGCAGATATCGTACCATCGCCGGGGAAATCATGGTAGCAGCTATCTTGGCTATGGCGCGGACTATCAGGACGCGCCCATGACCGTTGAACCTGATGACCTTGCATTCATCGGTTTCCGAGATCCGGGATTTGTCCTCGTCATCGACAGGATCGGAGTCCAGAGTCGCACAAAGCATGTCGCAGTCGACACCTTCGGCAGAAAGGCCTGCGGTCACGTCCCACATTACTTTCTCGACGCCTCCCCTTATCGGGTAGAACTTGCCTAATTGTAATACTTTCATGACGCTATAGATCTTTCGTTTGACTAAGGATGACAGAAAAGAGTTCTTTCCAGCCGTTGGCCGCAGGAGAGGCCGGCCTGGATGGCGGGACCGGCGAGAATCTTCCGTATTGTTTTCTTACGATCTCGCCCATGAGAGATGCCAGATTATCTGGATTGCTTGCTTCGAAGAATGCCACGGACGGGGCTCCTGCCGCGGTTTCATGAGCGTATGGCAGATCGGCTATGATCATAGGCTTGCCTGACGGAAGGAATTCCGAAATCGGCAGACCCCATGTCTCGACTCTTGAAGGGAATACCAGACAGGCCGATTTCCCGTAATGGTCATATAGCTCCTCCTTGCTCATGAGCCCGTGGAAATCTATCGATTCTACCTTTCCCCAGCGCTTGTAGAGCCACTTCGCATAGCGGTTTTCGTCTCCGCTTACCGTGATTACCGTCCTGAATTTGTCTTTGCCGAAACGGTTCTCCAGTATCACTGAAGCCTCGCAAAGGGTCTCGAAATTCTTATGGCAGTCCGGAGTGGCAGGATAGATGAACACTGGAATTCCGGAAGGGTCTCCTTTTATCTGAGGCACTTCGAAATGCGGAGGGGCCACGATTATCTTCTCCTCAGGGAATTTCAGCATGTCCGACAGACCCTTTCTGAACCAGTCCTGCTGGACTATCAGAAAGTCGTTCTTGTGGACGTTTATCCTGTAGGCGAACCTTGTAAGCATCGCGAACAGCGGAATTTTGAAATCCATCCGGAAATCTTTTGCCTTTATCTTCATGAAAGGGAAAGATGTGTGGCAGTATACGGCCCTTCGGGCTGCATGGACGCGAGGGGTAGTGTCATGAAGCGACAGCCAGAGATCGACCGGCCCCAGCCGGCGCGATATTCCGGCCATGGTCACATATTCACACCATAGCCTGCGGCACCAGCCTTTGACGCTCCACGGGATTTCGATATAATCGATTCCCGGGAAGTCACATAGCCCTCTGGAATGGACAAGGGCTGTAACTTTGTATTCTCTGCAGGAAGAGAGGTATCCCAGACAGTCTCTGAGTACTGTCAGAGTGCCGCCTTTACGTATGTTGACGGCGGAGATTACGAGATGCTTCTGAATAGTGCTATCCATTTTTTCATTACAGTTTTTCTGTCCCAGCGGGCCGCATCCTTATAGGCTTCGGCTCCCATGGAACGTATAAGTTCAGGTGATTCTATTGCTATCTTGAGGGCTTCCGCGAAACCCTTTATGTCGTCTTCCGGTACCAGCAGGCCGTTCAGTCCGTCGGAAATCACGTCCTTCGGCCCGCACTTGCAAGCAAAAGCCACGGCCGGGACCCCATGGGCCTCAGCCTCCAGCAGGACCATAGGAAGGCCTTCGTATCTCGAAGTCATGGCCAGCAGAGCCGCGCCGTCATATTCTTTGTCCATGTCCTTGACCGGCCCTGCCAGGATTATGCTGTCTTCGAGCCCTTTCGTCTTGATCATGTCTTCAAGTCTGCCGCGGTCTTCGCCGTCTCCGATTATCCGGACTTTCCAGTCTTTCCTGACGTCGGCGCCGACCAGATCCCAGGCTTCTATCAGCCGTTCGAAGCCTTTCTGGTGGCAGAGCCGGCCGACGGCGATTATGGTCCTGGAGTCGAGAGACGAAGGCTTCGGACTGATCCTGGCGATCGAGTTAGGAATCACGGCTATGTTGTCGAGATTGCCCCAGTAGCCCTTGTCTTCTTCGGTAAGTACTACGAAGCGGTCGAATTTGCGGATATGCCTGAGGTCGGAGTTGCTGCGGTATCTGTCTATGATGCCCCAGAGCCCCCTGCGTCCGTACTGGAGTCGCTTGAATCTGGAAAAATGGGCCTCCAGCACCTTTTTGCTGCCGTCTTTTATGTCCGGGAGGAAGGTCTCGTCGTTGCAGAACATCGAGACTGTAATGTCCGGGCGGATTTCTTTGAGCACAGCTTCCAGCCTCTTTTTATGCCGCAACTGTTTCATCGGGAAATTCAGTATCTTGGATATGAGGGAGCCGTTGTCGGTCTCGTAGTTGATTCCGAGATCGATGGCCTTGACTGAGGCCGGCATCGGGAAGGCCGGCTCCTGGTCCCGCTGGTCGGTAGTGATGATTGTCACCCGGTCGCCCCTTCCTGCAAAGAACGAAGCCTTGTCCGCAAGAACTCTTTCCATTCCCGCGGCCCTGTAGGTTCCGGCTATCGTATAGACTATTTTCATTGTGCTTCTATAGGTTCGGGCTCAATCTCGTTGCCGTCATTGTCGTAGTCTCCGTCAATGCAGAACAGAATTGCGTTGAACAGGAAAATGTCGGTCGCTACCTTGAGCCAGATTATGAATGTCAGGGCTATTATCATTATGCAGGCCATATTGAAATCCCTGAATTTGGTTCTTACGGCAAGCCCGTTGTAGATAAAGAATAGCGAGAATATCGCAAGTCCGACTAGTCCGCAGTATAAGGTGAAACGGCAGTAGCCGATATCGGTGCTATAATAGAAGTTGCCGAAGATGCCGGTTCCGATTATCCAGGATCTGGTATCTGTCGGCCATATCCACATTACTGCATTAAGCTTATCTGAAGAGTCTGTCCTGAAGACACCTGTCTCAGCCCAGTTGAAGAAGCCTTCGAATGCAAATCTCATGTTGCCTCTGAATTCGGCATCCGCCTGGTATAGACGTATCGCAACTATGACAGTCGCTGCGACAATTATGGTCAGTACTGAAAAGATTCTTATCTGCCGTCCTGAAACATAACCGCCTCTCTGAGGCATGATATATCTTACGAGGATATAGAACAGCCCTAATCCGGTTCCAACCATGGTGGTCCTCGCGATCATGCTTCCCAGAATTGTTATAAGTATGAATGCTGCTATATAGTATCCCAGGTATTTGCGGTTGCTGTTGATTGCGTGGTTTGTCACGATCTGATGGGCGATCAGGACCATGGCTACGGCAAATTTTATTCCGGCGGTATCAAGCGCGGCTCCGAGTCCATAAAGTCGGTTGACCTCCTTATAGTAAAAGTTTCCGTCAGACACGATACCGTCCACAATAGTCCTCATGAACGGCATATTGTCTACTGCAAGAGCCAATATGCCCTGTGCGACGCAGACTATTGTCAGATATTTTGTTATTATGGCCAGATCAACCCTTTCATGGAAACTTCTCATCAACGCGACGACTCCATAGGCGCCTCCCAGCCATACGGCGAAGGATACTATGTACTGGGTATATGAATCGTCGTCCGTACCATTGACCATTACGCAGTAGTAGCACCAGACAGAGAAGATGCAGGCGATAACTCCGGATATTATTTCCTGTTTTGAAAGGGAGGCGGTCTTCTCTTTCAAGGCATGAAGCATGAAAGCTATTATTCCTATGACACCCAAAATCTGTTTCGTGTTAAGCGAAGATGGCAGATGTCTTATTGAAAAAGAGAATACATAGCAGCTGACTACTATGCAAAGGAATATCGCTATGAAAACCTTCTTCATCGGTAAATCACTCCGTAAACGAATTTATACACAAGCAGATGGTAGATTTTTACACCTGTCCACATGCTTCTTGCCGCCATCCACTGAAGCAGCCTTGTACGTAAAGGTAATGCTTTATTTCTAGCTGCGAAAGCGTTTGCGCTGTCGAACCAGCTATACCATATCCGGTAATTCTCTTCATCGGAACTGATAAGAAGCGGAAGCTTGATATAAAGTTTCAGATACTGGACATATCTTTCAAGTTCTTTTGCATAGCGGGAACCGGCGACAGCTTTCTCGACTTCGGCGATGTTCTCTGTGACTTCTTTTCTCCTGGCCTCGCTGAACTGGCGGCTGATGGAGGTGGTGCTTACGGCATTGTATCCGTAGAGAGATTCATGGATCTGCACCACATTCCCGGCCTTCAGAAAAGCCTTCAGGGTAAACATCATGTCTTCGCCCATATTTGCTCCCGGAATGAACCGGATCCCGTTGTCGGCGATCAGGTCACGCCGGAAAAGGAACAGCCAGAGGTTCCATCTCATCGTCCCGCCCATCAGATGCTTCAGCGCCTCTATCGGGGTGCCGTAATCATATTGCCTCATATAGCGGCCATTGGTCTCGAACCCGAGGGTCCAGTCCCATCCGACTATGTCGGCATCATTGGCCTCCGCAGCCGCAACTGCTTTCCCGAGGGCTTCAGGATCTATGACGTCATCGGCATCCACGAATGCCAGATAATCCCCGCCGGCGTTGTCCAGCCCGAGGTTTCTTGCCGCTGCGACTCCTCCGTTCTTTTCGGCGCGGACGATCCGGCACGGAATTCCGCTGTTCTCCGCATAGTCCTTTATCATCTGCGGAGTATTGTCAGTGCTGCAGTCATCCGCGAATACTACCTCGAAGTCTCTGAAGGTCTGGGCGCTGATGCTGTCCAGACTCCTCCGGAGAGTCTTCGCGGCGTTATATACGGGCATTATTACGCTTACTTTCATATAGAAAGATCCTTAATCTTTTCAATGAATCCCATATCCCTGCCGTTGAATTTCCTGGCGAAAAGAGCTGGGGAGGATTTCAATTTTTCATAATCTGCGCCGCTCCAGTCCACCAGTTCCCCGTTTCTCCATCCGATACTTCTCATGCAGCCCTTTCCGTCGTCGGTAGTGCAAAAAATGTTCTTGCGGTATGGAGATTCCCAGCACAGGGTCTGCATTACAATCTCGTCGGAGCAGAATGTGTTTCGGAATACTTTCATCACCCAGTCCTTGCGTGAAATGAAATACTTTGCCATGTCTTCAGTAATACTGCACCACTGGGAGCCTTTCTTGAAGTCTATTTCTTTGTTCCGTTCTATTCCAAGCCGCTCCTGTATTCTCAGGAAACCGGCGCGTACTATCCGTTTCGCCCCGGATCTCTTTCTGAAATCCTTCGGGAACAGATGCCATCTCCGGACTTTGCGTACCACCTCCGGGGTTATTTCCGTCAGGGTATATCCGATGAATTCTTTGCCTTTATTCTTTTCCAGAAAGTCGTCTATATAGTCCTGGGACTTCAATGGAAGATCGACGCCGGAAAGAAGGTGATAGTAGTCGTATCCGCCTTTCTTAAGGGCTTCTTCGAAAAGTGCATACTCCGCTTCCACCATGCTCAGATCCCCCCAGCGAACGTCGACTCTGTTTTCCAGAATCTTCAGTCCGGCCTTCTCCGTATGGAGCTCCGGCAGAGTGCCGACCTTCTTGTCTATATGGACATAGATATCGTTTCTCTCGTCGTCCAGGCAAGAGAGCAGGATATCCAGAAGTCTCCATTCGTTATGGGCGAGTATGAGGTATGCGTTTCTCATCTATATTCTGGTGCCGCAAAGCACTGAAAGGGTGTGCGGCATGAACTTCTTCAAGAATGTATAGAATGCAAGGCAGATCAGGCAGACTGTCGGAGTAATCAGCACATAGCTCAAGCTGGTTCCGAACAGGCCGGTGCCGAGAACTCTTTGCAGGAAACCCCTTACCCAGTCGGTGAGATATACGGCGTGTAGGGCATATACGAAGAATGATGCTCCTGCCAGCCAGGTAAGTATTTCCGACATCTTTTTCTTGTCGCAGACACTGTCGAAGATGTTGAAGACAGCGATGAACCATATAAAGCATGAGATCCGCAGGAAAATGTATCTGTACTCGTAGTTTTCGGAAAACAGCGTCACCGCCAGTAAAATGACCGAGAGGATGAAAGATTGTATCCTGAATTTCCTGCAGAACGATAGCACGTCAACGTCCTTCAGGCTGAGGCAGGCACCCGTCCCGAAGAATATCAGTGATGAGGCGTCCGGACACTCAATGTCCCATGGCAGCAGGCACATTACGCCAAGGAAGACAATGAATAGCGGCAGGGCTTTGCGGATGAGCCAATAATAGACCGGAGCCAGCAGAGACATTACCATCAAGCTCCTGACATACCACAGTGGGAAATCGAGCGGTCCCGTCCAGAACAGATATCCGAAGCCTCTGGCGAGCAGCTGGTCCTTGTCATCGTTTTCCAGACCCAGCCGGGTGAAAATGACTTTCTTCGCCAGGATCGCCACGATGTATAGTACATTCCATATGATGTACGGAACCAGAAGCGTCCGGACTCTCTTCTTCCATTTTGTGATGAAATCGGAGAACTGGAGGTTCCTGTCTGCGCAGCCGGCAAAGAACAGGTAGCCTGATATCATGAAGAACATCGGGACGGCGACCGCTCCGATGTTGTGCGAGATCAGTTCGGAGATGTAATGATAAAGCTGCCATCCGAGAGGTTCTCCTCCCGTGAACAGAGCAGACTGCGGCATTCCGTGTATGAACAGAACCAGAATGATCAGCGGGAACCGCATGATTCTTATGATTGCAGATAACCGTTCGTTCATCTTATGGACCTGAGTATGTTTAGACCGGCATCGACAACCATCTGTACCGGACGGATTCGGTATAATCTCCATATCTTCGGAGTCCTGCCGGCCGGAGTCCATTCTTCCTTGACTTCTGCCGGCAGGGAATCATAAGTCTTCCACCATTCTCCGAATTTGACAGTAAAGAGATTCCAGGGTTTGCCTCCGGTATAGTGGATAGTGCCCGATTTCTGGACCTCTTTCCATAAAGTCTCGGAGTATTGGCAGACAAAGTCCTTCTTGTATTGGGGCAGGAAGAATGTCCTTATTCCGTTATAGACGGGACTCAAGGCTATTACTCTTCCTTTGCAGACCTGGTTGAGGGCATCCTGGTCAGGGAACTCGAGATAGTCAACCTTGCAGGCGTCTAGCAGTTTCTCTGTCAGTCTGTCCTTGCGCATCTGTTCCAGATTCATGACAAGGAAACCTGAGTTGAAATATTCCCGCGGATTGCAGCCGAGGGCCTTGAATCTTTCGGCCTGGTCTTCTATCGGAGCTTCATATACTACGCCCAGATAGTTGTCCTTAAGATCCAGGTTAGCATAAAGCCCTGCGATGTCCTGTCTTACAATGACGTCGCAGTCTATATAGACTATGCTATTGTATTCCGGGAGAATCTCCGGAAGAAGCAGTCTGAACGAGGCTGCTTCCGTATATCTCGGATCGGTATAGACGTCTTTCAGCCTTCCGGCAAGGTTGATATATTCGAATTCCAGCCGTCCTGCCCCCATACGGGCAAGTTTGTCTTTCATCCTGTCAGGGATGTCTTCGGTGACAAGGCAGATTACTCTGTACGAATCTGTGGCGGACGAAGAGTCCAGCAGTGACTTGAGCATTGTCGCTGCCGGGACGAAGTAATTCGGGGTGAATGCAATTGCCAGCGGGGTCATTTCGTGATTCTTGTTTTTATCCAGCGGAGTAACATCATAGCTTTTTCCGGAGCTGATGCAAGCCGGCAGTATTTCAGATATCTGATTTTTCTCATCGGAAGATGTCTGATTACCAGATTGAAGTAGTCGAAAAGACATCTTCTGTGAAGGAAGTCCCGGCTTACAGGCAGGTTATTATCCGGATTCATAAACCACTCGGTGAGTTGGGAGATTGCTTCCAGTTTCTCCGGAAATTTACTTGCGTCAGATGATAAATGGATGTCTGTCTGTCGGAACTGGAAAAGCATTTTCTGAGTGTTAGCCACTCCATTCCGCGCCAGGGCAAAAGGAGTTGCTATATCTGAACCGAAAGCGCACGGGAAGGATATGAATCCTCCGATCTCTTCAAGAGCTTTTCTTCTGAACATGAAATTACCGATACAGGTAAAGGCTTTATTGTCAAACCAGCTGCGGATAAACTCATCCCTGCTTGTATATTCCTTCAGAATGCAATCATCCCAAAGATGCTCTCCCTTGCTGTCGATTTGTTCTACTGCTGACCGTATGATGTCTACGTCAGGATATTTTTCTGCCAGTCTTATACAGGTCTCGCAGTAATCCGGGGAATAAGTGTCATCGTCTGAGGCAAGCACAATGAACTCCCCGGCAGCATATTTTATACAATGGTTCCATTGTTCTACCAGATTTCTGCCGCCGATGTTGACCTCGTTTCGTCTATAGCTTATCCGTGGATCTCCGAAGCTGTCGACAATGCTCTTGATATCCTGAGGCGAACAGTCATCGACGACGACCAGTTCTATATCTCTATAAGTTTGCCGCAGTATGCTTTCAATGGCAGAATGCAGGAAGAGAGTCTTCCACGCCGGCAATATAAAAGAGACCTTAGTCATTGAGCGAACTTTTATTTTTCTTTTGCCGGAACGCCTGTTACCGTAACGCCCGGAGTCGTTATATCCTTGACCACTACAGCTCCGGCTCCAATCTTGACATTGTCGGCGATCGTTATTCCTCCAAGGATCTGGGCGAACTGTCCGATATCTACATTGTCCCCGATGACAGGGGAGTCGTCCGGATATCCGCCCTTGCTGCCGATGCAGCAGTTCCCATGGATAGTGCAGTTTTTGCCGATCCTGGATTTAGGGTTTACTATCACCGAACCGAAATGCTCCAGCTTAAGGCCTTCTCCGAAACAGCCGGCGCTGATAATGAAGCCAAGCTTAGCCCCCAGCCTGTTTTTTCTTGCCTTGTAGTAATAGGCCAGGAATCGGCACGGCTTGTCAAACGTATACCTTTCCTCTTTGCGGAGAAACTTGAGATATTTTCTTATGTAATATGTCTCCGGGCGTATCAGCCACTCGAGGAATCTTTCTTTATCGCTCATTTTCTGTAAATTTTCTGGCCCAGATATACTCTGAGTCTTTAAGTGATTCGTAATCCTTAAGCGTCAATGTATAAGGATTGCTTTTATTGAATCTGACATATAGCAGTTCAGGGCAGTCGGAGATATGGAACTGTTCCGGATGCCTGTTCAGTTCGGACGCTGCATAATACTCGTCCCCGCACAGCGAAAAACGGTATCTGGATAATATCTTGTCCGCATTCCGGGTCAGATACTCCACTCCTTTCTGTGACAGGCTTTTCCAGTTGTCTGTCTTCAGGAAGGTCTCGCGACGGAAGTGTCGTATTCCGAGTACCTTCTGTATCTTTATGATTATACGCCAGGCAATCGCACGGCTGTTTCTGATTCCTTTGCTGAAAAAATGGTATCTTCTCAGTTTAAAGTCTGCATCTCCCGGATCGTCAGGCCAGAATCTCATGACTTCCTCTCCCTGATGTCTGCTATAGAATGCATCAAGTCCCTGTATGTCTTTCAACGGAAGGTGAGTTCCGGAAATCAAGTGATAGAAATCGTAGGGACCATTATTCAATGCCGCCTTGAACAGGACCAGTTCTGTCTTGATCTGAGAGACATTTCCCCAGCGGACATCAATGCGCTCCTGCGGAAAGAATACCGCGCTTTTTTCAGTATGTATGGATGGGACTTGATTTACTTTCTTGTCAAAATGGATATAGATGTCATTCCCTTCAGAATCCAGCATGGAAACCAGTCTCTGAAGAATCTTGAATTCATTGTGGGCTATTATCAGAAAAGCATGCCTCATGTGCCTATCCTCTTATTCTGTCAATCTCTTTTTCGGTCCTGAGTCCCAATCTGTTAAGTATGGCTTTGACAGAGTTTTTCAGAGCAAAGATAATCCTGTCCTTTCTGCTCAGAGTCCTTCGCCATGATGCATTACAGCAATGGACTGCGGCTGCCTGGGGCTTCATCAGATATGGCTGCGGGCAGAATATGTCTGCAGAATAGAGCTTTATTCCTTCCTGCAGATCTTGTTCCTGGTCCAGATATTTGAACCCGTATTTTTCAGCAATCCCGGCAAATACGATAGGGCTTATGTTCTCTTCAGATGGAATGCCGTCTTCTCCGACCACGAAATCCCTTGATTCATAGTAATCCATACAGTCCTTGAAGAACGGATGATGTTTTTCGCCACCCATGATAGCCGCCTGGATCTGTATGCCGTGAATCTTTAAATCCGGATCCCGTTTATTCCCCTTATCGTCGACAAGGTTCTCTTCCTTTATTTTCCTGACCAGGTCAGGATAGCTTTCGATAGCTGAGAACGCCCTGTTTCCAAGGGTGAAATCCAGGTTCTTGCGGACAAGGACGTCGGAGTCCAGATATACTCCTCCCTCGTTGTATAAGGCATAAACCCTGATATAATCACACGCGAAGGCCCACTTCCGCGCTTTTACCGCGTCTCTGACAAAAGGTACGGAATCGATATTGAAGTTAGATGTATTCCATAGTTTAATCTGCCAGTCGGGCATATGTTGCTTCCAACTTTTTATGCACTCGCAGAGATCCGTGGGTATAGGATCTTTACTGAGCCAGCAGTAGTGTATTGTTTTAGGAATCATATTATTGATGGTATGATATTGCGTCAGCGAAGGCAAAACAGTGCCACAATCCTTCTGAACCTGCGATTGGTCCTCTGTATGAACTCATGAATCTTTCTCTTTCGACCATGATAAACCTTCCCGGAAGGGGAATGGTCAATGCACGAAAGGAAAGAAACATTCCGGGAACAGTAATTGGAATCTATCAGAAGTGATGGGGTAAAATTATTTCTGTATAATACCAGCATCAGACTCAGCTGGTCTCTCTGCGATATTTTCTGATATTCGTCCCACCATTCCGAGTCGATCTTGACGATTTTCCCGTCATTGTGTTTTCTGAAGATAATGTTATTCTCATAGAGTCCGCGATTCCTTGGCATGCCTTCTTTTACAAGATATCTTCTGACTCTTCTGGCAGTCCGGAGATTGATTTTTTTTGCTATATAACAGAAGGCGTTTTCCTTGTAAATACAATGATTCCATGGATGGGCGACTCCACTCATCAGAGCCCCTTCTGCAATCGCTTCATCTACTATGGTATATAACTCTTTCCCGGTGATGCGGATGTTTCCGTCTATCCATAAGCTATAATCATATTCCTTTAACACTTCGTGCGGAAGGAGTTTGACATAGCGAGATTTTCTCGTACCATTAGAGTTTTTATATGGAATCGGCCGGATTTCCCATACGCCTATTCTTTTCTCTTGGAAATCATCGGAAAAGCAGATATAATCGAAACTGTCGTCGATGACTCCTGGCTGCATCAGATTGTCATAGCCTCCGACAATACAAGTGTAGATTACTTTGTTGTTCATTTAATTGGCAGTTTTACATGGTCCCCAAGTTCCTTAAGATACTCCGGCGTAAAGTAATTCATCTTGCCGGCAAGAGATGCAAAGGTCATCTCTCCAAAATATAGATGACCGTCGATTTCATAAAAATCCACCCTTACTTCCGGAAATCCTGTCGAAAGGTCGGCAGCTATTTCCAGCATTCGGTCAAGAGTCTTCGGCCTTGGAACTTTTCCTTCTCCATTCCTGTAATGGTCTGTAAATATGGAGTATTCCGGGTGGACGTTCCATTCAAGATCGTAAAGGTTGACATATGTGCATTCAGCGCTTCTGCTATAGCATGCCCAGATAGAATTTGGTTTCCCGTCAAAGCACCAGACTTTATAGTCTATTATGGAAGAAGAGAAGTCTTCGTTTTTTGCTTCAAGGTATTCCTCTGCCAGAATTCTTCTTTTTATCCGATTATAATATGTCTCGCCATTGACGTAACCGAATTTTACCTTTAAGTGCTCATCCAGGTTTTTGTTTATGGCCTCCTTGTCAAATCCTTTTTTCTTGTCTATTATATGTGCAGAGCCGCTGTCATGGTTGCACTTCAGGACAAATCTTTCCGGGAGTGCGTCATAATCGATATCTTTCGCTCTTTCCCAGACCCCCAATGTCGGAACGACCAGATCGCCATAGCCTCGCGATTCAAGGAATTCTTTAACCTTGATTTTATCAGATAGATCGCTCCAAAGAGAAGTATCTCCATAGCACATGAGCCACTGGATTTTCTCATTGATATCTCTTGGGTTCTTCCAGTCGACTTTATAACCATATTCATTTTTCCAGACACGGTCAACCCAACAAGGCCTCCAGTATTTCAGAAGCATCTTCCTGGCAAATCTTCTCAAGCGTGTTACTATTCCGTTCATCTTTTTTTCAGTCTTGATTTCAGGATGTCAGCTATCTTTATCCGTTCATTCTTGCGGATGCCAATTAATGCCGATATTGAAAACGCGAATATCGAGGTGAAAATGAAAGCTGGTATTTTATACAATCCTTGAGGCGAAACCATGTGGTATACATACAGGTACGCCAAAAGAATAGCGATTATCAGAAGTATCCTCGGGTATACGGATGAGAGATAGCTGCCTACTTCAAAATGTATTATCTTTTTCATCAGAATAAACTGACAAATACGCAAAAGTACATCTGCTATTATGAACAGTATAATGATCCAGTATGGCGGCAGACCAGATTTAAACAAAAGATATCCGACCGGCAAACAGATTAGAAAAATGATACTTGATATTATCTTGAACCATTTGATTTCCCCGGTAGCATTTATAAGCAACGTTATTCCGCAGGATGTCGAGGATACTACTACCAGCAATAGCATCAGCTGACTAAAAATCAGGGTCCCCTCCGGGACCTCCTTGAGCCAGAGGTCCAGAATTGACGGCAATTCTGTATAAAGGATGAAACTTGCGGCCGTCGCAACAACAATGCTGATCCTGCTTATATTCTCTACAAGCGCAAAACATCTCCTGTGATCTCCGGAACTGTAGCTTTGAGTAATCTGTGGCCCGGAAGCGGAGTCGATGTTGCCGATAAGCGAATTGACATATGTCTGGATTGTCTTGGATATGGAATATACGCCGTTGGTGGCAGTCCCGAAAAAGAAGTTGATCAACAGGTTGCTTCCGGTATCGCGAGCGATAAGCGAAACTGTCGACAGGATATTGTAATTGTTGAATGAAAGTATGCTCTTATATGCCGGATTCTTGCGTATAAGCCTGTGCCTGACTATTTCCGGCCAATATCGATATGCCAGAATGTGATATACAATAAAAGTTACAAGACTTACAACTGTCATCAAGATGGCATAGACTCTCAATACATTACCTTTGACAAGGAAAAGCAAGTATATCAACCCAAGCTTGATGAGCAAACTAGCGATATTGATGAGGGCCATCTGCCCGAACCTCTCGAAAGCGGTGAACAGACTCTGGTATGGGATATTTATCAGACCGAGACAGAATACGATGATCGTGATCTGGTATATGAACATCGCGTCCCATTCCTTGCCGGGCTCGACGTTGAGGTAATTGTTGATATACCATATACCGCCGATTTCGGCAACGATGATTACCGCGACGGCAAACAGTATGTGCAGGACAAGACAGGTGTTGAAGATCTTGTTGAGGTCCCCGTCCGGCTTGCCCATTTCGAAATTGATGAACCGGGTAGTCGCGGCGCCCAGGGAACTGGCGAAGAAGGTAAACATACCGAGGACTCCGCCGACGATATTGTACAGACCATAGTCGGATACTCCGAGGATCTGCAGGACAATACGCGACGACAGCAGCCCGATTATTATTGAAACGGGCAGCTGGATGTAATTGAAAATGGTGTTCTTTACCAGTCTCCGGTTACCTTCCGAATAGTCCATAATCTTTATTCCATATCACCCCTCAGGGCAAAGACTATATTGAGGATTCCGTCTTTCAGGAAGAATGGCAGCCAGGAGCAGAAGAAGCCTGAAGTACCTTTCCTGCGGATTTCATGGATATCAGACATTTCTTTGCAGAGCTGTTTTCTTGTAGGGTAATCGTAGCGGATGTAGGCCTTCCTCACGGCAGCGGCCAGACGAAGTCTGAACAGCTTTTCGAGCCTTTTGCCGAAATATGTCTTTTTCTTCGGAAGGAGTTCGCGCTTCATGTTATATTCCTTTCTGGAAGCCTCCACTATCAGGAAGGAATCCATAAGAGTGTTGAGAAGGCCGCTCTTCTTGGCATGGTATACATAGACGACATCCGGGATCAGCACCATTGAACGGCATCTTTTCATGCATTCCCAGATGAAGATATGGTCTTCCATCCATGACAGCCCTTCCTCGAAAGTGATATCCTTGACCATCTCGCGCCGGATGGCGGAATTCCAGAGATAGCCGCGGTACTCCGAAGTATCAGTATTATATAGCATCGCTTCGGTATCGTTGTCCGGGATAGAGATTACCTTAGGAATGGTGATCGTATCGGATATTCCTCCGCGTACTTTCTCATACCCAGCTTTTATCATGTCGGCATCATACTCCTGGATAGTATTCCAGTAAGTCTTTAACGCGTCGGGAAGAAGCAGGTCATCGGCGTCTGTGAACGTCAGATAATCTCCTTTTGCATGCGACAGTCCATAGTTACGTGCCATGCTGACTCCGCCCCATGGTCTGGAGAAATACGAAATTCTGCTGTCTTTGGCAGCCATTCGAGTGCAGATATCATCAGTACCGTCTGTACTTCCGTCATTTATCAGAAGAAGCTCGAAATCTGAAAATGACTGGGCAAGGACGGCCTCGATGCATTTTTCTACGGATGCCTCCGCATTGTGGATAGGGACAATAATACTGAAGGTCGGATTCATTTTCTCAATGGTTGTTTTGGTTACGTTTTGTATATAAACGGGAATCCGGATACGAGGCCTTTTTCAGGTCCCGTATCCGGATTATTGTTTTCTTGTACAATTGTCGCTTATTCGTAGAAATAAAGTTCGACACGGCGGTTGAGGTGCCTGCCTTCAGGTGTCGAATTGTCGGCAATAGGTCTTGTCGAACCATAGCCCCGGTAGAACAGCCTATGCTCGCTGATACCTGCGTCAAGGAAGAAGTCCAGGACGGCCTTTGCTCTCTTGACGGAGAGCTCATGGTTGTAGTTGTTGCGGCCTGTATTGTCAGTATGACCCTCGATGCGGACCTTTATCTTCGGATATCTCTTGAGCCATTCGGCGATATTGCTCAGTTGCTGACGAGCTTCGAGAGTAAGCAGGAATGAATCCGAGTGGAACAGGGTCATGTTCCTGAGAAGTTCGTTGACCTCTTTTGTCATCTGGTCGAGAGACTGCTTATCCTCTCTGATGACGACGGTATCCCTTACGACTCTGGTGACCTCGACTTCCTTGATGACGGTCTCGGTCCTTATGACAGGAGGTTTCGGTTTGCCGAGCCTGAAGCTTACTCCGACCGTAAGACTCAGGTTGCCTCCGATATTCTGCCTGCCTCTGCTGAACGCCTTATGGCTGAATCCGGCATACTTGAAATCCGATACTATGCTGATCTTGTCGTTGATTCTTATCGGGACTGCGAAGCCGACTCCCACGGTCGGTACGGCACGGTCAATCTTGAGATAACCTCCGAAGATATATGGATTGAACCATTTTGTGGGTCTCATCACGAAGTCCGCGTGGAGAAGATTGAAATCTTTCTCTCCGAAGTCGGTAAACTGGTCGCTGTCGGTCAGACCCTGCCAGCCAAAACGGAATCCGGCAAAGTCGGAAAACCATTTTCCTATATAGAAATCGGACGCCCATCCGGCTCCCATGTGGGAGTCATATCTTTTCTGGCCTCTTACGCTTCCGTCGAAACTTACATTAAGTCCGCCTCCCAGTCCGAAAAACCAGTTGGCATCCCTGTACTTGCTTTCTTCCTGTGCGAATATTTCAGGAATACATACCAGAAGCCCTACAAGGGCTACAGTGATTTTTTGAAGTTTCATGTTTACTATAAATGATAAATGAATCCGAATCCGGCGAAGAATTTCAAATCAAGCGGGAAGCCGGCATAGCCTTCTCCCCAGTGGTTATATTCGCCTGGTTCAAGTCCGTTGTAATTGTCCGACAGGCCGGCTCCGTTTATCTCGAAAAACAGACCGGCGTCTGAAGGCAGGTCATATTCCAGAATGACTCCAACCCTGAATGCCAGGGCCCTGTTTGAGGTCACGTATTCCTGCCAAGGATGTGGATTATCCGTATCGTCTTTGAATCCGGAACTCGTTCCAAGTCCGACGCCACCGAATACTTTGGTGGAAAACGGACCGAGGTCGTCTTCCAGACCGCTTATGTTTAGTATTGCATCCAGGAAGAAGTCGACGCTCCTGAACGAATACGGACGGAAAATCTTGTCCGCGGTTTCTTCGATGTTATAGGCGGCGCTATTGTCTCCGTAGTTGATGGAAAGCCTTGTGCCAAAGCTCTTTGTGAAGTCATACCCTATGTTCAATGTCTTCTGGATATTGAACAGGTCTGCACCCTGGCGGTGATTGTAGTATGCGAAGTAATTTTCGTAGATCTGATAGCTTGGTCCTACCTGGAAGGAAATATTCCATTTTTTGGAGTAATCGTAGGACTCTCTGTAGCCGTCACTCTGTGCGGCTGCGACTAAGGCGCTCGATATTAGCGCTCCGATTAGTACAACTCTTTTCAACGTCTTCTAAATTTATCAGTGCGATTATAGGCAGGTATCACAGCTTCGCTTCCGGACCTGCAATACCAGACCCTGATACAAAGCCAATGATACATCTATACTGCATCAGTCTAACACGGTCATTTCATGACCATCGACATATGCAAAGGTACACTTTTATCGGATAGAGTCAAATATTTTATCCGAAAAGTAGGATTCTATTGTCGATATTACTCTCCCGCCTCCCAAGAGTGATTGAAAGAGTCATCGGCCATATTATAGCTTTCCACGATCTGTCCAGTTGTCTGGACAGTCATATCGTCAGATACAGAGCTCTCCAGGATGGCATTTTCAGCCTCGATCTGAAGTTCTCTCAAAACTGCCGGTTTTACATAAATCTTTCTCATAATACTTGTTTATATGTGCTCAAGCCATGCCCGAGGCACTCTGGCTTTCGCAAATATTGTATTGCATAGACTTACTACAACATAAGTCTTGCCATGAAACTCAATGACATAACCCTCGACTCCGGTAAGCGCTCCCTTCGTCACCCTGACCTTGTCTCCCAGCTCAAGAGGCTCGTCCATCAGACCGCCTTCATCGATCGAATAATCCATCACGGTCATGAAATCCATCATCTGCTTGTCCGGGATAACCATCAAAGTCCTCGTCGCGCAATCTATCACGTATCTCACAGGGAGGCCCCGGTGGTTCGCCAGATCGCAGGCTTCGTCCTTAGTCGTCCTCATGAAGACCATTCCCGGAATCAGGACTCTTTCCACATTCCCTTTCCCCCTGGACGCCTTTCTCGTCTGCGTCGGGATGAAATTCTCTATCCCCAGACTGGCAAGACGGTTCCTGACGCCGATCTCCTGACCGTGTCTAGTCTTCGCGACATACCATTTTACGCTCAATTCCTCTGCTGCCATAAATCAGAATTTCTTACCTGTCATAATGTTTAGGAAAGTCATCCACAAGACTTTGACATCGAACATTACCGAGTGGTTCCTGAGGTAATACAAGTCGAGGTCCAGCCTTGTCAGCATCTTCTCCAGCGTGTCGGTATATCCGTTGTACAGGGTCGCGTAAGAAGTAACCCCGGGACGTATCTGGTAAAGATACTGATACCTCGGGTTCTTCTCCATGATCTGGTCAATATAAAACTGTCTTTCCGGACGGTATCCGATAAAGGACATGTCCCCCCGGAAGACATTCCAGAGCTGCGGAAGTTCGTCCAGATGGTGCTGGCGCAGGAATTTCCCGACTCTGGTAAGTCTCTCGTCGTCGTCTCCCGAATAGAGAGCCGGCTTTCCGTTTTCTGCGTTGATCCTCATCGAACGGAACTTATAGATGAGGAACGGTTTCCCGTTGCGTCCCATCCTCTCCTGACTATACAAAGCAGGACCGCCGTCCTCATTCTTGACCGCCAGAGCGCAGACGAGCATCACCGGCGAGAAGATCAGCAGCAGGATTCCGGACAGGATGACATCGAATCCTCTCTTGATGACATGGCCCACCAGGGACATGCCATCGCGCTGGGCAACTGTATTCTTGGGATCATCTTTCTCCTGGGGCCCGTCTTTCGGGAAACCGTCGTCAGGATCCTTGGTGAACAGAATGCAGTCGACTCCGCCGAGCCTCTGCATGATTCCCTTCATCTCGCTCTCGTTGCCGCATTTATAGACCATCCTGTTGCCGATAAGCATGCCGGACATCGCCGGATCCGCACTGAGGAATCCGACTACATCATATCGGCCGCTGGCTGCGGCTTCGTCGGCCAGGTCTACTGCTGCGCGGCCTGTGCCCATTACCAGGGCGGTCAATTTGCCTACCTGGTCCTTGACACGGCCTGTCTCTCTCGACAGAGAGGTCAGCGAGAATCTCAGATAAAGTACGAAGAAGATAGATGCGATGAAATCAGCCAGAAGGGCCATCGCAGCGAGAGAAATAGAAGGAAGCTTCACAAACCCTACAAGCATCACGACGACAAGGAAGATTGTCTTGATAAGCAAGGTCCACGAAGTTTTCATAGCGGAAGTGTAGGAAATATACGTCTTGACATTCTTGTGGCTTCCGGTTACAAGCATGCCGATAATTGTGCCGACTAAGCCAGCCCCGAGCCACTTTAGAAGTAGCCACGTATATCCGGGGATTGGATCGCTCAGCCAGCGGACCAGCAGAATTGCCATCAATGATCCGAGTAACGACAGCACGTTATCCTGGAACATTATCCGGCTTTTGCTGGCATACTGTTTTTCATTTTTTGTCATTATTTTTAGGTCTTGTAGGTTCGCATATCTCTAAACAACAAAGTTATAAAAGAAATTCATATAAGACAAATTATTCAACGTAATGTTACATTGTGTAAGTATTTCAGTTTTTTTTGTTAATTTTGCCAAATTTTAAACAATAGATCATGCAGCGATTTTTAACCTCAGAAATTCAGGAAGGTCTTACCTTCGACGATGTATTGCTTATACCTGCCCATTCGGAAGTCATTCCAAGGGATGTGGATGTCACCTCAAGATTTACCCGGGATATAGTTTTGCGCACGCCTATCGTGTCCGCCGCGATGGATACTGTGACAGAGGCAGAACTTGCAATTGCGATGGCAAGAGCCGGCGGTATCGGAGTAATCCACAAGAATATGACAATTGAAGCGCAGTGCGAGCAGGTGAGGAGAGTGAAAAGAGCTGAGAACGGAATGATCTATGATCCGGTCACTATCCGCGAGACAGCAACAGTCGGCGATGCCCTCTCGATGATGGCAAAGCACCATATCGGTGGAATCCCGGTAGTCGACGGAGACGGAAAGCTTATCGGAATAGTAACCAACAGAGACCTGAGGTTCAGGGTTGATTCCAGACTCCCGATAACTGAAGTCATGACCTCGAAGAACCTCGTGACTGCAAAGAAGGGAATCAGCCTTTCAGAGGCTACTGACATCCTGATGTGCCACAAGGTCGAGAAACTTCCGGTAGTCGACGATGACTACAAACTGGTAGGACTTATCACCTACAAGGACCTCATGAAGATCAAGGACAACCCTATCGCCAGCAAGGACAGCAAAGGCCGTCTTCTCGTAGCTGCCGCCGTGGGTGTCAAGTCCGATACGATCGAGAGGATAGAGATGCTGGCCTCCGCAGGCGCAGATGCCGTAGTGGTCGACACCGCCCATGGCCATTCCCAGGGAGTGCTCAATGTCATCTCTGAATGCTGCAAGATTTTCAAGAATAAAGAAATACAGATCATCGCCGGCAACGTCGCTACGGCAGAAGGCGCCAAAGCCCTCGCAGACGCAGGCGTAGATGCTGTCAAGGTCGGAATCGGCCCTGGCTCAATCTGCACCACCCGAATCATCGCCGGAGTCGGAATGCCTCAGCTCACGGCTGTCATGATGGCTGCAGATGCACTCAAGGGCAGGGATGTTCCGGTAATCGCTGACGGTGGTATCCGTTATTCCGGAGACATCACTAAGGCCCTCGCTGCAGGAGCCGGCTCTGTCATGGCCGGATCCCTCTTCGCAGGAACGGAGGAAAGCCCTGGCGAGACAATCATCCTCAATGGACGTAAGTTCAAGTCCTATAGGGGAATGGGCTCACTCGAGGCCATGGAGCACGGCTCGAAGGACCGCTACTTCCAGGACATGGAAGAGGACATCAAGAAGCTCGTTCCGGAAGGCATCGTGGCTCAGGTCCCTTACAAGGGTACTGTCTCAGAAGTTGTATATCAGCTGGTCGGCGGACTCCGCGCAGGCATGGGATATGTAGGAGCTAAGAACATTGAAATGCTGAGAGAAGCCAAGTTTGTACGAATCACCAACGCCGGCTTCCTCGAGAGCCATCCTCACGATGTGACTATCACAAAGGAGGCTCCTAACTATTCGAGATAGTTTGAAAAAGATACTGCTCATAATTGCGATGCTTGCCGCGGGACTTGTGTCCTGTCGGCAGGTTTCGTCGTTTCTCCATGATGGGGACGTAGTCGCCAAGGTCGGGGACCATAAGCTTTATGCGTCCCAGCTGGCCCAGTATATCCCGGCCGGAATTTCCTCGGAGGACAGTACCCATCTTGCGCTCTCTTATATCAACAAATGGGCTTCGGACATGGTCTTCATTGACATGGCCGATGCTGAATTGTCCAAGAGCGAGAAAGACGTCACCGAGGAGCTCGAGGCTTACAGGCTCTCCCTCCTGAAGTACCGCTATGAGCAGAAATATGTAAATCAGAGACTGGATACGGCGATAGCCGCAAGTCAGATCGAGAATTATTATAACGACCATAAGGACAACTTCAGGCTTGACCGTCCTATCGTCAAGGCCCGTTTCGTATGTATCGCCCTGGATTCTCCGAATATCGATGCGGTACGCAAGAATCTCGCGGGCTCGGATGACGATCAGCTTATCGTGGCGGATTCCCTGACTTATGCCTCGTCTCTGAAATATACTGACTTCGGAGGAAAGTGGATAGATATAATCACCCTTTCCAGCGAATTTGGGACTGACTACCGTGAGGTGCTTTCTTCTGTCAAGAAAGGCTATGTCGAGATGGAAGATGGCAAAGGCGGTATCAATATCGCATATATCAGCGACATGATCAAGACCGGGGAGCAGGCTCCTGTCGAATACTGGTCGCCGAGAATAAAGGATATAATACTTAGTTCACGAAAACAGACTCTTCTGTCCGGTTTGGAACGGGACTTGCTAGAGAAGGCCCGTGGACAGAATAACTTAGTGATATATTAAGATGAAGAATATATTGAGGATTACTGCGGTATTGGCAGCTGTGATGACAGTCCTGCCAGTTTCCGCCCAGACTTATCCCAAGGGATTGATAGACAAGACCGTCGCTATCGTCGGAAACGAAGTGATAACGATCGGCGAACTTGAAGAGCAACTCCGCATGATGCGTATCGAGAGAGGCGTCTATGCTTCCGACAATATCATGCGTTGCGAGATTCTCGAGAGCATGATGGAGCATAACGTGTTCCTCATGCAGGCCAGGATCGACTCGCTTTCTGTCAACCAGGATAACGTTACCGCCCAGCTGAACAACCGTATCGACCAGATACGTACCAGCCTCGGCGGCGATGAAGAGGTCGAGAAATACTTCGGGAAGCCTCTCTATAAACTCCGCCAGGAGTGGAAGAAGACCTTTGAAGACCAGAGCCTTATCCAGCAGAAGCAGGGAGAAATCGCTCAGGATATTCCGGACCTGACTCCTTATGACGTCAAAGAGTATATCGCCCAGACTGATTCTGCAGACCTTCCGCTTGTGCCGATACGTTACCAGCTCAGCCAGATATGCGTTTATCCTGACCGCGAGACCGCAAATCTCGCCGTGAAGGAGAAGCTTATCGGTCTCCGCGAAAGGATAATCAACGGCGAGAAATTCTCCACCCTCGCCAGAATCTACTCGGAGGATCCGGGAAGCGCCAGGAAAGGCGGCGAACTCGGAATGGCGTCGAAGTCCATCTTCTGGCCGGCATTCTCCGACGCCGCCATGTCCCTCCGTCCGGGAGTGATATCCCAGATCGTCGAGACCCCTGACGGATTCCACCTGATTGAAGTGATCGAGAAGAAGGGAGACATGTTCAATGCCCGCCATATCCTTCTCAAGCCTCAGTATACGGTCGAAGACCAGCAGAAGGCATTCAAGACCCTCGACAGTCTCCGCACCGAGATCAACAACGGAGCCGTGACCTTCCAGCTTGCCGCACGTTTCTACTCACAGGATCCTGCAACTAGGACAAACGGCGGTCAGATGGCTGATCCGGAGACCGGTTCTTCTTATTTCCAGATCGATGAACTCAAGCCACAGGACTACCGTGCCATCAAGGACCTCAAAGAGGGAGAGATATCGGAACCGGTAGAATCTGTCGACAATGAGGGACGTGGCAATACCGTCTATAAGATCATCAAGGTCGATAAGATCATACCTGCCCATACGGCTACTTTCGAAAACGACTATAATCAGCTTATCGACGGCGTAAGGAACGAAAAGGCTATGGCTGCCATCAGCAAGTTCCTTGACCAGAAGATCAGGACTACCAAGATTTATCTGGATCCTATGTTCAGCGGCTGCGAATTCACCCGTGCCGCCTGGAACGAAGTCGCCGAAAAGAACAGATAATGTATCGTAAACTGGTTATCACCATCCTGCTGGCCCTAGCCGGCCTTTTGAGACTGCCTGCTCAGGAATCTTCCGAGCGGGTTGATTCTCTTGTACGCCTTCTCAGCGCCCAGAAGATGGAGATAATCGATGATCACGGCAACAGTCTCCGTAAGGTTACGGGACCGGCCCGTTTTCTGCACAACGATACCTTCCTTATCTGCGATACCGCCCTCTGGAGTGTCTCCAAGGCGGAGATCGAGGCTATCGGAAATGTCCGTATCCTACAGAATGAGACAGTCCTGACCGGAGACAAGCTGACTTACTATATAGACCAGGATCTCGCCGAGTTCCGCGGTTCGGTCGTCCAGCTCGAGGACAAGGACCACAATATGCTGAGGACCCGCCATCTCGACTATAACACCAAGGACAGCGTTGCCGTCTTCCAGAACGGCGGAGCCTTGAAGGACAAGGACGGCCAGATCATCGAGAGCATCACCGGAACCTACGACTCCAAGATAAAGACATTTACGTTTACTGACAACGTCAACATGTTCACCGACTCGATCTTCGTCAAGACGACCAGACTCGTCTACGATACCAGAAGCGGAGTCGCCACCTTCGGCCACATGACCGATGCCTGGAGGGACGAGAACATGCTGTCGTCGAACGCCGGCTGGTACGACCGGCCACGCGAGGTCTTCCTCTTCTATAATAATGTCCATGGACTCGGCGAGACTCAGGAGGCTTGGGCCGACTCTGTCTACTACCACCGCAATACAAACGAAATCGAGCTTCTGGGCAATGCCCAGGTTACAGATACGACCAGAAACGTCTCGGCTCTTGCCGGACGTATCCATTATCTCGATTCGACATCGACGCTGACTCTCACCCGCGACCCGGCCATCGTCGGGATTACGCAGGAGAAGGACCAGCCGGCTGATACTGTCTATTTCGGAGCTGATTCCCTCGTCTACAAGACTGTCAAGCGTTACGAAATACCTGAAAGCACTGTCAGTGCCGCTGAGAAGCGTCTGGAAGACCTTGGTCAGGACGCCATAATGACTTATAGGCAAAAGGCGGCGGAAGCTGCGGCCAAGGCTGCCGAAGAGGCGAAGAAAGACGACCCTAACCGTCCTCCGGTGCTTGACAAAAAGAATCTTAAGGACAAGGACAAAGGCAAGGATAAAGACCTCGTAAAGGATAAAGACATTGAAAAGGATAAGAAAATCGAATCTCCTTCAGACAATCTGAATATCCAGCCGACTGACAGTCTGAATGTACCGCCGGCTGATAGTCTGGCCCTGACGGACAGTCTTGCAGTTGCAGACAGCACTGTTGTGGAGGTGCCGAAAGATACCACCAAGATAGGCTTCCTTACCGGTCTAAAGAACGTCAGGTTATTCAGGAACGATATCCAGATCGCGTGCGATTCCCTTTCCTACAATGACCTCGATTCCCTTATCCGTCTCTATAAAGAGCCTATAGTATGGAACGAGATTAAGCGTCAGTATGCTGCCGACAGTATCTATGCGGTGATCAGGAATAACCGTATGGAGAAGGCGAGTCTTATGTCCGAAGCCTTTATTGTAATAGAGGAAGCGCCGGAAATCTATGACCAGATCCGCAGTACCGAGATGCTTGCTTATTTCGACAGTACCGGAGCCCTGCGGAGATTTGATGCCCTTGGAGATGCCAATGCCGTCTTTTATCTCAAGGAAGACAGCACCTTTGCCACTGTCAACAAGGCAGAATCGAAGATGCTTTATGCGACCTTCGTGAAAGGAGATATCGACAGGGTATATTATTTCGACCAGTCCAAGAACGATGCCTATCCTCTTGCCCAGTTGAGAAAGGATGACCGGCTGCTCAAAGGGTTCAGCTGGGTGCCGGAGAAACGTCCGGTCGATCCGACCGCTGTCACTAAACTCACCCTGAGGCCCGGAGAGAGAGAGAAATATGCCGGAAGGCCTCGTGCAAAATATCGCCAGACCGATATCTATTACCCTGGATATATGGAAGGCGTGTATAAGCAGATAGCCGAGAACGAGGCTGCCAAGAAACGTCGCGAACAGGAAAAAGCTACTGCCGACAGTCTGGCTGCCGTTGCGGCCAAGGATAGCCTGAAGACGGCCACCGACAACCTTGCGCTTACCGACAGTATCGCGGTATCTGACAGTATCAAGACGAATGTCGCAGACAGTCTGTCTACAGTCGTGGATAGTCTTGCCTCCATCAAGGATACTGTTGCCGCTCCTGTCCTGAGTCCTAAGGAGGCTGCACGCAAGGCCAAGGAGGAAGCCCGGGCTGCGAAGATAGCCGCAAGGGAGGCGAAGTGGGCGCGTCTGGACAGCCTCGATGCCGCCAAGGCCAAGATCAAGGCTGAAAAGAAAGCCGCAAAACTCAGGAAAAAGAAACTTAAAGAACTGAAGGCCCTGCTCCGTCAGGAGGAAAAAGACCGTCAGCGTCTGGAGAAATACAAAGCAGCCTTCGAGGCCAAAAAGGCCAGGGAGGACGCTAAGAAGAAGAAAAAAGAGGAACAGGAACAGCTACCCGGCGATGCCGAACTTCCTGCGGAGAGCGTCGAGCATGTCGACGGTCATGGAGTCGAGGTCGAATGACGGCTTCCATCCCCATTCTTCGCGGGCGCAGCTGTCGTCCATCCTGTCCGGCCATGAGTCAGCGATAGCCTGACGTACCGGATCGACTTCATACTTCATCTTGAAATCAGGGATATGTTCCCTGATTTTATTGTATAGTATCTCAGGGTCGAAGCTCATGGAGGCGATGTTGAACGAATTCCTGTGGATGAGCTTGTCCGGATCGGCGTTCATTATGTCGACTGCTGCCTTGAGGGCGTCCGGCATATACATCATGTCCATGAAAGTCCCTGATGCTATAGGGCATTTGAAGACTTCGCCCTTGACGGCGGCGTAATATATCTCGACTGCATAGTCGGTTGTTCCGCCTCCTGGGAGTGTCACGTTGGAGATAAGTCCAGGGAATCTGACGGATCTCGTATCGACGCCGTATTTATGGAAATAATAATCGCTGAGAAGTTCGGTGGCGACCTTTGTGACTCCGTACATTGAGCGCGGACGCTGGATAGTGTCCTGCGGGGTGTTTGTGTGTGGGGTTTCCGGTCCGAATGATCCTATCGAGCTCGGAGTGAAGACTGCGCAGCCTTTCTCCCTTGCGACTTCCAGAATGTTGATGAGACCGTTCATCTGGATGTCCCATGCGAGCAGAGGCTTCTTTTCTGCTACTGCTGACAGCAGGGCTGCCAGGTTGTATATAGTGTCGATTTTATACTCAGATACTATTTCGGCCAGCCTTGCAGCATCTCTTACGTCAGCGATTTCTGACGGGCCACTCTCCAGAAGAATCCCTTTCGGCTCAGCACCAGCTATATAGCCGGCTACTATATTGCCTTCCGGGTACATCCTTCTCAACTTCATCGTAAGCTCCGATCCTATCTGTCCGGTCGAGCCGATTATCAGTACGTTCTTCATCCGTGTGAGATTTCTCAATTAATTAGTGTCAAATATTTGGTGATGCAAATTTAGTCTTTTTTCGGACAAAGTGTTATTTCGTAATAAAAATATTGATTTTCGAATTGAATAATATAAATTTGTAAGAGCTAAACACTACAACCAATGTACGGAAAATTTCAGAAACATCTTCAGGATGAATTAGCTTCAATCAAAGAAGCTGGACTTTATAAAAACGAACGCAACATCGCATCCCCACAGTCCGCAGAGATAACCCTCGAGGACGGCTCGGTTGCCCTTAACTTTTGTGCCAACAACTATCTTGGCCTCGCCGACAATCCGAGACTGATTGCCGCTGCCAAGAAGGCCATGGACAGCCGCGGATACGGTATGTCTTCAGTCCGCTTCATCTGCGGAACTCAGGATCTGCACAAGCAGCTCGAGAAAGCCGTATCAGACTTTTTCCATACTGACGATACAATCCTTTACGCGTCTTGCTTCGATGCCAACGGAGGAGTCTTCGAGCCTCTGCTGACAGCCGAGGATGCGATAATCTCAGACTCTCTGAACCATGCGTCCATAATCGACGGCGTCCGCCTCTGCAAGGCAGTCCGCTACCGTTATGCCAACGCCGACATGGCCGATCTCGAGCGCTGTCTCAAAGAGGCCCAGGCCCAGAGATTCAGGATTATATGTACGGACGGAGTCTTCTCGATGGACGGCAATGTCGCTCCGATGGACAAGATCTGCGACCTCGCAGAGAAGTATGACGCCCTTGTCATGGTCGATGAGAGCCATTCTGCCGGAGTAGTAGGCAAGACCGGTCGCGGAGTGGCCGAGCAGTTCGACTGCTATGGACGCATCGATATCTTTACCGGTACCCTCGGCAAGGCCTTCGGCGGCGCTGTCGGCGGATTCACTACCGGCCGCAAGGAGATCATAGACATGCTCCGCCAGCGCTCCCGTCCATATCTTTTCTCCAACTCCATCCCTCCTATGATCGCGGCTGCTGCTATCGAGACATTCAAGATTCTCTCAGAGAGCAACGAGCTTCACGACCGCCAGCAGGAGAATGTCGCCTACTTCCGCGACAAGATGATCGCCGCCGGCTTCGATATCAAGCCTACCCAGTCCGCAATCTGCGCAGTGATGCTCTATGATGCTCCACTGAGCCAGAAGTTCGCCGCAAAGATGGCGGAGGAAGGCATCTTCGTGACAGGTTTCTATTATCCTGTAGTGCCTAAGGGCCAGGCCAGGATCCGTGTCCAGCTCTCGGCTGCGCATAAAAAAGAACACCTTGACAAAGCGATTGCCGCATTTGTCAAGGTGGGTAAGGAACTTGGAGTAATCTAGGCTATCCTACAAACAGGCTGACTATATTCAGTATTACTTCGGAAGCCTTTTCCATAGACTCGTAAGGGACGTATTCCATCTTTCCGTGGAAGTTCAGTCCTCCGGCGAAGATATTCGGGCAAGGCAGGCCTTTGAAACTGAGGTTGGCACCGTCGGTGCCGCCTCGGATTGGCTGTATCTTGGCCTTTACTCCCGCCATCTCCATTGCCTTTACGGCTTTGGTGATGATGTGGTAGTGCGGCTCTACCTGCTCGCGCATGTTGTAGTACTGGTCTTTCAGCACCAGGGTAGCGGTGCCTTCTCCGTATTTGCCGTTGATGAAGTCCACGCATGAAGTGATGGCCTTCTTCTTTTCTTCGAATTTCGCGCGGTCATGGTCGCGGATGATGTAGGCGATGTCCGCCTGTTCCACTGCTCCGTTGAATGCGATGATATGGAAGAAGCCCTCGTAGCCTTCGGTGTATTCAGGTCTCTGCTCCACAGGAAGCAGGGAATTCAGCTCGGAAGCAATCAGGATGGCATTCTTCATCTTGCCCTTGGCCATGCCCGGATGCACGTTGCGGCCCTGGATATGGATCTTGGCTGAAGCTGCGTTGAAGTTCTCGTATTCGAGTTCTCCGATTTCGCCTCCGTCCATCGTATAGGCGTACTCTGCGCCGAATTTCTTGACGTCGAACTTCACGACTCCGCGGCCGATCTCTTCGTCAGGGGTGAAGCCGATCTTGATCTCGCCGTGGCGGAATTCCGGATGAGCCATGATATACTGGACTGCGTCCATGATCTCGGCGACTCCGGCTTTGTCGTCTGCTCCGAGAAGGGTCGTCCCGTCGGTGGTGATGATAGTCTGACCCTTGAAATGCAGAAGTTCCGGGAATTCGGACGGTTTGAGGAAGAGGCCCGGAACTCCTTTCAGAGCGATGTCACCGCCATCGTATTGCCTGATGATCTGAGGCTTGACGTCCTTGCCGGAAGCGTCAGGGGCGGTGTCTACATGGGCGATGAATCCGATGGCCGGAACCGGCGCGTCGATGTTGGACGGGATGGATCCCATGACATAGCCATACTCGTCCAGAGTTGCCTGTACACCCATCTCATTGAGCTCGTCGCGAAGCAGTCGCAGCAGGTCGAGTTCCTTGGCCTCGGAAGGCTGTGACTCGGATTCCTCGTTGGACTGGGTGTCTATGGCGACATATCTGAGAAATCTGTCTAATAACTTTTCCATATATTAATTCTTTTCTGTTTTCATAGATGCGCGGATCATGTAGATGACCAGCAGGGCAAGAGGGATGATGGCCACAGCCTCGCCGTACTTGGCGTTCCAGCCATACAGGAAGAGATCGACGTTGGCGAATTTCAGGATCGCGCTGACAACTCCCATGAGTGCGCCGCCGGCGATGAATCCGGATGCGATGAGGGTTCCCTTCTCGAGTCGGGCGTTGTTGACTTCCTTGTCGCTGCTGCGGGTGCTGACGTACCATGAGATCGCTCCACCTAGCAGAAGCGGGAGGTTGAGGTCGATAGGTATGAACATACCGAGGGCGAACGGCAGTGCCGGAACTTTGCAGAGAGTCAGCACGATTGCGATTACAGCGCCGATACCATAGAGGAGCCATGGAGCT
>Ga0256407_10002834_pt1 | contig 32113 bp, 28 predicted proteins | sample RumenRJG_04DNA_FD_193489 | JGI IMG/M metagenome (GOLD analysis project Ga0256407, IMG submission 193489) | Bovine rumen microbial communities from Lethbridge, Alberta, Canada - RJG_04 | ecosystem: Host-associated > Mammals > Digestive system > Stomach > Rumen | place: Canada: Alberta...
TCATCATACGCGCTGCTTCTGGCGGAGGAGATCGAAAAGCGCGGAGTCAAGGACACCATCAAGCTCAAGAAGGGCGTCATCGGTTCAGAACGCTGGGGCCCTAAGATGCGCGCTCGCATAGCGAACGAGCTGGGCGTTGAACTTTATGACATATACGGGCTGACCGAGGTATACGGACCGGGAATCGCAATCAACTGCGAGTACGAGACGGGCATGCACTACTTTGATGATTACCTTTATTTCGAGGTAATAGATCCGAAGACCGGCGAAGTACTTCCTGACGGTGAGCTTGGAGAGCTGGTAATCACTACGCTGAAGAAGGAAGGCGCGCCTCTGATCAGATACAGGACTCACGACCTGACACGCATAATACCTGACGACGTGCCGTGTCCGTGCGGACGCAAGCTTCCGAGAATCGATGTCATTCTCGGCAGAACGGACGACATGGTCAAGGTAAAGGGCGTAAACATATTCCCGGGACAGATTGAAGACTGTCTCAAGGACATAAACGGAGCGTCCAGCGAGTACCAGATTTTCATAGATCACGAAGACGGTAAGGACGTGATCAACCTCTTCGTCGAAACGATCTTCACCAAGAAGGGCGAGCGCCGTCATCTCGAAAAGGAGATCAAGGACAAGATCAAGAGCGTAATAAACGTCGGCGTAAATCCAAAGGCAGTCGACATCGGCGATCTGCCTAGAAGCGAGAAGAAGACGACGAGAGTATTTGACTACAGATATTAAAGGAAGGACAGACAATGACCGCAAAATCCATGATGCCCTACGTTGAAGGTAATTCAGCAATAAGGGCTATGTTCGAAGAGGGCGCGCGAATGGCGGCCCTGTACGGCAAGGAGAATGTCTACGATTTCAGCCTGGGAAACCCAAGCGTTCCGGCGCCGGATGAGGTAAATCAGGCCATACATGACATACTCGAAGAGGAGCACACTCTGCTGGTCCATGGCTACAACCAGAGCAACTCCGGTTATGAGGATGTGCGCAGGACAGTGGCGGAGCATCTGAATGAACTGCACGGGACGAACTTCACGTCCGAAAACATAATAATGACAGTCGGAGCAGCCAGCGGTCTCAACGTTGCGATAAAGGCGCTGGTGGATCCGGGCGAGGAGATTCTTGCCTTTGCGCCGTACTTCGTTGAGTACGGAAACTACGCCAAGAATCACGGAGCACAGCTGCGGGCGGTTCCTGCCGATACAGTAACCTTCCAGCCGAATCTCGACGCGATGAAAGAGATGATCACGGCGAAGACACGCGCGGTCATCATCAATTCTCCGAACAATCCGACGGGCGTAGTCTATAGCGAGGATACGATTAAAAAACTCGCAGCGGCGCTGAAGGAGAAGCAGGAAGAGCTGGGAACGGAGATCTACATCATCTCCGACGAACCGTACAGAGAGCTGGCGTACGACGGCGTAAATGTGCCGTACGTCACGAAGTACTACGATAACACCGTGGTCGGCTACTCCTGGAGCAAGAGCCTGTCGCTGCCGGGAGAGAGGATTGGCTATCTGGTGTTCCCGAGCGAGATGGCGGATTTCGACAACGCCATTCAGGCCGCGAACATCGCCAACAGAGTTCTGGGATACGTCAATGCGCCGACTCTGATCCAGAGAACCGCGGCCAGATGCATCAAGTGCAAGGCCGACATAGAAGCTTACGACCGCAACAGGAAGGCCCTCTACGAAGGACTGACCGACGCGGGTTACGAGTGCGTATTTCCTGAAGGAGCGTTCTACCTCTTCGTTAAATCGCCAATTGACGATGATGTGGAATTCTGCGCAAAGGCAAAGGAGCACCACATTCTGGTGGTGCCGGGAAAATCCTTCGCCTGTCCGGGATACGTGCGCATCGCGTACTGCGTAAGCCACGATACAATAGTTAATTCGATGCCTGCGTTCGCAGAGCTCATGAAAGAGATAAAGGAAGACAAGGAGTAACAAGATGGCTGAAGTTATCGAGATGACGAATTTTATTCACGACATCATAGACAAGGACCTGGAAGAGGGCACATACGGGGAGAAGGTGCTGACAAGATTTCCGCCGGAGCCTAACGGCTATCTGCACATAGGTCACGCCAAATCCATATGCCTGAACTTCATGACAGCCCTGAAGTACCACGGCGGCTGCAACCTCAGATACGATGACACGAATCCGGTCAAGGAAGATGTGGAGTACGTTGATTCCATCGAAGAGGACGTAAGATGGCTGGGCTTCGAGTGGGCCGACAGATTATGGGCTTCGGACTACTTCGATGAGATGTACGAGTGCGCGGTTACGCTGATCAAGAAAGGACTCGCCTTCGTCTGCGATTACAGCGCTGATGAAATAAGAGCTACAAGAGGAACCCTTACCGAACCGGGCAAGGAGTCTCCATACAGAAACAGGAGCGTCGAAGAGAACATGAAGCTCTTTGAGGAAATGCGCGACGGCAAGTACGCGGACGGAGAGAAAGTGCTCCGCGCGAAGATCGACATGGCGTCTCCTAACATAAACATGAGAGACCCGGTTATCTACCGTATCGCCCACGCGTCACATCACAACACAGGCGACAAGTGGTGCATCTATCCTATGTACGATTTCGCACATCCGATAGAGGACGCGATTGAAGGCGTGACACATTCCATATGCACGCTGGAGTTCGAGGACCACAGACCTCTCTACGACTGGGTTCTCCAGGCCGTGGGCAAGTGGCCGTCACCTCCTAAGCAGATAGAGTTCGCGCGTCTGAACATAACCAACACGATAATGTCAAAGAGATATCTGAAGGCTCTCGTCGACGAGGGCAAGGTGTCCGGTTGGGACGATCCGCGCATGCCGACCATCGCGGGAATCAGACGCAGAGGATATACGCCTGAAGCGGTGCGCGATTTCTGCGAGAGAATCGGTGTCGCAAAGGCAAACTCAACTGTCGATGTAGCTCTTCTGGAGAGCTGCGTGCGCGACGATCTGAAGACTAAGGTTGAGAACAGAAACGTTGTCGAGAATCCGATCAAGGTCGTGATCACAAACTATCCGGCTGATCAGAGCGAAGAGATGCCGATCGAAAACAACCGTGAGGTCCCTGAGATGGGAGATCGTCTCGTTCCATTCAGCAACGAGCTGTGGATCGACGGAGACGACTTCATGGAGGTGCCTGTGAAGAAGTACTTCAGACTCTTCCCGGGAAACGAAGTTCGTTTCAAAGGCGCTTACTTCCTCACATGTACGGACGTCATAAAGAATGACGATGGTTCGATCAAGGAGCTTCACTGCACATACGATCCGGACACCAAGAGCGGCACGGAAGGGGCCAACCGCAAGGTCAAAGGCACCATCCACTGGGTCGACGCGAAGACAGCGGTGAAGGTCAACATAAGAAACTACGATTACCTGATGATCGAGGATGAGAACGGTGACATGCAGCTGAATCCTGATTCCCTTATTGAATCAGAGGGATACGCCGAGCCTCTCCTCGGACAGGCAAAGGCAGGAGAACGCTTCCAGTTCTTCCGCAAGGGTTATTACATCTGCGACGAGGACGGAGGATTCAACAAGATCGTCGGACTCAAATCGTCGTTTAAGGTTAAGAAATAGGATAGCCTGAAGTGAGCAATAAGGTTGAAAAGAGAGAGCTGCCTGAACTTCTTTCGCCAGTCGGCGGAAAAACGCAGCTCGAAGCAGCAGTGAATAATGGAGCGGATGCCGTCTATATGGGCGGCTCCCTTTTTAATGCGCGGATCAACGCGGAAAATTTCAAGGAAGATACTCTTGCTGACGCCATCGACTTTGCTCACGAGAGGGGCGTGAAGGTCTACATCACACTGAACACGCTCATAAGAGACAGTGAACTGGAGCGCGCTTTCAGATACGCGTGCCGCCTCTATGAAATGGGTGCCGACGCGCTTATTCTTCAGGACATGGGACTGGCGCGCCTGATACACAAATACCTGCCGGACTTTCCGATGCATCTTTCTACTCAGGGAACTGTATATAATGTCCACGCCATAGATCTTGTGAAGCAGCTTGGCTTCAAACGTGTGGTGCCGGCGAGGGAACTGTCACTTGAAGAGATTCGCAGTCTGTGCGCGGAAGCGCATGATGAGGCGTCAAAGGACGCCGCGCCGCTTGAGGTAGAGGTATTCGTCCACGGGGCGCTCTGTATGTGCTACTCGGGACAGTGTCAGATGAGCAGAGCTTTCGGAGGCGGAGGACGAAGCGGAAACAGAGGACTCTGCGCGCAGCCTTGCAGACTGCTTTACACCGATGACAAAGGGCGCAAAGGATACTTTCTCAGCCCGAAGGATCTGTGCGCGCTGGAGCTTATACCACAGCTCGTTTCAGCCGGAGTGGACTCCTTCAAAATAGAAGGTCGCCTCAAGTCGGCCGAGTACGTCGCAGTGACGACTGCGGTTTACAGGAAGTATCTCGATCTATACGCGACGATTCAGGACGGAGGGGTTTCACCTGAGGAGTGGAAGGCCATGCTGGATCCAGCAGATGTTGAGAAACTTCTCCGCGTGTTCAACAGGGGAGGATTTACAACGGGTTATCTCGAAGGAAATCCGGGTGACGGCATTCTGTCTGGAGAAAGTCCTAAGAATCAGGGCATGTATATCGGTACAGTTTCCGGCGTTTCCGATGTAAGAAGCAAGGGCAGAGATAAGCAGCTCATCGATGTCAGACAGGACAGTGGAAGAAAAACGGCTACAAACAGACACGCTGTTTCTATCGGCGATGGAATAGAGATACGGCGCAGCATCGATGAATCGGAGAGAGGCGGGGCTGCGTTTGTCACCGGGAGCAGCGTTGTGACCTTTGTGAGGGAACAGGGGAACGGACTGCTGCGCATCGGAGATTTTGACAGCGGAGTCAGAACCGGGGACAGAGTGTATAAAGTTACTGACAAACAGCTTCGCGAAGAAGCCCTGTCTGTTCCGGAGAAAAGGCTGCCTGTAAGCATGAGCTTCAGAGCGCGGCTGGGGAGTCAGCCGGAGCTTGAGATGAAGCTCAAGGAATCTGATAACAGAATCAGTCCTGTAAAAGTGGAGGCTGCCTTTGCAGTGGAGAGGGCGGTAAACAGGCCGCTGACTGAGGATAAGATAAAGGCGCAGCTCATGAAGCTGGGAAGCACGGGATTCTGTGCTGACGAAGCGGATATAGAAGTTGATTCGGATGAAGGCATAATGATTCCGGCATCGATACTAAACGGCATGCGTCGCGGCGCGGCAGAGGACATGGCCGCGGCATTGCGTGACAGAGTCAGGGCAGGCCGCAAACCGCTGACGGATGAAGAAGTCGACGCGATAGCCGTCGCAGAAGAGCTTGGAAACGATGCCGAGGTGCGCCGCGTAATGAATCTGAAAAAAGGCGAAGACGCGGACGCAGGCAAAGAGAAACTTACGCTTCTGAATGTTACCAAAGGAGAGGCAGACAAATACATTGAAGATAATTTCGACAGTCTGGCAAGCGATGCCGGCGGCAGCGGAATACTGATCGGAAATCTCGGCTGGGCCAGGCAGTTCATGGACGCGGGAGTAACCGTCTATGGTGATTACGGTCTCAACGCGTACAACAGCCAGAGCATCAGGGCCTATGAAGAACTGGGCATAAAGATGCTGAATCTTTCACATGAGATGGCTTCGTCTGACGGGACGGGCGACGATCGTTTCGGAGGAAAGATTCCTCTGATGATAACAGAACACCCTTTCAGGACCGGTTATCTGATCGACCGAAAGGGCGTTAAACACGAAATAATTAGTTGTCGCGATAAATATATTGTGCTCTGATTCGTCAGGGCACTTTTTGTTGCCGCGTCACAGCTCGTTTGCGTTCTTGAACATGATTACTGCCAGGAATATCAGGATGGCACCGATGACGTTCCAGTGGAATCCCCAGTCGGAAGTCTGTGCCAGAATGATTACGATTATTCCTACGAACAGCATGAACACAGAACTGAGTATGTATTTCGGGTTTCTCTTTTGACCGTTATTTCTGAATGACATATATCTACCTCCGAGTTCAAGTCATACTAACACAAAACAGGCAGGCTTTCAACAGTAAGAGCGGCAAAAGGATTGCATGAAAAAAGCGGCATCCTGGGACGCCGCTTTCTGGTGTATACGTATACTTATTGTCTTGTTTGGCTTTAAGCTTGTGCTTATGCCTCGGCAGCTTCTTCAGCAGCCTTCTTGTCAGCTTCTCTCATTTCGAGAACGTGCTGATATTCTTCCTCAGTCATTTCAGGCATGAACAGTCCAGTTACGCCATAGAACATTGAGATGAGTGGGTTGATCCAGTTAAGTACAGCAAATGGAATGTACGCACTGTTTACACCCAGGAATGATCTCATAGTTGCTCCGCAAGTATTCCAAGGGAAGAAGTTTGAAGTGATTGTTCCGGAGTCTTCCAGACATCTTGACAGGTTCTTTGGAGCCAGTCTTCTGTCTTCGAAAGCTTCCTTGTACATTCTGCCTGGCAGAATGATTGACAGGTACTGGTCGCAGCAGATTGCGTTTACGAATACGCATGAAAGTTCTGTTACGATTACCAGTCCGCCTCTAGTGCCTCTAGCCAGCTTCAGCAGAGCTGCAGCCAGGTTGCCCATGATACCGGTTACGTCTACGATACCACCGAAGCACATTGCCAGCATGATGAGGGAAATTGTCCACATCATGGACTGGAGTCCACCACCGGTCAGCAGTTTTCCGATCTGCTCAGCTACGAGCGGATCGTCTACCATGTCTGTTCCAACCGGCAGTTCTTCAACACCGTAGTTGAGTACATAGCCTACGTTGGACAGCTCACCGCCGCCAGGAACGAGCTTAACGCCCTGGAATGCCATGAACGGAACACCGAGGAGTACGCCTGCAACGAGAGCTGGCAGAGCCGGCATCTTAACGATTACAGCTACGATTACGAATACCGGTGGGATCAGGAACAGGATTCCTACAGTGTAGTTAGCCTGAATTGCTTCCAGCATAGTGGTAACGAGTGATTCGTCAGCGCTTCCACCACTGTGAGTGAAACCAAGAATCAGATATACGATCTCAGCGATGATCCATGATGGAGCAACGGTGTAGATCATGTGTCTGATGTGGTCAAACAGGTTGGAACCAGCTACTGCAGGTGCCAGGTTTGTTGTATCGGACAGCGGTGACATCTTGTCTCCGAAGTATGCGCCGGATACTACCGCACCAGCTGACATTGCTGATGGGAATCCCAGAGCAGTACCGATACCGATGATGGCAACACCCATGGAACCAGCAGTTGACCATGATGAACCTGTTGCCAGTGATACGATGGAGCACAGCAGACATGCTGTGAACAGGAATACGCTAGGAGCGATAACCTTGATGCCGTAGAACATCATTGAAGGGATAACGCCGCCGGCCATCCATGATGCGATCATAGCACCTACGACTGCCAGGATCAGCATCGCCTGCATTGATCTGTTGATAGCAGCCAGGATACCCTGTTCCATGTAGCTCCACTTCCAGCCATTGGCTGCGCCGATGATACCAGCTACGCAAGCAGCCAGGATCAGGCCGATGTGTGCTTCGCCGCCTTCGTCGCCCATAACGTTCCAGAACAGGAATACGATCATGGCTACGATTGCGAGGATGCACTGCCACATAGGTACTTTTCTACCCATAACAAAAATCCTCCTTACTAAATAATAGCAAATAAATGATAATTCCGAAAAGGGTGTCCTATACACCACCAAACACCCTAGTCTGTGAAAATTATACATTTATGATAATAAATTGTCAATGTTTCAGCCCCTTAAATTACATTAAAAAAAGCGCGCTTTACCGCTCTACAGAGCCATTTGTGGCGCGCTTTAAAGCGTGAAAACAACCACCTATTTTGCCCTTGGATGTGTCTTGTCGTAAACGTCCTTAATATGGTTCTTTGTGGCCGCCAGATACACCTGCGTTGCCATGATGTCTTCATGCCCCATGAGCTCCTGAAGTGACTTCAGATCGGCTCCATTCTGAAGCATGTGCACAGCGAAAGAATTCCGCAGAGTATTCGGCGTCAGCTTATGCTTGATGCCGGACTTCTCACCGTACTCTCTGAGGATTTTCCATAGACCCTGACGGGTGAGACGCTTGCCGTAGTAATTGACAAAGAGCGCCTTTTCATCCTTGTTGTCTTCAAGCAACTGATCCCGGACTTCATATACGTAATCCTCAAGAGCTGCGCGGGCAGGTCTTCCCATCGGGATAATGCGCGTCTTGCTGCTTTCACCGTAGCAGGTGATGAAGCCCATTCTGAAATTGACGTCCTCTACATTGGCGTCGATCAGTTCACTGACTTTGATGCCCGTTGCGTACAGAACCTCCAGAATGGCGCGGTCGCGCCTGCCTTTCAGACTGTCGTCGGGACTCTCGAGAAGCTGATCGATTTCCTTGATGGTAAGGAACTCCAGCTCCTTCCTTTCGATACGGGGAGTCTTGATGCCTCTTGCCGGACTCTCGCTGACGATCTTTTCGTCAAGCAGATAATTGTAGAATGCTCTCACGGAAGCCAGCTTTCTGTTAACTGTGGACGGAGACCTGCCCGCGGCCTTGAGCTTGTTCAGATATCCGATAACGTCTGTGCTCGTGGCTTCTGTCACGCTTCCGACGCCGCGCGAAAGGACGAAAGACTCAAATTCGCGGATATCCCGTCCGTAGGCATCAAGTGAATTCGGCGCCATCTTCTTTTCTTTTTTCAGATAATCAATAAACTGTTCAATATACATTTATAACCTGCCCTTCGTCATAAGGAGCGCCGCCAGCGTCTTCGAATCAACGATTTCTCCGCGTACTCCCATCTCATAAACCTCATCAAAAGGCATCTCAATCAGTTCTATGACTTCATCATCGTCAAGTTCACGCTCGCCTTTGGTCAGCCCGCGCATGAGATAAAGGTGGATTACTTCTTCGGAATATGCGCAGCTCGGATTGCAGTCGCCCAGATGGATTATTTCGGAGGCCGTATAACCGGTCTCTTCCCTGAGCTCTCTCACTGCAGCCGCAACAGGATCAGTCTCACCCTTGTCGATCTTTCCCGCCGGGATCTCGAGTATTGCCCTGCCGCAGGCGTACCTGTACTGGCGTTCCATTACGATGTTGTTGTCTTCAGTAAGTGCGACGATTGCTACCGCGCCATTGTGCTCGACAATCTCTCTATAAGCCGTACCTGAAGATGCAGTGACCTTGTCGCGCCTTAAATTGAGTATTGCGCCTTCATACAATCTTTCGCTCTCTATAAGTTCTTCCTTGAAAATCACTCCGCAGTCATCTCCTTTGATCTGTCGACTGCCGCCTGGAATCCTTCGGCGACGTCATCCATGAACCCGTTTTCAAACAGTTTATTGACTGCTTCGATGGTCGTGCCCCCTGGTGAGCACACGTTTATGCGCAGCTGTTCCAGTGATTCCTTGCTTTCAAGAGCCATCTTCGCTGCGCCCATTACAGCCTGGCAGGCGAAAACTCTTGCTTTATCAGCGTCCATTCCATTAGCGACTGCCGCCTTTGCCAGAGCCTCAATGTACATGTAAGTATATGCAGGGCTGGAACCGCTCACGCCGATAACGCAGTCTATCAGATCCTCCGGAACTTCTTCGGCTATTCCGACGGAATCAAAGATTGTCTTGGCAAGAGCAAAGTCCTCATTGCTCACGTTTGCGTTCCGGCTCATCGAAGTCATTGCCATTCCGACGCGCGCGGGAGTGTTAGGCATAATGCGTATGATCTTAGCTTTATCACCGCTGCCTTCCGCGCCCTCGTTGAGATATCTCTCGAGCTTGGCGATGCTTACGCCGGCCGCCATTGAAATGAGCAGCTTACCCTCGGCAGGAGCGATCTCACGAAGGACATCATCAACATTGTTAGGCTTTACCCCAAGTATTATTATGTCCGACTGCGCGACCAGTTCCTTGTTGTCGTTGCAGATGATGAGGCTCTTGTTTGAAAAACCGCTTGAGGCAATGGCCTGCGCCATCTCGTGATTGTTCTCTGTTGTCTTGTCATGTATAAGTATCTCGTTTCCCGCACTTGCCGGGGACTTGGCGTAACCCTTCAGTATGGAGCCGCCCATGTTGCCTATTCCAATAAATCCTATCTTCATAAATTTTCCTCCATGAATTTCTTTGTGAATTCTTTTATAAAATGATTTGTTTCGCGGTATCTGATCCCGTCTGCATCTTCAAGAATGAGAAATCCGCTGATGCAGTCCGGGTAATCTTCAAAGCTCTCATCTTTTATTCCGGCGGCCTCAAGATCGACCGCGGTTATGCCGCGTTCCCTGATCACAGGAATGCTCATCCTGAAAGAACCGTCTCTGAAACTGCTCATGACAGGCCAGCCGTCCTGTTCGAAACCGACGTAGTTCACAGGTATTCTGTTCTGGGTGCCGCTGCACTCGAGACCATCGGATCGGAACTTGATCTCTCTGACTGTAATCATTCTGCTGCCGGATCTGACAGGGAAGCCCATCCTGAACATGGCCTTGTGGAAGTTACTCTTTCTTATTGCCTCTGTGAGCCTGGTAAGCTGCCTGACGTCATCGTTGTTGTGCAGAAGTATTCGATACTCCGCGTCAGGATCCCCGGTCAGTTCATAACGGTTATACAGCTCAACGCTCTCGGCTCCTGAGATCTCATCTGCTCTCGTCTCCCACAGTCCCATGTAATTCTCGACTGTCTTCTGTTTCATGTTCGGCACGAACTTCCGTATCGGGGAGTGACCGCTCAGGACCTGGTAGAGATCCAGATCATACAGATGTCCGCATGACGCCGCTGAGTGTCCTGAAGCCGCAAGTCTGCGGTCGAGGAACGGAATATCAAAGTTCCTGCCGTTGTAGGTCACAACCACGTCCAGATCAGACAGAACATCCATGTACTCGGCAAGAGCAGACTCCTCCTCAGCGCGGCTTTCGGCCAGCACCTGATGGAGAAGATTTGTCTGCGTGTCGTATACGCCGCCCAGCACGAACTTGTTTCTCCTTGGATCAAGCCCTGTTGTCTCGATGTCCAGAGAGCCAACCCGCATTCCGTCGAAGTAAAAACTCCAGAGTGCGGAATCACACATATTCTGATGCCATTCTTCGACTATGTGTTTCATTACAGGTCTGCGCCCTCAGCCGGCTCTTCCTCGAAACCGTCTTCGATTTCACGGTCGAACTCGACCACATATGCACCGAGTATTTCCTGAACCGGAAGCTTGATGAAACTGCGTATGCGTTCATCGTCGTCAATGAATTCATTGGCAGGAGGCAGTTCCCAGCTCAGGGAACAGTCAGCGTACTCCTTGTTCGAATCAATGACTTCAGCTTCCAGAAAGCCGTAGCTGCCGTTGGTGTAATCCCAGTAGAAGCAGCCGTCGTTATCCGCCTCGTGCGGACAGCCGCCGGCCTTTCCGATCGGGATGAATTCCAGGTGCATGTACTTAGGCTTTTCAAGCCATGAGGCTATGTTCAGCCATCCGCGCCTGCCCTCTGCGGCCACGGGGGTGTTGAATTCAACATAGCCCCAGTCGTCGTCGCCGTCGAAGCACTCGACGTTTATTCTGAGTACAGGCCTCAGCGATTCGAAGCCCGGCGGAAGCAGTCTCTTTATTTCATTTTCATCGGCTCTGTAAGCCATTACGTACTGTTTTATCTTGATTGTTTTCTTCATCTCTTTCCTCCGGTTAGAGTATACCACACTTATTACGGTAAACGTGTTATGGTAAACAAAAAAACAAAAGAAACCCGAAGGTTTCTTTTGTTAAAAGGGGTATTGGGATTAGAGATTAATGAGGTTATCAGGGGATAACCACACGTAAATGTTAACCTATAATCCGCATAAAATCAAGGTTTTTATTAAAGAATTTTAAGTATGCAGGGGGCCGGGGCTAATATATACTAATGTAGAATAGGAATGGTTGTCGGACACGGCAGGTGAAATATGGGAATGCATAAAGCAAAAGCAGCAGCGCTTGCTCTGCTCACAGTTCTGACTTTAACAGTTTCACTGATGCCTCTTGATGTCTTTGCGACATACAGAACTTCTGTAGGAGATGCGGAGACACCTGAGCGTTATCAGGAGGGTTACATCCAGCATAACTGCCTGGATATTTCCTCATGGAACGGCGACCTCGACAACGACGATTGGGAGGCCATCAAGGACGCGGGCGTCGACAGTGTCATAATCAGAGCGGGATACAGCAAACTCAATACGAACAGGCTAAAGAAAGACGAGCGCTTCGTCCAGAACATAAAGAGGGCGAGGAAGCACGGCATGGATGTTGGCGTGTACTATTTCACCACTGGTCTCACCCCGAAGGAGATGGAAAGAGAAGCCAAGTTCTTCATGAAGATCATAAAGCCGTACCGCGACATGATAACACTGCCTGTCGCTCTTGACTTTGAAACCAACAGCAACGGCAGACTCAACTGGCACTCTGTGAGAGAGCTGGGCATGAAGAACTGCACGAAGCTCTGCATTACATTCTGTGACATAATTGAGGAAAACGGATACGAACCTATGCTCTACGCCAGCAGGGGGCTGTTCAATTCATATCTGGACGCCGACAAGCTTGAAGACAAATACATCATCTGGCTTGCTCAGTACACCAGCGATCTCTCGGCGACAGGATATAAAGGCGAGTACTACATCTGGCAGTACAGTTCAAATGTAAGAATCCCTGGGATAAGATGCAGATTCGACGGCAACTATTTATATGAGAAGGATTACTCCGTGACCAATGCTCCTAAGGAAATCAAGTCATCAAAGGGAGATACTGTCACATACAGTCTCTCCGGCGGCGTTGAGTCAGTGCTGCCGATAAAGAGCAACACGAAGACGGCGACTGCTCAGGTGACGGACGGCTTCGGTGTTGTTCACGAATACGATATCTATAGAGCGAAGGACTATAACTATACGGATGATGAATGCATAATGATGAGCCTGCTTTCAGGACTTGGAATAGAGTATGCGGGAAGCAAAGGCGACAAGTCCGCCTTAAGCGATCTTGATGAGTACAGCGAGGCGTTGGAAGAGGCAGGCATAATCTGCGAACAGTCAAACGACGAAGACAATGTCTATGTGGCTATAAAGAGCAATCTCGCCAACGGCATGCCTGTCATTCTGTCCATTGACGCGGACAGCGGACCGTGGAGAGGTGAAAGCCAGATGCTGCTGCTGATCGGAATGGACGAGGACGGCAGAGCGATAGTCGCGGATGTCAAAGACCGTAAATGGTTCGAGACGGACCAGCGGCTGAAGCTGACGGACATAGATGAACTGATAAGTTACATGGACGAAGGATATATAATCATCAGAGGCGCGCAGTAAGCGCCTCTTTTTATGTTATAATGCCCATATGAATAGGCTGTTCAAACTGGAAGAAAACAATACTACTGTCAGAAGAGAGATAGTGGCCGGCGTGACGACGTTCATGACCATGGCCTACATTATCGCAGTCAACCCGAGCATACTGGGCGACGCGGGCATGAATCCGCACGCGGTTCTTCTTGCCACATGCCTTGCATCGACGATCGGCTGCTTTTGCATGGGCTTAATGGCCAATCTTCCGTACGCTCTTTCCGCGGGCATGGGCCTTAACGCCTTTCTCGCCTATACCGTTGTCAGAGGCATGGGCATATCGTGGCACGTCGCTTTGCTTGCGGTGTTTTTTGAGGGGCTGATTTTTATTCTGCTCTCACTCACCAATGTGCGTGAAGCGATATTCAACGCGATACCGATGCCGCTGAAGAACGGTGTTTCTGTAGGAATAGGTCTGTTCATCGCGTTTATCGGACTGCAGAACGCGGGTCTCAGCGTTGACTCGTCATCCACCCTTGTCACAATTACGAGCTTCAGAGCGGACTTCGCAACGCACGGCGTATGTGCTTTGCTCGCCTGCGTAGGTCTTTTTGTCACAGTGATTCTCTACATAAAAAGGGTCAAGGGATCCATTCTGTTTGGAATCCTCATCACCTGGGGCCTCGGCATGATCTGCCAGCTGACCGGCGTTTATGTACCTGACCCGGAAATCGGCATGTACAGTCTGTTTCCAACCGATGTCGTCAGCTTTGATTTCTCATCGCTGAAGGACACCTTCGGTCAGTGTTTCCATACGAACTTCCACGATGTGGGTATTCTTAACTTCATAGTTGTCATGTTCTCGTTCCTCTTCGTTGACATGTTCGATACCATCGGCACTCTGATAGGTGTAAGCGCAAAGGCAAACATGCTTGATGAAGACGGGCGCCTTCCTGCAATAAGACCGGCGCTCCTGTCTGACGCTATCGCGACAACCTGCGGAGCTGTTCTGGGAACGTCGACCACCGGAACCTATGTTGAGTCCACCGCCGGCATAGCTGTCGGAGGACGCACAGGGCTGACTGCTGTAACCACCGGCTGTCTGTTCCTTCTCTCATGCATGTTTTCACCGCTGTTCACGTCGATACCATCGTTCGCAACAGCTCCGGCGCTGATGATGGTAGGGTTCCTCATGTTTGAAGGAATAAGAGAGATTCAGTTTTCGCCGAAAAACATGACCGACACCATCCCCGCCTATCTGTGCATCATCGCCATGCCGCTGTTCTACAGCATTTCAGAAGGCATATCAATCGGAGTGATTTCCTATGTAATCATCAACCTGGTCTGCGGCAAGCGCGATAAAATCACCACACTTATGTACATACTGGCGGTGCTGTTCATATTGAAGTACATATTCCTGTAGCGCGGAGCCTGTAAAAAAGTGCTTGCACCGCATAAAAGCCTAATGTATAATGTACGAGCGCGTGTAAAGCGCGCTCATTATTAATGTCTATAACGGGTGGTCCTCTGGTATGCGTCGCAGACAGCAGATCTGCATAAGGCACCAAGAACATGCCGAAGGGAAGGAGGAAGAGCGATGGACGTATTGAGCTCAGTAACTAATGAATATATGAAATCTGACATCCCTGCATTTAACGTTGGAGATACCGTTAAGGTACACGTTAAAATTAAAGAAGGTAACAGAGAAAGAATTCAGATATTCGAAGGCTTTGTTCTCAAGAGACAGGGCGGCGGAATCGGCGAGACATTCACAGTCAGAAGAATCGCCTCAGGCGTAGGCGTTGAGAAGACATTCCCGATCCATTCACCGCTGGTAGAGAAGATCGAAGTCGTAAGACGCGGTAGAGTCAGAAGAGCTAGACTGCACTACATGCGTCAGAGAACCGGTAAGTCAGCTAAGATCAAGGCTCGCAAGGAGAAGTAAACTGACACACGGAATCAACAGTTGCCAAAAGGGAAACCTTTTGGCAATTTTTGTGCCTTGGAATATAATAGGAAAGGAGGAGGCGTCAATGATAGACAACATAAACTGGTATCCGGGACACATGAAGAAAACCCGGGAACTGATCCAGAACAACATGAAAATGGTAGACGCGGTCATCGAAGTCATTGATGCCCGTATTCCGGTATCCAGCAGGAACCCGATTATCGACGAACTGGTGAGCTCGAAGCCGCGGATCATCGCCATCAACAAGAGCGACCTGGCTGACGAAAACGCCAACATAGCATGGAAGCAGAAGCTTACCTCAAAGCCGGACGATGCAAAGGCAGGCGAAACTCAGGCTGTAATCATGAATTCGCTTACGGGCGAAGGCACGAAGCAGCTTTTTTCCAGCTTTGAAAAGAAAGCAGCGGAGAGAACAGGCAGCAGCGCGATCAAGCCTTACAGGCTGATGATCGTCGGAGTCCCGAACTGCGGCAAGTCGTCCCTCATCAACAGACTGACGGGACACAAAAGCGCCAAGACGGGCGACCGTCCGGGCGTGACCAAGGGGAAACAGTGGCTGACCCTGGAAAACGGCATGCAGCTCCTCGATACACCGGGCATTCTCTGGCCGAAGTTCGAGGATCCGAAGGCCGGCGTAAATCTGGCCTTCTGCGGATCGATAAAGGACGAGATACTGGATGTGCCTACACTGGCAATGGAGCTTATCAAAGTGCTTACAGATCGGTATCCGGAGCTTTTGCTTGAGAGGTATAAGCTCGATGAGCTGCTCGGCGAGGGAGACGAGTCTCCGGAAACCGGATATCCTATTGAAACAGACACAGACGCGGCGCTTGCGAACATGCACCAGATGGCGCTTAAGCGCGGTTGCATACTCCCGGGAAAGCGCATAGACTACGAACGCATGGGCAGACTTCTGCTGGATGAATTCCGTTCAGCTAAGATCGGACGCATAACTCTTGAATGGCCGGAGGGCGGAGATGACTAAGCAGGAACGAATAGAAAAACAGAAGCAGCGGCTGGCTGAGATGAAAGAGACCGAGGCGTCACTCCACGCGAAGGGATATAAATACATCGCTGGCGTAGACGAGGTCGGCAGAGGACCGCTGGCGGGGCCTGTCGTTACGGCGGCAGTTGTGCTTCCTGAAGATTTCGCCGTGCTGGGAGTTGACGATTCCAAGAAGCTGAGCGAGAAGCGGCGCGAGGAGCTGTATGATCAGATAATCGATGGATGTCTGGCATACGGAATCGGCATGGCTGATCACAAGGTCATCGACGAGATAAACATACTTCAGGCCACGAAGAAGGCGATGAAGGACGCTGTAGCAGCATGCGATCTGCAGCTCAGGGTCAAGGCCGGCGGCGCTGCGGACGCATCCATTGGTTTCGTTCTGCTCGACGCGGTGAATCTGGAAGGCCTGGACAAGCCGCAGAACGCGGTTGTGAAAGGCGACTCAAAGGTGCTGGCCATCGCGGCGGCGTCAATAGTCGCAAAGGTCACAAGGGACAGGATGATGGTGGAGTTCGCGAAAGAGTATCCGTGGTATGCTTTTGAAAAGAACAAAGGCTACGGAACCGCGGCCCATTATGATGGAATACGCGAACATGGGACTTGTCCGATACACAGGATGACGTTCCTGAAGAATTTTGAGAGATAAAAAGTTAAGAAGATAGATATCAATGCAGGAGATAAGAAAATGGCAGAGCTACTTAAAGGAGCGCCTGTAGCGGGCGCAATCACAAGAAGAAACGTACAGGCAGTTGAGGAACTGAAGAGCAGAGGAATCGAGCCGACGCTGGCAATAATCAGGCTGGGCGAAAAGCCGGGCGATCTCTCATATGAGAAGGGCGCCATGAAGAGAGCGGACAAGACCGGTGTTAAGGTTAAGCAGTTCGTTTTTCCTGAAGACATGACGGAAAAGAAACTCATAAGCGAAATCAAAAAGATCAACGCCGACGACAGCATTCACGGAGTGCTGATGTTCAGGCCTCTGCCTGCGCACATAGACGAGAAGGCAGTCTGTGAAACTCTTGCGCCTGAGAAGGACATGGACGGAATCACCTCAGGTTCAATGGCCGGAGTCTTCATGGATACTGAAATCGGCTATCCGCCGTGCACTGCTGAAGCGGTCATGGAGATTCTCGATCACTATGACGTGCAGCTCAAGGGCAGCAAAGTAACGGTCTTTGGAAGAAGCCTCGTAATAGGCAAGCCTGTCGCGATGATGCTCATGGGGCGCCACGCGACGATAACCGTATGCCACAGCAGAACGGCTATCGATGATTTCAGAGACGCGGGACACAATGCGGACGTAGTTGTTTCGGCTCTTGGCCGCGCAAAGATGATAGGTTCTGAGATTCTGGGAAGCGGTCAGACTGTAATCGATGTAGGAATCAATGTAGATGAGGAGGGGAATCTCTGCGGTGATGTCAACTTCGATGAGGCAGAGCCTGAAGCTGCGGCCATCACGCCTGTTCCTGGCGGCGTCGGAAGCGTCACTACGGCTGTGCTCATGAAGCATGTCATCCAGGCAGCAGGCCGCGCTGAGTAAGCCCTGGTAAAGATATTTAAGGTGGATTCCAATTAATAAAAATTAATTGGAAAAAGTTGTCCGGTTTCACATACCGGACACTTTTTTATTGTATAATGTAGTCTGTAAAAAAATGAATAGGTGTATTGTCATTATGAGAGATAATAATTATAGCAAAATTGAAATGAAGAAAAGGCTTGCGGCTTTGCTGGTAGCCTTTGTTTTCATGTTTGGAACGGCGGTCATTCCTTCACAGATCTATGCTGTCGAGGCTGAAGATCAGGCGGCGGCAGAATCGGTTGGATCTGAAGCGATTACGGAAGAAACCGCAGGTGCGGATGAGACAGAGGTCGACGTGAACAATCCTGAAGCCGGCGCAGAGGAAGCTGCGGAAACAGAAGCCACTGCAGCTGAAGAGACGGAAACATCCGGGAGCGATCTGTCAGATTTGATAGTTATTAAAGACGAAGACGGTAACAGTATGGATCTCAGTGAAATAGATGAGAGTCAGTACAACGGATTCATATACAAGCTGGAAGATGATACGACCAAGGCCGAGGTCAAAGAGATGGAACAGGCCATAGACGAACTTGACGCAGGGCAGGAAGTCGAGGAGGTCGTTAAGAGTGAGCTGTATGCGGCAGATTCTGTCGAGACCATCAGTGAAGTAGTAGAGCCCGAAAAGGTTGAGTACATAGAACCGAATTATATCATGCATGCCTTAGATGTTCCGAATGATCCCGAGTATGGAGATTATAAGTGGCAGCTGGTTAATACAAAAGTACCAGACGTCTGGAACAAGGGGATGTTTGGCAGCGGAGCAACCGTTGCGGTGTTGGATTCAGGAGTAAATGCAAATCATTCAGATATAAATAGCGCAGTCATTTTAAATGAATACAAATATAATGCCCTGAATGGAACAAACAATGTAGCCGATGATAATGGACATGGCACCAAGGTGACAGGAATAATAGCGGAAACACGTAATAATGGAGTAGGCTTTACAGGGGCGATGCCTAATGTGAGCATAATGCCGGTGAAGGTGCTGGATGCAAAGGGAGGAGCAGGTCTCGACGTTGTTCTCAAGGGAATTAATTATGTTAATACTTTAGCCAAAGACAAGAGACCTGATGTGGTCAACATGAGTTTTGGGGGATCTTTTAACGGCGCGAAGCCGTTATCTTTGGAATCTGTATGTAATACGGCAGTATCAGAAGGTATGATTCTCGTTTCTGCGGCTGGAAATGAAGCGACAACGGAAGACTATTATGGATTGATTAATCCATTAGAATATCCTGCTTCATTAGATTGTGTCGTTAGTGTTGGGTCAGTTAATGAAAGAAATGAATGGTCACTATTCTCTAATTATAACAACAAAGTTACAGTTGTTGCGCCGGGAGAAGATGTTTGCGTTCTTTCTGGTTTGAGCAGTTATGATGAGGAATCTGGGACTTCATATGCAGCGCCGCAGGTCTCTGCGTTGGCAGCCATGGTCAAGTCCTACAATCATAACTTCAGCCCATCTAAATTCATGGATCTGCTGAAGATTACATCCAAAGACCTTGGCCGTCCGGGATATGATGTTTTTTATGGATACGGACTTATTGATTTCAGCAAAGCCTATGGGTACATAACAAACAGCATTCTCTGCAGGGACATGTCCCTGTCGGGCTACACTTATGTGTATGACGGAGGAGTAAAAACACCTGGCGTTACACTAAGTCTTGGTCCTGAAAAGCTGGTTAACGGGAGAGACTATGCTGTTTCATACGCATCCGGCAGAAAAGCCGTCGGCACATATAGGGTTACAGCTACGGGAATCGGCAAGTTCGGCGGAACAAAGGCTGCATCGTTCACGATTATTCCGCCGCTTGTCAAAGGCATCAAGGCTCCGTCACGCGCTAAGAAGAAGCTGACCGTGCGCTGGAAAGCAATGAGCAAGAAGCAGAAGAAAAAGTACAAGGGCGTAATTACAGGGTATCAGGTGCGTGTATCGACAAACTCGTCGTTCTCAGGTGCCAAGTATGTGAGCGTCAAGGGCCTTACTAAGACAAAGGCTACGGTTAAGGGCCTGAAGAAAAAGACATACTATTACGTACAGTACAGATCCTACAAGACTACGGGATCCGGTATGTACTACTCCAAGTGGAGCGGAATAAAGAGAGCTAAAACCAAGTAGATGTCAGATAATAAAGTGAGGAATACAATGAAAAAGTGGCTTGATATAAACGCCGCGAATCCGAAAGATGCCAAGGTGCTGATCCTTGGCATTCCTTTTGATGGTGGAACTAGCCAGGAGGCGGGAGCGGCGGAAGGCCCGGCGAAACTTCGTGAACTCGGAGAAGTCTACATGCCGTGCGCGACAGATGACTGGCACATTCTAGATACTCAGCCGTTGGTTCATGACTTCGGAGATGTCGACATGAGCGGAACGTGGGAGGAGAGCTTCGCGCGCGTTGAAGCCGAAGCTCTGGAAATAATGAAGCACGGCAAGTTCAATCTGTTCCTCGGCGGCGACCACTCAGTTACGATACCCCTTCATAAGGCTTTTGCAAAGGCAAGAGAGGGGGAGAAGATCGGCGTCATTCATTTCGACGCCCATTTCGATCTCTGCGATTGTTACGACGGACACATCTGGTCTCACGCGAATACGGAGAAGCGCGCTTTGGACGACATAATCGAGCCGGAAGACCTGCTGTTTCTTGGAATCCGCGCGGCGGAACCGGAAGAAATAGAGATTGTTCAGAGAGAAAAAGACATCACCGTGATTTCAGCAAGCGATGTTGATGAAACAGGCTGGAAGGAATGCGCGAAAATAATAGGAGATAAGTTCAAAGACTATGACCATGTTTATTTCACCCTTGACATAGACGTACTCGATCCTGCCTTTGCGCCGGGTACCGGAACGCCGGTATCAGGAGGCATAACATCGAGGGAGCTCATTAATTTAGTCAGGTTTATTCTGTTCAATCTGCCTGTGCGCGACATGGACATAGTTGAAGTCGCGCCGCCTCTGGATGTGAACGATATAACCAGCTGGGCAGCCATGCGCATAATAGAAGAAGTTTTCTCCTTTGCGGATCAGAAACTGGTTGACTAATCTGGACTAAAATAGTACAATATAGACAAATAAGCAGTTATTGTGATATAATCACGCACAGTGGAAAATATATTTTACAGGAGGATAAAAATATGAAGTGGACATGTTCAGTATGCGGATATACTCATGAAGGCGATACGCCACCGGCTAAGTGCCCTCAGTGCGGTGTTCCGGCAGAGAAATTCAACAAGGTAGAAGAAGGCGAAAGAGAATGGGCTGCAGAGCACGTAGTTGGCGTAGCTCAGGGCGTTGATGAAGAGATCGTTCAGGGTCTCAGAGACAACTTCAACGGCGAATGCTCAGAAGTCGGCATGTACCTGGCAATGGCAAGAGTCGCTCACAGAGAAGGCTATCCTGAGATCGGCCTCTACTGGGAGAAGGCTGCTTATGAAGAAGCAGAGCACGCAGCTAAGTTTGCAGAGCTTCTGGGTGAAGTCGTAACAGACTCAACTAAGAAGAACCTCGAGATGAGAGTAGACGCTGAAAACGGCGCAACTGCAGGCAAGACTGCTCTGGCTAAGAAGGCTAAGGAACTGGGCCTGGATGCAATCCACGACACAGTACATGAAATGGCAAGAGACGAGGCAAGACACGGCAAGGCATTCGAAGGCCTGCTGAAGAGATACTTCTAAGCAAAGGCTAACTGATATAAGCTAATGAAAGAGGTCATCACAATGTGGTGGCCTCTTATGTTATAATTGACCCATGAAGACACTAATAGAATTATATGACGAAAGACCAATAGAAAATGTTCTCGGAACGGAGATGTTCCATCCGGAAGAGACGATCATGCTGTGCTCGCCGGAGGTTGTTTCAGATAAGATGCTGAAGGAATCACTGGGCAGGTACTTCGAGCACAGAGGCTGTCCTGTGAAACTGACCGTTGTGCCGGTTAGTCTGCTCGATGCCGCAAAGGTTGAAAAACAGCTGCGCAGCATCCTTGAGACTCATGAAGACTGCGCCATAGAAATATCGGGCGGGACCGACGCTTCGCTTTTTGCCGCGGGCGCGGCCTGCGGGGACACTCCTGTGTTCACCTACAGCCGCAGAAAGAACGCTTTCTTTGAAATTCAGAATGCGCCGTTCGCAAGAAATCTGCCGTGCAGCGTAACCCTCGACGCGAAGTCATGTTTCCTCATGGCAGGGGGGACACTGCTTCCGGGAAGGGAAGACAACGACGATTTGAAGAACAGGCTTCCGCAGATTGATCTGATCTATGCGGTGTTCCGCAAATACCGCAGAGTCTGGCGCAGACAGATAGGGTATTTTCAGGCGATTTCTTCAGCTGAACCGGGAGAACTCAGAGCCGAAGGGCCGAAGACAGTTAAAGTCGATCACGGCCGGGTGACGGCTGACGAAGCAATGCTGGAAGAGCTAAGTGACGCAGGTCTCATCAGAAATCTGCAGATTGACACGGACAGCATCAGCTTTGATTTTCCTGATGACATGGTGAAGTTCTGGCTTAGGGATATCGGAGCGGTTCTTGAGCTTCAGGTCTTCAGCGCATGCCTTGAAGCGGGATGTTTCGATGACGTGGTGCTCAGCGCGGTTGTAAACTGGGAAGGCGGATCAACTCAGCGCAACGCCGTCACAAATGAGATTGATGTTGTCGCCATACAGGGCATACATCCTGTCTTCATAAGCTGCAAGACCAGTGACATAAGAACAGAGGCGCTCAACGAACTGGAGGTGCTCCGCGACAGATTCGGAGGCAAAGGCTCCAGAGCAATTATCGTGACTTCTGCGCCCGCAAGCAGAAACCGCGCCCTCATGAGAATGAGAGCGGCGGAACTGAACATAGAGGTAATTGAACTAAACGACCTCGACAAGAACCGTCTTGTCGAAAGGCTAAAACGCTAAACTTCGAAATCCCGGCAATCGTAGATAACCTGACATTCGTCCTCGTAACGGGCGAACCAGTCGGCTTTCTCCGTGTGGACCGGAATTATGACGGACGGGCAAACGTCGCGAATCAGGCGGTCGATGGTACCGCTGTCGGCATGGCCGCTCGTGTGAAGAACCGGCACTTCAGCACCAATTGATTTCATGAATGAAATGAAGGCTGAGGCAGCCGGTTTTAATATTTCCGTTTCGCGGCGCGCGATGAACAGGACCCCATCCTTAAATGATGAACGGTGCGCGACCTTCTGGAAATTGATCAGACTCTGAGGAGTTAAACAGAGCATGAAGTCCGGGGAAGAGAAGGCTTTGCGTTCGGATACGGCAGGGAATGCTTTTGCCCTGCGGTGCTTGCCGAACAGCCCGCTTTGCGAACCGGCCTTTCCCGCGCTCGTTGCTACGATCTCGCCGAGATCGGCCAGTGAATGTGACGCGCGAAGAACAAAGCCGTCGATTTCAAGACCGGCAGTTTCCGCTACCAGAGCAGTCAGCTCATCCATTATGAATCTTCTGCCCGTCCGGCGCGCGGCGTTGTACGCTGTTACTATGCGGTCAACATTCTGGGCGGACAGATAAACCAGGGTAGGGCCTTTGTGGCCAGTCAGGGTTTCCACCGCGAAGTCTTCGAGTTCCTGTTCGCTCGGCTCGTGAAAGTCAGGGCCGCGTGACAGGGTCGTTCCCTCAGTGATCAGCACATCCACCTCAGGAAGCACGTCGAGAAGAGCGCTGAAGTCCATTCGTCCTGTCGAACGGAAATCCGCTGAGTACAGAACCGTCTTTCCCGATGCTTTGATCAGGAACATGAAGGTCCCGAACGCTGAATGATCGCAGAGTACGGGAGTTACAGAAATATCGCCTAGCGAAACAGGCACTCCCTCGTCCATGAAGGTCGGCGAAAACTCGAGACTCTTGCCTTTGTATTCGCTTAGAGCGAGCGCGATATCGTATGTTGCGTGTCCCATGTAAATAGGGATGCCCTCTACCACATGCTTTAGAAGTCCCATGTGATCAGAGTGGTAGTGGGAGACGAAGACCGCGTCATAAGACGGTTTGCCGCTGAACAGCCCGGGAACTTTAGGCACATGGGCGTACAGCTTTCCCTCGCCCAGATTCGCACCTGCATCGACGATGATGCGCGTGGTTTCTGTAGACATCTCTATGATGGAGCCGCCAATCTGGTCCTGACCCCTAAGTACGTTAATTTTCAAGGTCATAATCAAACTCCACTTTGCTTTTAGTTGCGTTGAGTGCAGGTTTGCATATCTTCTTGACGGCGCCTTCATCTGTAAATTTGATCAGTCCGCATTTGCCGACGACGTCGAGGTAGGTCTTGTTGTATGTTCCTTCTTTTATGAATTTCTCCCAGCTGTTAACAGCTCCGTCGAAGTCCTTGTTGCTCTGGTTCCATATCTGCAGAGCCGCGAGAGCGCTGACGGTATAACTGATGTAGTACATAGGCGCTTCAAAGTTATGTGACACGAACACCCACGAGTATCCCGGGTCGCCCTCGGCCCATGGATTGTACTGGGCGTAAGTCTTTGAGTAAAGCTTGTTTATTTCATCGAGCGTTATGTTAGGGTTCTCATAAACGGCACGTTGAAACTCATCTTCTATGCAGCCGTCTATGACATTCTCAAGGAGCTCGCCGACAGCCTTTTTTCTGGCAGCATCCGCGCTACCTTTATAAATATTGTCATAGAAATTGGTCATGAGACCTTCGAGACCGTTAGAAGCAATCTCTGCCAGATCGATGTTGTCGCTGTCAGTCAGAACGTTCTTATGAGTTTCGTTGTTGTATTCAACGAAGTGACCGAACTCATGGGAGAGAACGATGAAGTCACGCTCTTTGTCCAGGGTCATCGAAATGAACGGGCAGTTGGCTTTGTAAACATAAGTCGTAAACGCGCCGTCCTGACGGTTCTTCTCGTCGCCTATGGAAATCAGCTTTTCGTCAATCATCTGATCCGCCGATTCGCCCGCCATGTCGTCAACCTCGTAGCTGTACTTCTGAAGATTGGAAAGAAGCTTCTTTATGGACATATCAGGAAGACCTTTGCCCCCGTCATCCGAAAAGGAGTTGTAATAGTTGTCGAAGTAGGTCTTGGAAATTCCCTTTACGTCTTTGTGAAGCTGCTCGATTTCTTCTTCAGAATAATCTCTGTTGTATTCTTCCGCGTCGGCGTATGCCGCGTAGTTATCGTAACCGGCCAGTTTTGCAAGCTCAGTCCTTATACCAAGAAGTTCGAGGTAAATCGGACCGGCTTCGTCGTTCGCCATCTTGAGAAGTCCGTCGTAGATTTCCACATAACCGCTGTAGTCCGTGTACGACAGGTCATTTCCTTCTTCGCCCGAAATCATGTCGAAGGTCCAGTCCTTGCCTTTGTATTTGTACGTAGCGTCTTCCGACTTCTCGATTACATCGTAGTATTCATCGACGAGTTCGATTTCCTGCTTGAGAAGTTTTTTCTCACGCTTGGACAGGACCCGGTATTCCGCGAAAGCTTCAAAGGCTTCCTTGCCGACGTGCTCCTTGAAATTGTCCGCGCACGGGCCTTCAGTGATCTTGCGGCAGACCTCGCAAAGTCTGTCGCTGCACCTCTCCATTTTATCGTACGTGTATATCTGTTCGTCCGAGTAGTAATCGTTGGTTACGTCCGTGGAATACATGACGTAGATTACAGCGTACAAAGTCTCGAGTTCAACGTACTCGTCATAGAGCTTGTCGTACTTGCTGATTACTGCGCCCGCGTTATCCCCGGCGGCCAGCACCTCGAGCTCGTCGCACATCTTGTTGAATGCTTTTGTATCGTAATGATAGTATTCAACTCCCGCGACGCTCTCTGAAACATCGGAGCTCATCGACTTGCCGTCACCGCATCCGGTAAGTGTGAATGCAAAGGCAAGAATGAGGCTCAGCATGATTGCTGTCAGTTTGTTTGTTCTTGTTAGTCCATTCTTCATCATGGGGTAATTATATCATAAACTTCTGTTCTTTACCTTTCGCCGAGTTATATGTATAATAACTGTGTATGCGCTTAGAGGTGAAATGAATGACAAAGCTTAAGACGACAATTCTAATAGCACTGCTTGTAACGTGCCTGACGGTCCTGTGCGGATGCACCACATGGGACAACTTCAAGGCGGTGTTCATAGACAAGCAGGACCAGAAAACGACTATTCAGATAGGCGTTCTTGAGCCTGTCACCGGAGCGGATTCAAAGGCCGCGGAGGACGAGATCAGAGGCATTCAGCTGGCGAACAAGGTTCATCCGAACGTCAACGGCAAACTCATCTCGCTGGTGTTCTCCGATGACAAGTCGGATATAGACGCGGCGGAAACTGCCGCCAAGACCCTGGTGGACAAGAAGCCGATGGTCATATTGGGAAGCTACGGCAACGTGTATTCTCTGGCGGCGTCACCTTACATAAAGGAAGCGAAGATTCCTGCAATAGCGATTACCAATACGAATCCGCTTGTAACAGAGAACAACCCGTATTACTACAGAGTCTGCTACGTTACGTCGAACCAGGGCGACCTGCTGGCAAGATATCTCCTCGAATCGGATAAGGAAAAGGTTGCGGGGGTGCTCCTCCCTGCCGATAACGATGTGGCCCTGGCTGAAGCGACAGCGTTCAGCGACAGGATGAAGGCGGAGACGGACGATGATGACGCAATCGCCTACTATGAGGAGTACACCACAGGACAGAAGGATTTCACCGAGGTTCTTCAGAAGCTGGCGGCGACTAAAGTTGACAAGGTCATGCTGCCGGGCGACTACACTGACGCGGCGAACATAATTAATCAGGCTGCGGACATGGGCCTCAAGGTCACGTTCCTGGGGGATGATCAGTGGGAGAGCGAAGAGTTCCTCAAGAAGCTTAACAGTAATGTATCGGCGCAGAATATTGCCTTTGTACAGTTCTTCTCGCCGGACAACAGAGGCATAGAGGGAGAGGCGGTTACTAAAGAGAGACAGAACTTCCTGAAAGCATACGCTGAGGAATACGGAACAGACAGCGAACCTTCGGACGCCATGGCTCTGGGATATGACGCGTACTTTGTAGCGGTCGACGCGATTGACAAGGCGGCCGACGACGCAACGAGCGAGGATATCAACGCGATACTCAAGGATCCGCAGTACAGATTCGAAGGGGCGACAGGGCTGATAAACTTCAACCAGAACGGAGACCCGATTAAGACCGCGTACATAACCACATGGCAAAACGGCAAGATGGCTACGATCTATACGGTCGAAGCTCTTAAATAAAGTTATCAATGAAAGCAATATAAAAGAAAGGGAAATTACAATGGAAGAGAAAATCAACAACGCACTGGATCAGATCAGACCGTTCCTGCAGAGAGACGGCGGGGATATTGAGTTCGTAGAGTATACGGAAGACAATATCGTCAAGGTCAGACTCAAGGGACACTGCGCCGGATGTCCGGGCGCGCAGATGACTATCAAGGGAGTCGTCGAGAGAATTCTGAGAGAAAGCTATCCGGAAATTCAGGGAGTAGAAGCTGTAATGTAGCGGAAAGCGAATGCAATGACTGACAGAACGACAGAAAGCGAATTTCTGAAAGCAGTTAATAACAGAATCAACGAGAACAGGACAGAGATGCTTTCATCTCTGTCTAAACTTATATCCATACCGAGCGTGGCGGTAGAGTCTGAAGACGCAAAGGCAGGAATGCCTTTTGGCGAGGAGGTCGACAAGGCCTACAGACTCATGCTTAAGATGGGCGAAGACGAAGGATTCACTGTTTTTGACGCGGACGGATACGGCGGACACATCGATTATGATGGAACCGAGGACGGCGTTTTAGGCGTTATCGGGCATCTCGATGTAGTGCCTGAAGGGGAAGGCTGGGACTTCGAACCTTACGGCGGTCAGGTAATTGACGGGTACGTTTGCGGACGCGGAGCGTCGGATGACAAGGGACCGGTCGTTGCGTCTTTTTATGCCATGAAGGCTCTTAAGGAGTGCGGCTTCGAACCTGCCAGGACGATCAGGTTGATTATCGGCCTCGACGAAGAGACGTACTGGAATGGCATGAAATACTATCTGGAACACACTCCGGATCTGCCTGACATCGGCTTTTCGCCTGACGGCAACTTCCCGGTAATCCGTGGCGAGATGGGGATACTGATCTTTGAGATAATCACAAAGTTCCCTAAGTCAAGAGGCAAAGGCCTCGAGCTCTCGTCTTTGGCCGGAGGAACTGCACCGAACGCCGTTCCTGATTTTGCAAAGGCAGTACTGAACGATACGACAGGCGGCAAGTACGAACTGATCAGGGAAGCCGCGGAGAACTGCGCGGAAGAAAGCGGATGGGATATTAAAACCAGAAGAATCGGCAAAGGTCTTGAAATCAGCGTGAACGGTAAAGCCGCTCACGGATCGCGGCCGGAAGAAGGCGTCAATGCGGTCTCGATACTGATGGACTTTCTCGGAAGACAGACCTTCCTCAACGACGGCGTTGCGGATTTTGTCAGATTCTATAATGACAGAATCGGCTATGACCTCCATGGGGAGAGGATCGGCTGCGCCTTCGAGGATGAGGATTCCGGAAAGCTGATCTTCAACGTCGGCAAGATTGAAGCGGACAAGAATTCCGCAAAAATCACAGTCAACATCAGATACCCGCTCACCTCCAGCGCAGATCAGGTCTACGCAGGCATAATGGAAATACTGGACGGGTACGGATACGGCATAGTGAAGGTCAACGAGAAGCGTCCTATAAACATTGATCCGGAGTCAGAGGTTGTTTCCACTCTCATGAGAGTGTATAAGAAGCATACCGGAGATGTTCAGAGCGAGCCGATAGTCATGAGCGGCGGCACATACGCCAGGGCATTTGAGAATACGGTTGGCTTTGGAGCCAGATTCCCGGATGAGCCGCAGCTGGCTCACAAGAAAAACGAAAAGATATCTGAAGAGAACATGATGCGGCTCGCGCAGATATACGCAGAGGCTGTTTATGAACTGGCTAAAGCAGAAGATTGATGAAAACAGAACATTCTGCCGGGTTCTTTCACTGGCGATAATCTGCAACCTGATAATCATCGGGCTTTTTGCCATGATTTCGTACAGCGTCAAGGACATAACCGTAACAGTTAACGGCAAGACCGCGCAGTACAAGACCATCAGAAACTCAGTCAGCGACATGCTCAGGGGATGGGACGTCACTCTGGAGGAGAAAGATGTGGTCAAACCGGGCATGAATAATGCGCTGAAGGATGGAACAGATGTAGAGATAGACCTCTACGAGGTCTACAAGGAGACTGTTTCAGAAGAGACGGATTTCGATACTAAAACTGAATACACATCAGATCTTCTCGAGGGGGAGACAGAGATTACTACCGAAGGCGTAAAGGGTGAAGACAAGGTCACCTATAAGATAGTAACTCTCGGCGGCGTCGAGCAGAGCCGCACGGAGATCGACAGAAAGACAGTAAAAAAACCGGTGACCCAGATAGTTGCCGAAGGCACCGCTGTCTCGTACAACGGAGTCAAGTACAGCAGGGTGATAAGAGTGGTTTCCACGGGTTACACCCACACAGGCCACAGGACAGCCACGGGAACGCGGCCTCACAGGGGAACCATGGCTGTTGACAGGCGCGTAATAGCGATGGGTTCCTACGGGTACGTTCCGGGGTATGGAGAAGTCCACGCGGAGGATACCGGCGGAGCCATCAAGGGCAACCGCATAGACCTTTTCTTCAACACGCGGGGCCAGGCGGTACAGTGGGGACGGCGGACAGTCGATCTTTACATCAAGTAAACAAAAGCACCTCAGTGAGGTGCTTTTTTAATGATCTTTTGTGACCGGTTTATTTGTCCTTTTTGTCTTTTCGGGTAAACATTTTCACGAAGAAATCAGGAACGCTGCTCCAGGAATGATCCATTCTGGCGAGGTTGTTGGAACTTGCTCCCTGAACATTGTTGATCGAAGGGAGGCTGGATTCTCCGCGGGCGTTTCTCTCCCTGTTCATTGAATCGTGGAGATCCTTGCTGCTCGTGGCTTTCTCTTCTGATTCGGTTTCAGTGCCTTTGCCGAAAGCCCCGGCTATGCCCATTGCGACAGGCAGACCGATGAAGAACATGAGGGCAAGAACCAGAACGATGCATCCGCCGGTTCCCAGATTCTTGTGAAGCTTCTGGAAGATGCTGCTGTCAGGGTCAGCTGCCGGTCTGTGGTAATCGAAGGTTTTGATGAAGCCGAGGAGTTCATCCTGCTGCTCCTTGGAGCAGGAGGAGTAATAATCTTCCCTGTCCTTTTCCTGGCACTGGTATTGTACATGGTAAACTTCCCAGTTGTGCTTTATCTCGCAGTCCAGCAGGTTGTCCTCATCATTTGTCCAATCCCATGGCTCGATAATCGCCGCAGTGGAGTCGTCGATTATAATGGTTCTGTCGTTGTCGGAGTAATTCTGCTCGTCATAGTAATAGCTGACGTTGAGCGTTTCCAGCGTTTCATCGGTCTCGCGGACATAGTATTTATCATCAGGACCATTCTGAGGATCGTCGGCGAGCTCATAGCCTGCCGGCAGTTCGTATGAAACGTTCTCCTCCAGAGACCCCATGTTTTCCGTCAGCCGCATTGAACTGATAAAAGCAACCGCGGCTATGGCGAAACCTATGACGATCATAAGAGTCATGATTTTGTTAAATGATAATTTGCGTTTTTTGTTTTCAGTCATTTTTCTGTCCATCATTGCAAGTGTTTCTGTAACAAATCGGCAAATAGCGATGCGTCTTCATCGCTTTTGAAAATGGCGCGGGCGGAGACATCGTTTCCGCCGCCCTTGCCTTGGTAGAAACCGGCGTATTCTTTTACGAGCGCGCCGCATTTGATTCCGCCGTCGCTGACCAGAATGTAGGATGTCGACGGAACGGAGTAGAGCAGGATCAGTCTGCCTTTGCATCTGTCCTTGCCCATGTAGGATTTGGCCATGTTAAATGCGTCATCCATTGAGAAGTGCTCGAGATTGTGAACGACTACGTTCGAGTCGGCAGCATCCAGTTTTTCGTCCAGGGCATTGCATTCCATTTCAGTAAACGCGCGCTTGAGGCTGATCAGTTCGCCCTTGGTGTCGGCGGCACGCTGTTCAAGGCCGCGGACCTTGTCCGGGAAGTCCTCGATGGAGGAGGAGTAGCTGTTGGACAGTTCCGTAAGCATGTTGTGCTTCATGTCGTAGTCGGCGAGCGCGCGGGCTCCGGCTTCGAAATATATGCGGAACATTTCCTTATACTTTTCAACCTTGAATATCTTGATCAGTCCGACCTGACCTGCTGTAGCCGGGTGAGTCCCGCAGCACGCCACGCAGTCTGCGGCGTTTTCCGGAGATCCGACGCAGACGATGGAAATGTCTTCATCGAACGCCAGCTTCTTGCGCAAAGGCAGTTTTTCAGCTTCTTCTCTGCTGTCGAAGCGGAACACGTATACCGGAGCATTGGACCATACAACTTCATTTGCCAGACGTTCGCAGCGGAGGGCCATGTCCCAGTCTACCGCTTCGGGTCTTGAAGCTTCAGGATTTGTCGGTTCATCCTCCAGACTTATATCTATTGTCATGTAATCATCTCCCATGTGGAAGCCGCGGTTGACGCCGCCGCATTCCTGGTAGAAGATTCCCGAGAGAATGTGCTCGCCGCAGTGTCGCTGCATGTTGTCAAACCGGCGGGGCCAGTCGAGACTGCAGTGCACTTTGCACCCTTCATGAAGGCCTTCACATGAAGCCAGTCTGTGCAGGACTTCGTCGCCGTCTTCCTGAACATCGGTGACCTGAAGAGGCTGATCGGCCTTGCCGTCTGACATGACCTGCATGGTTCCAAGATCGCAGCTCTGGCCTCCGCCTTCAGGGAAGAAGGCGGTCTGGTCGAGGTATACGCCATCATCAGTGACTTTTGTTACCTCGGCATCCCATTCTCTGATATAAACATCGTTTTGGTATAATTTTGTTGCACCCATCATGTAGTACTCCCGTTAAAAACAGCAACAACATCACGGAAAGTTTAAGGCTTGCCAACAAAAAAGTCAAATATTATGCATATTCGCAACAAAACAAACATTATTTGTATTGAAAATGACTTTTCTGTGGGAGTATAATTTGAACGCAGGTTATTAATTTGCTGTCTTGTTAAATAATTGACGCGGTTTGCTTATTATTTACAGTAAATAAATAGCAAAAAGGTCAAGTCCTAATTGTGGTGTAAATTGCTCATCCCGCATATTTGCTTATGCTGCATCGAGCAATGCCTGTTGAGTTGATGCAATGTCTTTCAGTTTAGGTAGCACTTCGAGCTTTATCCGGTTG
>Ga0256407_10002835_pt1 | contig 32113 bp, 21 predicted proteins | sample RumenRJG_04DNA_FD_193489 | JGI IMG/M metagenome (GOLD analysis project Ga0256407, IMG submission 193489) | Bovine rumen microbial communities from Lethbridge, Alberta, Canada - RJG_04 | ecosystem: Host-associated > Mammals > Digestive system > Stomach > Rumen | place: Canada: Alberta...
TTTTCGAATATATAAAAAGAGATATTCTGATTCAATTAGTGAAACTGAATTTGATTGAGAAAATTGATTTAGAAAAACTACTGACTTCTGTCTTTTCTTTTGACAGTTTCAAAGAGGTGTTGTTTTTCCTGATTTCAAGTATTCCTCAATACGGTCCAATCATCAAGAAATTACTGGATAAAGCAATAAGCATATCGGAGAAATACAACGACGAGAAGAATACATACAAAAAATATTTTGATTCATTCAAAGTTCAAAGGGGTGGACTCTATGAAGATGATGCATATACCCAAATGATTAAGGAGGCTATAAGCTTATTGAAAGTTGGCTATATTAATGAAAAGGGAGAAATGACTCAAAAGAAGCCAGTTTTAATCATCGAAGATTTAGACCGTCTTGACCCAGCCCATCTTTTTAGAATCCTGAATGTTATTAGTGCCCATATTGATGACGCTATGCAACCAGATAAAGTTGGGAACAAATTCGGCTTTAACAACATTGTCATTGTTATGGACTATGATACAACTCGACATATCTTTGAACATTTCTACGGAAAAAATGCTTCCTATGAAGGCTATATGAGTAAATTCATCGCAGAAGAGCCTTTTAGATATAGCATCACATATCTTGCATTACCAAAGTTGAAAGAAAAAATTATCAAAGAAGTAGGAATCAATAAAGATCTTTTTGATGCATTCAAGATATTTAATATAAAAATGTCATCTTTATCAATAAGGGACATTGTAAGACTTTATGATTTTAATGTGTCAACAAGAATCCACAAACCTGTACTTGCATGTCCTCATAAAGTCTTGTTATCTATGTATCTACCTATTTTTAAGCTTATTATATATATGACGGAATTAGGGATGTCATATGCTGATATTGACGAAGAATTATCTTTACGAACAGGGTATAACAGCTTGGAATATTTGAAGTTAATATATCCTTTGTGCTGTATAAGCAAAACTCCACCACAAAAAATATATGATTATGGGAGCAGAAGAATACAGGTCGAATTTAGAAAGGAAGATAATATTGTAATGGAGATACTTATTGGTGATTGCAGTAAAATTGTTAATAATGTCCCGTCAATAAATATCTTAAGTGGTCATCATGCTTATTGCTGTGACATTCTTTCTGAATATTTAGATATAGCAGGTTACAATCCTAGTAAGAATTATTCCATCTCAGGATATTTACCTCAATATTAATACTAAAAGAATAATATGCCTACACTGAATTGGATAGGAAAAGATAAGGTGGTGAATCACCATTTGGATGTGCCGTTTTATACACTGGAACACAAGTATGGGTTTCGGGCGGAGGATGAAACGGATACGTCTGAGACGCATAGCGGCAATATGATTATTCATGGGGATAATCTTGTTGCACTGAAAGCGTTGCTGCCAGAATATGAGGGACGAGTGAACTGCATCTATATTGATCCGCCTTACAATACTGGTGAAGAGAAGTGGGTATATAATGATAATGTGAACGACCCGCATATCAAGAAATGGTTGGGTGAAGTTGTTGGCAAAGAGGGGGAAGACCTAAGCCGTCACGACAAATGGCTTTGCATGATGTATCCCCGTTTGGCATTACTTCAAAGGTTACTTCATCCGCAGGGTGCCATTTTCATTTCGATTGATGACAACGAATATACCAACTTGAAAGCAATCTGCGATGAGATATTCGGAAAGAATTGCTTTGTGGCCAATATTTCATGGCAACGAACATACTCACCACGAAATGATAAAGACGGAATTGCTGCAGAAGTTGAGCACTTGCTTGTTTATGGGAAAGAAGTAAATTGGCTTCCTATGAAATTGGAGCGAACAGAAGAAATGAATGCTCGTTATTCAAGTCCTGATAATGATATAAGACTATGGAAGAATGGAGATGCTACAGCACCTGGGGCTATAAATCATCAAACAATGGTATATGCTGTTCAACATCCAATAACTGGAAAATTGCTTTATCCTACAAATGGAAGACATTGGACATTTGGCCAAGACCAGATGTTTACGATTATGCAAGAATGGGCAGAATATGAGTTAAGGCCGATTGAAGACTTAGAACGAAGAATTGAGATTTGTGGAACCAACAATGTACCTGAAAGTATAAATGCCATCATGCTATGTGACGAAGACAAGGGACCTAAACAAGCTACGGAGCGGTACGCAAAAGGTATTTGGCCAATTTTGACTTTTTCAAGTGGTGGTAAAGGAGGCTTTATTCGCAAAGTCTATTTAGAAAATGTTGAGGGACGTTTGGTTACAAATCTTTGGCCTTATATTGAAGTCGGTCACACAGACGAAGCCAAGAAAGAACTGAAAGAAATCTTTGGTGGTAAGAGCCCTTTTGACACTCCTAAACCAACAAGATTGGTAGAGAGAATTCTAGATATTGCTACAGATGATGACAGCATTATTCTTGATTCTTTTGCAGGTAGTGGTACTACAGCCCATGCGGTTTTGTTGTCAAATTTGAAAAAACATAGCCATCGGAAGTTTATCTTGGTTGAATTGATGGACTATGCTGACACAACAACAGCCTATCGTGTGAAAAAAGCTATCACAGGCTATAAGGCAACAATGAAGCATGAGGAAGATATTTACAACAAGAAACTGACGATTAAGAATCTGACAAAGGCTGAAACATTCCTGAAAGAAGCAGAAGCCGTGATAGAGAAAGAGCAAGAAAACTATGCAGAAATCAGTAAACCCAAATTGAAAGATAACTGTATCAAGGTGATTGCTTCAAGGGTGGCTGATGGCTTCGTTGAAGGTTTAGGCGGCAGTTTCGATTATTACGAATTAGGTAAGCCTCTCTTTAAAGAAGACAACAATCTGAATGAAGAAGTGGGAGAAGACAAAATCCGCAACTATATTTATTATACAGAGACAAAGCAACCTTTAAAAAGGATGCGTGCGGATGGCTCGTATCTGTTGGATACTTTGAACGGAACAGGCTACTATTTCTATTACGAGAAGGACAGATTGACCAATCTGAGTTTAGAAGATCTGAGCATCGTTACAGAAAAAGCAGAGCAATACATCATCTATGCAGACACCTGCACTATAGATGAGCAGACGCGGGCTAAGATGAATATCATCTTTAAAAAGATTCCAAGAGACATAAGAAGATTCTAGAGTATGGAACTGAAGGACTATCAAAAAGAAGTATTAGACGAATTGAATGCTTTTTTCGGTTATCTGGAGAAATATCAAGACCTGAGAAAGGCATATCAGGAGTTTTGGGAAGATAGGGGCATTTCTATGTCATCAACGGAGAATAAAATTATCCGTCCTTATGATAATAGTATCAAGAATGTACCTAATGTAACCATTAAAGTTCCAACAGCAGGGGGTAAGACATTCATTGCCTGCAATGCCCTAAGGACTATCTTTGATAATATGCCAGAGGAGTTAACCAAAGTAGTGACTTGGTTTGTCCCTTCTGACACTATATTAAAACAGACTTACTTGAACTTGTCTAATCCAAGCCATCCTTATCGGCAGAAGATTGATAGTCTCTTCAATAGTCGTGTAAATGTTATCAGCAAAGAGTCGGCTCTGATGGGTAAAGGAATGTCTATGAATGATTTACGCGAGAATTTGACCATTCTTGTGCTCAGTGTTGACTCGTTTGCAACGAATACAGGCAATGATCGTAAATCTTATCGTGAGAATGAGAATCTATCAGAGATAATTAAGCAGTATTATCAATCTATCAGCAAGGTAAAAGGCGCAGATGAGTATTCGTTGATGAACTTAATCTACCATTTGCGCCCTGTTGCCATAATTGATGAAAGCCACAACTTTGAGAGTAACTTGCGTATGGATATGCTGAACAGTTTGCATCCCAGGTTTATTCTTGATTTGACTGCTACACCAAGAGACAAGAGTAATGTGATTAGCTTTGTGAACGCCGCAAGGTTGAAAAAGGCTAATATGGTGAAATTGCCTGTTATCGTCTATAATCTTAATTCTGCAACAGAAGTGCTTTTTTCTGCAGTTAAGTTGCAGGAGAATCTGGAGAAGAAAGCCGTTGAGGAGGAGGAGAAGAAAGGGGGCAAATACATCCGTCCCATTGTTTTGCTACAAGCTCAGCCAAAATCGAAGGACGATAGCATCACATTTGAGCAAATTAAAAAGAAACTTCTGAGTTGGAATATTCCAGAGAATCAAATCAAGATAAAGACGGCTAATGTTGACGAAATAAAGAATATCAATTTGATGGACAGAGACTGCCCTGTTCGTTTCATCATTACAGTCAATGCCTTGAAAGAAGGTTGGGATTGTCCTTTCGCATACATATTGGCATCGTTGGCTAATAAGACTTCACGGATAGATGTAGAACAGATACTTGGCCGTATTTTACGCCAACCTTACACCAAACAGCATCAAACAAGACTACTGAATCTATCTTACGTATTAACATCATCTTCCTATTTCTTGGAAACTGTAGATAACATAGTTGATGGATTGAATAAAGCCGGATTTGGAAAACGAGATTACAGAGTTGCTTCTGAGAAGCAAATGGCAGCAGCTATTGCACGCCCAAAAGAACCTTCATTGTTTGATGAGCAAGCAGATGACTTGATATTAGAAAATGAAATTGTTTCGTTCGATGATCCGGTCAATCAGTCTACTATTTCTGATGCAGTAAAGGATATTGAGGAGAATGCTGAGGCTGAAGGTGAGAAGTACGAAGCTGCCATCAACGAAAACAATGATACATCAAACATACCCGACATGAATACATCAACGATAAGTGAATGTTTCGCATCTGCGAAAGAATTGGTTCTTCCTCAATTCGTGATGCCCGTAAAATACGACAACACTTTCTTCCAAGAAGACAAAGAGATTCTTGTTACAAAAGAAGCGTTAAGCGAAGGTTTTGAATTGGACAAACAAAGCAGGGATATAAGTTTTGTATGGACAGACATTAAAGGAGTGCAGATTGATGTTGATGGTAGTGACTCAACACCAAAACATAAGGAATTGAGTGCTGATGAAATCAATTACTTCAATCAACAGATTTCAAGTCTTGCACCAGAACATCAAAAAACTCAGATTGCAAAATATATTGCTAAACAGATAAGGTATGATTATATAGCAGATAATCAGATTACCGACTACCTGTTGTCTATCTTCAAAAACTATTCAGACATTCATATTTCTGACATTATTGCCCATAAAGAAATGGCAGTAGAGATTGTCAAGGATAGAATAGAAGAATTCCTGTTTGAATACCGCAAAGAGAGATTCAATCAGAGAAGGAAAATGCAAAGAATAAAGTGTGTGCCAAAGTATGTATTTCCTACATCTATGCCAGTTGTAAAAGAGTCACATATGGCAAAAGGACTGTATGAGCGTGAAGATGGGAAGATTAACACTTTCGAATATACAGTTATCAATAAAGTGGCTAATCTTCCTAACGTGGAATGGTGGCATAGAAATCCTACTGGAAAAAATGGTTTCTGTATCAATGGCTATATTAATCATTATCCTGACTTCATTGTGAAAATGAACAATGGAACGATTGTTATTATTGAGACAAAAGGTGATGACAGGGATAATTCTGATAGCAAGAATAAATTAGACTTGGGTCTGAAATGGGAAGCTGATGCAGGGATTGGCTATAAATACTTTATGGTGTTTGAGCATAACAGAATAGATGATGCTGTAGATGTTCAAGAACTATTGGAGATTTTGAAAGGGATGTGTTAACTAAATGATTGCAAGTTATGGGTTTTTATGTATTGATAGGACTACTTTCTTCCATTTGTAGTATATTAAGTTATTTTGCATCAGAAAGATTCAAGTCAAACCGATTGTTGTATGCAGCATTTGTTTTGATAACAACATTGGCTTGTGGATGTGCCGTTAATTATAATAGCGAACTGGAAAGGATAAGAAATATACATCGACAAGCATTATCCATATCAGAGCATCATAACACATATAGTATCAACAAAGAATTTATTCAAGAAGTTTTAATCTTTTTGGAAGAAAATAGAGACAGGTATCCAGAGGCATATGAAAGAGCAAAACAAATCTATTACAATATGAAGAATTCAGAAATCCAATACGATTCAGAACCTGCAACAGAGTTGTATGGTATTATTAAAGGTATAGCAACTCTGAATGAAGAATAGTTCAATTGCTTTCTCTTTTATCTTTGCAAACGAAATATGACGAAAGAAGAATTACAGAAGATTATAGCCATAGACGAGGGCTTTCGATTAGAACAATAATCAATATAAAAGCAAGTATAAAGATGGAACAAAATCACAGCCAACTTCGTAATCTGATAGATTCGGCAAAAACTTTGCTGAAAGGAATCTCCATAAACTATAATACAGAGATAGGGCCACGGACGAGACAACTTGTAGAACTCTCCAACCAAATATTCCCTATTATCAAAGATGATCACCCCACAATTGCTGATATTCTGCTGAATGCGACACTAACTATTGTTAATAGGCAATCTATTCCGATTGGACCGTATGGCCAAATAGTTTATAAAGATTTTATAAATGCATATTCTTTTGGAGATCTAAGGACTGCTATTAAGGTCATAGACTCTTTGTATTCAAATAAATCGCTAAGTGCAAGAGTCAATCGTAAGGTATTTATTAGTCATGCGTCTGATGATGCTTCAATTGTTAAAGCTTTCATAAAAGAAATTTTAATGTTGGGTTGCCGTTTTTCCACTCAAGATATATTCTGTACATTAGACCATACGGCTATCCGTACAGGAGATGACTTTAGAGATATAATTGTAGATAATATGAAAAATTGCGATTATGTTATTTGCTTTATTTCTGAGAACTATAAAAAGAGTGAAGTGTGCCAGAATGAAATGGGTGCAGCATGGGCATTGGAGAATAAAAGGGTATTGCCTTTTAAGTTTCCCAATCTATCATTCCAAGAAATTGGCTTCTTAAATGTAGTCAAACAAGCGGCGGATATTACCGACGAATCTAAATTGGATGAATTATATGTGGAACTTTGCGACCACTATGATGTGCAACAAGATTTCATTCATTTCAACAAAAGGAAAGCAGACTTTATGAAAGTGGTCAATGAAAACTTTGACTGAGGAAGCTACAAAATGAGTTAGTGGGTAACTATAATACACTTCTTGGACTAGCCAAGCGACAAAGTCGAGCGAGTGGGAAACTCGAAAAGAGGTGCTTATTATAAAATAAGAATTATGGCAGACGTTAATATATTTATAAGTTCTACGTGTTATGACTTGTCGCAAGTCAGGCAAGATTTGTGTGAGTTTATATCAGGCTTAGGGCATACCCCGATGATGTCAGAACAAAAGTCCGAAATAATTGATTAACTTTGCAAACGAAATATGAAAAAAGTAGAACAGGCAGAAGGTGCAACAAGCCTCATGAAATATAAGGAAGAGTTTGAAACTGTTTGCAGCATCATTGCAACTCATCGGAAGAGGGTTATACGTGCTGTTAACAACGAGTCAATGTCTATGGTGTGGGAAGTTGGAGGATATGTCTCGCACAAACTAAAGACATCTACATGGGGTGATGGAGTCGTCAGACAATTATCTGATTATATACGGACAAAATATCCGGCAGCAAGAGGCTGGAGTTATCGTACACTATATAAAATGGTTCAATTGTACGATACCTACACCACCGCATCTTTCTCTGCATTGATAGAAAAAACGGATATGACGAAGTATGGTGATATCGTGCCATTTGAAACGGCACAAATTGATGGAAAACTAATTGTGCCATTCGAAATGGCACAAATTCCGAACGTGCTATTTGCAACAGGCTGGACGAATCACCAGATAATTTTGAACAGATGCAAATCTGACACGGAACGCCTATTCTATATGCTTTATGCAGGGAAGGAACATCTGGAGAACAAAGAACTTCTGCGAACAATAAAAACCGACACGATTAATTCGTTGCTTGGCGGAAAGGATGTGCAATCGGAGGTGATGACTAAGACTTATCCGACCTCACCGCTTCTTTTCAAGGACAAAGTGTATCTTGAAATGCTGGGACTTCCTTTGGAGTACAAGGAATCGAAACTAAGGAAAGAGATTATTGCTCACATGAAGGATTTTATCTTGGAGATGGGCAAGGACTTCTTGTTTATAGACGATGAACACCGAGTGACGGTTGGCAGCAAAACGTTTAAGGTGGATTTGCTGTTTTATCACAGGTTACTGCAATGTATGATTGCCATTGAGTTGAAGACTACCGAATTCCATCCAAAGGATTTAGGGCAGTTGGAGTTCTATTTAGAGGCTTTGGATCAAGAAGAACGACGCTCGAATGAGAACCCAAGCATTGGCATCATTCTCTGCAAAGAGGCTGACATGGAAGTTGTACGCTATGCTCTGAATCGCAGCATGTCGCCTACGATGGTGGCTCTATATAAAGAGCAGTTACAGGTTGGTAGTGTTATTCAGCGTAGCCTTGTTGAGTTTTGTAAGTTCCTAAAGAAATGACTTCGGATTGGTAAACTAAAACTAAGGTTATTTATAGCGGAAGCCATGAAGGAGATGAAGTATGTCAATATGTTCAACCAAGGTATAAGGCGTGTGCAGGATATGCTGCTTGAAAATGGCAACAAGGAGGCTGTTTTCGATGTGTCAAAGTTGACTGCATTTGAAGTGACTGTGCTTTCAACTGTGGATGTCCCTCAAGATGTCCCTCAAGATGTCCCTCAAGATGATACTCAAGATGATACTCAAGGTGATACTCAAGGTGGCACTCAAGGTGATGCACTTGATATATGGATAGAAGAACAGATTAGGAAAAATCCTAAAGTTACTACAGAAGAATTAGCAAGAACAAGTAAAAAGGGACTTGCGACCATCAAACGCCATATTGCAAAACTCACTCATATTAAATATGTCGGTAGTGGTTATAGTGGTCACTGGGAAATTATTGAAGACGATGCAGAGATGTAATTGAGAGAGACAATGAAAGTGGAGTATCTTGGCAATCAGGAACTGTTGAAACTTAGGAAGACTGCCTTCTTGGCTTCGAGCACCATTTCTTCGGAAACGGTGCTGCAAGTGTATGACTGGGCAACAGAAATGCGCAATCGAGGGGCGTGTGTAATCAGCGGCTTCAGTAGCAAGTTGGAGCAAGACGTACTTCACTTCCTGCTGAAAGGCAGTCAGCCCATTATCATTGTGCTTGCACGAAAGATGTATAAGGTTATTCCAGACGAATTAAAAGAGCCATTGGCTCAGAACCGTCTATTGATAATCTCCGTTAGTAATGCCATCCGCCAGTCAAAGGTGACTGCAATGGCTAGGAACAAATATGTATGTGAAATGGCAGACAGGATTCTGTTCGTCGGAGTGACCGAACAGAGTAGTTTGTATCCCTATAAAAATGAATATCGCAATAAACTTGAAAAAAATATATGACACCATTTGGCAAGAAGGAATTTGTTTTGTATCTTTGCACTCAAGATGAGCGTTCTTTGGTTTAATGAGAAATGTGTAGGGATATGTAAATCCTCTCGTTTCTAAAGTGTTACCTGTTCCTTTCTTGTCCAAAGGTAACTCACTGATATTCAATTTTAAAATAGGAGTCCTGCTATTTGGAGACCGTTCTAATCTCCTTGTTCTGCTATGAATTGCCTAAAAGAATACCCTAAATATAGGCTAATTGTTAGCCAATACTACATACTTTGTAACAGACCCAGAACCCTCTTTCTGATTTAGCAAGAGATATATGCTTTGTTTGAAATATGTTCTATTCAAATTAGTTATTAGGTCCAACCACTCATTACGTTATTTGTACGGAAATGGGTGGTTGGGTATAGGGTAATTAGTTTAATTAAATTGCAAATTCATATTTATTTGTTATTGTGCTAACCAATCCCCAGAAGTCAGTGTTTAAACATAGTAAAGGCATGGGAACTCTCAGCTTATTACCTACTTTGGCTCTGGACTGCCCTGATTGAATAATAAGCAATGCCCACGCCAAACGATATAATATGCCCATAAAGGTATAATATTGTTTATTCCGAGCATCAGAATTCCTCGCGCGCATACATAAAGTTTTTTACCCTTGCAACCGTTGCCGCCTTGCAAGACTATTTGATAATCAGATACTTGCGGTAACAACGAGGTGACAAGGGTGACAACGAATGGCATTTTTGCCCTTAAAATATGTATAAAAACGAGTGAAGTCCTCCTTGTGAAGCCTTAGGTTTCGGGGGACGAAGCCCTAAGCTTCAAGGGTCGAAGCTTTAGGCAACGAGGGGCGAAGGTACGGGCTTCAATGGTTGAAGCCTTAGGCAACGTCAATGAAAACGATATCATGCAGAATTGTAATCTAACTTGGTTTACGATGTAAATCAATTTGGTTTACTCGGTAATTCAATTTGATTTACTTTGCAAATCAATTTGATTTACAATGAAGGGAGGCATCCTTTACAAGGGCTGCTGTTGCCGTTGTCAAGAGAAAACGGCACCTCCTGCTAATGAAGATGCCATCATTGAATCTATCAATCTATCAGCCTATCTGTCAGCGTGCATTCGGTTGTCTGTCAATACGTTATACCCTCTCGCTGATAGATTGACAGATTTTTCTCGATTTTAAAAACTTAGGTATATTTTTAGCAGGGCTATTTATTTCATTTACCACTTCAGTTCATAGAGTGCGGGCTTGGCACGACCTGTATGATTGTCGAACAAGCCACGGTTGAGCCAGTAGTTAGTGACCTGCCGCCCACTCTCATTCTCCTCCGGGAACCACCAGAAGACACCTGTCACATGCCGGTGACGACGCAGTTCTGCCATCAGCTCAGCGGTAAACTGGCGCTGCCCCTCAGTGGTTATCGGGTAGAACTCACTATACTGGTCGGGTCCTTTCGCCCACCGGTCGTTCTCATGGGAGTAATAAGCAGCTGTCTCCACGATCATCACCTCCTTCTCGGGAAACACGGCGGCGAGGGAATCGAGGGTGTTATGGAGTACGGGCAGACGGTCGTGCCACATCGGATAATACGACAGTCCGATGATGTCGTAGTCCACCTGATAGCGACGCATCTGCTCATAGAAGTTCTTGGTGACTGTCCAGTCGCCCGCCTTCTCTGTATGAATGATCAATTTCGCCTTCGGACACATTTCCCGACAGGCACGGACACCACCCTTCAACAGAAGGGACAGCACGTCGAAGCCCTCGTTACCTGCGGCATTGACACGTCCTACTTCCCACATCATACCATTGGTAATCTCATTGCCCACCTGTATCATCTCAGGTATACAGCCAGCAGCAATCATCCGCTGCAGACAATGACGGGTATACGCATAGACCGAGTCGGGCAAGGTCTCTGGAGTCGCATCCTTCCACCGTTTCGGCATAAACTGCTTGGCAGGGTCCGCCCAGGTGTCACTGTAATGGAAATCAAGCATCAGGGCAAGACCAGCCTTCTTCACCTGCCTCGACAGACGGATGACATAGTCCAAGTCCTGACAGACACCCTCTCCCTGATGTTCTTTGCTGGCAAACTGCGGGTCAACGAACAAACGGACACGGACCGCATTCCACCCCTGTCGCTTCAGGAACCGCAAGGGTTTCACCTGCTTACCTGCCGAGTCACGATAGACCGTGCCGGCATCCTCATACGACGGCAGCATAGACAGGTCACCACCCAGAAACCGTTGCTGTGCAGAGACAGCCATTGCCATCCACGTACCTATTAATAATATAAATATTCTTTTCATCACTGCTTGAATCAAAATCAGGCGGACAAGGCTTAAGTTCCTGTCCGCCTGAGAACGGTTATAGTCTACGGGGTTATTCTACTTTGCTGTGATTGTACAGTAAGACTTCGTATCACAACTTGGATAGAACTCTATATGCACATCGCCTGCCATGCTGACGGGAATATTGTCGTTAGAACCATTGATAATGTTATCCATGGTACCTCCCCAGTTTCCGTCCGCATTATCCCAAGTTCCATTACCCTTGAACTTGATGACACCAGCCTCAGTGAAGGTTGCATCACACTCCCAGCACTGCTTCTCACTGTTGAATGACATCTCTACACCATTGTCCCAGTCGTTGTTGACAGCACTTCCTACCACAAACACGCTATTAATCTTTGTCAGAGACCATGTCATGGCAGCAATATCGACATTAATGCAATAGAAGCCCTCACCATTGTCGAGCCAGCAGTTCCATTCTCCATCTACGGCCAGATTTCCTGTAGGCTGGTCTGGAGCCTGTCCCCAGTCACCTTCCCAGTTGTCTGCATTGGGTTTGAACTTGAACTCTCCGTTCAGGTAGTAATAGCCTTGATACTTACCATCGCCATTGGCACCATACAACGGATGAGAAGTACCCCAACCACTCTCGTTACCAATCTCATAGATGTAGTCATTGAATGCCACTTCAGTATAACTCCATGTCTGGTCAAGCATGTTGAAGGTGAGACGGATCAATACAGTGTTTGCACTAATTCCCTCAATCTTGAAGTTACCACCGTCGTTGTTATAGTTAAACTTACCCTCATCGCCTGCGGCAAGACAACCGCTCCAGTCACCACCGAGTCCATCAACAGGTGTAGCCTTGAACTCAATAGACTCAGGATTTCCAAGTTTTGCCATCTCAAGCGTACAGGTGAAAGTCGGATTAATATAAGGATCATCACCACCATTTGACAGCTCATAATCCATATTGCTATTATCCCAGCCATTAATGGTACCTGTAAGATAGTATGCAGAGGCAATGACAGGAGCCTTTGGCACAACCTGAAAATTCACATTGCCAGCATCGATCTTCACGGCAGCACCGTTTTGAACAGCATAGAAATAAACTGTACCTGTCACGGTACGAGCCTCAGGACGAAGTCCGTAAATAGAGGCGACATAGGCAGAAAGAGCCTCACCAGACACTTTTCCGTCAGTAGTGGCTGACAGCAAGGAACCGTCTTCAAAGGCAATCTCTGCCTTCGAGAGTGAAACACCTTCAGGTAACGCAGCCTCAGACACAGAGAACGCCTGCACATCCTGTGCGTCACTCACCTCTATGGTGTTGAGGTCAATCAGTCCGACCTGACTGGCAGAGAAGCCCGGAACCACTACAGCGGCATCAGCCTCCGCCTTCTTCAGACCAGCGAATTCGTTATCCTCAGGACCGCAGGCGGTCATGAACAAACCCGCAACTGCGAGCATCAGATATATAGATAACTTTTTCATTGTTATGTTCATTTTAGTGTTAATGAATTAATATTACTCAGCCACAACAGGAACCACACAAATCTTGCTGGTGATATCGTTGATGTAGAAGCGATAGGTACCCTTGGCACACTTGATATTGTCACCGCCACCTACACCAAGAGCACTGAACTGCTCACTGCTGACAGTCCAAGCAGCACCCCAGTTGGTTCCCCAGTCATGGTTGGCACGGAACTTGAATTCCACATCGTCATTGGTAAAGGTGTGCTCAACATACCAGTTGTGAGGAGTTACCTGAGTCATGTCAACATCGTTAGACCAGTCGTCTGTCCAGTTTCCAATCAAAGAGATAGAGGAATACTCTGTAGGCTCTTGGTTCTCAAGTTTTGTCCATGAGTAACTCATGTGATGCTTATCGAACGTGAAGGTGTAGTACTCTGCTGTTGGCGATGAGATAGCCTGCGCTCCCACGTTAATGATAGCTCCTTCTGGGGAGTTGTCACCATCCACCTCACAGCCATAGGCACCGTCCCAGTTCTCGGTGATCGCGTCTTCCTCTGCCCATATCTTCAGGTCCCATGCACCAGTAAACTTCGTCGTATAGGTGTACACGTCACCACCTTCAGGATATAACACAGCGGTTATTGCCTCTGCACCACTCCAACCGGGCTGTGCGCCAACAATGTAGAACAACAGAGACGGAACAGGTGGCAACACATAAGATGTGGTGGCTGTCAAGATCACCTCATTAGAATAAACAGATGTTGTCTCCTCTTTACCCGAAAGGAAAGCATGGACACGTGCCTTCACCTTAGCAGTAAGCGGGAAATCCACCTCATCACGACCCAGTTCCACCAATGCAGAGGTGACAGCACCAGCAATCTCGCTGGTAGGTACTGTGATTGCCAGAGGATCCTCATTACTGGTCTCCGTGGTCTGCCACTCTGACCATGTCGAGCCGTCTTCCGACGCGGCAAACTCCATCATATAAGTGATATGAGCGGTGTAACCATAGTTCGGCTGATCAACCTTGAAGGTAAGACTGGTCGAATTATCCAAGTCAATGGTGTTGGCAGAGATGCCAGGAGCATAGAGCACAAAACTGCCATCTTCGGGAAGCGATAAGACAGGATTATCGTCACGATTGGTAGAGCATGCCGTAAACGCTATTAACGCCATAAGCATGGATGCTAATATACTTAATCTTTTCATTTTCATTTTTGCTTTAAAAATGTTATTGCTATTTCTTTTCAGGCTTAATAACCTTCATTCTGCTTCAAGTTGGGATTTGCAACCAGATCGCTTGAAGGCAAGGGGAATATACTGCGATAGCCAGACAACGTTCCTCCGGCAGCAGTACCACCAATCCATATACGACGCACACCGGTAAAGTTACCGAAGCGAATCATATCCATACGACGACGACCCTCGAAACCGAACTCACGGCTCCACTCGTCCTCGATATCAGCGAGTGAGAAGACATTAATATTACTATTAGCATGTGCACGGTTACGCAACGCCTTGATGTACTCAAGTCCTGCTGAGCTGACATTTCCACCATTCAAGCGGGCATCAGCCTCTGCGTAAGTCAGGTAAGCCTCAGCCAGACGGAAGAGCGGGAAGTCATAGTCTGTATGCTCGGCATTGTGTGTCTCACTGCCGTCAGCATGAGTGTTCAGGAACTTAATATAACCATAACCTTCCTCAAACTTATCCTCTGCGTTAATCTCAAGCTCATGTCCTTGGGTCATGAAGAGACAGCGGTCGTCATTGGCTGCTGCTGCCAAGTCGGCAGGAGTACCTGAAGGAGCGTCGTCATTGGGGAACCACTTCTCTACAAAGTATTTCTTGGCACGTATACCACCCCAGTTACTGCTAATGCCAGTAGGATAAGCAGCGATATCATCCGCATTTACAGTACCTGCAGCAAGGAATACGCCGCCCCAGCTCTGAGTCAGCTCGCCATCAAACAAGATGGGGAATACTATTTCGTCCTGGGCACCGTTGGTATCATTATCACCCATAAACAGCAATTGATAGCTATTGTAGCCATTCAAGGATGTGGTACAGAGAGAATAGCCAGACTTAATAGCCTTATCTGCATAAGTACGGGCATCCTCCCAACGAGCAGTTCCCGTATATACCTCAGCATTCAGATACATACGCATCAGCAGCATATAACCAGCCACAATATCAGCACGACCATACTTAATGGTCTTTGCCGCTGCCAATACATCTGTTCCCTCACCTTCACCAATCACGTCTTTCAGCTCACTCTCAACAAAGTCAAAGACCTCTTTACGAGAAGCCTGTACGGGAGCCTCTGAAGACACATGGGTAATGAATGGAGGATTGCCAAACATATCCATCAGATAGTAATAGTACAAGGCACGCATAAAACGAACCTCTGCGACTTTCAGAGAGTACTCGTCAATGTCTGAAGGCGCATTGTCGAGGAAGAAGTTACAAAGAGTAATACCAAACATGCAACGATAATAGATACCGCGCAGCAAAGCGTGGTTGTCACCCCAAGTACCGCGATTGAACTCTGGAATACCAGCATCTGTCAGCCATGCACAAAGAGACTCATCAGATGAAAGCTCATTGGCATACCATACAACACGCATAAATACTGACATACCTTCATCAATATCACTGGGAAGGTCACTATTGCCGTGAGGACCTGTAAGACCTGTCAAGGCAAGGTTACCATAAATCTTATTCAGGATACCATCATAATCCGCAGTGGTAGTCTGCTGTGGGTTGGGGTTGTCTGGATGTAATGATCCACCGATGATGGTTGCATCGTCAGCACATGCGGTAAAGCAAAGTGTGGCGACACCCATCATAGCCACAGCCATCATATTTTTAATACCTTTGATATTCATAACGATTTTCCTTTTTATATTTTAATAAGGTAAGTTTAGAAGTTCAGACTCACGCCCAGAACAGTAGTGAACGGACGAGGATAGATGTTACTTTCAATACCGCTCTGTATTTCCGGATCAAGACCATCATAATTGGTAATGGTGAAAATGTTCTGGAAGGTAGCATAGACACGGCCATCGATGTTTGCTCCAAAGAGTCTCGGGAAGGAGTATCCCACTGTGACGTTATCAAGTTTGAAGAACGAAGCGTTCTGAATCCAGCAGTCAGATGCCGGCTGTGCCTCTGAAGCATCAGTCAGACCATACTGAAGGGCTTGCTTGGGGATGTTATGCATAAAATTCAGCGTTGAGCCTAATCCCTGTCCACTGATATAGGTTCCATTGATATTGGCGTTAAAGACGTGATTACCGAAACTTGCGCGGGAGTTGAAGCTGAAGTCCCAGTTCTTATAAGTCAACTTAGAGCCCAAACCCATTGTGACATCGGGGTCAGCATGGTAGTAGAAGTAACGGTCGTTGCTGTCAAGAATACCATTACCATTGCGGTCAACAAAGGTGTGGGGTATTATCTTTCCGTTCTCATCATAAACCTGACGATAAACATAGAAGGAACTTGACGCATGTCCTGTCTGATAAGCTTGTCCGTTTTTCGAAAGACCGATACCACCATACTCAATCAAGTCTGAAGCCAAATCATCAATCTTGTTCTTGTTATAAGTAAAGTTGTAAGTGATCTGCCAGTTCAAGTCCTTGGAAACAATCGGACGAACAGTTGTCATGAGTTCTACACCCACATTATGAAGCTTACCAATGTTACCAACTGTCTGCGCACCGAAGTTCGCACCGGCAGGAACATAGATGTTATTAATCAAATCGGTAGTCTTACGATAGTACCAGTCGGCTGTAACACTCAGACGGTCATTCCAAAGTGAAAGGTCAAAACCGATGTCATAAGTAGTAGTCTTCTCCCAAGTCAGGTCAGTGTTATATACACCAGGACGTACTGTCTGACCATTTCCGAAAAGTGGATAATATGCGTGGTTATAGTTCGCTGTGTAGGCAGGAATATAATAGAAGTCATAACCGATGTTCTGCTGACCGGTCTTACCAAACGTCAGACGGAACTTCAAGTCACTGATAACATTATTATCGCGAAGGAATGCTTCATCCTTTACTCGCCAAGCGAAAGCGGCTGCAGGGAAATAGCCCCACTCATGTCCTTTGGCAAAACGAGAAGAGCCGTCAGCACGCATGGTAAAGGTAAAGAGATAGCGATTCAACAGCGTATAGTTCACACGACCGATCCATGAACGAAGGCGGTTCTCTGACTTCCATTCTGTAATACCTGTAGGCTCACCATAACGATCACCTGCACCTACAGAGGCTGTCTGAGGAATAATACCATAACCCCAGTTATCACTCTGTGCATGGTAGCGCTGCCACTCATAACCTATCTGAGCATCCAAATTATGAACATCCTTCTTCAGCTCTTTCGTATACTGCAGGAAGATATTGAAGATATTATTATAGTTCTTGTTTTTGCTCCATCCTTCCCAACCATAGTAATAACTTGAAGTGGTATAGGGACTGTTAGAGGTCGTCTCTTTCGTCCTGGTAAGGTTACCTGCCAGATTAGCAAGAATATGCAAATCCTCAAGACCGTGAATAGAATAGTCAACACTGATATTACCCTGCCAGGTGGTAGCATTAGACTTGGTACCATTGTTCTCTACCAATGCAACAGGGTTTGCCGTAGCATTCCCGTCCCAGGCATATTCCCAAGCATTATCATTGGGGAAACCTGCTGCTTTCGCCCATTGGAAATAACCATTAAAATACTGGTTGTATACAGGCTGATTCAAACGTACGGGCTTGGTCGGATCCATATAGGCGGCAGCACCAACAGCACCATTATCCCAGCGACGCTGGGCAGACATCACCTTACCCGTAATGTTCAAGCGCAAATGGTTATCAAAAAATACCGGAGCAAGGTTGAAACTACCTGTATAACGACGGAAGAAGGTAGATTTCACAATACCTGGCTGATAAGTGAAACCACCAGACACACGATATGGCATATTCTTGGTTCCACCTGACACGGTGATATTATGGTCAGTAGAGACTGCAACACGATATATCTCATTCTGCCAGTTGGTATTTGCAAACTGCTGAACACCATTTTCGTCACGGTAGCCCAACAACGCATATTCTGGACTATCCTCTCCAAAGGTATCGCTTACAAACTTTTGGAAACCGGGACCGTCAAATACGTCAATGGTCTTCTTCTTGACAGAGATGGATATATTACCATTGTAAGATACTCTTGCCTTCTGACCAGCTTTACCTTTCTTGGTGGTAATGATAATGACACCATTTGATGCACGGCTACCATAGATCGCTGTGGCAGAGGCATCCTTCAACACAGTAAATGACTCAATATCGTTCGGGTTGATAGATGCCAATGGGTTCATACCTGAAATTCCCGCGGGGTCAAGTTGTAAGCCATCAACAACATACAAGGGGTCGTTGGATGCCGAAAGTGAAGATCCGCCACGAATACGGATTTTAGATCCAGCACCAGGAGCACCTCCTTCACTGACAATATTCAGACCTGCCACTTTACCACTTAACATGTCATCAGCACTGGTTTGCAAGCCATGACTCATCTCATCAGGCTTGATTGCCGTAACAGCACCGGTCAAGTCGTTTTTCTTGGCACGACCGTAACCGATGACGACCACGTTGTCGAGGACTGCGGCATCCTCCTGAAGAGTGATGTCGAGATTAGCGGCTGCCTTCACTGTCTGGGTCTGATAGCCCACATACGACACGCTAATGTCGGCACCTTGATTAGCCTTCAAGACGAAGTTACCGTCGAAGTCTGATACGGTAGCGGTCTGAGTACCTACCACACGTACCGTCGCACCGATAATCGGTTCGCCCTGAGCATCTCTAACATGTCCTTTGACTTCAATCTGTGCAAAGGCTCCTACCGAAAGAAAGAGTCCTAACAAAAGGACAAGCATTCTTAACGGAGATTGAATGTTTACCTGCTTCATCATTTCTTTTTTAGAGTTAGTAATATAATTTTAGTTCACGTATTCAAAACATTTGATTTAAATCAAGTGCAAAGATAGAAGATGTTTTGATTCGTTAATACTTTTTTTGAGTTAAAAACGTTATTAGGAATGTGCAAACGTTTGCATTCGTAAATGCTTATAAATAAATAAGGTTGACGTACCACAAAAAGAACTTTTCAATAACTTTGCAATCACAATACTAAGAACCGCAATGGAAGAACGTACGACTTTGACGATGAAGGATATTGCCCGTGAGTTTGGTATCAGCGTGGCAACCGTCTCACGTGCCTTGAAGGACTCTCCCCGCATCTCTGCGGAGCGGCGTGCCGCCATTCAGCAATATGCCCGTGAGCACAACTTCACCCCTAATTTCATTGCAGAGTCATTACGCCATTCTAAAGTCCAGCCCTTGAAGGTGATCGGGGTCATCATCCCTGAGTTTGCACATTACTATTTCTCCTCGGTTCTCTCTGGCATTGAGGAGGAGGCATCGGCAAGGGGTTATCGTATCATGGTGGCACAAAGCAATGAGCAATATGAGCGAGAGGTGAAAATCTGCCGGTCGTTCTATGAGAACAAGGTTTGCGGCATTATTGTCTCACAGGCGAAGGACACTCATCAATACGACCATTTCCAGCGACTTATCGACGCTGGAGTCCCCTTGGTGTTCTATGACCGCATCTGCACGGGAGTCAATGCCAGCCGCGTGGTGGTAGATGATTATATGGGGGCATATAATGCGGTGACCCATCTGATAGAGACAGGCTGTAACAGAATTGCCTTCTATGGCTCCTCCATGACCCTGGAGATTTCCAAGAACCGTTTTAACGGGTATAAGGACGCTCTCCTGAAACACGGTATCCAACCTGATCCTGCCCTGATCTGTAATTGCGACAACAGGACTGACGCTGAGGCAATCACTCCAGGAATACTGTCAGAAGATGCCCCCCCCAATGGATTCTTTGCCGTCAACGACGATACAGCAATAGGTATTCTCTATACCGCAAAGCGCATGGGCTTCAAAGTACCCGACGACATCTCTGTCTGTGGCTTTACCAACGGACAACGTGCCGTTGCCTGCGACCCTATGCTGACAACGGTAGAGCAGCGGGGCGTGAAGGTTGGAGAGGAAGCCGCCGATATCCTGATAGGACACGTGGAGGGAACGATCCCCCGTAACAAGATGGAGCGCAGAATCGTCAGGACGCGCTTAATCATCAGAGGAACCACTAGATAGGATATAGTTCCTATAGGCACTATAGGTACTATAGTATATATAGTAATAACAAAAGAAAAAAAATAATATGAAACAGAAACCAAATTTACCCTTTTGGGGATTATGGAACCTTAGTTTTGGATTCTTTGGCGTACAGATAGCGTATGCGTTGCAAAGTGCGAACATCTCCCGCATTTTCGCCACCTTGGGCGCTGACCCTCATAATCTGAGCTATTTCTGGATACTCCCTCCACTGATGGGAATCCTGGTACAGCCGATTGTCGGAACACTGAGCGACAAAACATGGACTCGCTTCGGTCGCCGTATACCTTATTTATTTATAGGAGCTGCCACTGCCGTACTGGTCATGTGCCTGCTGCCTAATGCCGGCTCTTTGGGACTTGCCGTCAGTGCTGCCATGATGTTCGGGCTTATCGCCCTGATGTTCCTCGACACCAGTATCAACATGGCGATGCAACCTTTCAAAATGCTGGTGGGTGACATGGTCAATGAGGAGCAGAAAACTAAGGCATACAGCATCCAGTCGTTTCTCTGCAACGCCGGCAGTGTCGTCGGTTTCCTGTTTCCTTTCTTCTTCACCTATATAGGCATTAGTAATGTGGCAGAGAAAGGAGTGGTGCCAGACAGTGTGATCTGGTCATTCTATATCGGAGCAGCCATTTTGATTCTCTGTGTCATCTACACCACCTTGAAGGTCAAGGAGTGGAATCCGCAGGAGTATGCGGAATATAATGGAGTGGCGGAGAGTAAAAAGGAGGAAGAGGATTCCGCCAACTGGCTGACACTGCTACGCAAAGCCCCCTCCACATTCTGGAAGGTCGGACTGGTACAGTTCTTCTGCTGGGCTGCCTTCCTATACATGTGGAACTACTCGACAGGTGCCATCGCCGAGACGGTATGGAACACGACAGATCCTGCCAGCGAAGCCTTCCAGGCAGCGGGCAACTGGGTCGGTGTCCTCTTTGCAGTGCAGGCTATCGGTTCTGTTATCTGGGCAGCTGTCCTGCCACAATTCAAGAACACGAAAGCTGCATACGCCCTCAGCCTCATCCTCGGCGGTATTGGCTTTGCCATCGTCCCCTTTATCCACGACGCATACCTACAGTTTATCCCCTTCCTGCTAACCGGTTGTGCCTGGGCTGCCATGCTTGCCATGCCATTTACCTTTGTCACCAATGCGTTACAGGGCTATGGACATATGGGAGCCTATCTGGGACTGTTCAACGGCACTATTTGTATTCCCCAGATCGTCGCAGCCCTCTGCGGAGGTGTTGTTCTCTCACTCGTAGGCAGTCACCAGTCTACCATGATGGTAGTAGCTGCCTGCCTGCTGGTAATAGGCGCTTTCTGTGTGACGGTCATCCGTCAGAAGTAAAGATGCGCAAACGTTTACATGATTATAATAAAACATTACTAAAATATAGACGATATGAAACTAATATTCAATGTGGAATATCAGACCACTTTTGGAGAAAACCTGATGCTGAATATCTTCTCGGAAGACAAAAGCAAAGTGTCACAACACAAGATGACAACCCTTGACGGGCTCCATTGGTCCTATGAGATGACAAAAGCAGCGAAAACAGGGACTCATCTGGACTACTACTATAGTGTTTTTCATGGTGACAAGGAGACTCGACATGAATGGTTGACGGAACCTCACCGTTTGGAGATTATCGCCCAGAAGGCAAGCCGCTATATGGTATATGACCACTGGCTTGACATCCCAGAGGATTCCTATATGTATTCTTCTGCTTTTACCGATTGTATTGCCGTTCATCAATGTGAGATGAGCGAGGAGACACCTTTCAGTCAGACCATCCGTTTGAAAGTACGTGCCCCACAGCTCCGTTATAACGAGCGCCTTGCCTTATTGGGAAACGGTGATGCGTTAGGAAATTGGGAGGCAAAACGGGCATTGAAAATGGTGGAGCACGAGAGCCACGAATGGGTCATCAGTCTGGATGCCGCTCTCCTGCCACAGACTATCGAGTTTAAGTTTGTCGTGCTTGACGAGGATGAGGATGTCACACCCTTATGGGAGAATGGAACCAACCGAATCGTGGCACTGCCCCCAATGAACAATGGTGAGGTCGTGGTCTATGAACTGTCGCAGGCATATTTCCCCATCTATCCATGGAAGGGAGCCGGTACAGTCATCCCTATCTTCTCGCTTCGCAGTAAAGGAAGTTTTGGCGTGGGCGACTTCGGAGACCTTAAACTGATGATTGACTGGGCGGACAAGACCAACCAGCGCATCATCCAGGTACTGCCTATCAACGACACCAATATGACCCATACCTGGCAGGACAGTTACCCTTATAACAGTATCAGTATCTATGCCCTGCATCCCCAATATACTGATTTCCGCCAACTCCCTGAGATAAAAGACCCCCAGAAGAAGGCACAATTCGAACAGTTGCGGCAAGAGTTGAATGCCCTGTCACAGATTGACTACGAACGGATGTTCTCCGCAAAGTTAGACTATCTGCATACGTTATTCGAGCAGGAATGGACAAGTGTCAAGCGTCGCACCTCCTATAAGGAGTTCTTTGAGCAGAACAAGGAATGGCTGGTGCCTTATGCCGCCTTCTGCTACTATCGTGACAAATATGGTACGGCAGTATTCTCGGAGTGGCCCAAGGAGGCAACGGTAAAGGCGTTGAAGAAGACCGACAAAGAGGTGGAGTTCTGGTATTTCGTACAATACAACCTCGACCAGCAGATGCATGCTGCCCATGAGTATGCCAGAGCACATCGTGTCATCCTCAAAGGGGATATCCCTATCGGTATCTCCCGCGACGGTGTGGAGGCATGGGTAGAACCTAAATACTTCAACCTCAACGGACAGGCGGGTGCCCCACCCGATGCTTTCTCTGCCGATGGACAGAACTGGGGATTTCCTACCTACAACTGGGACGAGATGCTGAAAGACGGATGTGCGTGGTGGGTGCGCCGCTTCCGTAAGATGGCAGAATATTTTGATGCCTACCGTATCGACCATGTCCTGGGCTTCTTCCGCATCTGGGAGATTCCCGTTCCAGAAAAGTCGGGACTGATGGGACAGTTCGCACCAGCCCTTGGTCTCAGCAAGGAGGAGATTGCCGCCTATGGTGTCCCCTTCCGTGATGGTCTCTTCCTGATCGACCACAAGCGTAACGACCGCTGGCACCCCCGCATCGCCGTACAATACCAGCAAGCCTACGAGGAACTGAACGATACCGAGAAATATAACTTCAATCGTCTTTATAATGACTATTTCTATCGTCGTAACAACCACTTCTGGTATCAGGAGGCGATGAAGAAACTGCCTCGACTGACTCAGGCAACCCGTATGCTGGTATGTGCTGAGGACTTAGGCATGGTACCAGAATGTGTACCCTGGGTAATGAATGAGTTGCGTATCCTCTCGTTGGAGATTCAGTCGATGCCGAAGGACGACAAGGTACGCTTCGGACACTTGTCACGCAACCCTTACCGCTCCGTATGCACCATCTCCACCCACGACATGTCGACACTCCGCCAATGGTGGGACGAGGACGAGGAGCGAACACAAGACTATTACAACACTATGCTTTACCGAGGCGGTGCGGCTCCCCACCCACTGCCCGGCTGGCTTGCCAAGGAGATTGTAAGCCGTCATCTCACCTCTCCCTCCATGCTCTGTCTGTTGTCCCTGCAGGACTGGTTGTCAATAGACGAGAACCTACGGTTGCCTGACCAGAATGCTGAGCGCATCAATATCCCTGCTAACCCACGCCACTACTGGCGTTATCGGATGCACCTGAACATAGAGGATTTGCTGGAAGCGGATGATTTCAACGAGACCATCAGGACATTAATCACACAAAGCGGAAGAAAATAATATGAGACGCATTAACTTTTTCCTAACACTATTACTGTTGCCCTTGACGGCTCTTGCCGCCGAGGTGAAATCACCTAACGGCAATATCGTGCTGACTTTCAGTGTCAACGAGGGAGTTCCCACTTATTGCATGACTTATAAGGGCAAAGATGTCATTAAACCCAGCAGACTGGGACTGGAACTTGCCAAGGACAAGCATGCCTCCAAAGGAAAGGGTGAGACTGACCTGATGGACCATTTCTCCATTAAAGCGGAGTCCACCACTTCTTTCGACGAGACGTGGCAACCTGTATGGGGAGAGACAAGAGATATCCGTAACCATTATCAAGAATATGCAGTGACCCTCGAACAACGTCTGGACATTCCCCATTATCCCAAGGAAGCAGAGACAAAAGGAATGTGGGTGGAACCGCAAACACGTGAGATGATCATCCGTTTCCGGGTATATGACGACGGTATCGGTTTCCGCTATGAGTTCCCACAACAAAAGGAACTGAACTATTTCCTCATCAAGGAAGAGCACTCAGAGTTCGCTATGGCTGGCGACCACATGGCATGGTGGTTGCCTGGAGACTATGACACACAGGAGCAGATGACACAACAGACCCGTCTCTCTGAGATTCGTGGACGAATGAAGAAGGCTGTCAACTGGGAAAACTCCTCTGTTGCCGTCTTCTCACCAACTGGTGTACAGACTTCTTTACAGATGAAATCTGATGACGGCTTGTACATCAATATCCACGAGGCGGCATGTCTTGACTATGCCACCATGCACCTCGAACTGGTAGATGCGGAGACCAAAGCGCTGACAACACAACTGGGTGGCGGCAGCAACGCCTATACCCCTAATCCTAAGCCATCCTCTTATCAATTACCCAAGCCTTTCACCTTCGTCAGCCATCTGACCCCTGACGCCACAGGACTGAAAGGTTGTATGCAGACACCTTGTAATACTCCTTGGCGCACGGTAATGGTCAGCGATGATGCTCGTGACATGTTATCAAGCAATCTGATCCTGAACCTCAACGAGCCTTGCAAGATTGAGGATACCAGTTGGATCCACCCCACGAAATATTGTGGTGTGTGGTGGGAGATGATTGTGGGTAAGTCGAGTTGGCATTACACCAACGATTTCCCCAGTATTCACCTCGACCAGATAGACTGGCAGCGTGTGAAGCCCAATGGACGACATGCCGCCAACAACGAGAAGGTGAAGCGTTATATCGACTTCGCGGCGAAGAACGGACTCGACCAAGTGTTGGTAGAAGGTTGGAATGTCGGCTGGGAAGACTGGGCGAATATGTGGAAACGGGATGTTTTTGATTTCGTGACACCCTACCCCGACTTCGATATCAAGATGCTCAATGAGTACGCTCACTCCAAAGGGGTGAAGATCCTGATGCACCATGAGACCAGCAGTTCCACACAGAACTACGAGCGACATATCAAGGAGGCGTATGCGTTGATGAACAAATACGGCTACGACGCTGTGAAGACGGGTTATGTGGGTGACATCATCCCTCGTGGCGACCACCATTACTCACAGTCGATGAACAACCACTACCTGTATGTCATTAAAGAGGCGGCAAAACACCATATCATGGTCAACTCGCATGAGGCGACACGACCCACAGGACTCTGCCGCACCTATCCCAACCTGGTAGGTGGCGAGAGTGCGCGAGGCACAGAGTACGAGGCTTTCGGTGGCAACAACCCCGACCATACCTGTATCCTGCCCTTTACCCGTCTGCAAGGTGGTCCGATGGACTATACCCCTGGTATCTTCGAGACAAAGTTAAGCACATGGAGCGACAATACCTCATGGGCACGTATCACGATTGCTGGTTCACTGGCACTCTATCTTACAATGTACAGTCCACTGCAGATGGCTGCCGACCTGCCTGAGCATTATGAGAAATACGACGATGCCTTCCAGTTTATCCGTGATGTCGCCTGCGACTGGGACGACTCGAAATATTTAGAGGCGGAGCCTGGCGACTATATTACGGTGGCACGTAAGGCAAAAGGAACCGACAACTGGTTTATCGGCGGCAAGTGTGACGAGAATGGTCACCAGAGCACCATCAAACTCGACTTCCTCGATAAAGGTAAGAAGTACAACTGTACCATCTATGCGGATGCTAAGGATGCGCACTATGAGAAGAATCCCAAGGCTTACGTCATCACCAAGAAGGTGGTAAAGGCGGGTGACACCCTGAGACTGACGGAGGCTCCCGGTGGTGGTTTCGCAATATCCCTTATAGCCCAATGAGAAAAGGTTTATTAATAGGAATGGTCGTGCTACTGACTGCTTGCAAGCCAACGCAAGAGGCGTTTCACTTCGACGAGGTGACCTACTCGCCCCAAGAGACCGTTTTCAAGTTATTCGCACCTGCTGATGCCAAGTGCATGGTGGTCGTCGACAACGACAGTATTGGGATGACTCTTCGGGAGGACAGTATCTGGACAGCAACCCTGAAAGGTGACCAGAAAGGGAAAGCCTACCAGTTTGTCGTCAACGGACAGGCTTCTCCCGGTGTGTTCGCCAAGGCGGTAACGGTGAATGGTGAGAAAGGGGTTATCTTGGACATGCGTGATACCGACCCCAAGGGATGGGCTGACGACCGCCATGTGCTGCGTCCTTTCCAAGACTATATCGTCTATGAGATGCACCATCGTGATTTCTCGATAGCACGCCCGGAGGCAAAACACCCGGGTAAGTACCTTGCCCTGACCGAGCCATGGGCTATCCAGCACTTGAAGGACCTCGGTATCAATGCCGTCCATATCCTGCCCAGTTACGACTACGGCTCTGTGGACGAGACCCGTCTGAACGAGCCACAGTATAACTGGGGCTATGACCCTGTCAACTATAATGTGCCAGAGGGTGGCTATTCCACCGACCCCTATGACCCTGTCTGCCGCATCCGTGAGTTCAAGCAGATGGTGCAGGCACTCCATCAGGCAGGCATCTCCGTGATCCTCGACGTGGTCTATAACCACACTTATGATATCGTGCACTCCAATTTCCAGCGTACCTATCCCGATTACTACTATCGGATGACCCAGAATACTCAGAGTAATCAGAATACTCCGACATACTCCAACGGCTCTGGCTGTGGCAACGAGACGGCTTCCGAACAGCCTATGATGCGGAAGTTCATGATGGAGAGTGTGAGATACTGGTATGACGAATACCACGTGGACGGTTTCCGCTTCGACCTGATGGGTGTTCATGATATCGGGACGATGAATGCCATCCGTCAGATGATGGACGGCATCGACCCCCATATCCTTATCTATGGTGAGGGATGGAGTGCCGGAGCCTGTGCCCTGCCTGACGAACAGTTAGGTATGAAGGCGAATATACGGCAGATGCCGCATATCGCCGCTTTCTCTGACGAGATACGCGATGCCCTGCGTGGTCCTTTCAGCGACGACACCAAAGGCGGTTTCCTCATCGGTGTTCCCGACTGTGAGGAAAGCCTGAAATTCGGTATTGCAGGAGCGATCGAGCACCCGCAGGTCGACATGACGAAGGTCAACTACTCAACAAAGCCCTGGGCTGGCGAGCCTACCCAGATGATGAGTTATGTGAGTTGCCATGACGATATGTGTCTGGTAGACCGTCTGAAGACCAGTAAGCCTGGCATGACGATGGATGAGTTGATTCGTCTCGACCTCCTTGCCCAGACCGCTGTCTTCACCTCACAAGGTATTCCTTTCATGCTGAGTGGTGAGGAGATGCTGCGTGACAAGAAGGGTGTCCATAACTCCTTCGAGTCACCCGACAGTATCAACCGTCTGGAATGGTCGAACCTCCAGCGTTACCCACAAGTCATGGAGTATTACAAACGGCTCATCGCCCTGCGTCAGCATCACCCTGCCTTCCGACTGGGCACTGCCGACCTTGTCCGTCAGCACCTGGAGTTCCTGAAGAGCCCACAGCAGGTGGTCGCCTTCCGACTGAAAGACCTGAGGAGTATAGACGACTGGCAACAGATCATTGTTATCCTGAACGCCTCTCAGACTCCACAACGCATCACGGTTCCTCAGGACACCTATACCGTTGTCTGCGAGAACGGACGTATCGACGAGCAAGGACTGGGCACCCGCCATGGCACGGAGGTGACCGTCCTGCCACAATCTGCATTGATTATACATCACTAAAAATACACCCCTATGAAACGAACAATATTATTAGGACTTCTTACGTTGCATATAATGAGTATGAACGCTGCAGTAAAAATCGACAAGATAGAACCTTCCTGCTGGTTTGCGGGGATGAAGAACCCCCAACTGCAACTGATGGTGTACGGCAAGGAGATTGCCGCTGTCAAGGAGGTGACAACCGACTATCCTGATGTCCGCATCGACAGTGTGGTACGTCTGGACTCTCCCAACTACCTGCTGGTATATCTGAACCTGCAGGGAGCCAAGCCGGGAACAATAACGTTAAAATTTGACAAGCTAAAAGTAGACTATCCTTTGAGACGACGAGAGATGGCAGGCAGCCAGCGAAAGGGTTTCACCAATGCCGACGTACTCTATATGCTGATGCCAGACCGCTTTGCGCAGGGTGCCGGTCACAACCCGCAGGTCAAAGGTATGCGCCCTTATCGGGAAGACCGTAGTCAGCCGTCGTTGCGACATGGGGGCGACCTGAACGGCATCCGTGAGCACCTGGACTATTTCTGTGAGCTTGGTGTCACAGCATTGTGGCTGACACCTGTCTTGGAGAACAACTCCCCCGATACGGAGAACGGGTTCTCCACCTATCATGGCTATGCCACCACCGATTATTACAAGGTGGATCCCCGCTTTGGAACGAACGAGGACTACCGCCGACTGGTGGACGAGGCACATGCTAAGGGATTGAAGGTGGTGATGGATATGATTTTCAACCACTCAGGCTTCGAGCACCCATGGACCAAAGACATGCCATCGAAAGACTGGCTGAACACCCCGGAATGGCTGAAGGACGCACAAGAGAGTATGTATCTGCAGACCAGTTATAAACTGACTCCCGTCAAGGACCCCTATGCCTCCAAGATAGACCTGAAAGAGACAACAGAAGGATGGTTCGTGCCTACCATGCCCGACCTGAACCAGCATAACCCGCATTTGATGCGCTACCTCATCCAAAACAGTATCTGGTGGATAGAGACGGTGGGTATCGACGGCATCCGCATGGACACTTACCCTTATGCCTATGCTGATGCCATGGCACAGTGGATGAAGGAACTCGACGAGGAATATCCAAACTTCAACACTGTTGGTGAGACATGGGTAACCGATCCTGCCTATACTGCTGCCTGGCAGAAGGACAGTAAGCTCTCCAAGGACAACAGTTACCTGAAGACCGTCATGGACTTCTCGTTCTTCGACAAGCTCAGCCAAGCGAAGAATGAAGAGACGGACGCATGGTGGAACGGTCTGAACCGTATCTATAACTCGTTTGTCTATGACTATCTCTACCCCAACCCCTCGTCTGTCATGGCTTTCATCGACAATCATGACACCGACCGCTTTCTGGGGAACGGACGTGACACCCTTGCCCTTAAACAAGCACTCACGTTGTTACTGACAGTCAAGCGTATCCCTCAGATTTACTATGGCACAGAGATTCTGATGAACGGTACCAAAGAGGTTACCGACGGCAACGTACGCAAAGATTTCCCTGGTGGATTCCCTAGTGATAAACACAACGCCTTCACGAAGGAGGGACGTACCAAGGCTGAGCAGGACATGTTCCGATGGACCAGTCGGCTGTTGCACTGGCGACAGGGTAACGACGTGATTATCAAAGGTAAGCAGACACAGTTCATCCCCTATGGGGGCATCTATGTCATTGCACGCCAATACCAAGGAAAGACAGCTCTCGTCATCCTCAACGGCACCCGTCAGGAAGCCACAATGCCCATAAAACGCTATGCCGAGGTGATTGGAGATGTCAAACGGGCGAAAGACATCCTCACTGGACGCTGGTACGATCTCTCCGATGACCTCCGTCTGCGACCCCGTCAATCACTGGTTCTGGAATTTTAAGTATTAATCAAACTTAAAACGTATGATAAAAAGGTAGCAGTTCAAAAAAAATTGCTACCTTTGCATTTAGTATCATTATTACTTAAAAATATAACTATTATGACAAATCTATTTTCATTAGAAGGAAAGACCGCCCTTGTCACGGGTGCCGCCTATGGCATCGGCTTCTCTATCGCTGAGGCACTGGCTAACGCCGGTGCAAAGATCGCCTTTAACTGCCGTAGACAAGAGCATATGGATAAAGCACTTGCGGAATACAAGGCAAAAGGTATTGAGGCTCATGGCTATATCTGTGATGTCACCAACGAGGAGGAAGTCAACAAAATGGTGGCTGACATCCGTCGTGAGTTAGGTAAGATTGACATCCTCGTCAACAATGCCGGTATCATCAAGCGCATCCCCATGCACGAGATGAAACGTGAGGAGTTCCAACAAGTTATTGATATCGACCTTGTAGGACCGTTCATCATGACAAAAGCCGTCATCCCCGAGATGATGGAGCGCCGTGAGGGTAAGATCATCAATATCTGCTCGATGATGTCTGAGTTAGGACGTGAGACAGTCAGTGCCTATGCTGCCGCCAAGGGTGGTCTGAAGATGCTCACCCGCAACATCTGCTCAGAGTATGGAGAGTATAACATTCAGTGCAATGCCATCGGTCCTGGCTATATCGCTACCCCGCAGACCGCTCCCCTCCGTGAGCGTCAGCCAGACGGCAGCCGTCATCCATTTGACTCCTTTATCTGTGCCAAGACTCCCGCCGGTCGCTGGCTCGACCCTGACGAACTGGCTGGTCCCGCAGTCTTCCTTGCCTCCAAGGCTTCTGATGCAGTTAACGGACATATCCTATATGTTGACGGTGGCATTCTCGCTTATATTGGAAAACAACCCAAATAAATATAACTAAGGTTGACCCACCTAAAAATGAAAGAGGCTTCCGTAAAAGGAAGCCTCTTTCATTTTTCTTGACAAAAATTATTTATTCACAACCTTTGCAAGCTCTGCGCCAGCCTTGAACTTAGCCACCTTCTTAGCAGCAATCTTGATCTTCTGCTTAGTAGCAGGATTGATACCCTCACGAGCAGGCTTCTCAGAAACTGCGAATGTGCCGAAACCTACAAGCTGAACCTTGTCACCCTTTGTCAGAGCTTCGATAATAGCATCGATAGTAGCATCTAATGCTTTCTTAGAGTCAGCCTTAGTCAGGTTTGCAGAGGCTGCGATCTTCTCAATTAATTCTGTCTTGTTCATAATTGTTGTTGTTTAAAAATTAAATATTAATAGTTTAAGTCGATTTCGTACTCGAATTCTCTGCAAATATAGGAGAAAGAATTAAAAAAACAAACAAAAATGCGAAAAAAGTGAGATTTTTCTTGAAAAAAAATGCATATACCCTTTATTTTGTATCAAAAAACAGATATTTTTCGTAATTTTGCGCACAAAATAGTGAAATTCGCTGTAATAGAACAGAATAGAAAGTTTCATAGCAAGTACAACAATGATGAACAATATACCGGCAACAACCAAGAATCTGCTGATCGTCAATTTCCTGGCGTTCATTGCCACTTGGATATTTGAGTCACGCGGCATCGACCTGACCTCAATGCTGGGACTCCATTTTTTCATGGCAAAGGACTTCCACCTTTACCAGTTGATTACCTACATGTTCCTGCATGGGGGCTTCACCCACATTTTTTTCAATATGTTTGCCCTTTGGATGTTCGGTGCAGTGATTGAGCGCGTATGGGGTCCCAAGAAGTTCCTTTTTTATTACATTTCATGCGGCATCGGT
>Ga0256407_10002836_pt1 | contig 32110 bp, 16 predicted proteins | sample RumenRJG_04DNA_FD_193489 | JGI IMG/M metagenome (GOLD analysis project Ga0256407, IMG submission 193489) | Bovine rumen microbial communities from Lethbridge, Alberta, Canada - RJG_04 | ecosystem: Host-associated > Mammals > Digestive system > Stomach > Rumen | place: Canada: Alberta...
TTTAATTTTTTGGGTTTTTTTATTTTTTTTTTTTATTTTTAATTATTTATATTATAGCTGTTTTTATTTTTTTTTATGGTTTTGAATTGGAGTTTCAATACTTTTTTTTAATTTTTTTTTGAGATTAAATTATTGTTTTTATGTTTTTGATGTGTTGGTTTTTTTTTATTTTTTTTTATGTTTATTAATTATTTTTGAATTTATTATTAAAATTGCTATTTTTCTTTATATAGGAAAATTATATTTATATTCCTTTTAAAAATATATTCTAATAATTATAAAAAAAAAATATAATTAAAAAATATAAAAAAATAATCAGCAAAAAAACAACACCAAAAAAATTAAAAAAAAACATATTTTTTTCATTTATCAAAAAAAATTTTCTTTTTTTTAAAGAAAATAATCTTATTTAATAATCTTTTTTAAGAGTTTTGGAAACAGTATTAACAAGTTTATTTCTAGAAATAACACAATAATGTGATTCACAATGATAATATTTAGGACAATGATGGAACCAATCACATTTGTCTCCTTTAGGAGCCCATTTAACTTGATTATCTTTTGTTCCTTTTACTGCACATCTATAATCTTTGCATACCCATTTTCCACAACAATATGAAGTTAAGTCACAATTGTCTCCAAGATTCATACATTTAGTTTTCTTTTTTAATTTTTTTTCTAAAGTTATTGTGAATATTGCTATTAATAATAGAATGAATGTTTTTGACATTTTTATTTTTTAATTTTTTTTAAGTTATTTTATATAAAAATATAGGGGTTTTTTTAATTGGATTTTTTTAATTTTTTTATTTTTTGGTTTTTTTTTGATTTTGAAATTTTTCTAATTAAATTAAATTATATTTCGAAAAATGAATATTTTTAGATTTGGAAAAAAAAAAGAGAAAAAAAATGATGATAATATAAAAATAATTAATACTGTTAATAATAATAATCAATTAACACCTGATAATAAACCAATTCATTTTAATTCAGGTATATTAAAAATATTTTAAATATTTATATTAGCAAGAACACCAAATTCAGTTGAATGTATTGATTATACATTTAGAAATTCTCTCTTAAAAATTAAAGAAATATTAAATTCAGATGAAAAAAAACCAAAACATAACTTGAAAATAATAGAACATATTTTCGATTTAGAAAATACATTATCGATTAATTTTGAATATATATCAAATTTTATTCCAATAATGAATGTAAAACAAGAACAAAAAAGAAAGTTAATGAGTAACTTTGAAAAAATAATATACTATTTTAATTTAAAAAAGAAATTTAGATTAAATATAAATGAAATAAGTGGAAAAATATTAATTAATAAACAGATAATAGAAGAAATAAGAAGGAGAAATGAAGATAATTATTTATATTATAAAGATCAAATAGTAGATTATTCTGATAATGTAAATAAAAAATCATCATTGATTAAACAAATTCAAAAAAAATTTAATGAAGTAGAAATTTTCATTCAAAGAGAATGTAAAAATCCACAAAATATTAATAAATTTGGGCATTGGTCATCTTTTTCAATTATTAATTTTATGAATAAAAATGAAAGTTTAATTAAAAGAAAAACATATTTAGATTCAATAAAAGAACAACAGAATAAAAAAATAAAAATGATATTAAATGAAAATAAAGCTTTAAAAAAATTAAAATTATTAAAAAGTAAAAGTAATGATTTAATATATGAAAATTATATAATAAATATTCAAAATTTAATTACTAAAAAAGAAAGAATAAAAGAACAATTTAATATTCTTTTAGAAATTATTTCAGATAATACTTTTAATAAAGAATCAATTCCTCCATTTTATAAAAATAATAATTATGAAAATGAAAAATTAGATTCTCTCCCAAATAGTCTATTTGATCAAAATATTTCAAAAATAAATCATTTTAAAAATGATATAGAAATTGAAACAGATAATTTAACTACTGAAAAAAAAGAAACTCAAGAATTACTTCCTCCAGATAATGAAAATAATAATGAAAATATAGATAATAAAATTGATATTTGGGATATTTCTGAAATCCAAATTGAACATAATTAAAATTGTTTTTAATTAATTTAAATTTATTTTAATTTCTTCTTTTATTAAAATAATTTTTAATTAAATATTTAATTTTTTCTTAAAAAAATGATTCATGAATCTAATAATTTTCAATTTATTAATCAGTCAATTCATGATCATAAAAATCCTTTTACTCAAAATTTTCAAAATGAATTTTATTTTAATTATCCTTCATATGCAGAACAATATAATGATAATAAAGTAAATAAAAATTCAAAAATTAATAAATTGAATCAACACTCATTTTATAATAATACTAAACAATATTTTCCAATTCAAAAGAGCCCAAAAAAAAAGAATAATAAATATTTAACATCAAATAATACAAATGATGAAATATTAATTATAGATAATTCAGTATCTCCTAATACTAGAAAAAAATATTTTTCATCTCCTTTAAATAATAGTCCAAAAAAAAATAATTTTGGTCAATCGAAATCATTTAATAAAATATATAATTCAAATTCTTCAATTTATTCATCAAATCAACAATATTGGGAAAAAAGAGGAATTAAATCACAGAATAGATTAGACTATATTAAAAATGAAAAAATAAAAAAAGAAAATGAAGAAAATCAAATAAAACCAAAAATAATTAAGAAAAGTATTGAAATAGCAAATAAATTATTAAATGAAAATGTATTTGAAAGATTAACAAATGGAAATATTCAAAAAATACATGAAGAAAAAGTCAAAAAAATATCTAAAAAAATAAATCCTATGAAAAATCCAAATATTAATAAAAGTAGTAAAAATATTCAAAGGTCAATAGATGATTTATATATATGGAAAAATAATATTGAAAGAAAGAAAAAAGAAAATATTAAAAAAATAAATAAAATAAATAAAAATAATTATAGAAGTTTTAGAATTAATAATACTAGTGAAGAAATATTATTAGAAAGAAAACCTGATTATTTAAATAAAAAAGTTGAAGATAGATTATATGAAGAAGGAAAAAAAATTGAAATGAAAAAAAATATTGAAAAAGAACGTTATTTAGAAGATATTTGTAGACCAAATTCAAATAAAAAAAAAAACTTTTATTCATTTGTTGAAAGTAGATATATGGATATTAAAAAACCAATAGTTGAAAATAATAAAGAAAATAAAAAGAAAGTCAAAAATATTTCAAAGAACAATAAATCTACATATAATAAAAATAATCAATACAACAATAGTATTGATAATATATATATAGAGCAAAAAGATTTAATAAATGAAAATGAAGATTTTAATCAAAATACTAATATTGAAAATAATAAAAATAATCCAGAATTAATTGATATAAGAAGACATTTAAATGATTTTTATGAAATGAAAAAAAATAATCCAGGTAATATATTTAATTATTTTTCTTTTATTAATGGAAATAATAAAATTAATTTAGAAAATGAAATAAATAAAAATACTGAAAATAACTTATATGAATATAATAATAATCTAATACAAAATTCAAATCTAAATAATTTTACAAACACTCAATCATCTAATAAGGGATTTGATATTAATAAATATAATAATACAAGAAAATCAAATCAGGATGATAAAAGATTTTTAGTTCAAAATAAATATATGTATGAAACTCAAATGAATAAAAATGATGATAATGATTATATAAATAAATTAATTAACAATCATTATAATTTTGATAATGTAGTAAATGATGAAAATTTTGTCAATGAAATGTATGAAAAACAAAGTGAACATTTAGATTATTTAGATGAAAGATTAAAAAATAATGAACAAAATAAAACAAAACTCCTTGAAAAATTATAAAAATAAATAAAACTATTTTTTCATAAATATAATTTTTTAATAATCAGATTTACAAAAAAAAATTTTAATCAGATAAACAAATTCTATCTAATAAACTTATTTGTTCTTGATTTTGATAATGATTATTATCATCATCATTCATAATTTCCATACTAAATAAAGATACACATTCACTAAAAGTAATTCTTTTATTATTAAAAGGGTCAATAATTGATAAAAATTTAAAAATATAATCATCAATATTATTTTGTAAAAAAGGAATTGATTTTATTAATCCTATAAATTCATCTTCATTTAAAATTCCATCACCATCAGTATCAAATTTTCTAAATAATATAACAAAATTATTTAAATAAACTTCTCTACTTTTAATTTGATGTTCTCCTAGTAATTTTAAAAAATCTTTATAAGGAATTGACAATTCATCTTTTAATTTATTTAAATTAAAAATTTCCTCTCTTGTTAATCTACCATTTTTATTTTTTGAAGAACTATGAATATTATAATTACCTAATGAAATATTTGAAACATTTTGTTCATTAATATTATAATTCATACTCTCATTATTTTTCAAATAATAAATATAATTTATTATTTTATTTTCTAAATTTTCAGCATCAAATTGAGTATAAATATAATAAATTATTCCTTTCCATTCTTCTTCATTTAATGAACCTTCTTTTATATTTTCTAACATTCTTTTAATTTCACTTTGATTTTTTAAAGGATTTTTTGTTTTTAAATAATATTCTAATAATTCAGATATTGTTGTTTTTAATCTTGTTAAAATTAATCTACTATCTTCTTCTTGTTCATTTCTTAATATTTTACCAAATAAATTTATTTCATTATCTTTAGAACTATATATTTTAATAGCATTAATAATAGAAGAAGCCCATTCAATTATTAAATTTTTTAAACCATATTTTTGATTTAAATAAGTATACATATGTTGTTCCATTGTTTCTCTTGGAAGTTTATTATCATAACATTTTTTATCATATGCTGCTTTACTATTATATATTTCATTAATTATTTCTTTTGTCATTTTTATTGTTAAAATTTTAGGATGTGATATATTTTGTGATTCTGGAATTGGATTTAATGATTGATTTTGATTATTATTATTATTAAAGTAACTTGAATTTGATTTATTTTGAAAATTATTTGAATTTGTTAAATTTATTGGTTTTGTTATTTCTCTTTTATTTAAATTAAATGATTGATTTTTTGAAACTGGATTTGGATTTTGATTTGATATTTTAATATAATCATTTTCTTTATTCCTTGTATAAATATCTTTGGCATTTTTTAATAATTGTTGAGTCATCATTTTATTCTCATTTTCAATTTTTTCTATTTTAGATTTTAATAAAGAATAATTATTTTCTAATAATTGTTTTTCTTTATAAATTAATTTATATTTTTTTTCATAATCATTAATTTCATCCGCTGCTTTCCAAGCTTCTTCTAATTGATTTCTTAAATTATCAGTTTTTTCTTCAATTTTAGGATATAAATTATTAATTAATTTAATTAAAAGTTCACCAGATTTAAAAATATTTTTAAATAATAATTTCCCAATTTCTTGATTTTTATCTTCTAATCTTTCAATAAATTTATCAGATAAATATTTTTGTAATTTAAATTGTCCTTGAATAACAATATTAGCATAAATGTAATTAGGTGCATTATTATTTAAGCAATTTTTAACTTTTTCTGCTTCTTCATATAATTTCGCTTGAAAGTCATTAACTAAATTTTGATATGCATTATTACTATTTAATTTTTTTATTATTTCTGTATATAAAGGTAAATCATGTTGTAATGAAATATCTTCGATATCTTTTTCTTCAATATCAATTATTGATGTAGCATCTTTTGTACTTTTTCCATTTAATAATATTAATGATTGTATTTTATCTAAAATTAATAATACTTCATTTTGATCTTTTAAATCTATTTTTAAATCTGATAATTCTTTAAAATTTAATAAATCATTTATTAATGATTCAAAATCTTCAAAATTATTATTTCTAATATCCATTATTGATATTTTTTTTAAGTTCAATAAAATTTTTGGAAATGTTGTTAAATTACAATTTGTTATATCTAATTCAGTTATATTTGGATTTTTTTCTATTATGGTTTTTAATAATTCTTCATAATTTTCTTCTGATAAATCATTTCCTGAAAGATTTAATTTATTCCCATCATTTTGAATAAAATTCGAAAAATCATCAATTCCAGACATAAATTTAAAAATTTTAAAAGAAAAAAAATTATTATCAAATAAAATATATATTATTTAAAAATTTTAAAATTTACAATAAATTAACATTTATTAATATCATTCTTACACTAATTCAAAAATTATTTCATATATATTCATAAAACCATTTTTTCTTTTTAAAATCATAAATGTGCATACAATTTCCTTTAGTTCTCTTACTATTATTTTTCCAATCAATAGCAAAAATATTATTTTGATGAATTGTAGGTTCAAAAATAAAATTAGCAGAAATTGAAATATCTTTTCCTTTAAAAACTATTTGATTTTCAACATTTAAAATAAAACTACTTTTATTTAATTCATTATTAAAATCTCTTCCTCCAAAAATTAAAATTTTATTTTTATCAATTGTTATTGCACAAGATGTATCACATTTAATCCAACTTAAACCAGGATCTTTTGGTTTAAATATAATCCATCCTTCATTTATATTTTTAATATTTAAAAATTCTATATTATCAATACATGAATTATTATCTTTACCTTTTATTACATATAAATAATTATTATTATAAATACATAATGTTGGTTTAATTCTTCCTTGTTTTAAATTTGGTATTTTTTCCCATTTTTTTTTAATTAAATTATATGAATGACATTCATTTATTACATTTTTATTTTCATTTAATCCTCCTATTATATATAATTTATTATCAAAAAATATTGAAGAATGATGATATCTTTTTAAAGGCATTTTATCATTTAATTCTATTTTCATTGATGACCATCTTATACAAATAAATAAATTTGATGGAATATTGTTTTTATTTTCATTTCCACCAGTAATAAATAATAAATCAAAATCATCAAATACTATTGAAATTGATTCATCTATTATTGTTTCTTTTATTATATCTTTTATATCTTTATTTAAAAATTTATTTAAAGATAAATCAAATAAAGATATTACAGTAGAATTTTCAAAATAACTTATTAAATATTTTTTATATGATTGATGATAATTATATGATATTTCATTTAATAATAAATTATAATCAGAAACTATTTTAGGATTAATTATTTTCGTATTAAAATCCATTTGTTCTATTAATATTTTATTTTTATCTGAATAATTATTTAAATATTCTTTCATTTGATTTGTTATATCTTTTAACTTATTAAAATTTTTTATAATTTTATTTATTATTTGTATTTCATCATTTTCTTTTCTATTATTGTTTAAATTAAGTATAACAGAATTATTTATATTTTTTTCTTTTGGCATTTTAATTATTTTATTTTCTCTTTGTATATTGAGTAAATTATTTTTATTAATTATCTCTAAATTTCTATTTTTCCTTTCAGTTAAAATTAAATCATTATTTAAATTTTTATGCTTTTTATATTTTTCATTAATAGATGAAGAAATTTTTTTTATTCCATCTAATCCAATTATTATTTTATTTTTAGGTTTTTCTTCAAAATTCATATCATCTAAAATTTCTTTCATATCAAAAATAACATTATTCTTTTTATTATCATTCCAAACAGGTAAACTATATTCTATATTTTTATTTAATTTAATTTGTCTAATTTTTAAATTTTGAATCCCTTCATTTGCAACATCATTTTCATCATCTGTAATTGTTTTATCACTCTCATCACTTTTATCATTATCATTATTTATATAATAATTATTATTATTTTTTTTTGAAGGATTTATATGTATTTTTTTATTATCTCTTGATGTTGATGGTGATTTTGATTTTTTTAAAATATTATCTAAAGAAAATAATTTATTATTTTGTTTTGTTGTTTGATAATTATTAATTGAATATTTTGATAATAAATTATTTAATTCTTTAAAATTTACATTACTAAATAATTGATGATTTTCTTTTATCATTTCTAGAAATTTTATTATTTCTTTTTTTGAATATTCAATATTAATTTTTTTTGTATTAGAAAATAAATGATTAATAAATCTTGAATAATTATCTATAAATTTTTGATTAATTTTTTGAAAATTAAATTGTATAAAATCATAAATAGTTGATTTACTTAAAGATAAAATATTTTTATGTTGATTATAATTTGTAATAATTGTAAAACATTCTTCACATAATTTTTTAATTTCAATTATAATTTTATTTACTTCTGTAAAATATTTTTGTTCACATTTATCATAATGGTCTTTCCAATAAAAAATTTGATTACATTTTTGACATAATATTATTTTTGTTTTTAATATCTTTGATATTAAATTTAAAAATGCAAGATTAACTTTAAAATTTTCTTTGTCTTTTTTATTAAATGATAATTTACAAATTGGACAAAATGTTTTTTTTTCTTTAATTAATTCCTCAATACAATTCATACATAAATTATGTTTATTACAAGGTAATAAATATGGTTTTGTAAATGATGAAAAATAACATAAACATTTATAACATCTTAATTCTCCATCTTCTTGTTCATCATTAAAAGATGTAAATGTATTCATTAAAAGAAATTAATTTATATTATTTAAAAATTAAAAAAATAAAAATTAAAAAATATTTTAAACATTAATAATTGAAAATATATTCAGATTAATATTTATTTTATTTTTTAATCAATTTTTTTAAAAATTAATGATTATTTTTATTCAACAATTTTTTATTAAAAATCTTTACTTTGGAAGAATTAAATTATAAACTTTTATAGATTTATCATCAGAAAATGATGCAATAGAGTCATCATTTAAATTAATAATTCCTCTAATAAAATTATTATGAATTCCTTCAATAATTCCAATTCCCTTATAATCGTTAATATTATCTATTTTAATATTTTCACTTTTTCCTCCAATTAAAAAAATATTTTGTTTTTTAATAATATATATACAAAAACATTGAAAAACATTATCAATATTATGAACAATTTTTTTATCTTTATATGAAATAATACTAATATTTCCATTTCCTTTTCCTCCAACAATAAATTTATCATCATTAAGTCTATTTAAAGTATTTTTTCCATGAAATATAGATCATTAATAAAAGCAATTTGATGGTAATTATTAAAATCCCATATTTTATTGCCATCATAATCAACAGTAAATAATACATTAAGATCATCAGCTGAAAAAACAGAATTAACTACATTTTCATGATTTAATGTTTTAACAACATTATATTTATTATTTTCAAATTGTAATATTTTTAACTGAATTATCCCAAGAACATGAAATTAAATTACCATTTGAACGAAATTTTACTTTTCTAATTGAACTTGAATGTGCATTTTTTATATTTTTTTAATTTATATTCTGAATTTATTTTTTTCCCATGTTTTAATACTTTTATCATTTGAACATGTAGCAAAATTTTTTTCATCTTTTACATTAACATAACGAATTAAATAATCATGTGCATTTGGAATTCATTGTTTTGTATTAAATAAATTATCATAAATTTCAATTGATTTATCATAATAATTTGCTATTATATTACTAGAAGGAAAAGTTGCAATTGATAAAACAAAAGATATTTTTGGAATTTTTGTTTTTAGTGAATAATTAGATTCAAAAAAAGATGCTGGATAAATATTTTTATATTTTTCTAAATCTTGTTGAATTGATATAATATTTGTAATTTTATCTATATATTGTAAACATTCTTTAAAATGGTTTATATAATTATTTTTTGATTTTTTTCATAAATATCTGTGTTTCCTTTTACTATTTTTATATGTTTTAAATAATATTCAATAATGTGTTTAAGTTGATTCATTTTTTCAATATTTTCTTCTATTTTTTTCTTTAAATGTTCAATTTCTTTTTCTTCTTTTGAAGATAACCCAATATCAGATATTTCAATACAGAAATGATGTTTTTTTTCTTCTACTTTTTTTGCACAATTCACAAATATTCTTTTGACAATTATTACAATAATATCTAAAAGGTTTTATTGTATGTTTTTCACAATTAAAATTAAATTGAGGTATTTCCATAATTTCTTGAAAGATTGAAATAATTATCCCAATTTATTCTATCTTTTATATTTATTTTTAACATTTTTTTAATTAAATCATCTAATAATGGATTATTAGTTGATTTTAAATTGTTAATATTGTTTTTTATATCTTGATTAATTAAATTTGTATTTAAGCCATTGAAAGGATATTCTTTAAAACACATATAATAAATATTAATTCCTAAACTCCAAAAATCACTTTTATAGGAATAACTTGGATTTAAAAGCACTTCAGGGGATAAAGTGTTTTGATTGCTATGTTTTACTTGTTCTTGAATACAATCATTATTTTTTTCTTCTTTTGCCTTCTCTCTCACTTCTATAAGATTTTAATTAATCAAATTTATCTTCATTAAAATCTGTTAATGTATATTCAGATTCATTTTCTGGTGATAATATTGTGTTAGATCCATAATCACTTAATTTGAAAGTTATTTTGTTTAAATTATTATTAATTGTTAATAATATATTTGATAAGTTGATATCTCTATGAATAATTCCTTTATCATACATTATTTTAAAAGTATTATTTAATTGTTCTAAAATTGTTTTAACTTCTTTATATATGAGTTGACTATTTCTCTTATCCAAATAATCTTTTAAATTAGAAGTACAATATTCCATTAAAATATAAAAATTATTTTCTTCTTTCAAAAAATCATGAAGAGTTACACCATTTTCATTTTGAATCAATTGCATTACTTTTACTTCATTTTTAAAGAGTTCTTTTTTAAATCTGAATGTATTCAATTCTTTTTAACCCAATATTCTTTTGAATTTTTTTTCTTGCTAATAAAATCCATCTGCAATTTGTATTCTATCAGTATAATTGTTCCAAAAAGACATTATTATTTGAAATCGTTTGATGGATTTTTATATTATTGGAAAAATTTTCAAAAAAATTAGGATAAAGAATTTTATTTTATACATTTTCAATGAATTTCATAAATAGAATATAAATAAGTTTAAACTTCAAAATCATTTACATATTTAATGGATATTTTGTGGTCATATATAATTGATTTTGAGATTTTTGACATCTTATTACATTAAAGGGTTTTTAATTTTTATATTTATTATATAATAAAATTATAATTAATAAAAATATAATTTTTTAATTATATTTAAACAAATTATGATATAATTATAAAAATTATAAATAAAAATATTATAGTGAATTAAAATATAAAATCTCAAATTTAAAATATTGAAAATATTGATAAAAATAACTTAATTTTTTAATTTATATTATTATTTATTTAATTTAATTTTTTGTTGAACCCTTAATATTTTTTTGACCTAAATCAAGTAATTTATGTATATTAGTCAATTCAGATAATACTTCTTTTGGAATAATTGTTAACATATTTTTTGTTTTAAAAATAGTTTGGCTTAAATTAGTTTGAAATGGTATCCAAATAAATATATAAATACAAATCATTATTATAATATAAAAACAAGTTAAAATAATATATAATAATTTATTATTCTTTAATCCTTTTAAAATTGCTTTGCTTAAATTATTACTTACAACATCAATATAAGGAATAATTAAATGAATAAAAAGAATATTTGTATTTAAATGATTATTATCAATTAAAAATTCTTGAATTGAATCCAATTTTTGATAAATTTTTTGATTTTCTTCACCTTGAGGCCATAATTTTTTTGCTTCTTTAGTTCCAGTTAATGTTAAATTAAAAGTAAAATTAGATAATTTTTGAAGTTTAATTCTTTTTTGAACAGAATCTTTAATCATTCTAACATTTTCAAGAAAATATGTACTAAGAACACTAATACCAAAAGAAGGTGATTTTGACATAAATTTTAAACAATCATTTTCACTTTTAAAATAATTAGAATATTTACAAGGATTAGTTAATAAAATTTCTTCATATTTTTTTTGAAATCCACCTGGAATAACACTTCTTTTATCAGTTATATATCTTAAATATTCTGTTTGAATAATATAAAGACGATCTAAAATGCTATTTAAAAATGAAAGCGAATCAGTAGAATTTACTTTTAAAGTATAATCAAACATATATTCTCTAAGAGTATTAAAAGTCATAATATATCTATTTTTTAATCCTATTATTTTTTGATAACATAGCATAAAAATTTTTGAATCATCTAACCAAATAAAATCAAATATAAAAATAATACATGAAAAAAGAGATACTGCAAAGAAAAACATTGACATTATTATTTTAAATACTTTTGTCTCTCTACTTGAATTTGTTTTTCTTACACCTTTTTTACCTTTTTCTTTATTTCTTTTATCATTTTGATTTATATGGTTTTCAGATGATATTATATCATTATCAAAAGAATCTGTTGATTCATTATCATTATTATTTTCTTCATTAATTTTTTTTATAAATTTTTCACATTTTTCTAATGAACTTTTTATTACAGGAGTTCCTATTTCAAAAAATACTTCTAAATAACTTTCTTTCCTTTGAGCGATTAGATCATATGCAAAAGAAATCAAAAAATAACATAAAACATTCATTAAAATGCAAATAATTACTACAATTATTAAAATAATTTCTAAATCATGTATTTTATATTTTATTTCATTTAAATAAGTTTGGGCTTGTTTTTCATATGCTATAAAAATATCATTCATTGAATTATAAATATAATAAAAAACATAAAAATTAGTTGGAATTATTTCTGAAATATTTTTATGACCAATATGAAATAAAGCAGAATTTGCTTCAATAAATGAATTATCAATAATCATACTATAACTAGTTATATTAAAATCATCTTCAATTATATATGTATTAATTGTATCTACAATTAAATATTGATAATTTTTAGAAGATATTTTTAAAAATGAAGAAATCATATAGGTAATTAATTCATGTTCTTTAATAAAAATTTTTAAAGTATTATTTAAAATACTATTAATATATTCATCCCTATTATCATATGGGAATTTAGTATAATTTTCATTATTTAAAAGTACTAATTCTTTAGAATAATAAGTGCCTAAACAATTATAAGCAATTAAATCATATGAATTAATAATTAATATAATGTTCTCCTTAATAATTTTATGACAATATAATATAGTATATAAAAGACTTAAACCAATTGCAATTAATATAATAAAAACAATAAAAGAAATAATTCTCAATCTAACAATTGAAGGTTGTGTTTCTTCTTTACCTAAAGAATATTCAATTTGTTTAATTATAATAGTTTGATTAATTTTAGAATCTAAAGAATCAACATTAACAAATTTAGTAAAATCAGTTTTTATAATTGGGGTTTTTCCTTGTTGATTATTAGTAGTTTGTTTTAAAAAGTCATTTTCTTTTTCTCCAGTCATTTTTAATTCAACCTGACTTATTTTTTTATAATCTGGAATATCAACAACCATTAATTTAACAAAATCATATTTTGAATATTTAATTGGTGACATATTAACTCTATAATATTCATCATTTCTTAATTTTATTCCTGAATTTTCTAAATTAATTTTTGTTTTTTCTTTATCTCTTTTAGTATTTGAATTTCTTTCACTTGAATTTAAACTTGATGAAATATTAGAAAAATCATTTTCATCACTTTCAGATTCTTCTTCTTCTTCTTCATCATTTTCAATACTTTTATTATTATTTTGTAATTTTTTAATAGCTTCTTCTTTTAAATAATCTCTTATAGATTCATCATCATTTTTAATTATAAAACTCATATTTTTAAAATCTAATTGAAAAATATTTTTAGATTCCGGAATATAATTTTTATCTACTTTAAATATATTTGAAAAATTACTAACTTCAGCTTCTTTTGATGTTATACTTTCATTACATGATTTTTCTTTAAAATCATAATTATTTTTATTATAATTTTGTCCTTTTGTAAAATAAGCAAGTGATTCAGTACTATCTTTTTTAACATGATGTTCAATATCTCTTTTCCTATGAGACATAATAAAACTATTAAAAATTGAAGTTCCTAAATGAGGTTTAGTTTTATTTTTTAAACCTTCAAATTTAAATATAAAACCTTCATGATGATTTTTAATTTTTGCAATTGATACAGTTAACATAAAAATATCATCTTGATTTATTATATTTGATTGCATATTATTATTTAAATTTACTAAATTATTACTTGGTTGTACTTGATTTGGAGTTGATGATTTTTTTATTACTGATGATGTTAATGTTTTTATTGGTGGTTTTTTTTGATTTGTACCTATAAAACTTGTATTATTATAATTTGAAATACTTGGAGTTGATTTTCTTAAATTAAATATAAAATGGTTTTTAAAATCATTTGATTCAGATGTTTTTTGAGGTTCATTTGTTGGGGAATGATTTATTATATCTGGTCTTTTCCAATTTATTATTATAGGATTTCTAAATTTTTTTATTAAAATTGCTCTTTTTAATTGCATTTTTTCTTCTGGTGTATGTTGTTGATGATCTACAATATATTTTAAAAATTCTTCATAAAATTGTTTTATGTATTCTGTTATTTCAATATTACTATTTATCAAACTTGATGTTAATCCTAATAATGTTATTGCATTTGGGGTAAAATATTGTATTTTTAATAAATTGTTTGTTATTAGGAAACATGTACTTTTTGTTGATGAACTAAAACTACATTTTTCTTGCCATAATTTTGTTATGAAAATATTCTCGTCTGTTTCTGTTTGAAATAAACTTGGTTTTATATTTATTTGAATTAAGTATTTACTTTTATTTTTACCAAATGTATATATTTCATTATATGTTATTTTTTGTTCTGATGTTGAAAATAAATTCTTTTTAAATTCTTTTAATTTTTCTTTTAATACTTCTCTATGTGTTTTTTGATAAATATCAGGCATTAAAAATTCAATTGTTTTTCCTATAATTTCATTTTTAGAATAACCAAAAATTGGGCAAATTCCTAAAGAAATATTAGTAATAATACCAAATTTTTCAGGTTTAGCAGAAAGAATAATATAATTGTATTCATCATTTAATAATAAAGTTTCAATATTTAATATTTTATTTTTTTCCTTCTCAGTATTAGTTTGAACAATAATTTCTGTTTCTAGAAGTAATTTTTTATATTTATCAGCTTTTTCTTTATCATTTAAAATATCATTTAAAAAATCAGAATAATAATTAATAACTTCAGGATCATTAACTTTGAATTTTTGCATTTTATCAAAAGAAATATTAATATCTTCAACTAATTTATTAATTTCAGCACCATAATCATTTAAATGAGTTAAATCTTCATGAATATCTTGATTAGGATTTAATAACAAAGTCCAAAAATCAATATATAAACTAGAAACTTTCATAATAGAATTTTTAAATGATTTATAATAATTTGTATATTCTAAATTTGAAACCATATCTAAATTTTCATCATCATCACCATCACTTGCTATATATTCTTCTAATATTTTTTTATATCTAAAAATTATAAATTCATCTTCAAATGACATAGGATAATTTGATGCTATTATCAATTCATTTGAAGCTTGTTTTTTTTTATTTAATCTACTTATTAAAAAAAAAGCGTAAAATATTCTTAATTTTGTTTCTAAAGGGAATTTTGATATTGAATTTTGAAATACATATTCACAATGTTGAAGTAAAAAAACTGGGGCATCAATTTTATTATTTTCAAGAGTACTTAAATATTTTTTTATTGGACAATCACTTTCAATACATCTTTCTTCAGATTGATTTATATATGATGTTAAAATTAATTTTGAACTTCTATTTGAGTCTTTTGTATCAATTAAATATAATAATTCTTTTATTATTTTTATTGCCTGAATACCTGAATTTATTTTATTTAAAGAAAATATATTATTTCCTTCAAACATTTTATCATTTGATATAATTAATATTATTAATATTGGAACTCCTATTCCAAATAATCCAATACAACCATCAAAATTTGTTTTTTTACATATTTTTCCCCATAATAAAACTGTATTTGTCCAAAAAAATATTGTAAATAAAATTCCAAATACTTTTATTATTCTTTTATCATAATATGGACTCATTGAAATAAAAATGAATAAATTTAATAAACTCAAACTAAAAAGAATTATTACTAATAACCATTCATTTTTTTCATCATTCCAAAAAGTAAAAAGAATAATAAGTATTATTTTAGATATTAAAAAATATACATCTGATTCAGATGTAAATTTTGCCATTGGATTATTATTGGAAAATTGAGTTTCAAAAAATATTTTTTCAATTAAATATGTTTCAAATATAAATAAAAAACTTGAAATAATTGCAATAATATAATTAAAATATGTTTTCCAATCACTTTTACATTTTATATCATTATTAAAATAATTTTTCCCATTTTTACAATTTAATATTGACATTAAAATTGATAAAATTGGAATAAAAAGAGGTTTTGTAAAAAAAGATATTAATTCTCTTAAAACATGTATTGGCCAAACTTTTCTTAAATTATTTTTATAATAAAGAATTGAAATATATAAAATACCTAATATAATAATGAATACTGAAATTACACTCAAATAAAAAATGATTATATATAATTCATTATTTCCTCTGAAAAACCAAACTAATTTAAAAAATTGTAAAATATTACATAATTCTAAAAATATTTTATTTTTTTTCCAAATACTACTAAACTAATTTTTTTAAATTAAATAAATAAATTACTATTTCATCAAATGAAAATGAGATTAATTGTAATGTTATTAAAATTATGTAAAATGTTTCAATCCAAGCATTAGAATTTTGATTTTTTAATAATAAATAAAAAAGACCAAATACACCTATTTTTACTTTTTCTTCAAATTCTAACAATTTATTTCTATGATTTTCTTTATCTATATTTTTTAATAATTCTTTATCATTAACCCTCATTCCAAAAATTTGTCAATTAAAATTAAAAAAATTCATAAATTTTCTAAAAAAAATTACTTCCAAAAATAATATATTAAAAAAATAATGAAATTCAAATTTTTAATCTTTTTATTTTTTTACATAAAAACAGCATCAAAAACCTTATTTCAAAATCAAAATGACGAATCAGAATGTCCAAAAGGAACATTCGGTATAAATTGTACAAAACAATGTGATGAAAAATGTGATTATTCAAAAATAATAAATTGTAATAAAGAAACAGGAGAATGTATTTGTATATCAAATTATTATTATGATAAAAACGAAAAAAAATGTAATTTATGTCCATTAAATTGTGAAACATGTTATTCAAATTTAAAATGTGAAACATGTAAAGAAAAAAAACAATATAGTGACCTTTGTGATAAAAAATGTGATAATTGTATTGAAAAAGATGGATTTTTTTGCAATAGAAATGGGAAATGTTTAGGGGAATGTAAAGAAGGTTTTAAAGGTGATTTTTGTAATGAGGAATGTGGGGAATTTTGTAAAGTTTGTTTAAAAAGTGGAGAATGTACTTCTTGTATTGATGATAATTATTATTTGAAAGACGGTATTTGTGAGAAATGTTGGGATAGTTGTATTAAATGTAATAGTTCAAGATGTTTTGATTGTAAAAATAATGATAAATTTGGAGATTATTGTGATTTATTATGTGGTAAAAATTGTTATAATGATGGTGTTAATAGAGTTTGTGATAGAAATAATGGATTGTGTAATAAATGTAAAGAACATTTTAAGTTACCAAATTGTACTGAATGTGATGGTCATTTTAAATTACCTGATTGTAAAGAATGTGAAGATCATTTTACAGGACAAAATTGTAATCAATGTTCTGAAAATTTTACAGGGGAAAATTGTTCTGATTGTATACTACATAAAACTGGTATTAATTGTGATAATTTTTGTCCATCAAATTGTGATTTAAGTTTAGGAAATTGTTATAGAAATGGTACATGTAGATCATGCATAAATGGATTTAAAGGAGAAAAATGTAATGATAAATGTGGTTTACATTGTTCAAATTGTGATCAATATAATAATACATGTTTTGAATGTGATAAATTATTTTGGGGTGAAAAATGTGAAAATAATTGTGCCAAACATTGTTTCAATCAAATATGTTCAAAAATTAATGGAAGTTGTATATGTGAAGAAAATTTTATTCAAAAAGAAGGATGTGATGAATGTATATCAAATTATACTGGAGAAGATTGTAATGAGAATTGTTATGAAGGATGTAATTTAAATATAAAAAATTGTGATAGATATTCAAAAGAATGTGAATGTAAACATGGTTTTTATTTAAAAAATTGTAGTATGAAATGTAGTGAAAATTGCTTAAATGGAACTTGTAATAATTTAACTGGATATTGTGATGTATGTAAAGAAACATTTTATGGTGATTTTTGTAATGATAAATGTCCTAATAATTGCATAACATGTGATAGAATAAATGGTAGTTGTATATATTGTGAAGAACATTATTATTTAAAAAATGGAGAATGTATAAAATGTTCAAATGATTGTTTTAATGAAACATGTTATAATGAAACAGGTATATGTAAAGAATGTAAAGAAAATGACAAATATGGTGATTTTTGTAATAAAATATGTCCAGAAAATTGTTTGAGAAAAGAAGACAACAATATAAGAATATGCGATAGAAATGATGGAGACTGTTATGAATGTAAAGGTCATTTCACAGGTGAAAAATGTACAAATTGTAAAGAAAAATATTATAATTTATCAACATGTGAAGAAAATTGTTCAATTTATTGTTTAGACCAAAAATGTAATGATACAACAGGAAAATGTATTACATGTATTTCAACAAGATATGGAGATTTCTGTGAAAATGAATGTGAAAATTGTACAAATCTAGGTTGTAAGAGAGAAACTGGATATTGTATAGAATGTGATAATAATTTTTATAGAGAAGGTAATATTTGTGATAAATGTCCTGATAATTGTGAATCTTGTAAAAAAGGAAAATGTGAAAATTGTAAAGAAGGATTTAAAGGAGAAAAATGTAATTTACCATGTAATTTTGGATGTGAAGATAATTGTAATAAAGAAAATGGAGAATGTAATAATTGTAAAAGTGGCTTTTATGGAAAATATTGTAATTTAAGTTGTAGTGGATGTCATGATAAATGCTACCAAGAAAATGGAGAATGTGTTTATCATTTATGTAAAGATAATTTTTATAATACTGATAAATGTGAAAAAAAGTGTTCTGAGAAATGTATTAATGGATGTGATTTATATACTGGAGAATGTATTAAATGTGATAATGGGAAATGGGGTAAAGAATGTGAAAAAGAATGTAATGAAGAATGTAATGATGTTGATTGTTGTTTTATTAAAAGTGATAAAGTTAAAAGTTTTGAATTAAAAATAAAAAATGAATATGATGAATATGATTTTATTACTTTATATATTGGTAATAGCAGTATTCCTATGAAAATTTTAATTGATTATTCTTCAAGAGCACCCTTAATGATATTTGATAATAGAACAAATCTTATCTTTTATCAAGAAGAAGAAAAAGAAAAAATTAAAATTAATTTTAAATATAATAGAAATTTAAATAAAAATGAAAATAATAGTATGTATAAAATTAAAAATGTTGAATATTCTTATATGAAATGTGATGGTTTTATAATAAATGATACTATTAAATTTAATATAAATCAAAATCAAATGTATAATATATTTTTTTTTATTCCACAAATAATTGATATTGATGATGATACTGATTTATCTTCAATTGAAATATCAGGTGTAGTTGGATTAAATTTTCTTAGTCTTTTTACAGAAAGTTTAGTTTTAAATAACATTATTACAAAGAATTTATTTTTAAAACTAGAAGATAAATTTTTATTCGGTGATTTCTCAGAAGAAATAAAAAAAGATAATTTTAAAATAACAACAATATTAAAACCAGATTTAAAGAATTATAAATTAAATCAAAAAAATGAATTTTATGCTGAATTAAGTGGTATTGCAGTTACAAATAGAAAAGCATATAAATATACATTAGATAAACCAATAACTTTTAAATTAAAAGGTGATTCGGAAATTGTATTAAGTACTTCATTTATTACTTTTTTTGAAAAAATTTATTTTAACAATTATATAAAAAATAATACATGTAGAATAAAAGGATTCAATGTAAAAGAATTTATATGTACATCAATTTATAATTTACCAAAATTAGGATTAATTATTCAAAATTATACTTATTATTTGAATAAAAGTTTTTTATTTAAAAAAATTGGAGACGGTCATAAATTTATTATTAAATTTGTTGAAGATAATCAAAAAATTATTTTAGGTAAAGATTTTTTTAATCAATATCAAGTTGTTTATAATAATGGAAAACAAATTTTAAATTTTTATGGAGATACTAAAAAAGTAAATATTATATTAAATGATTTTCCAATATATAAAAATTCATATGATGCTTATCTTTCTCCTGGATTAAAATCTATTATTTTTATTTATAGTATTGTTGGACTTATTACTTTTTTTTATATATTAAAATATTGTCTTTCTGAAGATAATGATTTTGAATATGATTATGATGATATTGAAGATATTGATGATATTTTTGAAAAAGAATAAATATTTTTTTAATTTATAAATAGTAATTTTTTGTATTTATTATCAATTTAAAATTTTATTATTTTTACTTTAAATTATATTTTAATATTTTTTTTAACAATATCTTACCACATTTTCATCATTTCCATCAATTGAAATATATTTATTATTAATTAATTGTTCTAATCTTTTTTGAATAAATTCTTTATCAGATTGATAAGGAAGTTTTTGATATACTTCTTCAATTAAATCATCTTTATTCATTATTTTTTTTGATTTTAAAGTTCTCATTAAATAACAATCACAAACTGGTTTCCTATCAATAATTGTTTTTTTCTCAATCTTTTCATTTTCTATAAATAAATTTTTTTCTTTATTAAAATTAATTAAATTAATTTCATTTTCCTCATTTTGAAAATTATCATTAAATGAATAAATATCTTTTTCACTGTCATAAATTAATATTTTATAATTAATAATATCATTTAAATGTTCTTTTAAAATTTCTTTATCTAAATTAGTCAAAGAAACAATATCATTAATAGTTAATTCCTTTTTTGATTTTTTAAAATTATAAAGAATTAAAGTATGAATACCATTTGCTTTTATTATATAATTTTTATTTTCTAATCCATTAAATTCTATTTCAGAACTACAATATGGTAAATGCCATTTTACAGTTTTTCCAGGATTTTTTTTCTTATAAAAATTATAAAATTCATTTTGAATTGAAGTAATATTATCATTAATATTGCCAATAATAATTTTACTTATTGGCCAAGAATAATTTGAATAAATGGAAAAATTAAATATTATATTATTATCTTTTAATAAAGTTGATTGTTCTATAAAATTATCATTTAATTCTTTACTTAATTTTACATCAGAAATCATTTCTTCACTTTTACTAACAAAGAAATTCCCACATTCTTTTTTTAATCGTTCAATTAAATAATTTTGTAATTCTTCACTTACATTTAAATTATATAAACATATGTTTGCGAATCTCTTTATAAAATAATGTTCAAACATATCTTTATTTTCAATATATTTAAATAATATAATGAATTCATTTATATTTTCTTTTAATTTTTCTATTGTTTCTTTTTTTGCAGTTTCAATTAATAAATGTTCTATATATCTACTAAATACATCTGTTATAAAATTTTGTTTTATATTTAATGTTTGAGTTAAATTTTTTTTCATTAATGATTTAAATGATTCTTCATTTAAAAATGATATTGATATGAAATTGTTAATATTTGTTTTTAAAAGAGTTAAATGATTATATAATTCTAGATAATTTAAACTATATAATTCATATATTTTATTTGAACATTTTTGAATATAATCATTAAAATATTTTTTTATTTCTGATTCTATTTTTATTTCTTTAAATAATAAAAAAATTTTTTTCATTAATTCAAAATTTTCTGAAAATATAATATTATCATTTTGGGAATTAAAAAATTTGTTAAATATTATTTTAATCTTATCTTTTAATAAGATATTGTTTAAATCATTTAATAAAGGTTTCAAGCTAATTTGATTTAAATATTCCATTATTATTGTGTTTTCTAATGGAAAAATAATATTTATATAGGCAATATATTCATCAAGATTTGATTCTTGAATTTGTTTTAAAGAATTTTCTTCATAAAATTTTTTAGATTCACTTAAATAATTTTTATTAAAGTATTCATTATATAATCCAGTTTCAGATAAAAAATTAATTACATATTTAATTTTGGATAAATTTTGGACTATATTTTCTTTATTATAAGTAATTTCTTTATTTATTATTTTTCTTCTGAAATTATTTATCTCTTCAATAGTTCTATTAATAATGAAATTTGAAGTATATAAATCTGAATTGATTAAATTACTATTTAAAAAATTAAGAAATTTAGTATAAATAGTATTTTTTTGATTATTTCCATAGACTTTATTTTCATATCTATTTGCTATTTTTCCTAAAAGATTAAAATTATGAACAACATTATACCAAAGGTTATTAAAATTTTCATAAAATTTTTCTTTATCTAATTTAATAATTTCTTCTATCTTATTTTTAATATCAGAAGAATAATTTTTTAAAATATTTTCAATATAATCAATTGTAGATGTGGATACTTCATATAATAATAAATCATTAATTTCATTATATAATTCTTGAAAAACTTGATTTGATTTTCCTTCTTTTAATATACTCATAAAATTTGATGTTATTTCTTTCCATTTTTCTTCTATATATTCTTTACTAGGTTCTCTAAAATCTTCTTTTAATTGGCAATTAAGGAATAAATTCTTTTTTAAATTTTTTAACTCAGAATGCATTTTAATATTTTTAAAATAAAAAGAAAATAAATAAATCCCCAAATTTAAATTTTTTAAAAATAAAAAAAAATTTTAATTATAATATAAAAAAAATTCAATAGTACCTCCAATAAAAATAAATACAAAATTAAACAAATAAAAAATATATATTTAAAAAAAAAATGAATTTCCTAGCATTAATCCAATCCAAAATAGATAATTACAAATCCTCTACAAACCAAGAAGAAAAATCCAAATTACTAAAATCCCTAAAACTATCCTCCCTCCAATTAACAACCCTTCCTCCAAGTAATCTCGAACCAAAAGAAGAAGAATACATAATAGCAAGAGAAATATGTGAATTAGAAATGGATTTTGCCTTAGAACAAAAAAATGAAAAATTATTTGAATTAGCATATTTAAGAGTAAAACAATTTTATTTTGATTTTGATGGTAATATAATAAAAAAAAGAAGTGAAAAATTTTTATATTACGTTGGATTATATCTTCTTCATTTATTATCAAATAATAGAACATCAGATTTTTCAACTGCAATTGAATTAATTGATCTTCAAGATTTAAATAATCAATATATTAAAATTTCAAGAAATATTGAACAATGTATTATGGAAGGAAATTATAGACAACTTGCAGAATTGAAAAATACTGATAAATATTATAATTATTATTTAGGTAAATTTGATAATGCTATTAGATTTCAAATTGCCAGATCTGCAGAAAAATCTTATGATAGTCTTAAAATTAGTGATGCTGTTAATTTACTTATGTTAAATAATTCAGAGGAATTAAATAATTTTGTTAAGGAACAAAATGAAGGGGATTTTGAAAATAGGGAAATTGATTGGAAAATTTCAGGAGATAGGATTTTGTTTATTCCTTTGGAAAAAGAAAAAGAAAGTATTCCTGCACATGATATTATTAGAGATACTTTTATTTTAGGAAATGAAGTTGAGAAAATTATTTAGATTAAATTATGGAAATAATAAATTTTAAATTAAATAAAAAAAGAAATTTAAAATTAAAATTATTTAAATATATACTAAGAATAATATTATACTCTTATACTAATTAAATAAAGTAAAAATATAATTCATATTTAATTTAAAAAATACATAAGATAATTTAATTTAATCATAATTTCAATATAATAAATTTTATTCATTATCATCTTCTTTTTTTTTATTAATTAAATTTAATTCTTCTTTTACTTTAACAAGTTCTTCATATTGAGTTTGAATTTGATCCAATCTATCAGTAAGTGTTTTATTATTTTTTTCTAAAACTTTTAATTTTTTTAAATAATCATCATATCTCTTTTCTAATTGTATAGTTCTTAAATTTTTTGATTCATTTTTTATTTTATAACAAGGATTATCAGTAAAAATAATTCCTTCTTTAGCATCTCCAATTGTTTGACCAATAATATCAGTACTTCTTTGTTGTAAATCATTCATTTCTAATTCTAATGTTTTAAATAATTTAGTTGTTTTTTTATATTTTCCTCTATAACGATAAATTCTATAAAAAATATAAATTATACTTCCTATTATTATTAATAAAATTATTAATGATATTATAATTGCATATCTGTATTCAATTAAATTATTTTGTTTTATTTCTAATTTTGCATCATTTTTTATTGGTGATAAAATTACTGCATAAACGCCTGGTTGATTTATTCTTCCTTGTAATTTTAATTGAGATAAACTTTCTGTTTTTGATACACTATTTAGACAATTCCAGTAAAATGATTCATTTAATTTTGCAAGGCAAACATCTTCTGTCTTATTTAAAAATTTAAATGAATTTTTATCAGATGAATTTCTTATATTATGTGATTTTTCATATTTTTCAGGAAAATCATATAATAAAGTTAGTAAAAGTGGATTAAAAATATAATAATTTTCCTCAACAAAAGAAAAATTTACAACAGATGATAAAACATTATATTCATAATCTAAATTAGAATCTTCATTAGAATCAGCATAAGGAAAAGCAGAAATAATATCATTATATCTAGTTTTATCATATTCAAAATGAGTTTGAGGAATTTTATTCCTGGGAACACTTCTCAAATAAATAGCAGTTTCATAAACATTTCCATCAATATATTTAATTGAATCAGAAGGAATATAAAGATTCCCAATAATTAAATTTGAATCTCCAATAGCGAATGGAATATTAGCATCAAAATTAGGATAAATCTCAACTCTTAAATTTGAGACACCAAAATTCCTAATTGAACTCTTACATTGAGATATTGATGATACGCATGAACCATCAATACATCTAAATGGATTATCTATAGAAGGACATGATGATTCACCTACACATTCAGAAAATGTTTTAACACAATGTCCAGTTGAGCATAATAAAGGAGCATTATTTGGGCAACCATTATAAGGTATTGTTAAATTCCTACAAATACCATCCACCGAAAGAGTTAAGTTATTTTCACATTTTATTATTTTATTTAAACATGATTGTTCATCTTTTTCGCATGAACCATCAATACATTTATATGGTAATTCTGATGTGGGACAACCAGCATAAATTGGACAATCTATTATATTTAATCTACATGTTCCATCATAACATGTAACTTCGTTTTCTTGACAATATGATTTATGTATTGGATTATGTTCTTCATCATTTTGTAATATACAATCATAAGGTGATTTTTTGCATTTGCCATATATACATTTATATGGCATCCAAGTAGGACATGAATTCTCTTGACAATCAAATATTGATGATACACAATTACCATTTTGACATAAAATTGGATTTTTAGCTGGGCATTTTTTATGTTTGTCACAGTCACCTAAGTATTTTTGACAAGTTCTATCAAAGCATATTGAATTTGTATTATCTTCATTATAACATGATATTTCACTTTTGCAAAATGAACTTTTTTCAGCACAAGAACCATCTGCACATAGATAAGGTTTATATTCAGGACAATAAACACTAATATCACATGATTTAACAGAGTCACCTCCTGGAATATATGGATATCTTTTGCATTCACCAGAAGGGCATCTGAAAGGTTCATAAATTCTACAATTTTGAGAATTAAAACATTCATCTGGTTTTTTAGCACATTGAGAATCTGCATCATAAATACATGAATAAGGTCTACCATAATCAGATAAACATAAATCATCATCATCAAATGCAGTACATCTCCTTTTACTTACAACACATTCACCAGTTTGACACATATATGGAGTATCTATTGGACAACCGTTTTCTCTTATACATTCATCTTCTACCATTACACATTTCCCTGTTATTGAACATTTAAATGGACGTTCTGAATCACATCCATTTCCTATTTGAAAATTTTCATCATATGAATCACATAAATCTAAATCATCTTTTACACATAAACCTGAATTAGGACATTTTAAATTTTTATTTTGAGGACAGCCATTAATATGTAAACATAAATCTTCACTTTTAGCACAAGAACCATCATCACATCTAAATTTATATTCTTCAGGACAAGTATTTATATCAGGGCAATATTCTAATTTTTCTCTACAAGTACCATCCTGACATCTTACTTCACCACTATTACAAGGGGCAATTATTTTACATTCTTCAAAGAAATCAACTTCAATTCCATTAGCACAAAGGGGTTTTGAATTATTTATATATTTATGATTATAATTAGTACAATATGATTTTGTAGTAACACAAATTCCATCATCACATCTTATTGGTTTTTCACTTGGGCAAACTGGAATAGGACATTCAGCCTTATTTGGATCTATACATGAACCATCAGCACATCTTAAAGGAGAATCAGTTGGACATCCATTTTCCTTTGGACAAGCTTTTGTGGTTGGTAAACAACTACCATCAGGACATAATTTTTTATCAGATGGACATTTTTTCTCTTTATTATTACAATTACCTGAAACACATTCACCATTTGGGCATTTATTTGGCTTATCATAGGGGCATCCATTTTCTTTTTCACAATGATTTTCATTTGTTACACACATACCATTATTACATTTATATGGAAATAAAAGAGGACATTGTTGATTATTACAATAAGCCATTTTTTTCATACAAGTACCATCAGGACATTTAATAAATTGTGAAGGACAATCATTAATTTCTTTACAACTGTCAAATGATTTAGCACACATATTATCAGCGCATTTAATTGGATTAGAAGAATCACATAAAGTAGGAGGAAGACAATCACCTCTATTAGACAAACATCTTCCATCCCAACATAAAATAGGAGAATCACTAGGACAATTAGGCATTTCAGGACAATCATCAGGACTTCTTCTACATGTATTATCAAAGCATCTAAAAGGTGCATCCATTGAACAAGTAATATGAGTACCACAAGTTTCTTTCATTGAACAAGAACCATCAGGGCAATCATGCATTGTTGGAGGACAAGATTGAAATTCAGGACATTGACTCAAGCTTTCTTTACAACTCATATCCCAGCATTTAACAGGTCTATCAATAGGGCAAATAATCCCAGTAGGACATAAACTTCTATCACTTCTACAAGAATAATCAAAAGGACAAAGAACATCATTATTATTAGAACAAGTAGAAATTTGCATAATAGAAGGATCCATACATTCCTTCCTACAATTCCCATCAAAGCATTTAATAAATCCCTCAGGACAAGTAACCAAAGATGGACACAAAAATTTTGAACTAGTACAACTCCCATCACTACACCTTGTCATAGAAATATCAGGACATTTAGTACTTTCAAAAGCATTATTACATTCATTTTTTGTTCTATGACAAGATCCATCATTACATTTAACAATAAATTCCTTAGGACAAGTTATTATTGTAGGACAATCATTAATTGACCTCCTACAATCACCATTAGGACATCTTATAGGAATAAAAGAAGGACATGGTATATAATTAGGACATTCACTTTCTTTACTAACACAACTATCATCATAACAACGAACATATAAATCAGGACATGATGTCATTGATGGACATAATGTTACTTTTTCATATGGGGATGATACACATTTACCATCCCAACATTCTAAATTTTTTTTGCATTTTGATGGTATTGAATTTTCACTGTTTAAATCACATAAATATTGATTTAATAATGTATATGGAGATTTACATTTCATTATTGAAGGACATTGAGCTAAAGTTGGAACACATGTAGATGAACAGGATATATATTGATTTGGACATTCGTCTGATGTTTTTGTTATTGTTGGGAGGTTGAGAAAAAGGATAATGATGATATGAGGGAATTTTGAATAAAACATTTTTTGATTTTTTTTTTTATTTTTTTTGTAATTTTTTTTAAATTTGAAAAAATGTTTTTTTTATTGATTTTATTTAAAAATTGTTTACTTATTTTTTTGTTAATTTATTAAATATATATTTTAATTTAATTTAATTTAATCATTACTAATTTTTGTCACAAAAAAATTGATTTATAAAAATAATTTAAAAAAAAATGGGTATTTGTTTTAATTGTAGAAATAATAATACTAATAATAAAGATGTTATTTTAAATCAAACTCTTTTTCCAAATATACAAATAATAAATAAAACATTAATGCCTCATAAAGGAAAAAATTTTATAAAATTAAAATCAAAAAAGCAAATTGGTTTTAACAAAAATATTCCAGCAATGACATCAACAGAAATTTTTTTAAGAACAAAATCTTTTTCTCATTTTAATCATAATTATTTGAATTTAAGTTTTGGAAAATTATTAAATCCAAATAAGAAAAATCAAACAAGAAAAAGTGAAATAGAAAAAACAACAACAATTAAAACTATAAAAAGTGATAAAAAATCAGAAAGAAAAGATAATCCAAAAATAAAAGATTTAAATGAAAATATTTTTGAAAGTCCAAATTTAGAATATGAAATTGAAAATGGAAAAAATAATTTCCCCATTGAAGATAATAAAATAATATTTAATGTTTTAAAACAACATTTTTTATTTAGTTACTTTGATGATTTTTTATTAAATAATTTAATAGAAGAATCAACAGGGATACAATTAGAGAAAGATATGATAATATTTAATGAAGGGGAAGAGGCAAATTCTTTTTATATTTTAAGAAATGGAGAAATAGAATTATATGATAAATATAATAAAAAAATATTAAATAAGGAATATTCAACTTTTGGTGAAATTGGATTAATTGATTTAACTTATCAAAGAAAATATACTGCTAAAGCAAATTCAATTGTTCAATTATATGTGATTGATAAACAATTATATTTATCTTTTAAAAAAAATATTATTAAAAATTTTAATAATCTTGAAGTAGATGATACTAATTTTTTTCAAAAACAAATTCTTTTTAAATTCATATCTGATATTGAAAAACAATCTTTTATTAGATTAGGAGTAATTAAAATTTTTAATACACAAAATGCAATAAAATTAAAAGAAAATGAATCAAATTGTTTATTACATAAAAATTCTATTACACTAAAAAAAATGTTTATTTTAAAAGGGAGAATTCAAATATCTTTTTCACTAGATAAATCATCAAATATAATTACAGATTATTTTTCATATGGAAATATTTTTGATATTAATTCTGCAATTTTTTCTACTTATCATCAAATTCTTATATCATCATTAAATAATGGAAAAATGAAAGATAATTCTATTAATGCGATTTCTTGTGTGAATGATACTAAAATTTTATTTTATAATGATAAAACTTTAATTGAATGTTTTGGGTTAAATCCAATTGGTAATCTTTTAAATAATTGTTTAAATTATTTTATTTCAAAAGATTTAGTATTTTCTAAAATTATAAAAAATTGTAAAATTCCAAATGAAATTTATAAAGAGTTATTTGAAATTAAAAGATATAAAAAAAATGAATTAATTTTATCTAAAGGATTATTTAATAATAATAAATGTTTTTTGATTTTAAATGGTAAATTATCTCATAAGAAAAAAAAACAAAATGAAGTCAAAGAAGCTCAATTTTTTAATGGTGAATTAATGTTTAATTTTTATGAATTTGAATTTAATATTTATTCAATTAATGATTCAATAATTTGTCAAACTTCAAAAGATTATTTAATCTCAATATTAAAAAAATATAATTTAAACACTACATTTATTTCATCATTATTTAATATATTAAATAAATTTCAAATTTTTAGTAATATAACTATTCAAAATGCATTTGAAATTATTAATAATATGAAAATAAAAGTATATAATGACAATGAAATAATATTACATAATAATCAAGAAGTAAATAAATTTTACTTAATAGAAAAAGGAATTATTAAAGCATCAAACTCAGAAAAAAATATTAAAATATTTGAAACTGGAAATTCATTTGGTGAATTTTTTATATTAAATGAACAAAAAAGTACATATACATTTAAATCTATATCAAAAGAAGTAATATTATATGAAATACCATCTGATTATTTTTTAGAACTTTTAACAGAACAATCAATAAATGATTATATTAAACAAAAAATGACACTTGAAGATAGTAATTTAACTCTACATGATTTATATTATCTTTCATATTTAGGAAGAGGTAGATTTGGAAATGTTTGTTTAGTACATAATGAAATTTTTTTTTATGCAATTAAAGCAATATCAAAATTAAGTGCAGAAAAACAAAAATTTGGAATAAAATATTTATTATGGGAAAAAAATACATTAAATTCCCTTGATCATCCATTTATATTAAAATTAATAAAAACATTAAAAAATGAAAACTGGTTATTTTTTTTATTAGAATATGTAATAGGATTAAATATGTCAGAATATTTAGAACAAAGAAAATATAAAAAAAACAATTTTGAAACAAAATTTTATGGAGCATGTATTTTTACAGCAATAGATTATTTACATAGAAGGAAAATAATTCATAGAGATATAAAACCATCAAATATAATGATAGATAATAAAGGATATATAAAATTAATTGATTTTGGTACTGCAAAAATTTTACAAAAAGATGAGAAAACACATACAATAATAGGAACACCAAATTTTATTCCTCCTGAAGTTTTATTAGGAAAAGGATATTCATTTTCATGTGATTATTGGTCAATTGGAATTTGTATCTTTTATATTTATTATGGTATTTTACCTTTTGGGAATAATGCTATTGAAATTTTAGATACTTATAAAGAAATTATTGAAAAGGAAATTACATTTCCTGATAATAATAATAAAGAATTAAATAGTTTATTAAGTTCACTTTTAGATAAAAATGAATTAACTAGATATACTGATATTAAAACTATTAAATTACACTTTTTTTTTAAAGATATTAATTGGGATGCTTTGTTACAATATAAAATTAAACCTCCTTTTATCCCTATTAAAGATACTAGGGTGAATAATGATAGTTTAAATAATAAAAATTCTCCTTTTACTATTTTTATTGAAAGTAAAAAAAATGATACTAAAACTATTGTTACTCTTAAATCTAATTTTAATAATAAAAAAAATGTTTCTGATTTAACCACTTTAAATGAAAGTTATCCTACTGATTGGTATGAACAATTTTAAAATTTTTATAAAAATATTTTTTGCAAGGTACTGTAATTAAAATATATATTTATAAATAACAATATATAATAGAGAATTAGATTTCAAATATTTTAAAAACATAATTTATATTTGATGTGGATTTATTGAAAAAAAATAGATTATATATGTGAAATTTTTAATTATAATATTTTTTTCAAAAAGATTAACATAAATTAAACAAAATATAAGAACAAATTTAGATTTGATAATTTTAAAAGTAATACAATTTAATCAAAAATCATTTTTCAAATTAAAATAAATCTATTTTTTAATATTATAATTCCTTTTTATAAATTTGAAAATAAAATATAAGTAAATTATTTTATATTTATTATTTGAAATTAGTAATTATTTTTTTCCAAAAAATTAATAAACAATATTATTTTTAACTAGTTTTTTATTTATGCAAAAATATTTTAAGTATGTTAATATTTCTAATAATTTATTATATAAAATATTTCATACAATTAAATAGATTAATTAAAATCAAAAAATAAATTAAACAATATTTAATATGGGAAATGATCACAAATGTAATTGTTTTAAAA